>Ga0210409_10005531_pt1 | contig 13263 bp, 11 predicted proteins | sample IncBWH17MmetaG_FD_161649 | JGI IMG/M metagenome (GOLD analysis project Ga0210409, IMG submission 161649) | Forest soil microbial communities from Barre Woods Harvard Forest LTER site, Petersham, Massachusetts, United States - Inc-BW-H-17-M | ecosystem: Environmental > Terrestrial > Soil >...
AGCTGCTGCCGTTGCTCGACGTGCAGGAAGAGCTCGTCGAGACCCTGTTCAGGCGCAGCGACAGACCGCTCGGGCGGTTCCTCGACGTCGGCGCCGGCAACGGAGCGATGACGCAGCTGCTGCAGCGCGTAGCCCCGTCCGCCGAGGCGGTGCTCGTGGACTACTCCGAGCCGATGCTCGCGAGCGCCGCCGAGCGGCTGGGAGCACCGGGCGAGCGCTGGCAGGCGGTGCGCGCCGACCTGCGCGACCCGTCCTGGCGCGATGCCCTCCCTGCCGGCGGCTACGACGCCGCGGTGTCGGGCTACGCCATCCACCACCTGCCCGCTGCGCGCAAGCGCGAGCTGTTCGCGGAGATACGTGAGCTGCTGGAGCCGGGCGCGATGTTCGTGAACATGGACTTCGTGGCGATCGCCGGCCCGCTCGCCGGCCTGTTCGACGAGCGGATGCTCGCCAACTCGATAGCCATCGAGCACCAGCACGGCGGCGCGCGCAACGACGAGCAGCTGCGCCACGATCTGCTCGACGAGGACACCGACGACCAGCCCGACACCGTGCAGGACCAGCTCCGGTGGCTCGCCGACGCCGGCTTCCAGGAGCCCGAACTGCACTTCAAATGGGCCGAGGCCGCCGTCTTCGGGGGGGTTTCGCCGGCCGGGGAGCAGTCGCGATGAGACGGCTGTTCGAGCTGGCCCAACCGTCCCGGCCGACACGAGGTCGGAAGCTGAAATCAAAGGCCGCGCGGGATCTCCCGCCGGCCAAACTCAAGGAAAAGCCGTGGAACCCATAGAGACCATAGTCGGCCGCACCACCCACCTCGACCGCTCCGACGTCGACACCGACCAGATCATGCCCAAGCAGTTCCTCAAGCGGGTCGAGCGGACGGGCTTCGGCGAGTTCCTCTTCTACGACTGGGCAAAGGAGCCGGAGTGGGACCTGCCCGCCAACCCGATCCTCGTGGCGGGCGAGAACTTCGGCTGTGGCTCCTCCCGCGAGCACGCTCCTTGGGGGCTGCAGGACTACGGCTTCCAGGCGATCGTCGCGCCGTCGTTCGCCGACATCTTCTACTCCAACTGCACGAAGATCGGCCTGCTGCCGATCGTGCTGGACGACGAGCACTGCCGGGCGCTCGCGGCGGCAGGCGAGGGCCAGGTGGACCTGCAGGCACGGGAGGTCCGATACCCCGGGCCCGACGGCGAGCTCGTCTCGGTCGCCTTCGAGATCGACCCCGAGATCCGTCGCCGACTGCTGGCCGGCCTGGACGACATCGGCGTGACCCTCGGCGATGAGGCCCGAATCGAGGCCTTCGAAGACACGCGCGAGCGCAGCGGACCGGTCACGACGGCGCTCTGACGCGCCCGGGCGAGCGCTTGCAGCAGGGCAACTCCGGGCCTCGCGATGGGTTCTGAAGGGCGAGACCCCATCCCTCACCGAAGGAGACACCTATATGACCCTGCGTAGACGTCTGTTAGGCAGCGTCGCCGTTTTGACGTGCGCGATCTCCCTTGCTGTCGCCGGCATGGCCAGCGCGGCGGCTCCCAAGGCCGGCGAAAGGACGTTCCAGCAGACGTTCCCACAGGCCTCGAAGGTCTGCGCCAACGTGGCAGCCGGCACGGAGAGCAAACACCTGAAGAAGTTCGCCGCCCAGATCCTCGCGAACTGCACCGCGCTCCATACCGCGTTCACCGCCGCGCAGACCACCGTTCTCGCGGCTCGCACCACGCTGACCGCGCAGATCGTGGCGGACCGCGCTGCGATCAAGACGGCCTGCCCGACGCCGAAAGACACAGCGGCGCTGTGTCTGAACACCCGCGCCGTCGATGGCCCCGCGATCAAGACGCTGAGAAGCCAGCGGCTGCTTGCGGTGCGCACCTTCTACAAAACCGTCGAGGCCAGTCGCGAGGCCTTCTGGAAGGCGTTCCGCGCCCTCCCGGGCGAGGGCCACGCGCACGCGGACGACCCGATCAAGGTGCAGAGCGCCTGAACCATCCTGCGCCGCGATCTCGCAGTGAGGTCACGGCAGGAGCGCCCGCCCGTGGACGACGCGGGCGGGCGGTGGCGGGCGTCGTGGCGTCCACGCCCCGCCGGCCGGTAGCGTTCGCGCGCTGATGGCCGCCCACATAGTCACGCTGCCCGGAGACGGGATCGGACCCGAGATCATGGCTCCGACGCTCGAGCTGCTGAGCGCGCTCGGCGAGTTCGAGTTCGAGGAGCACCTGTTCGGGGGAGCGTCGATCGACGCCCACGGCACACCGCTGACCGACGATGTCCTCGACGCCTGCCGGCGAGCGGACGCGGTGCTGCTGGCGGCCGTCGGAGGGCCGAAGTGGGACACCACCGATCCGCACGCGCCGCGACCCGAGGCGGGGCTGCTCGGACTGCGCAAGGGCCTCGGTCTCTACGCGAACCTGCGTCCCGTCAAGCCGCTCGCGGCCCTCTACGACGCCTCGCCGCTACGGCGGGAGCGGATCGAGGGCACCGATCTGCTGGTCGTGCGCGAGCTCACTGGCGGGATCTACTTCGGCGAGAAGACGCGGACCGAGCGCTCGGCCTCGGACGTCTGCTCCTACACGACCGACGAGATCGAGCGGATCGCCCGCACCGCGTTCAAAGCGGCGCGTTCGAGGGTGACGAGCGTCGACAAGGCGAACGTGCTGGAGACCTCCCGCCTGTGGCGCGAGGTGGTGAGCGGGCTTCACTCGCGCGAGTTCCCGCAGATCGAGCTCGAGCACGTGCTGGTCGACAATGCGGCGATGCAGCTGATCGCCTCGCCGAGCCGCTTCGACGTGATCCTCACCGAGAACATGTTCGGCGACATCCTCTCCGACGAGGCCGCGATGCTCACCGGCTCGATCGGCCTGCTGCCCAGCGCCTCGCTCGGCGAAGAGGCGCCCGCCGCCGGGTCGCCCAGCACCGGCAGCCCCGGCCTGTTCGAGCCGGTGCACGGCTCCGCGCCCGACATCGCCGGGCAGGGCGTCGCCAACCCGCTCGCGATGTTCCTCTCCGCGGCGATGCTCCTGCGCCACGGGCTCGCCTTGGAAAGGGAGGCCACGGCTGTAGAATCGGCCGTTGAAGGCGCGCTCGAGGCGGGCCTGCGCACCCCCGACCTGGGCGGTGACGCCGGCACCGCAGAGGCCGCGCGGGCAGTACTGGAAAATCTCGACTAGGAGCGCAACGAACGTGGAGCCCACCGACCTCATCTGGATGAACGGAGATTTCGTCCCATGGGAGGACGCCAAGGTCCACGTGCTGACGCACGGCCTGCACTACGGAACGGGTGTGTTCGACAGCATGCGCTGCTACGACACGGAGCTGGGCCCTGCGGTGTTCCGCAACGCCGAGCACATCGACAGGCTGCTGCGCTCGGCCGAGCTGTACTACATGCCGGTGCCCTACTCTGCCGAGCAGCTGCGCGCGGCGACGCTCGAGCTGGTTGCGCGCAACGGCCTGCGCTCCTGCTACATCCGCCCGATCGTCAACCGTGGATACGGCCAGATGGGACTCAATCCGCTGGAGGCGCCCGTCGACGTGACGATCGCCTGCTGGGAGTGGGGCTCCTACCTCGGCGAGGAGGGCAAGCTCAACGGCGTCCGCGCGAAGGTCTCCTCCTGGCGGCGCATCAGCCCCGACTCGCTGATCCCACACGCGAAGGCCTCGGGCCAGTACCTGAACAGCGTGCTCGCCAAGGTCGAGTCGCTGAAGGCCGGCTACGAAGAGGCCATCCTGCTCGACTCCCACGGTCACGTCTGCGAGGGGACGGGCGAGAACGTGTACATCGTGCGCGACGGCGAGATAGCCACGCCGGGACAGCACAACTCGATCCTCGATGGGATCACCCGCCGCTCGCTCATGCAGATCGCTCGGGACCTCGGCTACAAGGTCGTCGAGCGCAACGTCGCACGCGCCGAGATGTACCTGGCGGACGAGATGTTCCTGTCCGGCACCGCGGCGGAGCTCGTGCCCGTGCGCGAGGTCGACGACCACATGATCGGCACGGGCAAGCCGGGCGAGATCACGCGCGTGCTGCAGGCCGCCTTCGACGACGCGATCCACGGGCGCTCCGAGCGCTACCGCGAGTGGCTCGACGTCGTGCACGTGACGGCGCTCGAGACGCCGACGGGCGACGGCCCGGCGCCCAGCGCACAGACGACCGCCGCGGGTTAGGCCGATGGGCGACATACAGCTATACGACGCCACCCTGCGCGACGGCATGGGGGGAGGCGGCCTGACCCTCACGGCCGAGGAGAAGGTGCGCGTGGTCCACGCGCTCGACGAGCTCGGCGTGGACATGATCGAGGCGGGCTTCCCCAGCTCCAACCCCAAGGAGCAGGAGCTGTTCAGGCTGCTCTCACGCGAGCAGCTGGAGACGGCACAGGTCGTCGCGTTCGGGATGACCCGGCGCCGCGACACGAACGCCAAGGACGACGACGGGCTCAGGATCCTCGCGGACTGCTTCGCGCCGGCCTGCACGCTCGTCGGCAAGTCCTCGGTGCTGCACGTCGAGAAGGTCGTGCGCGTCTCGCGCGAGGAGAACCTGGCGATGATCGCCGACTCCGTCGCCTTCCTCGTCGACGCCGGCAAGCGCGTGCTGTTCGACGCCGAGCACTTCTTCGACGGATTCGAGCTGGACGCGGGCTACGCGCTCGACTGCCTGCGGGCCGCGTCCGGCGCGGGAGCCGAGCGCGTGGTGCTGTGCGACACCAACGGCGGATCGCTGCCCCGCCAGATCCGCACCGCCTTCGCCGTCGTGGGAGAAGCGCTCCCGGGCGTCGCACTCGGGATCCACACCCACGACGACTCCGGCTGCGCCGTGGCGAACACGCTCACGGCCGTCGAATCGGGCGCCACGCAGGTGCAGGGGACGATCAACGGCATCGGCGAGCGCACCGGCAACGCAAACCTGGTGACGATCATCGCCGACCTGCAGCTGAAGATGGGCCACCAGCTGCTGGCACCCGAGCGGCTCGCGCGTCTGACCGAGACGGCGCACTTCGTCGATGAGCTGCTCAACCGCTCGCCGGACCCCGCCCAGCCGTATGTGGGCAAGCACGCCTTCGCGCACAAGGCCGGCCTGCACGCGGCCGGCGTCAGCGCCGACGCGCAGACCTTCGAGCACGTGGACCCGGAGGTCGTGGGCAACGGCCGCGACGTTCTGATCTCCGAGCTCGCCGGGCGCGCGAGCATCGTCGAGAAGGCACGTCAGGCGGGCATCGCCGCGGACGAGAAGTTCGCAGGGCGCATGCTCGAGCGGGTCAAGGGCCTCGAGCACGACGGCTTCCAGTTCGAGGCGGCCGACGGGTCCTTCGAGCTGCTGATGCGCAGGGAGGCGGGCGAGTACGAGCCGCTCTTCCGCCTGGAGTCCTGGCGGGTGATGGTGGAGAAGCGCGCCGACGGAAAGGTCGAGACGGAGGCCACGATCAAGATCTGGCTTGGGGGCGAGCGCTACGTGCGCACCGCCGAAGGCAACGGGCCCGTGAACGCGCTCGACAAGGCCCTGAGGGACGCGATCGCCGAGATCCACCCGCACCTGCGGGATATCGATCTCGTGAACTTCAAGGTGCGGATCCTTGATGAGACGAAGGGGACGGGCGCGGTCACCCGTGTCCTGATCGACGCCTCCGACGGACAGGACGTGTGGGGTTCGATCGGCGTCTCGGAGAACCTGATCGCCGCCTCATGGGACGCGCTGGTCGACTCGCTCGAGTACGGGATGCAGCCCGGCAGGCGAGGAGCGTCCGAGTCGCCGCTGAGCTCCACCGGCAGGGTTTAGTGCCACCGGCCGACGGGCGGCCGGCGCCCCGGCCGGAGATCCCTCAGCGAGAAGCACCTCCTGCGGAGGTGATCCCCCTCGCGCGGCCGCTCATCGGCGAGAGCGAGGAGCGCGCGGTCATCGACGTGTTGCGCTCGCGCCGTCTGTCGCTGGGCCCCCGCGTCGAGGAGTTCGAGCGCCGCTTCGCCGCCCGCGTCGGCGCTCCGCTCGCGAGCGCCGTCAGCAGCGGGACGGCCGCCCTGCACCTGGCGCTGCGCGCCGTCGGCGTGGGGGAGTCCGACGAGGTGGTGACGAGCCCCTTCTCCTTCGTCGCGTCGGCCAACGCCGTGCTCTACGAGAACGCACGGCCGGTCTTCGCGGACATCGACCCGCTGACGCTCAACCTCGACCCCGAAGCCGCCGCCGCGGCTGTCGGGCCGCGGACGAGGGCGCTGCTGCCCGTGCACATCTTCGGCTACCCGGCAGACATGCCCGCCTTCGAGAGCCTGGCCGACCGGCACGGGCTGGCGATCGTGGAGGACGCGTGCGAGGCGCTCGGCGCCCGGCATCGCGACGGGTCCGAGGTGGGGGGGCGCGGGCATCCTGCGGCGTTCGGCTTCTACGCCAACAAGCAGCTGACGACGGGCGAGGGGGGAATGCTCACGCTCTCGAGCCCCGCGCACAAGCAGAGGATCGACTCGGAGCGCAACCAGGGGCGGGCTCCCGACATGGGCTGGCTCGATCACGACAGGCTCGGCTTCAACTACCGGCTCTCGGACATCGCCTGTGCGCTCGGGATCGCGCAGCTGGAGCGGCTCGAGCGGATGCTCGCAGAACGGGCGCGCGTCGCCGGGCACTACCGCGAAGCGCTCGAGGGGATCGACGGTCTGCGGCTGCCCTGTGATGACAGCGACGGAGATGTGCGCGGCTGGTTCGTGTTCGTCGTGCAGCTTCCCGCCGACGTGGAGCGCGACGAGACCGTGCGGCTGCTCGCGGCCGCGGGGATCCAGAGCAAGCCCTACCTCCCCGCGATCCACCTGATGAGCTTCTACCGCGAGCGCTTCGGCCATCGCGAGGGAGAGTTCCCGGTGTGCGAGGAGGTGGCGGCCCGCTCGCTGGCGCTGCCCTTCTTCCCGGAGATGAGCGAGGGGCAGATCGCCCGGGTCGCCGAGGAGCTACGCGCGGCGCTGCGCTCGTAGGTTCGCCCGCCGGCGAGCGACGCGCGCTCTCCACGGCTGCTCGCCGGGGCACGGCCCTAGACTGGTCGCCCATGTCGCGCTTCAGCGAGCAACAGCATCCGGACTTCCGCAGGATGAACTCCTCGATCAGCTTCGACCGCCGCCTGTGGCCGCAGGACATAGCCCAGTCGCGGGCGCACGTGCGCATGCTCGCCGAGCGGGGGATCCTCTCGAGCGAGGACCGGGACGCGCTGATCGCCGGCCTCGACGCCGTCGCGTCCGAGCTCGAGGCTGAGCGGTTCGCGTTCCGCGAGGACGACGAGGACATTCACATGGCGATCGAGCGGCGTGTGACCGAGATCGCCGGTTCGGTCGGCGGCAAGCTCCATACAGCTCGGTCGCGCAACGACCAGGTGGTGACGGATCTCGCGATGTACACACGCGAGCGCTCGGCCGCCGCGCGTGAGGCGATCAGCGGGCTGATGCGGGGGCTGATCGCGCGGGCGGAGGACCACATCGACTGGCCGCTGCCCGGCTACACGCATCTGCAGCGGGCCCAGCCGGTCTACCTCGGACACCATCTGCTTGCGTACTTCTGGATGCTCGCGCGCGACCGCTCCCGTTTCGCGTTCGCCGAGCGGGAGGCCGGCCGCCTGCCGCTGGGCTCCGGCGCGCTCGCCGGCGTCAACTTCGACACCGACCGCCTCCAGGTTGCCCGCGAGCTCGGCTTCTCCTACGTGGCGCCCAACTCGATCGACGCTGTCTCCGGGCGGGACTTCATCCTCGACTACCTGGGCGCTGCGGCCACATGCTCCACGCACCTCTCGCGGCTCGGCGCGGAGCTCGTGCTGTGGTCGAGCGCCGAGTTCGGCTTCTGCGAGCTGCCGGACTCGTGGAGCTCGGGCTCGTCGATCATGCCGCAGAAGAAGAACCCCGACGCGGCCGAGCTGCTGCGCGCCAAGGCGCCGCGCGTGGTCGGCCACCTCGCCGCGTTCCACGGCGTGATGCACGCGCTTCCGCTTACCTACAACAAGGATCTGCAGGAGGACAAGGAGCATCTGTTCGACGCCGTGGACACGCTCGAGCTGTCGCTGGCGGCCGCCACGGGCATGGTCGCCCGTGTGAGCTTCAACCGCGAGCGGATGCGGGAGGCGGCCTCCGACGAGCTGATCGCGGCGACCGACGTGGCCGACCTGCTCGTGCGCCTGGGCACGCCCTTCCGCGAGGCGCACGGGATCGTCGCCGGCCTCGTGCGCACGGCGATCGACAGCGGCCGCACGCTCTCGCAGCTCACGCCGCAGGAGCTGGCGGCGCAGAGCGCGACGCTGGCGGAGCACGCCGATGAGTATCGAGAGGTGCTCTCTCAGAGCTCCTGGCTCGAGTCGAAGGTCTCCGAGGGCGGCACCTCGCTCGCGCGCGTCGGCCAACAGCTCGCCCTGGCGAAGACCGTGCTGGATGAAGCCGCTCCCGCCTGACTTCTACGATCGCCCGGTGCTCGAGGTCGCACGCGAGCTCATCGGCTGCACGGTCCACTACGGTGGCGCGTCCGGGGTGATCGTCGAGACGGAGGCCTACCACGAGTGCGAGCCGGCCTGCCACGCGTTCGCCGGGCTGACGCCACGGACCGTGACCCTGTTCGGCGAGCCGGGCCGCGCGTACGTGTACCGGTCCTATGGCATACATGCGCTGCTGAACGCCGTCTGCGAGCCCGAGGGCACGGGAGCAGCCGTGCTGATACGAGCGCTCGAGCCGAGCGTCGGCATCGAGGAGATGCGCGCCCGCCGCGGGCCAATCGGAGATCGCACGCCGCGAGATCGCGACCTGTGCTCGGGACCCGGCAAGCTGACGCAGGCGCTCGGCATCTGGCTGGGGGAGAACGGCGGCAGCCTGACCGACGGGCCGGTGCGCATCGCGGGGCGCTCACGCGAGTGGCGCGCGCCGGCGGTGCTCGTGGGAGCCCGCGTCGGGATCAGCGTCGCGATCGACCTTCCCTGGCGCTTCTGCGCGTCCGGCAACCCGAACGTCTCGCGCCCGCGACCGCTCGCGCCGGAGACGGAGCGGCGGGGCGTGCGCCGCAGCGGCACGGCGCTCGAGACCGCGTAGGCCGAGCTACCCGGAGGGGCTCACGCCACCGGTGGGCGAGCCGCCGCCCGAGGACGGCGGGGATGAGGTGGGGGGCGTGGCAGGGGTCGCAGGCGGCGCGCTCGACGGTGGGCTGGGCGCGGAGGCGGGCGGCGGCGTGGGCGTCGCGGGGGCGTGTTCGGGGCTCGGCGCGGGCGCGCCAGCGCCGGCTTCCTTGCCACCGCCGCTCGGCGTCGCGCCCTTGCCGGCGCTGGAAGGCGACGGTGTCGAGCCGGTCGTTCCCGTCGAGGGGGCCGCCGATTCGCCGCCGCCGGCGGCTGCTCCCTGCTGGCCATTGCCGGCGTGGGCGGCGGCGTTGTGTTCCGCTCGTGCCCTGTCGACCTGCAGCGCGGCCGTCATGAAGTCGTGCCAGATGAGCGCGGGGAACGTGCCCCCCATCACCGGCTTTCCGTTGAACTCGGTGGTCATCGGAACGAGGCTGTTGGGGTAGCCGACCCATACGGCGACGGTGTACTTGCTGTCCCAGCCGATGAACCACGCGTCGCCGAAGTTGGTCGTCGTGCCGGTCTTGCCGGCCGCGAACTGGCCGAGGGCCGCCGCCCGCGCGGTTCCGTACTGGAGGACGGTTTCGAGCATCGACGTCTCGGTCGAGGCGACCGCCGCGGGCAGGATCGGCTTGGTGACGACCTGGTTGCGGTCGCGGTGATGGCCGTCGGGCAGCGCCGAGCCGCCCGCGTCGACTTCCTGGATCCCGACGGGCGCTTCCGATTCGGCCAGCGAGCCGCTCACGCGGCGTCCGCCGTGGGCGATCGTCTCGTACGCGTGCGCCATGTCAAGCGGCGTGACGCCGACGGTGAGCCCGCCGATCGTCATCGCCGGGTTGGTCGACACGGGAGTGTTGATGCCCATCCGCTGGGCCAGCTGTGCGATCCGGGCGGTGCCGACCTTGAGGCCGACTTCGGCGTAGACGGAGTTATCGGAGTAGGCGGTGGCGCCGGTCAGCGTGTTCGACCCCGCATACGCGTTTTCGTCGTTGTGGACGACGAATTTTTCGGTGCCCCTGGCGCTGGGGACGTAGAAGGTCTTGATCTTGGAGCTCCATACCGATTCGGGTGAGATGCCGTCCTCGAGCGCCGCGGCGAGGTCGAAGGCCTTGAACGACGAGCCGGGCTGGCGCTCGCCCTGCGTGGCCAGGTTGAACGGGCTTTCGTCGTAGTTGCGTCCGCCGACCATCGCGCGGACCTCGCCGGTCGAGTTTTCGATCGCGACCAGCGAGGCCGTCGGGCCGCTCGGGTTGGCGAGATACGAGCTCACGGCCTGTTCGGCCGCGCGCTGCAGTTCGAGGTCCAACGTGGTCGTGATCCGCAGGCCCCCGTCGAACGCGCGCGGGGCGCCGTAGCGTTCGATCACCTGCTGTCGCACCCAGCTCGTGAAATAGCCGACGTCCACGCCTTCGACGTGCTGCTCGTGCGGCGCCTGCACGTCCTTCGCCGCCGGCAGCACCTGGTTGACGCTTTCTTCATAGACCGGCCTTTCCAGATAGCCCTGGTTGAGCATCTCGCGAAGGACGAGGTCTCGGCGCTGCTTCGCGGCGACCGGATGGTTCGCCGGGTCATAGGCCGTCGGCGACTGGATGATGCCGGCGAGCAGTGCCGCCTCCCACGGTTTCAGCTGTTCGACGCAAAGCTGATGCTGGGGCGTGCCGCATCCGATGTGGTTCACGTCGGCGCCGAAGTAGGTCCTGGCGGCCGACTCGATCCCGTAGGCGCCGTTGCCGAAGTAGATCGTGTTGAGGTAGGCGGTGATGATCTTGTCCTTGGACCACTTGTGCGAGAGCTGATAGGCGAGCGCCGCCTCCCTGAGCTTCTCGAAGATCGTCCGGTGCGACTGCGCCTGGAGCGCGTTCTTGATGAACTGCTGCTCGATCGTGGAGGCGCCCTGGACGGTGCCTTTGTGCAGCGTGTCCTGGATGAAGGCGCGCGCGATGCCGCGGATGTCGATGCCGCTGTTGCTCTCAAAGCGCTTGTCCTCGATCGAGATCACGGCCTCCTTGACGATCTGCGGGATCTGGGGGGGCGTGACGATCACGCGGTTCTGCTGGCTGAGGATGCCGATCGGATGACCGAGATCGTCGAGCAGCACCGAGCTCTGGGCGTCTTTGAGCAGGGCGAACTTCGTCAGCGACGGCAGGTCCGAGGCGACGGAGATGAAGATGCCGAACACGAACGAGACGAGCCCGAGGAGCAGGCCCGAGAACAGGATCGCCAGGAAGCGGAGGCGTTTCAGTCGCGGCTTGGGCTTTGGCGGCGCCGGCGGGGTCGCGGGGCGAGGCTCGTCGGTGATTCTGCTCGCAGTGGAAATCGTCGGCGCCTTGTTCAGCATCTGCGGGGCAGAGCCACCTCGCGGAGAAGGGGTGGGCCGCAATGGCGCTCGCCTCCATCACGCGGAGCGGTGGGACCCACCGAGGAGCGAGAGTCTAGCATTGCGCTCCCATGCCGAACCCCGATGAGGGCGCCGCCGAGGCGGCCGCCGAGCTCTCCAGCCGGCTGGCGAGTGGCGCCGTCGACAGCCTCCCGAGGGGCGGCTTGGAGGAGAAGCTTCTGATCGCGCGCCGCGAGCAGCGCCCGCTGCGCGTGAAGCTCGGCATCGACCCGACGGCGCCTGACATCCACCTCGGCCACGCCGTCGTGCTCGGCAAGCTGCGGGAGTTCCAGGACGCAGGCCACAGGGTGGTGCTGATCATCGGCGACTACACGGCCCGCGTGGGCGATCCCTCCGGGCGCTCCGAGCAGCGGCCGATGCTGTCGGAGGCGGAGATCGACGCCAACGCGGCGACGTTCCAGCAGCAGGCGCTCAAGATCCTGGACGGCGACTCGGAGCGGCTGGAGGTGAGGCGCAACAGCGAGTGGCTGGACATGCAGATGGGCGACCTGCTGAGGCTGGTGGGGACGACGACTGCTGCACAGCTGCTCGAGCGCGAGGACTTCGCCAAACGGCTGGCCTCCGGACAGTCGATCTCGATCCTCGAGCTGCTCTACCCGCTGCTCCAGGGCTATGACTCGGTCGCGATCGGCGCGGACGTCGAGCTGGGGGGGACCGATCAGAAGTTCAACCTGCTGCTCGGCCGTGACATCCAGCGGGCCTACGGGCAGGCGGAGCAGGCGATCATGACGATGCCGATCCTCGTGGGCACCGACGGCCACCGGAAGATGTCCAAGTCGCTGGGCAACGAGATCGGCATAACCGACCCGCCGCAGGAGATGTACGGCAAGACGATGGCGATCCCGGACGAGGCGATGGCCGAGTACCGCCGGCTACTGCTGGATCCGCGATCCCGGGGCCGCGAGGCCGAGCGCGACGGCGGGGTGGAGGGGCTGTCCGCGCGGGATGCCAAGCGGGCACTGGCGCGCGAGCTGGTCACGTGGCTTCACTCGGCCGACGACGCCGCCGCCGCCGAGCGGCACTTCGACCGCGTGTTCGTCGAGCGGGAGGCGCCGGAGGAGATCGCCGAGGCGACGTTCGACAGCGACGGCGGGCTCGTGCACCTGCCGCTCCTGATCGCCGAGCAGTTCGGCGTCTCGCGCTCCGAGGCGCGGCGGCTCATCGACCAGGGAGGCGTGACGCTCGGCGAGGAGCAGCTCGCGGCCGGCGAGCACGACGTGGCCGCCGAGCGGGCCGACGGACAGGTGCTGAAGGTCGGCAGACGGCGCTTTCGGCGGCTGCGCAAGGCGTAGGTTCCGCCGACGGCGTCAGCTATAGTTCTCGGGCGGTCGGCAGACGTCTCGCCGGCCGTTTCGGCGGGTTGGATCCGTTCGATGAGGCGAGCGCGTGTCTCGATTCGCGCTATACTCTCCGGTCGGCCCGCAGGCGCCTCCGGGCGCCGGGTCGGATCGGGCTCCTCTGAAGGAAGCACTTTCGGCGAGGCTTGGCGGTCTTTGAAAACTCAACAGCATGCGCATCTACGATCGACCTTCGATCGTGGTGTGCGTCCAGGTTCGACCCGCCAACGGGAGCGCTTGTCGTTTCCCGGTTGGCGGACAAGAGTCAAGTAGAGCAGTACCCCGTCATGGTTCGGGACCACGGTGTATGGGTCCCGGCCGCCGAGCGGGTCCGGCTTTGGCCGGTTCCGTGAGGTACGCCATGACAGCTTTTCGTGAAGTTCTTCACGGAGAGTTTGATCCTGGCTCAGGACGAACGCTGGCGGCGTGCTTAACACATGCAAGTGGAGCGACGAACCAGGGCTTGCCCTGGGGCAGA
>Ga0210409_10005532_pt1 | contig 13261 bp, 8 predicted proteins | sample IncBWH17MmetaG_FD_161649 | JGI IMG/M metagenome (GOLD analysis project Ga0210409, IMG submission 161649) | Forest soil microbial communities from Barre Woods Harvard Forest LTER site, Petersham, Massachusetts, United States - Inc-BW-H-17-M | ecosystem: Environmental > Terrestrial > Soil >...
CGATGGGGGCACGATTTTTCTCGATGAAATCGCCGACATGAGCCGCCCTTTGCAGGCCAAGCTCCTGCGTTTTCTCGAAGACGGCACGTTCACTCGGGTGGGCGGGAACCAGGAACTGCGGGTCAAGGTTCGGCTGATCGCGGCTACCAACCGGGATATCATCCAGGCAATCGCAGAAGAGCAATTTCGCGAGGACCTGTTCCACCGACTAAACGTGGTGCAAGTGCGGCTGCCGCCCCTGCGCGAGCGCGGCGAGGATGTACTGCTGCTGGCAGATCACTTTCTGAGGAGTTTCGGGGTGTCGCTTAACAAAGCGACCCGGCGGCTCTCGCGGGCGGCATGTCAGAAGCTAATGTCTTATCATTGGCCGGGGAACGTCCGTGAGCTTCGAAACGTGATTGAACGAGCGCTCATTCTCGAAAAGAGCAACGAGATTCAGCCCACGAGCCTTCCGGATTTTCAGCTGGAAGCACGCTTGCATAAAGGGGGGGCTCCGAAAGTGATCACCACCGGTTCGCTGGATGAAATGATGGCGCGGTATGAACGGGAGCTGATTAGCTCGCTGCTCGAGCAAAGCCATTTTAACCTGGCCAAAACGGCCGATCAGCTGAAGATCAGCCGCCACGCGCTGCGCTACCGGATGCAGCGTCTCAACATTGCCGAGGCAGCCGAAACCGAACCAGAACCAGCCGGCTCGGCGGGTAAAGACTGATTTGAACATGAGCATGCTCCGACCTTTTCTGGCCCAAGACCTTATTCCGACGGACGTTCTGCACAGTTCCTGGCATTGGATGGGCCTGACTCTCAAGGAACTGTTGCTCGTCCTCGGCGCCATGGGCCTGGTCACTTTGCTGCTGTTCGTTTGGGCGGTTTTCCTGCGCAAAAAACCCCAGCGCCACTCACACCATCATCACCATCACCATTCTCACAGTTCGGACGAGGCTTCGGAGCCAACTGCAAACTCCGATTCGGAGACGGGCGCAGAAAGGCGGTATCGTCGCAAACGCCGCCGCCGCCGTGAACACCGCCCGCGCAACCCAACGCTGGCAGAAACCGGCGGACTTCCACCGCTTCGGCCCGAGCGCCCGCCTGATCCGCTTCCCTGAATCATGGAGCAAAGCCGCGCCATTACGCGCAAGAGCGCGTCCAACCTGGCACTGGCTTTCGTGCTCCTGCCCAGGGTCAAGCGCGAGAGCATGTCCACGCTTTATGCCTTTTGCCGCGAGGTGGACGATGTTGCCGATGAAGAAACCCAGCCGGTGCAGCTCCGGCGCGAGCGTCTGGCGGCCTGGCGCCAGGATGTCCGGCGCGCCTGCGAAGCAACCGGTCCCGAGTTCCCCGTCAATATAGAATTGCAGCCGGTCATCCAACGTTACCGTCTCCCCTTCTCGTACTTCGACGAGCTCGTCAAAGGAGTTGAGATGGACTTGGATATTAAGCGATACCAGGATTACGACCATTTAGAGGAGTACTGCTACCGCGTCGCTTCGGTCGTTGGTCTTTTGAGTATCGAGATCTTCGGTTACACCGATCCGGCCTCGCGCGAGTACGCTGTTTGTCTAGGCAAAGCGCTCCAGCTGACGAATATTCTTCGAGATGTTCGCTCTGACGCCGAGCGCGGCCGCATTTATCTCCCTCTCAGCGAACTGACCCGCTTCGGCGTGACGCCGGAGGAGATTCTGGGTCTGCAATATTCCGAACGCTTTTTCGAGCTGGCGGACAGTGTTGCCGAGCGGGCGCGTGGTTTTTATCAAAAGGCCCGGCGTACTCTTCCAGCGCCGGATCGGCGCTCGATGGTAGCCGCAGAGCTGATGGGCTCGGTTTACTGGCGTTTGTTGGACAAGCTGGAACGACGGCGCTACAACGTATTCGGCCCCCGCCCGACCCGGCTGAACAAAGGCCAGAAGCTGCTGCTGATCTTGCGCGCCTGGGTCCGGGCCGCGGGCGGGATGTCGCCCAGTTATGGGGTCTAAGACGAGTGCCGCTCCCGGAGGCCGGCGCCGTTTAATCGTTAATGCAGATGATTTCGGCCGCTCTGGCTCGATTAATCAAGCGGTCATTCGGGCGCACCGGGAGGGCATTCTCACCACCACCAGCCTCATGGTCAATGAGCCGGCTTGCTCCGAAGCGGTGGCGCTGGCCAGGGAGAATCCTGCTTTGGGCGTGGGCTTGCATCTGACCTTGCTGTGCGGGCACTCCGCCTTGCCGAGCGGCAGGATTCCCGGTTTGGTCAACAGCCAAAATGAGTTCACCAACAACCCTTCCGGAGCGGGGTTCCGTTATTTCTTCGATCGGCGGCTGCGGAATCAACTACGCGAGGAAATCCATGCCCAGTTCCAGAAATTCCGCGCGACCGGCTTGCCGCTGGACCACGTCAATGGGCACCTGCATCTTCACCTGCACCCGGTCATCTTCCGCATCCTGACAGAAGACGGGGGCGAACTGGGCCTGGAACGCGTGCGGCTCACTGACGATCCATTTTGGCTCAATCTGCGGTTGGCTTCGGGAAATCTGTTCTACCGGGCAAGCCACGCCATGGTCTTTCACACGCTGGCGGCGCGAGCACGACCGCACATGAACCGGCACCGATTCAAACACACCAGCCGGGTCTTTGGCCTGCTGCAAAACGCCCGTGTCAACGAGGAGTACGTAAGCCGGCTCCTGGATCGGTTGCCCGGGGGGGACTCAGAGCTTTACTCGCACCCATCGCTCGACGATTTTAGAGACGAGTTCGATGCGCTGATCAGTCCGCGGGTGCGGTTGCAAGTCAAGTCGCTCGGGATCGAACTGATTCGCTACCAGGACCTTTAACATGCTTAAATTACTGATTATCTTGTTCATCGGACTGGTTTTTGAGAGCACGGGTGTGGTGCTGCTCAAGAAGGGCATGACCCAAATCGGTGAAGTTCGCGTCATCAATATTCAGGAAATCGGCCGCATCACCAAAGCTGGATTGAGCAATCCGCAGATCCTGCTGGGCGTTTTCTTCGAGGCGCTGTTCTTCCTTTGCCTCTTGATCCTGATGTCTCGAAGCGACATCAGTTTCCTCTGGCCGCTCACCGGTTTGAGTTTTGTGTTTGCCACGATCGCGGCCATGTGGTTTTTGCACGAGCAAGTATCCGCCGTGCGCTGGGTTGGGGTCGTGCTGATCGTCATCGGCGCGGCCTTGATCAGTTATAGCGAGCAGCAGAAGGAAAAGTCCGCCTCAGGATCGGTTGCCCCCGCGGAGGCGCCCCGGTCGCCGCGCTGAAATCCGCCGAAGCATCTGTCCGGGGGCTGAAAGTAGCTTTAACGCTTGAACGTTTCAACGTCTTAACGATTCGGTTGTGGCTTCGCCGCGCTGTGTGCATCCGTGTTTTAACTGCCCTTTCAGGATCAGGGGCGCTTAACGGTCCGCCGCCGCGGCCCGGGCGAGGAGCACTTTTTGGGTAGGCACATAACCGGCCACAAACTCACGTCGGAATTCGGCAAAGGTCCCGGCGGCGATGGCGGCGCGCACGTCTTCCATCACTCGCAGGTACATGCGCGTGTTGTGGACACTAAGCATCCGTAATCCCAGGATCTCACCCACATTGAGCAAGTGCCGCAGGTAAGCCCGCGTGAAATGTTGGCAAGCAAAGCAGTCGCAGTTCTCTTCAATGGGCCGGAAGTCCGCCTTTTGAGCCCCGCCCTTGATGCTGATGCTGCCCTTGCGGGTAAAGGCGGTGCCGTTGCGGGCGACGCGGGTCGGCAGCACGCAATCGAACATGTCCACGCCGCGCGCAACCAACTCCACCAATTGCGCCGGCGTGCCCAGGCCCATGGCGTAGCGCGGGCGGTCGGCCGGCAAGAACGGTTCGGTAATTTCCACCGCCCGGAGCATTTCCGGCTCGGGTTCGCCGACGCTCACGCCCCCAATCGCGTAGCCGTCGAAGCCGGTCGCAACCAATTCCCGGGCACATTGCTCGCGCAGGGCTTGGTCGGTTCCGCCCTGGACGATGCCGAAAACCATCTGTCCGGCAGCGCGCGGCTGTTCGCGGCATTCTTTGGCCCAGCGGATGGTCCGCTCGACGGCGGCCCGGAGTTCTCGCGGCGTGCTGGTATGTGGCGGACAATCATCGAAGACCATGGCAATGTCGGAGCCGAGCTCCCGCTGGATCGCCATCGCCTCTTGCGGGCCAAGGAAGAGCAACGAACCGTCCAGGTGCGATCGGAATTCAACACCATGCGCCTGGATCTTGCGAATAGTTGCCAGGCTGAAAACCTGGAAGCCACCGCTATCGGTCAGAATGGGCGCCGGCCAATTGATGAACGAGTGCAGCCCGCCGGCGGCTCGAATGATTTCCAATCCCGGCCGAATCCGCAGGTGATAGGTGTTGCCGAGGATAATTTGCGCGCGCATCTCGCGCAACTCCCGTGGGTCGATCGCCTTGACGCTGCCCTGGGTGCCGACGGACATGAACACAGGCGTGTCCACGACGCCGTGAACGGTCGTCAGGCGGCCCAAGCGAGCCTTCGAGGAGGTATCGGTTTTGAGTAGTTCGAACATGGGTCATTTCAAGGCCGAAACCCGAAATCCGAAGGCCGAAAGAAGGCCGAAACCCGAAATCCGAACCGGACATGGACGTCGGTTTCGCCGTAAACTGAGTGTGAATTGGTTTAAGTTACCGCGAAGCTTTGTCCCCTTCTCCTGCATTTTTCTGCCCCCATTTTTCTGCCTCCTCCGTTCTTCCATTTGGGTCATCCTCGGCCGGATTCGGGTTTCGGACTTCGGGTTTCGGGCTTGGACCTGACCTGCCAGAGTATTCCAGGTTTTGCTTTTTGTCTGCTAACTCACCCAGCCAAATCCACCATCAGCCCTTCCCTTGCCGCCTCGACGTGGAGGGTGGCGCCATGAGCGGCGGCAAGTTTGCGCGCGTGCGCCGCCATCTCGGAGATCTTGGCGTCGTCATGGTTCGGGTCGTGGTGAAAGAGGTACAAGCGCTTGGCTTGAGCCTCGAGCGCCAGCGCCACGACTTTGTCCACGCAGCCGTGGCCCCATCCGATATGTTCCTCGTATTCCTGGGCGTCGTATTGCGCATCCATCACCAGTGCATCGACGCCGCGAACGAACTCCGCCAGCTTACGGTCCCCGTTCTGCAAAGCTTTCACGCTGCGGGGATTTTGCCCGGGAACAGGCTTGTGGTCGTGGCGCAATTCGTTGTCCGGAAAAAAAGCGATGGACCGGCCCAGAACCGAAAGCCGGTACCCCACGCACACGCCCGGGTGACAGGCAAAGCAAGCCTGGGCACGAACGCGGCCCAGGTCAAAATGCCAATCCTTCAACTCTTCGATTTGAATATTGGCGGGCACTTCATTCAACCCGATCGGAAAGAAGGGCCTCTCCATCTGGCTGCTCAAGACGGTTTCCAAACCGAGCCGGGCGCCTTCGTAGCCCAGAATCCGCAGGTGATTGTTGGGCCGGTAAACCGGCAGGAAAAAGGGGAGTCCCTGGATGTGATCCCAATGGGTATGGGTCAGCAGCAGGGTCAAATCGAGCGGCTGTTCGCCAAACTCGGCCAGCAGGGCCCGTCCCAGCAAACGCAGTCCGGTGCCGGCATCCAGGATCACAATCTGGTCGGCCGCCCGAACCTCAATACAGGACGTGTTTCCGCCATATTCCAGCGTGGTTGGACCCGGGGTCGGGATGGAGCCGCGCACGCCCCAGAATTTGAGACTGACATGGGCGGCAGGCATCGCGCTTGCCGGGCCGGAAGTGGGTGGGGAGGACATTTCCGCGTTTATCGGTGACTCAGGCCACGTACGGATGTTTCCACGGTTTGCGATAATCCCGTTGAAGCAAATTGGATGCCGAGACATTGTGCGGAATAGTCTCGGTTTGGGGGTCCCAGCTCACTTTAGTGCCTGTTTCCCAGGCGATCATCGCCAGCTTAACCGATGCGGTGGACCGATAAGCATCCTCGATCAGGCACCCCGGGGGCTGCCGGGTCCGCACCGCTTTGAGGAATTCTGCCATGTGCAGCAGGCCCGCATCCGTCTTTACCTCGTGCACCTGCCGGTCTTTGCCACTGCCCCGGGGGATAATCTCCCAGCGCTCATCGGTCGCGAACAAGGTCTGTTTCTCGCCGTAGAGAAAAATACCGTTGGAGACGGCAGGCGTGTATTCTTCCGCGCCCCAAATGCGATGGCGCCAGGTCAAGGGAACGCTGGCAAACTCGAAGTGAGCATTGAGCACATCAGGAGTTGTGATTCGGTCCTTTAGATAATATAGGCCTCCTGAAGCTGAAACCGTCTTGGGCATCTCCTCGCCCAGGATAACGCGCGCAGCATCAATCAAATGGATTCCCCAATCCACCAGGTGTCCGTGCCCCGTGGTTTTCTCCAGGCGCCAATTCATGTGGCCGACCTGGGGGCTGTAGGGGATCAGCGGGGCCGGGCCGCACCACAGGTCCCAATCGAGTGAGGCAGGCGGTGGCTGGGGCGTGGGATCCTTGGTGCCGGCCGTGTAATGGATATTTGCTTCGGCACACACGATCCGGCCGGCGTGGCCGTCGTGGATATGCTGCCGGACAGCCTGGAACGCGGCGTTTTGGCGCCGTTGAAAGCCTATCTGCACAAGCCGATTGCTCTTTTTGACGGCCTCGACCATGGCGCGGCCCTCGCGAATATCGTAGCTGAGAGGTTTTTCACAGTAGACATCCAGCCCACGCTCCAGCGTTGCCAGCAATAGCAAGGCGTGCCAATGCGGGGGAGTGGCGATGATGACCGCGTCGAGGTCAGAAGACTTGAGGAAATCCGGGTAGAGTTTAAAACCCACGGGCCGTTTCTCCTGGAGTTTCTGAAGGAGGTCAGCGCTTTGGGCCAGGTGCTCGCTGTCGACGTCGCAAATGCTGGTGATCTCGACCCCGCCAACTTTGAGCGCGGCTTTGGCATCCTCCATCCCGTACCAACCGCAACCGATCAGGCCCAGTTTGAGCTTGCGATCCGGTTCGGCCCCCTGAAGCACAGCTGGCATCTGGCTGAGGGCCACAGCACCCACAGCCGAGGTATGGAGGAATTGACGGCGGGTCACGGGTTGCATAACTGGAGCATGCAGAAAACAGCGCAGCGATGCAAGCTCCAGGGAGGGTTCGAAGCTACTGCGCCTTCTTGGTAAACACGATGATGTGCTGGCGGGGGAGCACTTCAATGTTCCCACTCCAGCGCAACGGCAAAGCGGCCATTTCTTTTCTGAGTTGGCCTTGATTCATCTTATGCAGCGGCTTGATGGGCACCGCCGGATCTTCGGCTCTGAACTCCACGAACACCACCCGGCCGTTGGATTTGAGGGATCGGCAAATCGCGGTCATCATCTCGAACGGGAAATCGAACTCGTGATAAACGTCCACCATCAGCACCAGATCGACTGAATCGGGCGGAAGCTTGGGATCGCTGACAGTCCCCAAAACGGGGACGACGTTGGTCAGGCCCAGGCTCGCCATTTTATTCGTCAGCAGGTTGAGCATTTCGGGTTGAATATCGACCGCCAGCACCTTGCCCGCCCCGCCCACACTTGTGGCCAGGCGACGGCTGATAAAACCTGTCCCCGCCCCGATATCGGCCACGACATCGCCCGGCTTAAGGTGGAGTTGCTCCACTAACAACGCTGGCTCTTCCTCTGCTTCGCGTTCGGGCCGTTCCAGCCAATCGGCGGCTTGATGGCCCATGACGGCGGCGATCTCCCGGCCCATATAAAACTTCCCGATGCCATCCGGGTCGTGGACCTGGCGAACCTGATAGCGAGACGCGGGCGCTGATGCCTGCGGAGTCTGGGATTCCGCAGCCCGCGCAACCGCGACGACCAGGGAAGCAAACAGGAGAAGGACGCAAACTCGATGGAGGACCGCGCGCTCGGCTTTAGAAGTCAGTTGCACGCTACACTTTTCGGCCAGAACCGCCGCTTCGCAAGCCCTTTCAGCCTGGGAGCGCCGGCGCCCCGCCGGCGTTTTCCTCACAGAAGGAAACGAAGGAAACGAAGAAGGATTTCCGCGGGCAAAGGGGGAATTCCTAGCTGAAGGCTGTTGCAAAAGTCACCAACGCCACAAATCCGAAATCCGAAATCCGAAGGCCGAAAGAAGGCCGAAATCCGAAGCCCGAATTGGAGGCGCCGCTTTTCGGATCTCGGGTTTCGGCCTTCTTTCGGATTTCGGTATTCGGCCTTCGGGTTTCGAGTGCGGCATACTTTTGCAACAGCCTTTAGCTAGCCTCGCCGGCGGGACGCCGGCGCTCAAGGGTTAGGCTTGCGCTTCGCGTACCTTTTTCAGTTGCTCATCCAGCCGCTTGGGCGACACCGGCATCGCGGTGCCAAGCTCCTGCGCGAAAACCGACACCTTGAACTCCTCGACCATCCAGCGGAATTCTTCCAACCGCTCCCGGAATACTTGTGAGCCACCTTGGCCGGCTTCGAGTTTTTTGAGAGCCTCAAGATAAGGGGCCACCAGTCGAGCACGCTCCTGGTCCTTGGCGGGATTAACTGCGGCGCGCTCGGACCGGACCCGCAGGGCCTTGAGGTAGCGTGGCAGATCCGCGAGCCTTTTGAAGGAAATGGCCTCTAGAAAATTCTTCGGCAAAAGCGCATTTAACTCCACCTCCACAGGTGTAAGAGTCCGCGGCGCGGCCGGCGCTGCTGTCAGCTCCTTCAGGCTCGCGAAGGTCTTTGGACGATTGGCCGCCTGCGCCGGGGCCGGCGGCGCGCAGCGTCGGAGAACTTCCTGGCGCAACTTGAGGACGGTTTCAATTTGATCCGCGATTTGACAGGCAAGGCCCGGCAGGCGCTGGCGCGCGGACTCGACCGCTGCGCGGAACTGCGCCTCGGAAAGCTCAGCGACAGCCTCAATTTGCGTTGGGACCATGAACGACGAATCCGCCAAAACGCTTCCCCCTCTCCCCGGGGGAGAGGGCCGGGCCTTCGCCGCGCCGAAGCGGCTTCGGCCGCGCAGGCGGGGTGAGGGCGGACTTTCCGTTCGCGGTTCGTGGAGAGGCTCCGCCGGCAGTAAATGCAGTCTCAAGTTGGCGTAGGCGCCGGATTGCAGTTGCTCCACCGTACACAGGCCGGAGAGCAGTGGCTCGAAGCGAGCCAGGGACCGGAGGTCCTTCTGCAACCAGGCGAGGTCTTTCTGGATTGCCAGTTCTACAAGCCGCTGGATGCCCCCGACGCTGCTTTGTCTGGCCGCCTCCCGGCTGCGAAACAGGCGCAGGTTGACTTGCCCTTCATCCAATTGCAATCCCGGCCAGGCCTCAACTTGTGCGACGCCACTCCCTTCCGTGACGCGTTCAGGCAAATCGCCGAAATTCCAGCCGGTCAGGCCAAATCTTTCCCATCGTTGAGCCAGCACACCCCACGCGGGTGATTCTTTGGCCGGCTCGACTTTGACTTGTTCAAGGGCTTTGCGCAATTGCCCAAGATCGCGCCCGGCGTCGATGGTTTTTTGGCCGGGACCAATCAACTCAATGCGCGGACGCAAATGTTGCGGAACCGCGTCGGCCGGCCAGGCTGAGGATGGGACCTCAATCCCGTAGCGCTGGTGAATAAATCGCGCAAGATCCTGTTTCAACGAAGTTCCGGCCGGGCGCAGGTCCCGCACGATCTCGGCAACTTTAGGCGGGAAAGGCATCAGTTCGCGACGGATAGCTTTGGGCAAAGCCCGCAGAAGTTCGCTGATGACCGCCTCGCGGAGCCCCGGCACCGCCCACTCCGCCGTCGCGGGTGAAACCACCGGCGCCACCGCGGCATCCAGTTTGATCGTCACACCGTCGCGCTCTTCGCCGGGACTGTAGGAATAGGAAAGCGGCACCGACTGGCCCCCCAGGCGGACCTGGTCCGGGAACGCGGCGGCGTCATAGCTGAGGTCCAGGTCTCCGATCAGGTCGGCCTCAGTTGCGCGGAGAATCAAGGGTTCGGGATGGTCGCGGAGCCAGCGGTTGAGCTCATCGAGGGAAGAAACGTCCTCAATCCGCCGCGCATAAAAATCGAAGAGCGCCTGGTCCAGGTCCGCCAGGTCGTGGCGCCGCATGCGGGTCTGCCACGTCTCGATTTTATGCCGCACCTGGCGGTTGTGTTCGAGGAAGGCGTAGGCGGCGGGCATTTTCCGGGGTTGCTCCTGGTCCCGGGCCTGCGCCAGGAGCTGGCTGGCCGACAGTTTGGACTCGTCAGGCTCACGCCGCGGTGGGGTGGGCTTGGCAAAAAGATCTTCTTCCACCAACGCGGCGCGAAGGAAGATGGCGGTCGCCTGCTTGGAATCAACATTGCCATAGGCAACCTTGCGTTCCCGGATCATCAGACCGTACAGAGAAGTCTTCTCTTCGGCCAGCACTCGGCCGGCCGCGGCGCTCCAGTGGGGATTGTGGAAGCTGGTCTTGCACAGGTGCGGCGCCAATTCAATAATCCAGGCCGGATCAATTCCAGCCAGCGTCCGCGCGAATAATTGCGAAGTCTCGACAATCTCGCCGGCCATAATCCATTCCGGTTGGCTGGTCTTTTCAGGTGTGGGCGCGCGAGGGTCTTTGGAGGACGCTTTCCGCGAACGACCTTGAACAGGCGCGCGTTCGAACAAAGCGGACCCGGGGAAAACGTTCAGTTGCCGATTGGCGGCGGCGCGGTAGAGATTGCGCTCGGCGCGCGTGGCGATATGCCCCAATAACCCGGCGAGAATGGAGCGATGGATGGCCTCGTACGCGGCGGAGCTCTCGCTGATGCGCAGGGTTCCCAGTTCCTCCAGGGCTTGCTGGAGCTGCGCGTACAGGTCCTGCCATTCGCGCATGCGCAGGTAGGACAGGAAATGGGCCTTGCAGAACTTGCGTCGCTGGTTCTGGGTGCGCAGGGTTTCCCATTGCTCGTGGACCGCGTTCCAGATGTTGAGCAGGGTGAGGAAATCCGAGTTTGGAGCCGCGAAGCGTTTGTGCGCCGCGGCGGCGGCGTCCTTTTGGTCGAGCGGCCGCTCGCGAGGATCTTGAATGCTCAAGCCGGCGGCGATGATGAGCAATTCGCGCGTGGCGTGCTCGTGTTGAGCCTGCAGCAACATGCGGCCGAGGGTTGGATCGATGGGCAGCCGGGCCAGGTCGCGGCCGAGTGGCGTCAGTTCCCGGACGCTGTCCAGGGCGCCCAACTCCTCGAGTAACTGGTAACCGCCCTGGATGGACGCCGGCGCCGGCGGATTGATGAAAGGAAAGGTCTCAATCTCGCCCAGCCGAAAGGCTTTCATTCGCAGGATCACCTCCGCCAGGTTCGCCCGCTGAATCTCAGGCTGAGTGAAAGCCGGCCGCGCCGAGAAATCCTCCTCGGAATAGAGCCGGATGCAAACGCCGTTTTGCACGCGGCCGCTGCGGCCTTTGCGCTGGTTGGCGCTGCTTTGCGCCACCGGCTCAATCGGCAGCCGGCGCGTGCGGGTCCGGGGATTGTAACGGCTGACTCGGGCCAGGCCGGAATCGATGACATAACGGATCCCGGGAATCGTGAGGGAAGTTTCGGCGATGTTGGTCGCAATCACGATTTTGCGACGCGATGCGGGCGCGAACACACGCTGCTGCTCGCCCGCGCTGAGCCGCGCGAATAAGGGGATGATCTCGACGAAGTCGCCCAACCGGGTGTTGAGCAGGTCGCGCGTCTCGCGGATATCGCGTTCTCCCGGCATGAAAATCAGAACATCCCCAGGACCCGGCTCAGCGGCGATCTGTTCGGCCGTCCGAACCGCGAGATCAATGTAGGTCAGTTCACCGGCGTCCTCGGAAACGGCGTCCAACGGCGAATAAACCACTTCGACCGGATGGAGCCGGCCGGAAACCTCGATAATCAGAGCATCGTTAAAGGCTTTCGAGAAGGCTTGTGTGTCGATCGTCGCCGAGGTGACAATCAGCCTAAGTTCCGGTCTTTTGGCCAGCAACCCTTTGAGATACCCGAGCAGAAAATCGATGTTCAGGCTCCGCTCGTGCGCTTCATCGAGGATGATCGCGTTATACTCGCACAGCAATGGATCGCCCTGCATCTCCGCCAGCAAGATGCCGTCGGTCATGAATTTGACGTAGGTCTCCGGACTCGACCGGTCATCGAAGCGGATCTTGCAGCCTACTTCACGGCCCCAGTTGACTCCCAATTCCTCCGCCACCCGTTGCGAGATGGACAGCGCGGCAATTCGCCGCGGCTGGGTGCAACCAATCTTGGCTTCAATGCCCAAGCCCGCCTCAAGGCACATTTTAGGAAGCTGCGTTGTCTTGCCGGACCCGGTTTCACCGGCAATGATCACGACCTGGCGCTCGCGAATGGCGGCAACAATCTCGTCCTTCCGCGCGGTAATGGGCAGAGCTGTGGGATAATGGACTCGGGGGAAATTGAGTTTGCGCTGCTGCCGCAGCTCGACCGAAGCCCTGGCCTGCGCCAGTAACCGTTCGAGAATGGCATCATGCTGCTGCGGATGGTGGCGGTCCCGCAACAGGCGCACCAGGCGCGACCCCAGCCGCACCCAATCCGGGAGCATCGCCTGCGGCAGCAGATTCTTCAGTTCAACGACGCGGTCGTCCATAAACGGAGCCAGCTAATATACTGTGGAGTCTCTGCAACATGCGCTACAATTCGAAATGCCAGTCGGAGGCGCCGCTGTCTTCTCCCTCTCCCTGCGAGGGACGAGCGGGGAGAGGGTTGGGGAGAGGGGCTTCCTTTGTAGCGCATCCTACGGCTTCCTCAGTAATTGCCCAGATCCCGGGGCTCACCAAAATAGCGAGTGCCCTTTAAGTTCTAAATCTTATGTTTTCGCCTATTCCGCGTATTTCCCCGTTTTGAATTGCAGTTCTCAGGTTTATCTTTCTGCCCCCATTTTTCTGCCTCCTGTGCCAGCGATCTTTGAACGCAATCGCGGAGTCCGTGTGCATGGCGTAGGTACGCTCTCTCCCTTCACGGCGAGCGAATGCGGTAAAAGCGACCGGGAAAGTTCGTCCAGTGGGGATCGTTGAAATGAATTGAGCCGTTGGTGAGAGTGCAGTTTTGGAGGGCCACCCAGGATTGAGTCCCAAGGTTGGTGCACGCCTCAACAACGAGGGGGACGTCCGGCGTGCCCGCAATGTTGAACCCGAAGCCGTTCTGGAGCACACCAAAGCTAACATCACCGGTGGGCACATGCGGGTTCCAAAGCACCGCGGGGAGGCCGCCAAACGTCGTGCCCCAGCCTGTCGTTCCAGGAAGGTAATAGGCGGTAAAGTAGGCCCCAAAAAACGCGTCGTTCGCTATACCAGGTGCGTTTCCCCTAAAGTACAT
>Ga0210409_10005534_pt1 | contig 13256 bp, 13 predicted proteins | sample IncBWH17MmetaG_FD_161649 | JGI IMG/M metagenome (GOLD analysis project Ga0210409, IMG submission 161649) | Forest soil microbial communities from Barre Woods Harvard Forest LTER site, Petersham, Massachusetts, United States - Inc-BW-H-17-M | ecosystem: Environmental > Terrestrial > Soil >...
GCGGGCTCCGAAATTGGCTGATATCGAAAGTCCGGGTGAGTAGCCTTGATCGCGCCCGCGATGCGGTCGATCTGGTCCCGGCCACGGTAAACTCCCTTGCTGGGATCGAAGAACACGCAATCTTCGGTGTAGATCTCATCAATGGCCGCGCGACGCCGCGTGGGATCGTTTTCACCGAACACGTCGCGAAGGTTGCGGATCATCAATGTTGCTATGCTGTGTGACATGAGCTTGTCTCCTCCCGGCTTGGCGTTATTTCCGCCAGTGCTGTCTTAACGTTGAAGGATCCCCGTAAACGCGGACCGCACCCTCCAAATCGTAAGAAACCACAAGACGGTAACGACGGCAGCCAGCGGCAAACCCGCGGGCGCCATAAGAATGTGAAAGCAGAGTATGTTGAAAAGGATCGCTCCCAGAATCGTCAGTGCCAAAGGCACGTAGCGATTCGCGAGCAAAAGTATCGCGGGTACGATCTGCAACAGAAAAATCACCACGTAAAACCGGGACACGAAGAGGGCTCCGAAGAACTGCGCTGCAACGCCCGTAGGCGGCGGCATGGGAATAAAATGAAGGAACCCGTTGAGCCCGAACGTCAAAAAGATCAAACCCAGTAAATACCGTGCGACCGTCGAAGCGATCTTCATGTTTGTCTCCTGGTGACCGGCGCCGATGGGAGCTCCGGACCGATACTTCATTGATGCAGAGTATATCGACATCGATATATTGGATGACAACGAATCGGAAAAGGTTCAGGATCAGGAGCCATGGTACGAAGATCCTCGGACCCGGTCCGCTGTTGGCTCGTTTGGAGGAAAGCGCACGACGCCGTCAGCGACTATCTATACAGCGGGATTGAAGAGACCGGTATTTCCGATACGGACTTCCGGGTTCTGGAAGTGCTGCTGCACAAAGGACCGCTGCCTGTGAACACCATTGGGCCGAAAGTGCACCTCACGCCTGGTTCCATCAGCGTGGCGGTCGATCGCTTGCTCGAAAAAGGACTCGTCAGCCGGGCGGAAAGCCCCGATGATCGAAGGGTACGAATCGTAGCTCTTACAAAAAGCGGCAAAAACCTGATTGTTCCAATCTTCCGCAAGCATTCCGCGGAAATCGGAAGTGTGTTTGCCGATGCGAACCCCAAAGAGCTGCAAATCCTGGAAAGTGTTTTGAAGAAGGCCGGCAAACGCGCCAAGGCGCTTACTGAGGAGAAGAGCAAAACCGGGAGTCGCTAAATGTAGCGGCTCCCCAGACCGTTGCGGGGCCGGCAAGATGTCTGCTTGCCTGCTAGGGAAGCAGATTCGCCGGGTGCCCCATCCTTTGCGCCGGCAAAGGGTGGGGCCTTTGCTGCGGGAGACTTGCGCGGCACCGGGAAGCTTGTCCGGCCGGGGTGCGCGTCGGGCGTGCGGAAACCGCGACGGTGAAATGCCATCTCGCCGGCACGTCTCCGAGACGTTGCCGCTCTTGATGCCTTCCTGCACGATCTTCCGCTTCTCGTCGGGAGTTCGATCTACGCGCGGTCTTCTGCCCATGGTGCCTCCTGTTTTGGAGGCCTTGACTCTCGCTCGATGCGGTGTCCAGTTTTAGCGGGGAGCATTACAAGTGATTGTCGATTGTGGGTCGGTGGGACCATGCCCTTCCGCAAATTGGACTTTGAGTATAATGTGGCGTCGGGCGGGTGCTCGCTTACGAGATTCGCGCAAAGAGTCTCAGACGTGCGACAGACTGCGGGACGGGTCAAACGAAAATGAATAGCGTTCGGACGATTCACGAAGTGTCTTATCGAAACGCGCGAGATTTTTCCGTCATTGTTGAGCATGGAGATGCTTTCGATTTATTCGAGACCTTAGCTCCTGCTTCAGTGGACCTAATCATTACCAGCCCCCCTTATTGGGGCCATCGGGAGTACGGTCTGGGACACAACTGGGCCTATTTCAACGACATTCCTTCCGTTCGAGCCATCGGCGCCCTGACCAAAGGCTATAGCTGGTACAGAAAACGGAAGGGAGTGTTGGGGCTAGAACCTTACCCTGAATGGTATATTTCGCACCTTGCTGAAATCCTGGATAAAGCTGCCGATTGCCTGAGGCCGACAGGCAGTATGTGGATTAATGTGGGCGACACCTATTTTGCTAGATGGAGTAGTGTCCGAAATTCAGGTCGGCAGGGGCTATCCGACTCTGGAAGATATCGCCGAAAGACTCCTCTCGGAGAGTTCCGGCAAGAGAAACAACTGTTGCTAATACCAGCTCGGTTTGCGATAGAGATGCAACGCCGCGGTTGGATACTTCGAAACGACCTTATCTGGTACAAACCAAATTCGACGCCCCGGCCAGAAGGGGATCGTTTGAAACTTGCGCACGAACATTTCTTTCATTTTGTAAAAAAGCCCACTCAAGGCCGCCCGACCTACTATTTTGATTCAAAGCAAACTGAGGACAGGAGTAACGACGTTGTAGTACTCAACGCGGCTCCGGGTGAGAATGGTCACTCTGCAACATTCCCGCGCCAACTTATAGCCCCTCGCATCCTTACGTGCTGCCCAGAAAATGGGACTGTGTTAGATCCGTTTTGTGGGACCGGCCGAGCGTTAGAAGTCGCGATTCAACTACACAGAAAGGGCGTGGGTTTCGAGCTGCAAAAGAAATATGCTGACTCTGCTCGTACGAAACTCGATGCATGCCTAAACGGAAAAACAGCGATAGTCAGCTAAAGGGAACTGGCTCGGAGTCCGGCAACCACATTAGTGAGTGGTTGGGACACCGTATTTATCCGACCGTGAAATTGGATGTGTCAACTTTTACTGGCTCGAATTTCGGGGCCTGCCCATTTTTGACCGAGGCTCTCGGACAAAAGACTAATTGCGTAAAGAGTGAGAACTCGTTTGGCGTTTGTTCTGTCAGCTCGGTCAGCAATGGATCAATCCAGGACTGGCTTGTATGCCCCTATCGCGTGGTCTCCAGCGATATTGTGCTCCAGGCTAGTCGCCTCATTTTCGGAGAGGCTGCCGCAGAGAGACTCCCCAAGCCCGTGACGCTTTTGAAGCTCGAAGCGGAACTTAGTAAGTTCAAGCAGCAAGTCGTGGAACAGGGCACCGGCTACGTTTTCTTCCAAGACAAACTCGGAGGCGAAATTTCTGTCATCGCGACCCCGAGGTCACCAGAAATGTCATTTGACATCACGTTAGCCGAAATAGTGCCGAGTGCAGCTGGCTTTACCGTAGCTCGATATGGAATTCTTGAAGTCCAAACAATGGATTTCCACGGTTCCTACCGGCGAGCCGTTCAAAACCTTAAAGACGCTCTTCGACTTCATGGCGAGTTATTTGCTGAATCCCTCCGGACAAATATGCAGTGGGGGGCCGACAGTGTCGAGGGGCCAAATATTGCCAACGTGTTTAAGCGAACGTTTTATCAGGTCCTCTTGAAATTTCAGCTTTCTGGAAGTGGCGCAGCGGCTGGCACGGTATTGGCAATTCCACAGTCTGTTTGGGATAGCTGGCAGCCTTTCTTAGGTGCACCAGAGATTGAGCAAGTGTCCGATGGATTGTACCGACTGAAGATTTCCGATCCAATTCCGGACGCTACTGGTTCTACAAACGCACACATCCTTGTCTTCGACCTGGATTCCTCTGCCGAGAATGCAACGAGCCCAGTGCAGTTGAAGATGGACATTCGAGTGACTGCTGAACAACTGTCGCATCATGCTTTCAAGGTCGTTCCAGCCGGCATGTTGGAGTCGCTTTCGAAATCCGACTCAATTTTGGCACGAATCAAGATGCGACTCGCGACTTCCTGGCCAGAACTCAGTTAGGGCGCTGTCGCTGCTTTGTGGTGTCGTCGAAGACACGGGCACAATTCTGCCTCATCCCCCGATACTCAATCCGATATGCTTATAATTCGAGTAACTACAGTACGATGCGAAGTCAGTTTCCGTTGGTAGAGGTATCATGTCGGACACCGCGATTCGCAAGTTTGACCTCAACATCGAAAAGATACTGGAGGGCTGGGAGATCCGCCATGCCGTCCGGGAGATTATCGCAAATGCGCTTGATGAACAGGCACTGACTGACAGTTCGGACGTGAAGATCGCGAAGGATTCGGCAAAGGTCTGGCATATCCGCGACTATGGTCGTGGCTTGAAATATGAACACCTGACTCAGAACGAAAATAAAGAAAAACTGCGCAACAGCGCCAAGGTGATTGGGAAGTTTGGCGTTGGTCTGAAGGATGCCCTGGCAACTTTGTATCGCCGGGGAATCGCGGTGGCGATCAACTCTAAGCACGGCGATGTCAGACTAGAGCTTACGCCCAAACACGGATTCGCCGACGTTGCGACTTTACATGCCTTAATTTCGCCGCCCAGCGATCCTGAGATGGTCGGTACGGATTTTAGTTTTGGAAAGCTCGCCGACGCCGACATTGCTGAAGCCAAGCGCTTTTTTCTTAAGTTTTCTGGCGACGAAGTGTTTGATAACACGAGTTATGGGCAAATATTGCGACGAGATGCTAAGGGAACAGCTCGCATTTACGTAAAGGGTTTACTGGTCGCTGAGGAAGAGGACTTTGCGTTTTCTTATAACATCACGTCGCTAACGTCTGCCATGAATCGCGCCCTGAACAGAGAAAGGACAAACGTTGGACGCACTGCCTATGCGGATCGCGTCAAGGCTATGCTCTTGGACTCAGATTCTCGCCACGTTGCTCAAACTCTTGCAGACGATCTGATGCGCATGGAGCAGGGCACAAGCCGGGACGAAGTGAAATGGATCGATGTTGCTGTACACGCCTGCCAAATCCTAAATGCGTCTGAGAAAGTAGTCTTTGTAACAGGAGAGCAGCGAACCTCAGCTTCGTCCGCGGTCGATCACGCCTTGAGCGACGGCTACAAAGTTGTCACCGTCCCTGAGAGCATTAAAGAACGGCTGCATGGCATAAAGGACATCCATGGCAATCCAGTCCGCGACCTAGATGTCTATGAGCAAGAGTTTGCGGAGAGCTTTGAATTCACACTCGTTGAACGAAACAAATTATCCGCTGCGGAACGCATCGTTTTCGATACACACGAGAAAGTTGCCGAGCTAGTGGGTGGTTTGCCTAGTAATGTGAAGGAGATTCTCGTCTCAGAAACGATGCGACCAGACTTTGCGTCGGCCTGTGATGCGGCAGGACTCTGGGAACCCAGCAATCAGCGAATCATTATCAAACGATCTGAGCTTCGATCTCTTGAGGCGTTTGCGGGAATCCTGCTCCACGAGATAACTCATGCACGAACGGGATACGACGATGTGACACGAGAATTCGAGCATGGGCTTACCGAAGCTCTCGGTAAAACATCCGTGCGTGCGATCAAGCAGCCCGACTGAGACGGGTGCCCCATCCTTTGCGCCAGCAAAGGGTGGGGACTGCGCGCTGCTCCGCCAGAGGCTGCTTGGGGAACGCAAGTGATTCCGGCCAAGCGACTGAAATCAGCGACGTCCAAGGTGAGGATATGATCCACGTGATGCGCGTACATCGCCGCGGCCAGCGGAGGACGATCAAATCGTCTTCTCGCGATAGGCCAGGCTCGGAACAGCCACTAGCCACTCGTCACTAGCCACTGACCACTCGCCCCCAGCCACTAGTCACTAATCACGAATCACTACTCACATTTTCGCTTTTCCATCGCGCGGCACCTGAGCTACTCTCCGAACTCGACTATCGGAGGTCGCAGCGGAGTCCATGGCGAATCTTAGGAAACTGATTTTTTGGCCGGTTTTCGTGCTCGTGGCGGTGTGGTGCCTCGGCGCGTCTTATTACGTCCGCTACAAAAGCGACCGGCAGTTTGCCGCCGAAGTTTCCTCGGCGCGCGACGAAGCGCTGCGCATCCAACGCGAAGTGGTGGTCTTCACCAAGAATGTGGTGCCGTCCAGGCGTCCTTTCGCGGTTTTCCTGAATGGGCTGGGCATTGATTCACCGACCACCGCCCGGCTGGTCGCCTCCGCGCAGCCGGTCTTCGACCTGCGCCACCTGCGCGCCGGAAACGAACTCGACATCGGACGCTCCGTACTCGGCGAACTGCGCGAAGTGCGCTACAACATTGATACCGGCCGCGTCCTTTCCATCGCGCCCAGCGGCGACGCCTTTCACTCCGAGATCGAAACCATTCCGTCGCACACTGACGAAGCCGGCGTGAGCGGCCGCGTGGAAGGCTCGCTCTTCCAGGCCGTCACCGACGCCGGAGAAAGGCCCGAGCTGGCCATGCGCCTGGCGGAAATCTTCGGCTGGGATCTGGATTTTTACACCGACCCGCGCTCCGGCGACACTTTCCGCGTGGTGGTCGAGAAGAAAATTTTCGCGAACGGCGAGCCTGCCGCGTACGGCCGGATTCTGGCCGCCGAATACAACAACGCCGGGCACGCCTATCGCGCCGTCCTGTTCCGCGGGCCCACCGGCGCGGCCGCTTATTACACGCCCGACGGAAAATCCATGAAGAAGGCGTTTCTGCACTCGCCGCTGAAATTCGCGGCGCCCATCACTTCCCATTTCAGCCTGAGCCGCTTTCATCCGATTCTCAAGGAATACCGGCCGCATCTGGGGATTGACTACGGCGCGCCCAGCGGCACTCCGGTGCAGACCATCGGCGACGGGCGCGTGATTTTCGCGGGGATGAAAGGCGGCGACGGAAATCTGGTGAAGGTGCAGCACTCGAACGGCTACACCACGTATTACATGCACCTGTCGAGAATTCTGGTGCGCAATGGCGAGCGCGTCGAGCAGGGCCAGCGCATTGGACTGGTGGGCATGACCGGGCTCGCCACCGGGCCGCATCTGGATTTTCGCATCGAGCTGCGCGGGCAATTTTTGAATTTCGAGCGGCTGCCGCTGCCGCCGTCCGATCCTGTGGCGCGGAGCGAGTGGAACGAATTCGCCGCGGCGCGCGACCACGCGCTGGCGGAGATGCCTCCGCCGCCGGGCGAGCATGCGGCGCTGGCCCAAAACCCGAGCGAAAGTCAGCCGCAGACGAACGGTTCCTCGGGGCGATGAGGCGTTAGGTTGTAGGTGTTAGGTTGTAGCTGTTGGGTTTTAGGCGTTGGGTTGGTCGGCCGTTGTTTTCTCTGCGGCCTCTGTGCCTTCTCTGTGGTAATGCCTTCCGGTTTTCTCTTTTCTCCGCGTCCTCTGCGCCTCTGCGGTGATGCTTTTGATTGGATTTCGCATGGGAAGCGCCAACTGACGGGATTCGCCGCGTAAAACCGCGTTAGAGGGTCGAAATTACTTCCGGCTCTGAAGCATTTCGTATTACAAGTTTGAAGTATTTCGCGCCGCGAACGCAAACCGCTCTATGGCCGAACTTCCCACGTATCGCCGGCGTTGAGCAGCTTGGTCAGGTCGCCCGTGCCGCGCTTGGCCTGCACCTCGCGAATCTGATTCGCGATAATGTCTTCATAACGCGGGACATCCTCCTGCGCGCGCAGGATTCCGATGGGCGTGGGGAATCCGGGACGTAACTCCATATGGGACAGCATGAAAGCGTAGGCCGCGCGGGGATGCTGCTCGTCGTGGACCAGCAGATCTTGTTCCGTGATGCCGTTGCCGAGCTGCACGACCTCCAGGTCGAAACCCTTGAGACGAATGCCTTTATCGCGATTCTTGCCGAAGATCATCGGCTTGCCGTGCTCGAGCTGCAGGACGTGCTCGCTGCGCGCGTCCTTTTCCGTGATCGTCTCCCATGCGTGATCGTTGAAAATGTTGCAATTCTGCAGAATCTCGATGTATGCCGAACCTTGGTGCGCCGCCGCTTTCTTCAGCGTTTCCTTCAAGTGTCCCTGGAATACGTCCACCGACCGCGCGACAAAAGTCGCCTCCGCTCCAATCGCCAGAGAAATCGGATTGAAGGGGCGGTCGGCGGTGCCGTAGGGAGTTGATTTTGTTTTCTTGCCGATTTCCGAGGTCGGCGAAAACTGGCCCTTGGTGAGACCGTAAATGCGATTGTTGAACATCAGCACTTTCAGGCCGACGTTGCGGCGCAGCATGTGAATGGTGTGATTGCCGCCGATGGAAAGGGAATCGCCGTCGCCGGTGACGACCCAGACTTCGAGATCGGGGCGCGCGAGTTTCAAGCCGGTAGCGACGGCCGGCGCGCGGCCGTGAATTGTGTGGAAGCCGAAAGTGTTGACGTAGTAGGGGAAGCGGCTGGAGCAGCCGATGCCGGAAATGATCACAAATTTTTCGCGGGGGATGCCGAGCTCGGGAAAAACCGCCTGCACGGCGGAGAGGATCGCGTAATCGCCGCAGCCGGGGCACCAGCGAATTTCCTGGTCGGTTTGAAAATCTTTTTTCGTTAAGGGCGGCGGCAATGTGGCCGTGGTCATTTAGATTCTCCCGCGAACTAGTCCAACATCTCTTCGATTTTTTGCTCGATTTCGGATTGTTTGAATGGCTTGCCCTGAATTTTGTTGTAGCCCTGCGCGTCAACCAGATATTTCGCGCGCAGAACCATGACGAGCTGTCCCATGTTCATTTCCGGGACGAGGATGCGGTCGTAACGGCCGAGAACTTCGCCGAGGTTTTTCGGCAGCGGGTTGAGGTGGCGCAGATGGACGTGGCCGATTTTGTGGCCCTCGGCGCGCTGGGTTTTCAGCGCGGCGGTGATGGGGCCGTGCGTGGAACCCCAGCCCACGATCAGCAATTCGCCGGAGGGATCGCCGGCGGGAACAGCGTCCGGAACATCCTGAACGATCGCTTCGACTTTTGCGGCGCGCAGGCGAACCATGCGCTCGTGATTCAGCGGCTCGTAGTTGACGTTGCCGGTGACGTCCTGTTTTTCGAGGCCGCCGATGCGGTGCTCGAGGCCGGGAGTTCCGGGAATCGCCCAGGGCCGCGCGAGGGTGTCGGGATTGCGGCGGTAGGGCTGGAAGTCCACGGGATTTTTCTCGAAGTGCACGGGAATTTCCGGCAAGTCCGCGAGCGCAGGAATGGGCCAAGGCTCGGCGCCGTTGGCAAGGTATCCGTCGGAAAGAATAATGACTGGCACCATGTACTTGATGGCGATGCGGCTGGCTTCCAGAGCGACCCAGAAGCAATCGCCGGGCGAAGAGGGCGCGAGAATCGGAATGGGCGCCTCGGAATTCCTGCCGTAGAGCGCTTGCAAAAGATCCGCCTGCTCGGTTTTTGTGGGAAGGCCGGTGGATGGGCCGCCGCGCTGGATATCGCAGATGACCAGAGGCAGTTCGACGGCGACCGCCAGTCCGAGTGCTTCCGTTTTCAGCGCCATGCCTGGGCCGGAGGTGCTGGTGATTGCCAGAGCGCCGGCATAGGCCGCGCCGATGGCGGAGGTGATGGCGGCGATTTCGTCCTCGGCCTGAAATGTGATGACGCCGAAAGTCTTGTAGGCGGACAGCTCGTGCAAAATGTCCGAAGCGGGCGTGATGGGATAGGAGCCGAGAAAAAGCGGAATGCCCGCTTTCTGCGACGCGACCACGAAGCCCATGGCCAGCGCGGTATTGCCGCTGATATTGCGATAGACGCCGGGCTTCAGCTTGGCGGGCGGGATTTCGTAGCTGATTTGAAACGCTTCGGTGGCTTCGCAATAGCTATAGCCGGCCTGCATGGCCATGCGATTGGCTTCGACGAGCACCGGTTTGCTCTTGAATTTGTCCTCGATCCAGCGAATGGTGCCGTCCATGGAGCGGTTGTAGAGCCAGTAGCACATGCCGAGGGCAAAGAAATTCTTGCAGCGGTCAACGGTCTTGTTGTCGAGGCCCAATTCCTTCAGCGCGGCGCGGGTCAGCTTGGTGAGCTCAACTGAAAACAGGCGGTAGCCATCGAGCGAATGATCCTCGAGGGGATTCGAAGTCATCTGCGCCTTACGCAAATCGAGCTCGCCGAAGTCGTTCAGGTTGACGATCAGAATGCCGTTGGTTTTCAGGTCGGGAAGATTCATCTTCAGCGCCGCGGGATTCATGGCGATGAGAGCGTCCACGCTGTCGCCGGGAGTGTAAACGTCGCTAGAAGAAAAGTGAACCTGGAAGCCGCTGACGCCGGGGAGCGTGCCAGCCGGGGCGCGGATTTCAGCGGGAAAATCCGGAAGCGTGGCGAGATCGTTGCCGTATAGCGCGACAGTATTAGTGAACTGGCTGCCGGTGATCTGCATGCCGTCGCCGGAATCGCCGCAGAAGCGGATGACCGCCTGATCCCTGATTTCGCGCTTACGCTCCGAAGGACGAACCGAGGTTGTGGACATTGTTATGCGGTTTCCCCACCCAGTTTAGATGATTGCAGAGACGCGCGGGATGCCGTGCACGGATTCCCCCAAAGCCGGCAAGCAACCGAAGAGCGATCTCGACTGCGGAAAGCCTATCACAAACGGAAGCCGCGGAGCCACAGAGGCGCGGAGAATGGAAGCAAAGAGGCAAGGAGGGAAAAAAGGCGGGAGGCGAAGGAAGCAGAGGAGGCGGAGGAAACAGAGGAAACAGAGGAGGCAGAGGATGCAGAGGATGCAGAGGATGCAGAGGAGAACATCGGTGCACAGCGAGTGAGATTGGAAACGAAGGGACACGATAAGAACTAGAGGACGCCGATGGAGATGCTGAAGGATCGGACCCGGAGCTTTGCGGATGGACAGGGAGGCACGCGGGAGTCAGGGATCAAGATCACGGAACGTTTCCGGTAGCCCGACGAATCAGGAGTTTGCTCCATCCCGTTACCAGTTGTAGGAGCGAAGGTGCCTATGGGCGCGTGAGGCTGAAACTACCAGTAAAATAGACGCCATGGGCCGCGCCGAATTGATCTCCATTCTCATATTAGCTGCGTCTTCGTCCGCCATCGGTCAGGACGCCCAGCCTCCCCCGATAGTCTTCCGTTGGCTTAGTCCCAGCAAAGACGCGACTCTCTTCGACCGCCTAAAGACGGCCTTCGCAGATGAGTTGAAGCCCGATGATCCTGAAAAAGTAAAACCTGTTGTCGCGCAGGAATATAAGTGGATCAGCCGTGCTGGGATATTCGAGACAACTGCTCTCGTGCTGATCGGAGAACGCGAGACGCGAACAGCTACGGATGGCGACTATTTCGTCGCTTTCAATTACGATCTCAAGAGCGGTGAAAAAAGATCTTTGACGTCGTTTAACCACGGCTTTAATCAGTGGAAATTCGAGAGACTTGTTCGATTCGATTCCTCAAGAACACCCGATGTCGTCTTTACTCATCGTAGCTGCACCGAATGTGAGGCGGATTACCTTCTCAGTTCATTCCGTCTTGATTCAGCTCAGGCTCAATGGAAGGTAAGGACGTGGGGCGAAAAGGACAGTGAAATCCTGATTGGCAGTGACTATTCCGTTGGTACTGAGGAAGACTCCAAGGACGATTGCCTTTTCAGGTTTGCTGATTTCAACGGTGACGGTTTCGACGATTTGGCCGTTCGATACCTGACCATTACCGAGAAAGCGAAAATTCTTGAAGATACAACGACCATTTACACAGTCCAGCATGGACAGTCGCAGGTACTTACGGTAAAGGACCGCCAGCAGCTAGCCACGATACGCGGTCAGCTCTGCGTTGATGCCAAGAAATCGAAATTGTGTCCATCGAAATAAGCCACATCCCAATTACCGCGCGTTTCTCCGACGAAATATTTGAACGCTTAGGTAGAAGGCACGGAGCCTAGCTTGTAGGTGCCCTGGATTGCCTGATAGAGTGCATCATCTGATTGGTAATCAACCGATGGTGGAAGGGTGACGATGCCTGACGAGGAATTTCGGCCCCTCTCGCTCGGTGAGGTTCTCGATCGAAGCTTCTCATTGTATCGACGTCATTTCGGCCTATCTGTCGGGATTTCCGCTTTTCCACACTTCTTTACGCTGAGTTGGTACCTGCTGCGAGATGACTTGATCACTGTTCCGTCCATCCGCGCCCGCGCTCTTGGACAACGACCGCCGGGAGGAACGGAAATGCTCTTTCTCATCGCGTTCGTGTCATTCGTAGTCGAGGCTTGTTTCGTGTACCTTATTGCTCAAACTGGGGTTGCCAATGCGGTCTTTGAACTCTATCGGGGCTGCTCGACGTCGGTGACAGCTGCGCTGCGCCAAAGCTTTGCGCATGTCGCCCGACTGGCAGGATGCGCGATTCTGAACGCGACGGCTCTGGTCGTAGGGTTCCTGTTGCTGACCGTGCCGGGCCTCGTCCTTGCGACGCGGCTGATTGTCGCCTTACCAGCCGCCGCGATTGAGAATCTCGGCCCCACGAAGGCTTTCCGTCGAAGTTTTGAACTTACCAGAGATTTTTCCAGCTGGTCGTACCTAATCTATCTCTTGTATCTCCTTCTCCGGATAACCGTCGGTCTCGCGCTCTTCTATCCGCAACGGCTCGCCGACTCCCTTATCCGTAACGGCGCCCAGCTGGGAACCTTGTCGCTCGCAGCGGTGCAAATAGCTGGAGTTGCTGCCGCCACCGTCATCGGGCCGATTCTTTGGATCTCAGCGACAGTTTTCTATTTCAACCTGCGCGTCCGGAAGGAGGCTCTGGACTTGCAATGGATGATGAACCCGGAAAATGTCTCTCGGCCGATCTTGTCCTGAAGACCCGCATCGACATCATCGCCACGGTCTGAGGCTCCAGGTCAGCAAGGTTTTTGGGAACAGCAACGCTGGGGTTAATCGAAAAAGTGGGTTCTGGCGCCAATATATCCGGTTATCCGACGAATCAGGACTTGGCTCCTCGCGGGCTTCGATGTTCGGCACAGACATGAGACGCGAACTCCTTGGCGCGCTGTTCTTCGAACTCGCGTTTCATATCGTCCAGCGAGTCCCCTTCGGGTGGGTCCGATGGGTTAAATACCCACGCGCATTCTGAGCAGGCCCAGCCTTGAAAATTATGGCGTTCGACCCATTCCAATCTGCGACGCATCGCCTCGATCGAACCTCCCGATTTGAAAGGTTATGTTTCTTTAAAAAGCGCTGTAATCTTCGGGCTTCGTCGACGCTGGGACGACCAAAGCTACCTTTTACCTTGCCATTTCGCAGTTTTAGGGCACACATCAAAATCGAAGTGAGTAAAACTGGGTCTACACGCTAACCAAAGGAGCAGGCCGCTGTCTGTGGGGTACCCAACACTGACCGGAGTTTCTATTTCAATCCGAGGTCGTTCTCGAACTGCTGGATTACGGCGTAGCACTCACAGGCAGTTTTTTCGAGTTTTCTGCGGTTCGTAATATTCACTGCACCGTGAACGTATTCGATGATTCCCTTTTTTTGCAGCGAAGAGGCGGCCACACTCACGGTGGATCGG
>Ga0210409_10005536_pt1 | contig 13254 bp, 9 predicted proteins | sample IncBWH17MmetaG_FD_161649 | JGI IMG/M metagenome (GOLD analysis project Ga0210409, IMG submission 161649) | Forest soil microbial communities from Barre Woods Harvard Forest LTER site, Petersham, Massachusetts, United States - Inc-BW-H-17-M | ecosystem: Environmental > Terrestrial > Soil >...
GTCGGTGGTGGCGTTTACGTGCAGCAGGTGCCCTTCAGGGCTGATCCACACGGTGTTGAAGCTGCTGCTCGCCCAGATACGAACGGCCGCCAGACTGCCGTCTTCCTGATAGCGAGCCGCCACACGCACAAACTTGTTGCTCAGGCTGCCCGAGACCGAGGAGAAATCCTTGATCGTCGAGACTGACTTGGCGTCCATGTCGTAAAACAGCGTGCCATTGGTTGAGTCGGCAAGGATCGTCAGAGCCTGCGATGTCTGCACTGCAGTCTCGGGGGTGGTCGCCGGATACACGGGGTAATCCTTGTTGATGGTGATGGACGTTTTGTCCAGCGATACCGCGGCTACCGTTCCATACATGTGTCGCAAAACCAGCCAGGCGATATCGGCGACCGGATGATGCCGAACCGGGCCGTTGAAGTTCACTGCCCACATCGTGGTTCCGGGCCCTACCGGCACGTGTGCCACGATGAAAGCTGGATGCGCTAAGTCGAAATCCACATCGCACGCCGTGGTGGCATTGGCGTTCACCACGAGCGGTGAATCGAATTTCACTTTCACGGGAACCGTCATGCTGCCCGTGCTTCCCTGTGCGCCCTTGATCTGAATCTGGCTCGACGGAATCGTCGCTGCCGGTGTGCCGGCAAAACCGGTCTCCGGATCAGCCGAGACGGTCAGCACCACGTCTCCGGGGTTGCCGCCAATCGTGAGGGTCGCGCCGGTGTAGGTCCCAGCGGGAACCTGCGCGTTCGCCAATAGTTCTCCCAGCTGATCCAATTGGACGAGGTTGATCATGGGTGTTGGCGTCGAAGCCGTGAAAACGGTGATGGGCGAGCCGCCGCCCTGGGGCGTGAGCGAAACGCTCAGCACCTTGACGCCGATCGTGGCCCAGTCCTCTGTGGAAGCATCCTGCATCACGAACGCAACCGTGCCGTTCTGTGTCGCGCCAGAGCCGCTCGAAGACGATCCAGAGGTATTGCCGCACCCGACAAACAACAGCGGCAGAGTCGCTACCACCAACCGCGAAATCAAACGAGAAATCCTGCTGCTCTTCGCTTCCATGACAAACTCCTGTGATTGAGTTTCGCGGGGATGGCAAACTGCTGCTTCGCCGTACGGGAGAGCAAACCCAGAGTGTTGCGGGAAAGTTGCGTAACCACCCGCGAGGTTACCGAAAAGGTTGCCCCACACGGGGACATGTCCGTGGGGACATCTAGTGATGACCAATGGATCGGTCGGGCCCCGGTGCAACATTAGGAGGCGGTCGATTCCGGGACCGCGATCTTCACGCCGTGCCGTCGATTTCCAGGATCACAATCTCGGAATCCACTGCTTGGAAGGCGAAGTTACTCGCAGGATGTAACTGACGGGAGCTGGGTTCCAGAGAGTCGGTGCCCCGGGATCGCGCCGTTCTTTGGACGCTAACCTGGGCTCTTCTTCCCCCGATCAGCGCTCGACGCTTTCCGGAGCTTTTTCGGTGGCGACGAGCGTCTCGAGCAGGTGTTTCAGATGGCTCAAGACGTCTTCTGCCGCCATCGCCTTCTGCGTAAATTTCAGGGTACCGTCGGGCGTGAACTGGGCCCCGCGTTGGGAAGCGACAAAGCGCGCCAGCTTCTCCGCATCAACAGCCGCGTTCTGGCGGAACTTGATGCTCACCTGTTCGCGCTTCCGCTCAATGGCATTCACGCCCACCCGCACCGCCAGCAACTTCAGCTCGGCATATTCGAGAAGATTCCGGACCGCGAGCGGCGGTTCGCCATAGCGATCGATCAATTCAGCGCGTACGTCGTGCAGTTGGGCCTCGCGCTCCACGCCCGCCACCCGCTTGTACATTCGCAACCGCTGGTTTTCTTCCGGAATGTATTCGGCGGGGATGCGGATGTTGAGACCGAGATTGAGCTGAGTGGCGATCTCCTCTTCCGGCATCTCACCCTTCAACTCACGCACGGCGCGGTCGAGCATCTGCGTGTAAAGTTCGAAGCCAATAGCTTCGATGTGCCCGCTCTGTTCGCCGCCCAGCAAATTGCCTGCGCCACGCAGTTCGAGATCGAGCGCCGCGATCTTGAAGCCGGCGCCCAGGTCCGAGAATTCTTTCAGCGCGGCCAGCCGCCGACGCGCGATGGGCGTCAACTCGATCTCCGAAGGAAGCAGTAAATAGGCATAGGCGCGCCGGTCCGAGCGTCCCACGCGTCCGCGCAGTTGATAAAGCTCGGAGAGCCCCAGCCGTTCCGCGCGATTGATCAGGATCGTGTTGCACAACGGGATATCGAGTCCGTTTTCGATGATCGTGGTGGCGACCAGAATGTCGGCCTCGTGGTGCATGAACTTGAGCATCACCTTTTCGAGTTCGGTCTCGACCATCTGTCCGTGACCAACCAAGATGCGCGCGCGAGGAACCAGTTCCTGCAGCTTGGCGGCAATCTCCCAGATGCTCTCCACGCGATTGTGCACGAAATACACCTGGCCGCCGCGTTCCAGTTCCTGCTCGATCGCCGATTGAATGAGCTTCTCATCCCAGCTCGCCACCACCGTCTGGATCGCCATGCGATCTTTCGGCGGCGTTTCGATCACGCTCATGTCGCGCAGGCCGACCAGCGACATATGCAGCGTGCGCGGAATCGGTGTGGCCGACATGGTGAGTACGTCGACCTGTTTGCGCATCTGTTTGAGGCGCTCTTTGTGGCGTACACCGAAACGTTGCTCTTCGTCGACGATGAGCAGCCCAAGATCAGAAAACTTGATGTCCTTCGACAGAATGCGGTGCGTGCCGATCAGCACGTCGATCTTTCCCGCTTCGACCTTTTGCAAAATTTCTTTTTGTTGTTTGGGCGACCGGAAGCGGCTGATCATTTCGACGGTGATCGGGAAGGCCGCGAAGCGCTGTTTAAATGTCTCGAAGTGCTGGAAGGCCAAAACGGTCGTGGGCGCAAGCACCGCCACTTGCTTGTCATCGCTCAGCGCTTTGAAGGCGGCGCGCATCGCGACCTCGGTCTTGCCGTAGCCCACATCGCCGCACAGCAGGCGGTCCATCGGGCGTCCCGACTCCATATCGGACTTCACGTCGACAATCGCCTGCGCCTGGTCTTCCGTCTCGGTGAATTCGAAGGCGTCTTCGAACTCCTTCATCCACTCCGTGTCGGCGGGAAACGCGTGCCCTTGCGCCATCTGCCGCTGCGCATAAAGCTTAAGGAGTTCGTCGGCCATGTCTTTCATGGCCTTCCGCACGCGCGCTTTGGTCTTCGCCCACGTCGCCGTGCCCAGATGGCTGAGCACCGGCTTCGCACCCTCCGACGAACGATATTTCTGAATCAGGTCCAGCCGCGTAAGCGGGACGTAGAGCCGCGCCGCTTCGGCAAATTCCAGCAGCATGAACTCGGCGGGACCATCGCCCTGATTGATTTCCTTTAGACCCTGGTATTGCGCGATGCCGTGTTCCACGTGCACCACGTAATCGCCGACCTGCAGGTCGCGAAAGTCGGAAAGGAATGCCGAGACCTTCGACTTCTGGCGCTGCGGCCGGGAAGCCACCAGTTCCGACTCGTCGAACAGATCGCGCGCGCCGAAAATGGCGAGATTCGCATCCGGCAGAATGACGCCCTCAGGCAGATACGACTTCACCAGTGTCGCGCTTTGCAGATCGCCGGTGAAGTAAGCGGTCTCGTCGGCATAGCTCTCCCCGCCGCGTGTGCGGCTGCCGAGGCGAAACGAGACGTTGTACTCGGTGAAGATGTCCGCCAGTCGCTCGACTTCCCCGGTGTTGGGCGCGGCAAAAACAACGCTCTTTCCCTCAGCCACCAGCTTCTTCACTTCTTCGAGCATCGCCGGAACTGAACCGTGGAAGCGTGGCGTGGGTTGGGACGGAAACTGAACCGTGCTGGCAGCGTCTTCGATGCGCGTGATTTCGAGGTGTTCCAACTCGGCGCCCGGCAGAGCCGCTAACATCGGCCACCAGGTATCCGGCGGGAAATAAAGATCGCTTGGCTTCACCAGGTTGCCGACACCGCTGCGCTCGTGCGCTTCTTCGATTCGCGTCCAAGTGCGATCGAGTTCCTGCACCAGGCTGTCGCGCTCGTCGGTGAGCACGACGGCGTTCGGAAGCAGCTCGAACAGACTGCGGCTCTCGCGCGCAACCGGCGCGTAAAACTCCCATCCGGGAAAAACCGTGACGCCGCCCGACCGAATCGCCTGCTCGATGACTTCTTCATTTCCCGCAATGCGCTTACCCGACAAGCGCACGTGAATCGCTCCCAGCAGATCTTCCCGCACAGGAGTTTCGGTCAGAGGCAGCAGCAAGGCTTCGTCCACCGGATTCGAAGAACGCTGGGTCGCGGGATCGAATTTCCGGATCGACTCCACTTCATCGCCGAAGAACTCAACGCGCACCGGCCGATCCGCCTCAGGGGAATACACGTCGAGGATGCCGCCACGCAAGGCGTACTGACCCGGCATCTCCACCACATCGGCGGCGTCGTAGCCGACGGTGTTGAGGTGTTGGAGGAGCGATTCGGTGTCGAAGGTTTCACCACGGCGCAGCGTGCGCGCGAGATCGGTGTAGTACTCGGTGGAGGCCAGCCGGATGGTGGTGGCCGCGACCGGGGCAACAATAATCGAAGCAGCTCCCGTCGCGATCTTCCACAAAGCGGTGGCGCGCTCTTCCTGAATCTCCGGATGCGGCGACAGATTCTGGAACGGCAGCACGTCGCGGGTGGGCAACTTCACGATGGAGTCGGGATCGGTGGCGCCTGTCAGCTCGGCAAATCCTTGTAGCACCGGCAGCAGATCCTCTGCCGAGCGGTTATCGCTCACGATGAAGATCAGCGGGCGATCGACCGCGCGCCGCAACAAAACCAGCAGCAACGCCTTCGCAGTCGGAGTCAGTCCAGAAACACGAATCCGCCCCGTGCTCTCTTTCAGGTGGGAGGCTACACGCAGGAAAACCGGTAACTTTTCTACGTCCACGAAGATTTCGCGGACGAAGGGTAGGGACATGCCGTCTTCATTTTAGCAGCGAATTGCGGATCGCATTTTCGGGATCACCAGGGACGTTGGCAGCTTACGCCGCGCGGCTAGGAATGCGACGGGTCACGTCCTTCAGTACCGGTTTCGAAAGCGCGGCGACGAATTATAACCATCTATGGTGGCTGCTGATTTGGCCACGGATGCCACGGCATGAAAGTCCAGTCTTTTTCTTCTCTCTTGTTGGCGACCGTTTTTGCTCTTTTCGTGGTTCCGGCGTCCCTCGGACAATCTGCTCAAACTTCACCGCCAGAGACCCCGAAATCCCGTCCCGAAAGCTTCGAATGGGACCATCAGATCGAGCTCTTCGACGAGGCGTACAACGACGCAAATTATGTCGAGGCCGAACGGTTCGCGCGAAAGTCGCTGGAGATCGCCGATCAACTCCAACTAGGAGATGGGAAGCGCGCCACCAGCTTGTCGAGTACGGCCGAAGCCCTGCGGTTCCAAAAGAAATTTGCCGAAGCCGAACCGCTCTACCGGCAGGCTCTCGCCATCCGCGACCAGGTCCTGCCGGCAATTCATCCCCGTACCGCGTACACGCTGGAAGGACTTGCGGGCTCGCTGAACGCGCTGCATCGCCCGAACGAAGCCGAGCCTTACTATCTGCGCGCCATCGCCATCTGGGATCGCATGGACGAAGACAACTATTCAAGCTGCCATCACGGAAAAGTTCTGGATGGGTTAGGGCGCATCTACATTCAAGCCGGCAGCTATGAGAAAGCTGAGCCGCTCTACCAGCGTGCGCTCGATATCTGGACCAAGGGAAAAGAGCATTGCACGGTGATCCGCGTCGTCATGGACGATCTCGCGGCTCTCTACTGGGCGCAGGGGAAACTGCAACGCTGCGAGCAGATGTATGAGCAGACCATCCCCCTTTTGCAAAAGGGATTGGGTGACGAGCGGCCGGAACTGGTTGCGCAAGAGCGAGCCAAACTCGCCCGCGTTTACATGGCTGAGAATAAACCCGGGGAGGCGGTAGCGTTGCTTGAGCAGGTGGTTCCGATGTTGCAGCAGAGCGGCCCGTCGCAGCGGGAGCTTCTACTAGAAAGTTTGCGGAACGAGGCCATGCTGCTCGGCGAGCTTCATCGCGATTCGGATGTTCCAAAGGTGCAAGGTCAGATCGACGCGATTCTGGGCATCAAGGCGCAGTCTGTCGAACCGGCCGTTCAATGGCGCGGCCTATGGGATTTGGCTCTGCACAGCACAGTTCCCGAACAACGTCTGAGCTTACTGCGACAGGCTCTTGTCCCCGCTGAGAAGTTGGGTCCTGGGCGAGAGTTGGCGCAGACCCTGGACCTTCTGGGTGCGGAATCAACGAAGCACCCCGCTGAAGCCGAGGCTCATCTGAAGCGTGCCCTCTCCGTGAATCAGCAGGTGTTCGGCAACAACTCCACGCAGGTCGCAGAGACCTTCGGCCATTTTGGCCTTTCTGTTTGCAACCGAAAAGAAAGAGGTGGACGAAGAGGCGTGCCTGAAGCAGCAAATTGCGGTACTCGAAAAACTTTCAGGTCAGCAACTGCGGTTGTCGATTGCCGCACAAAACCTCGGCTTTTTATATTGGATGCAGAAACGATATGCGGAAGCGGAGGCAACTTATCTGCAATCGCTGCATGCGGCGGAAGCCTCCCCGGCGCCCAACGACGTAATGGTCATGAGCGCCGCGCAGCGTCTCGGAGTTCTCTATAGAGACTGGGAGAAATACGACAACGCTGTGATCTATTACACTCGCGCCGTGGAGCTTGAGAAAGCCAGTCCCAGGCCGAACCGGCTTCTCGTCGTGGACCTTGAAACTCTATCGGATTTGTTGCGCAAGCTGAATCGTCCTGAAGAGGCGCAGCGATTCGACGAGGAACGCAAAGAAACGATCGACCGATTTGCAAAACTGCTGGCCGGTTCACCCACGAAGTAGCGGACGCGTCAGGCACGTCGGGCCGCCGCTGCCGTTGACGCAGATCTCCGAGCCCGGAAAAGTGAAGACTTCGAAGCCTGCTTCCCGCAAGCGCCGGTTGGTCTTCTTGTTCGCCTCGATCGTCGCCAGCCGCTTCTCGCCCAGCGACAGCACATTGCACGCGAGCGTCGCGCGCTCGTCATAGTCGATCTCGATGAAGCCATAGCCGCGACCCCTCAGCAACTCCACGGTCTCGACCGCCAACCATGGCAGATCGACGAGCGCCGTACTTTCATCCAGCAGGCTTATCAGCGACATGAGATGCAGGCATGCCGATGGCCCGGGTCCATACGGAAGCGGCGCAGCGACGACTTCGATTCCGTGTGGCTGCAGAAGACTTTGCATCTGCTCGATGCCGCCCCGGTTCGTGCGATAGCCATGGCCCACCAGCAGTGTGTGCGGGTCGAGCCAGACCATGTCGCCGGCCTCCGCCTTGCCCGGAGGTTTTACTGCTCCCGGCGTTGGCATTCCCTGTTGCTGGAGAAAATCGCGCTGATGTTTTGCTTCAACGACCCGGTTGGATTTTCCGGGATACAGCGGGATCAATCCGAAGTCGGTCGGGAGTGACGCATCATGGGTGTACACCGCATCGAGCGTCAGGTCCGGCGACGGCGGGAGCTCGACGACTTCGGCTCCTGCTCGCTCCAACGCCTCACAGAGGGCTTCGTGTTGCGCTTGAGCCAGGGAAAAATCGGGCTGATGCAGAAATCCAAGTTCCTGCCAGCGGGCGAGTCGGTCTCGGTCATCCCACCCAGCCGCGTGCGGCGAGCACATCAGCACGCGCCGCAACTTGCCTACCATCGAATGACCGTTGAAGTACACGTTTGCTTCCAGAGCCGTGGTCGTCGGTGAATTCGCCATAGTTTGCAACCGCCTTGCCGACTAGGAATCTAAACAGTCGTTATGGCAAAAGCAATTTGGGAAGGTACCGTACTGGCGGAAAGCAATCAGACCATCGAGGTGGAGGGAAATCAATACTTCCCTCCCGCCGCGGTGAAGCGAGAGTTCTTCAAGCCCAACGATCAGCACACCACCTGTCCGTGGAAGGGCCTGGCCAGCTATTACGACATCGAAGTCAAGGAAAAGCGCAATCCGAGCGCGGCCTGGTTCTATCCGGAACCGAAGCCCGAGGCCAAGCACATCAAAGACTACGTGGCGTTCTGGAAAGGTGTGAAGGTCGAGAAGTAATCGTGTGGCGCGGACACTCTTGTCTGCGAGATTGCTGGTCCCTGCACAAACCGCGCGGGGACAGCCGCCCTCGGGAGTCCGCCCTGGGCGAGACCGAGGGGTCTGGCGGTGGGTAGCTCCGCAGTCGTCAACCGTGGCGTGTGCAATTCACCCGCAGCTTCAATGCATTCCAGCCGCAAAACAAAACCAGGACAGCCCGGAGCCCCCGAGGCTGTCCTTAAGAGAAACCCTCCCGGTTAGAAGGGCGACTACTAGCCTCAAGGCTAAATCCCAGATGTTTCTGGAGTATTGCGGATCCGTGAAAATCTCGTAAATTCAAGCCAAGTCCCGCCCCCTGCCAGTCTGTCTGCGATCACAAGGGCGGGTGATTCGCTGCGCCCGTTGCCCTCTGGCGCGCTGCTATATTTAGGGTTTCCGAATCCTGGGTTTCCCGAAGTCGAACGGAGGCGGCCATGGCCCGTAAACTCGAGCAATCGCGCAAATTGCAAAAGCGCGCCGAGAAAATGATCCCCGGCGGAGTGAACTCGCCCGTGCGCGCCTTTCGCGCGGTAGGAGGCGACCCGCTTTTCGTCGTTCGCGGGCAAGGCTCTCACATCTGGGACGCTGACGAAAACGAATACATCGACTACATCGGATCCTGGGGACCACTCATTCTTGGCCACGCCGCGCCCGTGGTCCGCGAAGCCCTGGCTGCGGCCATGCGCAACGGCACGAGTTTCGGCGCCTCGACGCCATCCGAGGCGGATCTCGCCGAACTGGTAGTCTCGGCATTCCCTCACATCCAGAAAGTCCGCTTCGTGAGTTCGGGAACCGAAGCGACCATGTCGGCGATCCGGCTGGCCCGCGCCTATACAAAACGTAAATACATCGTCAAGTTTGAAGGCTGTTATCACGGGCATGCCGATGCATTGCTGGTGAAAGCCGGCTCCGGTGTGGCAACGCTCGGCATCCCGGGTTCCGCCGGCGTTCCCGAGGAGTTCACGCAGTTCACGCTCGCCCTTCCCTACAACGATACCGACGCCCTCGAAGAAGCCTTCCGCAAATACAAGCAGCAGATCGCATGCGTGATCGTTGAGCCGGTGGTCGGCAATATGGGCTGCGTTCCGCCGGCGCGCGGATATCTGGAGGCGTTGCGAGCGATCACCTCAAACGACGGAGCGGTCCTGATCTTCGACGAAGTGATGACCGGCTTCCGTCTGGCGTTCGGCGGCGCGCAGGAGCTTTACACCATTCAGCCCGATCTCACCACGATGGGCAAAATCATCGGCGGAGGATTGCCGGTGGGCGCGTACGGAGGCCCTTCGGAAATTATGGATCTCGTGGCCCCGCTTGGCCCGATGTACCAGGCGGGAACTTTGTCCGGAAACCCGCTCGCCATGGCCGCCGGCTACGCGCAGCTTCGCTATTTGAAAGACCACAAGGATCTCTACCAGCAGCTCGACCAGTTCAGCGCCGATCTGGTGGCCGGCGTCGCTGCCGCCGCGAAAAGTGCGGGCGTCGCCATGACGCATAACCGGGTCGGCTCCATGTTTACCTGGTTCTTCACACCCGGCCCGGTGACCGATTGGAATTCCGCGTCGAAGTCCGACACCGAAGCCTTTGGCCGCTTCTTCCGCAACATGCTCGACAGCGGCGTCTACCTGCCGCCTTCCCAGTACGAAGCCGCATTTCTCGGCACGGCGCACACTGCCGAGGATGTGCAAAAGACAGTTGCCGCTGCAAAACATGCGTTCGCTATGGTGGCGGCGTAGATTATTTGCTTGGCCGATCGCTCCGATCATCGATCTCTCATAGTGTGCAAGCCGGTAATATGCAATCGGACCGCACTATGGCCGTGGATACTCATCGCGATCCTATGCCTGGTTGCGTGCACTCAATCGCACAAGGAGAGTGCCATGACCACCGCCCCCGCCCACGAACGCGTCCTCGCCACTCTTCGTGATGCTTACGCGGCTTTCAATCGCGGAGACATCAATGCCGCCGTCGCCGGACTCGATCCGCAAATCGCGTGGAGCGAACCGGAGTCGTTCCCCGGCGGCGGCACATACCATGGCCGTGATGGCGCCAAACAATACCTGACGCAATCGCGTGCGGCGTGGGCCGAGGTCATCAGCGAGCCGGAACGATTCATTGACGCCGGCGACCGGATCGTCGTGTTTGTGCATGCTCGGGTCCGCGCGAAAGGCAGCAACGATTGGCAGGAAGTCAGGCTCGCCGATGTTTACACCGTGCGCGACGGCAGCATCGTCGCCATGCGCGCCTTCGCCGACCGTCAGGAAGCGCTGCACTGGGTGGGCAGATAATTTCACCGCATTAAAGCGCCGGAGTTCTACCTGGTTGCTGACGGCTGAGCGCTGACAGCTGACTCTCTCATCTCGTCAATCGTCACAAACTCGCGCCCTTCCCTGCGAAAGCGTTCGATCAGCCGATCCGTCGCGATCACCGTCGGCGCGCGATCTCCGCCCATCCCCAGATGACTGCCATCATGCAGGAGAACGACATCGCCGCCGCGAATCTTGCCTGACACCCGCGTGACGATTCGCTCTGCAGGTGGTGCGTTCCAGTCGTAGCCGGTGATGGTCCACATGATCGGCTCAAGATGCATGGAACGAGCGATGCCCAGCGTTCCCGGACGGCGGCCACCAAACGGCGGCCGAAACAAGCGTGGCGTTTGCCCCACGGCGTCTTCAAGCGCGCGAGTACAGCGTTCCAGTTGCGAACGCGTCTCGCTATCGCTCGAAAAAATCAGGTTGGGATGCGCGAAGGTGTGATTGCCGATGACGTGTCCCGCCTTCACGACTTCGCGGACAATGTCAGGGCGCTGCTCGACAAAGCGACCGATCAAAAAGAACGTGGCTTTCGCTCCGTGTTTCGCCAACACCTCAAGCAGGCGCAACGTATGCGGATCATTCGGCCCGTCGTCATAGGTGAGCGCGATTTTTGTTGATCCGCGCTCGAGCCCAACAAACGTGCGCCCGTACCATTGTCCGGTCGGCGCCATCGATTGATAACCCGCGGCTCCCGCCGCAGTCACAAGAGCCCCCGCGCCAATAATAAGAGGTCCGAGCATCGTGCTGCATTGTAAATGCCCTCGTCGATCGTTCGTCGCTAGTCGCCCACTCTTCGTTCTTGCGACGACTGACGACCGAAGACTGACGACTGTTCTATTAACTCTTCCCTCAATTGCCTCGCGAGCCCGGTCGATATATTCTGCAGTGCGACGCGTTTCGCACGAGCCCATGGCCAACCTCTTCGAAAGTCCCCGCTACATTGCAGTCGAAGGCCCCATTCGAGTCGGCAAGAGCACGCTCTCGCGCATTCTGGCCGAGCGCCTCAATGCGCAACGCCTCATCGAACCGGAAGACAATCCTTTCTTGCGCGCGTTTTACGAGGGCGAACCCGGCGCCGCGTTTCAGGCGCAACTCTCGTTTCTGATTGGCCGCTTCGAACAACTGAGTTCGCTCGATCCCGGATCGCGATCGCAAAAAACGGTGATCGCGGATTTCATCTTCGAGAAAGACAAACTTTTTGCCTGCCTCAACCTCAACGATCAGGAACTCGAAACCTACAACCGCTACTACAATTTTTTCCGCGAGCAGTTGCCCACTCCTGATCTCGTCATTTACTTGCAGGCCACTCCGGAAGTTTTGAAGAGGCGCCTGAAGAAGAAAAACTCGGCCAGCGAAAAAGCGATCAGCGACGACTACCTTGAAGAAGTGATCAAAGCTTACGAGCACTTTTTCTTTCACTACACGTCGTCCGATCTGCTCATCGTCAACACTTCCGAGATCGACTTCGTCGACCGCAACGAAGATCTGAAAGAACTCCTGCGCAAGATCACCGAGCCCATCAAGGGCACGCAATACTTCCTGCCCTTGGGAAGCCAGGAAGCAGCCAGCGCGTAATCCGGTCTTCAGTCGTCAGTCTTCCGCAGGACCGCGGCGATTCCTGACCCGCACGATGACCTTCAGTGACGCTTACCATTCCCAAGACATTGATTTTAAAGATCATATGGCACCGCCGATCACCGGAGGCGGGTCTTGGCCTGACGACTGACGAACGGCGACTGACCGCTAGCCTTATTCGCTTTTTCGATCTAAACTATCTCTCGATCGCATCCCAATTGATGTGAACAGGCTCTATCCGGCCGGGCCGGAGGGGCACTGGAGGACATCGTGAGTCTTACCCCGATCGGCGAACCACGCCGGAAAATCACCGTCGCTTCCCTTCGCGAAAACAAGCTCCAACATCAGCCCATTACATGTCTGACGGCCTACGACTATGCCAGCGCGCGCCTGGTCGACGAGGCCGGCATCGACATCGTGCTGGTGGGCGACTCGCTCGCCATGACCATGCTGGGCTACGAGAACACGCTCTCGGTCACGATCGACGAGATGCTGCACCACACCAAGGCCGTGCGTCGCGCGGTGAAGCACGCCTTGCTCATCGCTGACATGCCCTATGGCTCGTACCACGTCAGCCCCGAGGATGCCGTGCGCAATGCCGCACGCTACGTGAAAGAAGCCGGCGCGGAAGTGGTGAAGATTGAAGGCGGCGAAAAACGCGCCGACCTGATTCGGCGCATCATCGACGCCGAGATCCCGGTCGCCGGCCACATCGGCCTCACGCCGCAATCGGTGAACGTCATGGGCGGCTACAAAGTGCAGGGCAAAGACCTGACCGCCATCGAACACCTGATGCGCGACGCGGTTGCGCTCGACCGCGCCGGCGTCGCCTGCATTTACCTGGAAGGCATTCCGCGCGAAGTTGCCGCGATGATCACCGCGGAAGTCAGCGCGCCAACCATCGGCATCGGCGCCGGACCGGAATGCGACGGCCAGGTGCTCGTCTTCCACGACATCCTGAACCTGACATTTCAAGCACCCGCAAAGTTTGTGCGTCGCTACGGCGATGCTGCGGCCGAAATCAGTCGCGCCGTGCGCGAATTTCGCGCCGACGTGATGTCGCATCAGTATCCGTCGGATACCGAGTCGTATCACTTGCCGAAGGAAACGCACGCTGCCCTCGAAACGCTCCTGGAGCGCAAGCGCGCCATGCGGCGGTAAGCGGCCCAGCCTTCTCCAGATGACCATAAGTTGCCG
>Ga0210409_10005537_pt1 | contig 13254 bp, 10 predicted proteins | sample IncBWH17MmetaG_FD_161649 | JGI IMG/M metagenome (GOLD analysis project Ga0210409, IMG submission 161649) | Forest soil microbial communities from Barre Woods Harvard Forest LTER site, Petersham, Massachusetts, United States - Inc-BW-H-17-M | ecosystem: Environmental > Terrestrial > Soil >...
GCATCGCCGCCGCCACCACCCTGCTCTTCCGGCGGCAGCAGGCCCATTTGAACGTCCTGGGGGCCCACGTGGATCCCTTCAGCCCCCAGGCCCGGGCCCTGCTCGAGCAGCTGCGGGCCGGCTTCTTGGCCCGGGGATCCGATTTCGCCACCGCCACCGACCAGGCCCGGGTCGCCGCCTTCGGGCTCGTTCAGCGCCAGGCGGCCATGCTGTCCTTCACCGACGTCTTCCGCCTGCTCGCGCTGCTCTTCCTGGCCCTCTTGCCCCTCTTGCTCGTGATGAAGAGCCCCCGCGCGGGCCGGAGCGCGGCCGCGGCCGGGACGCATTAGCGTAGCGGGACCGGCTCCTTAGCGGGCGGCCCGCCGGGCCGCGGTCCGGGGCAAGAGGTCGGCCAGGAAGCGGCCGGTGTAGGACTCCCGGACCGCGGCCACCTCCTCGGGGGTGCCCCTGGCCACCACCCGACCCCCCGCGTCCCCGCCCTCCGGTCCCAAGTCGATAACGTAATCGGCGGTCTTGATCACGTCCAGGTTGTGCTCGATGACGACCACCGTGTTGCCGCCCTCCACCAGCCGGTCCAGCACCCGCAGCAGCTTCCGGATGTCGTCGAAGTGCAACCCGGTGGTGGGCTCGTCGAGGATGTAGAGGGTGCGGCCGGTGGAGCGCTTCGAGAGCTCGCGGGAGAGCTTGACCCGCTGGGCCTCGCCCCCGGAGAGGGTCGGGGAGGACTGGCCGAGGGCAATGTACCCGAGGCCGACGTCGGCCAGGGTCTCCAGGGCGCGGCGGATCTGGGGGTGGTTCTTGAACAGCTGCAGGGCCTCGTCCACCGTGAGGGCCAGCACGTCGGCAATGGAGAGGTTGTTGTACTTGACCTGGAGGGTGGCTTCGTTGAAGCGCTTGCCCTGACAGACCTCGCAGGGGACGTAGACATCGGGCAGGAAGTGCATCTCCACCCGCTTCACGCCGTCCCCCTCGCAGGCCTCGCACCGGCCACCCTTGACGTTGAAGGAGAAGCGGCCCGGCGTGTAGCCGTGCATCCGCGCCTCGGGCAAGAGCGCGAAGAAGTCCCGGATCAGGTCGAAGACCTTGGTGTAGGTGGCGGGGTTGCTACGGGGCGTGCGTCCGATGGGGCTCTGGTCGATGTCGATGATCTTGTCGATCTCGGGAAGGCCGTCCACCCGGGTGTGCGCGCCCACCACCACGTCGCTGCCGTGGAGGGCGCGGGCCGCGGCCGGGTACAGGATCTGGTTGACGAGGGTGCTCTTGCCCGCCCCGCTCACCCCGGTGACGCACACGAAGAGCCCGAGCGGGAAGTCCACCGTGATGTCCTTCAGGTTGTTCTCCCGCGCGCCCGACACCGTCAGCTTCCGGGCGTCGGCCTCCCGCCGCCGGGGTGGAACCTCGATCTCGAGGTCGCCCCCCAGGTAGCGCGCGGTCAGGCCCTCTCCCTTGGCCGTGACCTCCGCGGGCGGGCCCGCCGCCACCACCTGGCCCCCGTGCCGCCCCGCTCCGGGGCCGAAATCGATCAGCCAGTCCGCCTCTTCCATGGCCTCGCGGTCATGTTCCACCACCACCACCGTGTTGCCGATGTCGCGCAGGTGCTGGAGGGCGGCCAGGAGCTTCTTGTTGTCGCGCTGGTGGAGGCCGATGGAGGGCTCGTCGAGCACGTAGATGACGCCGGTCAGCTCGCTCCCGATCTGGCTGGCCAAGCGGATGCGCTGCCCTTCCCCCCCGGAGAGGGAGGGGGCGGGGCGGTCCAGGGTGAGGTAGCTGAGGCCCACGTCGAGCAGGAAGCGCAGGCGGGCGCGGATCTCCTTCAAGAGCTCGGCCGCGATCTTGGCCTCGCTCCCCTTCAAGTCCAGGGAGTCGAAGAAGGCGTGGGCCCCGGCCACGGAGAGGGCAGTCACCTCGGCGATGTTCCGGCCCCCCAGTTTGACGCCCAGAGCCTCGGTCCGGATGCGGCGGCCCCCGCAGGCCGAGCAGGGCCGGTTGCTCAGGAACTTCTGGTAATACTGCCGCATCTCCTCGGAGCGGGTCTCCCGCATGCGGCGCATCATGGAGTTGATGGCGCCCTCGTAGCGCATCTTGAAGGCGCCGCTGCCCCAGGACCCCTTGATCTGGATCTTCACGCGGTCGTCGCCGGTGCCATGGAGGATCACCCGGCGGTGGGCGGCAGAGAGCGACTTCCAGGGTTTGTTGAGGTCTATGCCCCGCTCGCGGGCCACCGCCCGCACGATGTCGGTGCCCCAGCTCGTGCCCTCGCCCACTGCCCCCAGCGGCTTCACCGCTCCCTCGTTGATGGTGAGGTTGGGATTGGGGACCACCAGCTCGGGGTCCATCTCCATGCGGGTTCCCAGCCCCGAACACTCCGGGCACATGCCCAGGGGGGAGTTGAACGAGAAGAGCTGGGGCGTGGGCTCGGGGAAGGAAATGCCGCAGTGGTGGCAGGCCCGATGCTCGGAGAGAACCTTCTCCGGCCGCCCCTCGGGGGCCACGATCATGCTCCCCTGGCCGTGGCGGAGGGCGGTCTCCACCGAGTCGTGCAGCCGCTCTTTCATCCCTGGCTTGGCGATGAGCCGGTCCACCACGGCGTCGATCGAGTGCTTCTTCTTCTTGTCGAGCCGGATCTCCTCCTCCAGCGAGAGCACGATCCCGTCCACCCGGACGCGGGTGAAGCCCGCCTTGCGGACCTGCTCCAGCACCTCTCGATGCTCGCCCTTCCGCTCCTTCACGAGGGGGGCCAGGAGCAGGTATTTGGTCCCGGCGGGGAGCTCCTGGACCTCGTGGACGATCTGCTGGGAGGATTGCTGGGACACGGGGCGGCCGCACTTGTGGCAGGTGAGGCGGCCCACCCGCGCCCACAGCACGCGCAAGTAGTCGTGGATCTCGGTGATGGTTCCTACCGTGGACCGGGGGTTGCCGCTGGCCGCCTTCTGCTCGATGGAGATGGTGGGGGCGAGGCCGCGGATGGAGTCGTAGAGCGGCTTGTCCATCTGCCCCAGGAACTGCCGGGCGTAGGCATTCAGGCTCTCGATGTAGCGGCGCTGGCCTTCTGCGTAGAGGGTGTCGAAGGCCAGGCTGGACTTGCCCGAACCCGACACCCCGGTGAGTACCACCAGCTTCTTCTTGGGGATCTCCACGGTGACGTTCTTGAGGTTGTGCTGGCGGGCCCCGGTGATGATGATGCGGTCCAGTTCCATCGCGCGTGTCCCTCGCGGCTCCCGAGCGGGCCGAACCCTTGATGTTAGCCGGGAAAGGGGAGCCGGTCGAGCCCCCGGGGAGGGCCCGGAGGGGATTGTGGGATGGGCGGCCGGATGGCGGCGCCCCCTCTGCTTCGCGCGGCGCGTGGCCGCGGAGCAGCCAGGCGCGGTGCTATCATGCCCTGCCCATGGCCACGAACCTTTTTGGACGGGAGCGAGAGGCGATTCTGCGCGAGGTCGCGGCCCTGGGCGAGCCGGCCTACCGCGCCCGGCAGGTCTACGTCTGGATCTACAAGAAGCGCGCCCGCTCCTTCGAGGCCATGACCAACCTGAGCAAAGCCCTGCGCGAGGAGCTGGCCCGTCGCTATGTGCTGCGCTGGCCGGAGGTCGCGGAGCGGAAGCTGTCTTACGACGGCACCGTCAAATACCTGCTTCGCCTGGAGGACGGCGCCGCCATCGAGAGCGTGTACATCCCCGAGGACCGCCGCCGCACCATCTGTATCTCCACCCAGGCGGGCTGCCCACTGCGCTGCGCTTTTTGCCTCACCGGGATCGCGGGCTACAAGCGGAACCTGAAACCAGCGGAGATCCTGGGCCAGGTGGCCCTCCTCATGGAGGAGGCGCCGGCCCGGCGGCAACCCTGGAACGTGGTGATGATGGGCATGGGCGAGCCGCTCCTCAACTACGAGGCCACGGTCTCCGCCCTCCGGGTCCTGATGGACCCCGAGGGCTTCGCGGTGGCTCCCAAGAAGCTCACCCTCTCCACGGTGGGCATCCTGCCCGCCCTGGAGAAGCTGATGCGGGAGCCGGTGCGTCCGAACCTGGCCATCAGCCTTCACGCCCCCAACCCCGCCCTCCGGCGCGCGCTCATGCCCGTGGAGGAGAAGTACAGGATCGAAGAGGTGATCGCGGCCGCCCAGCGCTATCCGATTCCGCGGGGCGGGCTCGTGACCTACGAGTACGTGCTGCTCCGCGGGGTGAACGACACCCCCGGCCACGCCCGAGAGCTGGTTCGGCTCCTGAGCGGCGCCCGAGCCAAGGTGAACCTCATCCCCTTGAACCCCGCCCCCCAGATCCCTTTCGAGGCGCCGCGCGCGGAGGCGGTCGACGCCTTCTGCGCGGCCCTAGCCGAGGCCCGCCTGACCGTCTCCGTCCGGCGTCCGCGCGGCCAGGACATCCTGGCCGCATGCGGCCAGCTCCATCTGAAGCAGGGCCTGCCCGCCCCCGCTCCCGCGCCGCCATCCTGAACGCCGGTCACCCCAAAACCCCTCGGAAAGGATTCGATGCGCCACTCCCTTGCCGCCCGTCTCCTGTTTCTGGGCGCCCTGCCCGCATTGAGCGGAGTCGGCCGCGTCCGGGCCGATGAGCCGGAGGCGCCCCGCAAGCTCGTCTTGGACGTGGATTTCGCGGTGGCCAACGTCAACGACCGGAGCCTCATCCAATCCCTGGGGCGCGAGCACCAGACCAAGATCCCCTACGCCATCCTGGGAGTATCGGGGACCCTGAGCCCCCATCTCTCCTACCGGGTGGAGCTGAACGGCGTCAACGACTCCGTGAAGCCCGAACCATTCCTGCCCTCCGACCAAACGCCCTTCTTCTTCCCCAACCAGGCCGACCCCAGGTATGGCGTTTCCTCCAAGCCGGAAGGACAGTTCAAGGTCGACGACTACAAGAACAGCGGCTGGGATCCCTATATCCAGGAGCAGTATCTCCGGCGCGCCTTCATCGACGTGCACAAGGCGGGCGGCCGCCTGGGCGTGGTCGTGGGACGGTTCTTTGTCCCTCTGGGATTCCTGCTCGAGGAGGGACGCTGGTTCACGGTCAAGGACCTCACCCACATCCAGGCCATCAACAACCAGACCGACGTGGGGGCCGAGGTCTATGGGTCCTTCGGGGGGGAGGACTCGTTCCACGGCCGGTTCTTCACGGCCGTGATCACGGGCAACGGCAACCCCTATCACGACTACGTCTACTACGATTTCACCCGTTCCGCCGCCGAGGACACGAACTCGGCCGTGGGGGGCGTTGCTTCCGTGCGCCTCTTCCCTCTCAAGGGGGTCGAGCTCCGAGCAAGCGGCGAGTACAACTACGTGGGCTCGCGCGTCGCGCAGGACACCACCGTCCAGCGGTCCAAGCACAACGACCACCGGCTGGTGGTGGGGGCGAGATACCGCCCCCCGCAATTCGCGCACTTGGAAGTCTTCGGCGAATACGCCCACTATCAGTGGGGCCTCAGCGACACCTCCGCCGCCCAGCTTCCCGGCCCTCCCACCCGGACCCCGGTCAACAAGAACGGCTACTACGCGGGGGCCGACCTGAGCTGGCCCCTGCCGCGAACGTGGGGGAAAGTCGGGGCGGTCGTCACCCGCGAGGAACTGGACCGGGACGACTCAATGATCGCCTACCTAGCGGCCCGCGACATGCTGGGCGTGGTCCTGGGAAAGAAGGAGCGCAGCACCATCGTGAAGGTTTACGCCGAGGTGGGGAGGGTAACGGTGTTCTTCTTTCACAACGATCTGCAGAATCCCTTCCCCCAGGTCTCGGCGATCGTTCCCATCAGCGGTCCGCTGGCGTTCTCTCCGGCTAACAACTCGAAGGTGGGCTTCGGGTTGCGGTTCCGGGCCTCGTTTTGAACGAGGCCCGCGCCGCGATCTAGTCGTCGTCGTCCCCGAAGAAGAACTGGTCAGCGCACCGCTTGGTGCAGAAGACCCGGCCCATGGCGCGATGCCCGCAGTTTTCGCAGATCCACTTGAAGCAGATCGGGCACTTGTTGAGGATGGTCTCCTGTTCGTCCTTCTGGCAACCCGGGCAGTTCATGGCCTCCGCGCTCCGGAGTATAGCATGCGCCCCCGCGGGCCCAGCGATTCCGTAGTAAACTGTGAGTGGGTAAGGTTCTGGCGTAGAAGGACCTGCCGGTCTGGAGCGGCCGGCGAGGCCGGGCGCTCCCTCCGGCAGCCGCGGGCGTTGGTCCGTGGCGGTGTAGCTCAGTTGGTTAGAGCACGCGGCTCATATCCGCGGCGTCCGGGGTTCGAATCCCTGCACCGCCACCATTTTCCCCCAGGGAGGGGTGAGCGCCTGGTGAAGCATAGTCGTCTCGTCGCCGCGATCGACACGGCCCTGGCCGATCTGGGGGCCTCGTGCGCCGGCCAGACGATCGTGGTTGGCCTCTCCGGGGGGGCCGACTCGGTGGGGCTCCTGGACGGCCTGGCCACGGTCGGCCGCCGGAGGGGTCTCCGCGTGGTGGCGGCCCACCTCGACCACGGCCTGCGTCCCGACTCCGCCGCGGATGCCCTCTTCTGCGCCGATCTCTGCGCTCAATTGGGGGTCCCCTTTCGCGCGGGCCGGGCCGACGTAGCCGGGCGCGCTCGCCGCGAGGGGGGCGGGATCGAGCAGGCGGCGCGGCTCGAGCGGTACGCGTTCCTTCGGCAGGTCCGGGGGGAGGAGGGGGCGGTGGCGGTGGCCGTGGCCCACACCCGCGACGACCAGGCCGAGACCGTGCTCCTGCGCCTCCTCCGGGGCGCGGGCCGGTCGGGCCTTTCCGCTATGCGCGTGCGCAGGGCGGACATCCTGCGACCCCTCCTGGATGTCTCGCGGGAGGAGGTGCGGTGCCACCTCCGGAATCGTGGTCTCTCCTGGCGCGAGGACCCCAGCAACGCCGACCCCGCGTTTCTCCGGAACCGCGTGCGGCGCGAACTCATGCCCTACCTGGAGTCTCGCTTCAACCCCCGCATCGCGGAGACCCTGGCCCGCTCGGCCGCGCTGCTGGCCGACGAGGCCGAGCTCCTGGGTTCGCTGGCCGGGGGCCTCTACGACCGGGCGGCGCGGCGGGAGGGTGAGGGCGTGAGCCTCTCGCGGGGCGGCCTGGCCGCGGCCCCGCCCGCCCTCCGGCGCCTGGCCGTGCGCCGGGCCCTGGAGGAGACAGGGGGGCTGCGCGGGGTCAGCGCCGCCGTCGTGGAGCGGCTCCTCGTCCTCGCCGGCTCGGCCGCGCCCTCCGGCCGTCGTTTGTCGCTCCCGGGGGGACGGGTCGCCTTGTTCCGGTTCGGCGACGTGTGGGTCGGGCCGCGCACCGAGCCGCGGCCAGGGTTTGCCTACCCGCTGGGTATTCCCGGCCGGGTGGAGCTGCCGGGAGGCGTGGCGGTGGTGGCGGGACCCGCGGAGGGGTCCCCGGCCTCCCAGGGAGAGGCGGCGGTGGTGGCGGCGCCGGAGGGCGAGCCCCTCCTCGTCCGCACGCGCCGCCCCGGGGACCGGGTGTGGCGGCACGGCCGGAAGATGAGCCTGAAGCGCTTCTTCATGGAGCAGCGCGTTCCCGCCGACCGGCGCGGGGCCTTGCCCTTGGTGGCCGCGGGCTCGGAGGTGCTCTGGGTTCCGGGGGAACCCCAGGAACCTGGGCGGGGGGGCCGGCTCGTCAGCTTGCGCCTGGAGAGGTCTCTTTGAGGGAGCGGGCGGAGGTCCTGTTTGGCCCCGAGCAGATCGCCCGGCGGATCGCGGAGGTGGGGGCCGAGATCGGGCGGGCCTTCTCGGGGCGGGAGATCTGTGTGGTCGGGCTGATGAAGAGCTGCCTGGTGTTCATGGCCGACCTCATCCGGGCCATACCGAGCGAGCTCACCGTGCACATGGTACGGGTCTCCTCGATGCGCGAAGAGGGGTCGGGGACCGCCCGCACCGAGATCATCTACTCCACCACGATTCCCTACGCGGGGCGGGACATCCTGCTCCTCGACGACATCGTGGACACGGGGATCACTTTGAACTTTCTGCTCGACCACATCAAAGAACACAATCCACGGAGCCTGAGGGTGTGCGCCCTCATCGACAAGCCAGGAGACCGCAAGATCGACGTGAACCCCGACTGGTCGGTCTTCACCCTTCCCAAGCCCAGGGACGACCGCTTCGTGGTGGGCTACGGCCTGGACTACGCGGAGAGCTACCGGGGTCTCCCGTACCTTGGCACCATCCCTCGGCCGTCGCCATCGGCCCGTGGGGCGTAGGCCCCCTTGCGAAATGAGGGGGAGAACCCTGGAGCGTCTGGAGGCCTAAGATCGTGAACGCAACGTTCAAGACGGTGATGCTGTGGATGTCGTTGCTGGTCGTGGTCTTCTTGGCCTGGCACTTTGCCCAGATCCAGAAGAAAGAGACGCCGGTCAAGTTCAGCGATTTCATGGCCCAGGTGGAGTCCGGCCAGGTGGCGGACGTCACCATAACGGGCAACGAGATCAAGGGCCACAACACCAACCAGCAGCAGTTCAAGACCTTCGCTCCCATCGGCTACGACAAGCTCGTGGACACCCTGCTCGCCAAGAAGGTCGTGGTCAACTACCAGCCCGACCAGACCCCAACCTGGGCCAACATGCTCATCTCCTGGGCCCCCTTCATCCTCCTCATCGGCTTCTGGATCTTCTTCATGCGGCAGATGCAAAGCGGGGGAAACAAGGCCCTTTCCTTCGGGAAGTCCAAGGCCAAGCTCCTGGCCAGCCAGCAGAAGAAGGTGACCTTCAAGGACGTGGCCGGCGTCGACGAGGCCAAGGAGGAGCTGCAGGAGATCATCGAGTTCCTGCGCGAGCCCCAGAAGTTCCAGAAGCTGGGCGGCCGCATCCCCAAGGGCGTGCTCCTCATGGGGCCGCCGGGGACGGGCAAGACGCTGCTCGCGCGGGCCATCGCGGGCGAGGCCAACGTACCCTTCTTCTCCATCTCCGGCTCCGATTTCGTGGAGATGTTCGTGGGGGTGGGGGCGAGCCGCGTGCGCGACCTCTTCGAGCAGGGGAAGAAGAACGCTCCCTGCATCATCTTCATCGATGAGATCGACGCCGTGGGCCGGCACCGGGGGGCAGGCTTGGGCGGCGGCCACGACGAGCGCGAGCAGACCCTGAACCAGCTCCTCGTGGAGATGGACGGCTTCGAGTCGAACGACGGGGTCATCCTGATTGCGGCCACCAACCGGCCCGACGTGCTGGACCCCGCCCTCCTGCGGCCGGGCCGCTTCGACCGGCGGGTGGTGGTCTCCCGGCCCGACGTGAGGGGCCGCGAAGGGATCCTCCTCGTCCACACCCGCAAGATCCCGCTCGGGGAGGACGTGGACATCTCGGTCCTCGCGCGGGCCACCCCCGGCTTTTCAGGGGCGGACCTCGCCAACCTCGTGAACGAGGCCGCGCTCCTGGCCGCCCGCCACAGCCAGAAATTCGTCAGCATGCATGACTTCGAAAGCTCGAAGGACAAGGTGCTCATGGGGGCCGAGCGCAAGAGCATGATCATCACCGAGGAAGAGAAGAGGATCACCGCCTTCCACGAGGGGGGCCACGCCCTCTTGGCCGCGCTCCTGCCCCACACCGACCCCCTGCACAAGGTGACCATCATCCCCCGCGGCATGGCTTTGGGCCTGACCCAGCAGCTTCCCACGGAGGAGAAGCACAACTACAGCCGCGAGCAGCTCGAGAGCCGGATCGCGGTCTGTATGGGCGGCCGCATCGCGGAGGAGATCACCTTCGGCCAGATCACGACCGGAGCCCAGAACGACATCGAGCAGGCCACGGAGATGGCGCGCAAGATGGTCTGCGAGTGGGGGATGAGCGACGCCCTGGGGCCGCTCACCTACGGCAAGAAGGAGGAGGCCATCTTCCTGGGCAAGGAGTTCAACCGGCACCAGGACTACTCCGAGGCCACGGCCCTTAAGATCGACGCCGAGATCAAGCGGATCGTGACCGAGCAATACGAGCGGGCGCAGAAGATCCTGACCGACAACCGACCGGTGCTGGTGAAGGTGGCGGAGGCGCTCCTCGAGCACGAGGTGCTGGACGCCCAGCAGCTCCAGCAGATCCTGGCCGGCGAGCCCCTGGCCGCGCGCGTGCCGAAGGTGGCCCCCGCCCCGGCCCCGGTGCCGGCCCGCGAAGGTAAGGTCGACGACGGCGAACGGGTGGGCGGAATCCTGCCCCCCCCCATGGCGGCGCCGAAGCCGACGTCCTAGTGGGGGGAGGGGGGGCGGCGCCCTCCCCTCGAGCCGGCGGGCCCGGCTTGCGTCCGGGGACGCCTCGCCCGCCGCCGGCGACGGGAAGGTCGCGGGGTGCGGCCTCATCGGGGCGGGGGCGGTCCGCTTCGCCTCCGAGGGGCCGAGGGCGAGGAGGCGCGAATCGACGCGCAGGGGGCACGGCGGCGCTACCGGATCACCCTACGCGGGGCGGAGGTGGTGCTTGGGGCACGGACCTGGGTCATGGGGGTCCTCAACGTGACCCCGGACTCCTTTTCCGACGGCGGCCTCTTTCCGACCCCGGAGGCGGCGGTGGCCCACGGCCTCGCGCTCTTCGGCGCGGGGGCGGACCTGGTCGACGTGGGAGGGGAGTCCACGCGGCCGGGGGGGGCGGACCGGATCAGCGCCGACGAGGAATGCCGCCGGGTGGTGCCGGTGGTGCACGGCCTTCGAAAACGGGGGGCGGGGCCGATCTCGGTGGACACCACCAAGGCCGCGGTGGCTCGGGCCGCCCTGGACGCGGGAGCCGACCTCGTGAACGACGTGAGCGGGTTCCGCTTCGATCCCGCGCTCGCCGACCTGGTGGCGGCGCGGGGGGTGCCGGCGGTGGTGATGCACATGCGCGGGGACTTTGCGGGCATGCACGTCAAACCGAGCTATGAGGACGTGATGGGCGAGGTGGTGGCGGAACTGGGGGATGCCCTGGGCCGGGCCGAGAAGGCGGGGGTCGCGAGGAGCCAGCTTCTCGTCGACCCCGGGATCGGCTTCGCCAAAGACGCCCGCCACAGCCTGGAGGTGCTGCGGCGACTCCCCGAGCTCAAGACCCTGGACCGGCCCCTCGTGGTGGGACCCTCACGGAAGAGCTTCATCGGGAAGGTGCTCGACCTGCCGGTGGGGGAGCGGCTCCTGGGCACGGCGGCGGCGGTGGCGGCCGCGGTCCTGGCCGGAGCCCACGTCGTGCGGGTCCACGACGTCAAGGAGATGGTGCAGGTGGTGCGGGTCTGCGACGCGATCGTGGGCGACCCCGCCCCGGGGGGAGGTGTGTAGATGCTCCCCGAGCGCCTGGCCGCCTTCTTCTCCGCCTCGGAGTTCACCTGGCTGGACGCGCTCGACATCCTGATCGTGGCGTTCATCGTCTACCAGCTCCTCCAGTTCATCCGGGGCACCCACGCCGTGCAGATGGCGCTCGGAGGGCTGGTCCTGGTCATCCTCTACTGGGCCTCCCTCCTCTTGAACCTCGAGACCGTCAACTGGCTCCTCCGCACCTTCCTTCCCTTCGTGGTCTTTGGCATCATCGTGATCTTCCAGTCCGAGATCCGCAAGGTGCTGGCCCATCTCGGCAAGACTCCCTTCTTTGGAGCCTTCAGCGGGCGCCGCAAGGAGGAGGTGATCGACGAGGTGGTGCTGGCCGCCACCACGCTCGCCTCCTCGCGCACGGGGGCCATTCTGGTGGTGGAGCGGGAAATGGGCCTGCGCAGCTACATCGAGACCGGCATCGCGCTCGACGCCCTTGTGACCTACGACCTTCTCATCAGCATCTTCAACCCCCGCACCCCCCTTCATGACGGGGCGGTGGTGATCCAGGGGAGCCGGGCCGCGGCCGCCGCCTGCTTCCTCCCCTTGACCGTCAACCCCGAACTGTCGCGCACTCTGGGCAGCCGCCACCGCGCCGCCATCGGCGTGACCGAGGACACGGACGCGGTGGCGGTGGTGGTGTCCGAGGAGACGGGGGTCATCTCCCTGGTGACGGAGGGCCGGATCCGCCGGGAGCTCGACGGTAGCGCCCTCAAGCAGGCCCTTCTCGAAGCGCTCGAGGTGTCGGCGGTAGCCCCGCAGAACAGCGCCCTGGGAGAGACGGTGACGGTGCGGGACAAATAGGGTCATGGGCTTCCTCCTCGAGAACCTGCCCTTGAAAGCGGCCAGCCTGGCCCTGGCCGTGCTCCTCTGGTTCGTCATCGCCGGGGAGAAGAGCTCGGAGCGGGGGATCTCGGTGCCCCTCGAGCTCCAGAACTTCCCCAAGGACCTGGAGCTGACCGGCGACCCCGTCAACAGCGTCGAGGTGCGCCTGCGCGCCTCGCCCGGCATCATCCATGCCCTCCGCCTGGGGGAGCTCTCCGCCCAGATCAACCTCGCGGGGGCGGTGGAGGGCGAGCGCATCATCCCCCTCACCGCGGAGGCGATCCGCCTCCCCTTCGGAGTCAGGGTGGTAAAGATCACTCCCGCCAGCATCACCTTGAACCTCGAGCGGACCATCGAAAAGGCGGTGCCCATCCGGCCCCGGCTCATTGGCCGCCCGGCCCCCGGTTACGAGGTGGGGGAGGTCAGCAGCGATCCCCCCGAGATCCACATTGCCGGGCCCAAGAGCCGGGTCCAGGAGGTGGAGAGCGCGTTCACGGAGCCGGTCTCCGTGGAGGGGGCGCAGGCTCCGGTGACGGAGGCGGTCAACATTGGCCTGGAGGACCCGCTCCTGCGTGTGCAGGGGGCCTCCCGGGTGCGCGTGAGCGCCCGCGTGGAGGAGGTCCGCGAGAAGCGCACCTTCGAGGGGCTGGCGGTGGCCACGCGGGGGGGGCCGGGCCAGGTGCGGCCATCGGTGGTGCGGGTGGTGCTGACGGGGAAGGCGGCCGACCTGCGGGAGCTCGGGGTGGGCGACATCCGCCCTTACGTGGAGCTGGGCGCGGGGGCCGGCCCGCAGCGTCTCCCGGTGGCGGTGGAGCTGGGCTCCGGGCATCCGGGGGTGACGGTGCTGAAAACGGAGCCCCCGGAGGTCACCGTCCGTGCCCTGGGGAAGAAGGGCTGAGATGGCGGCCGGCCCTCCCTCCCGGCACCTCTTTGGCACCGACGGCATCCGGGGCGTGGCCAACGAGCACCCCATGACCCCGGAGCTGGCGCTCGCCCTCGGGCGGGCCGTCACCCACGTGGCCGGCCGGGGCAAGAAGCACGCGCCCCGGGTCATCATCGGCAAGGACACCCGCCTCTCCGGGTACATGATCGAGACCGCCATCGCCTCGGGCATTTGCTCGATGGGAGGCCGGGTTCTGCTCTGCGGGCCCATCCCCACCCCCGCCGTGGCCCACCTCACGGTCAGCATGCGGGCCGACG
>Ga0210409_10005538_pt1 | contig 13254 bp, 10 predicted proteins | sample IncBWH17MmetaG_FD_161649 | JGI IMG/M metagenome (GOLD analysis project Ga0210409, IMG submission 161649) | Forest soil microbial communities from Barre Woods Harvard Forest LTER site, Petersham, Massachusetts, United States - Inc-BW-H-17-M | ecosystem: Environmental > Terrestrial > Soil >...
AAGGGCTACTACGCAATCGCGTCCACGTCCCCGTCTCCTCCGAGCGATTAGGCGAATCCGCGGACGGGAAAACTTCGGCTGCCGCAACTTCGCGGCAATTTCATCCCTACATCGAATTTTCCAGTGAGAGCGCGGCTACTTTCTTGGCGCGTAATATCCTTTGCGCGCAGTGACTTTTGCTTCGGGGTGCGAAACCACTTCCACTTGAATTTTCCGGAAGGTGCCGTCCCGTTTTTCATTTGTGGGATAATAGCCGAGCACGTACTGCGAGCTTAGTTCTTCGGCGATTTCATCGAACGCTTTTTCGAGCGTCTTCTCGTTGTGCACGTCAATCACGCGGCCGCCAGTTTCGGTCGACATCTTGCTGGCAACACTGGGCCCAACTCCTGAGGTCGCCATGAAGTCCCGTATTAGCAGGACGTGGATTACGGTATCGGCGCGTTGCGCCGCTTCGATGGCTTCTTGAATCCTCACGCGGCTTCCGGTGTCCTCGCAATCCGATAGGAGGATGATGGCTTTGCGCCCCGCTTCCGTGGCCAGCTCATCGTGGGCAGCGAGGTAGATGGCGTCATACAGATTTGTTCCGCCCCCCTGCGTGGGGATGGTTCCGACCGTGCCGCCGATTCCTTGGGACGGGGCATTGATCACTGTGCGGCGAATGGCGCGCTCAAGTACCGAGATGTCCGCAGTAAAATCGGCCAACAAATTCACATCGAGATCAAAACTAATCACCATAGCCTCATCATTCTTGCGCAACACGCGCTCCAGGAATCGCGACGCGGCATCCTGCTCGGCATTCAGTATGCGACCCATGCTGCCGCTGGTATCCATCAAGACTCCGAGCGTGATCGGCAGGTTCCTTTCTCTGGAGAAGAAAGCAACTTTTTGCTCCTGGCCGTCCTCTAGAATCTTGAAGTCTTTCTCAGCGAGTTCGGAGATGATCGCGTGATGCCTGTCACGCACGGTGGCGAAAACATTTACGACCGTGGTCTGGGCTTTCAGCGTCTGATCGGATTGCGGTCCTTTCTGCTGCGATTGCGCCTGTCCTCTGGCGCTCGGAACTCCGGCCACGCCCGCGGCCACAAGTCCCGCCAGTGTCAATCTGAGAATGCCTGCCGCATAGCTGGTCATGCGCATTGTATAATCCCCCTGGAGATCATTGCTGACTGGTACGATGCACCGGGCGCGCCACCGGATGTTCGCTCGAGATTCGCGGGGCCGGCCAGCGGCAAGATACCCACGAATTTGCCCGAGGGCAGGAAGCGAGAAAGGCTAATGACCCGAGTGACCGTGGCGCTTGGCACCGTCTTACTCCTTGGCATTCCCGCTGCTGCGCAGATTCAGCCGAGGCCGACGTTGAATCCGCCTCCCAGCGCTCCCCCGACACAGACCACTCCCGCAACCCCGGATCCCCAAAAGAAAACTGCCCCAGGAGCGGACACGCGGGCGTACATCACGAGTCATACGGAAGTCGTCGTGGTGCCGGTGACGGTGAAGGATCACGACGGGCGTCTGATAGGCGGTTTGCAGGAAGAGGACTTCCGTATCTTCCAGGATGGCCAGGAACAGCAGGTCCTGAAATTCTCCGCGGATCCTTTTCCGCTTTCTGCCGTGATTCTGATTGACAATTATCTCTCCCAGAAGCAGGCCGATCAGGTGCAGAAAAGTCTGATGGCCATCGCGGGCGGCTTTGGACCCGCGGACGAAGCCGCTGTGGTCACCTTCTCCGAGTTTCCCACTGTCGTGTCGAATTTTTCCTTCAACAACGATCTGACATTCTCGGCCTTGAAGCGGCTCGAATTGAATCAACATTTTCCCGGCGGCTTCGGCGGACCGCTCGAAGCGGGCCCGGTAATCAACGGACGCTCGCAGGAGACCGGCGTGCCCAACGTCGGGGCGCGCCACGAAACTGTGGATGTCGATCTCGACGACGCCATTTATGCCGCCGGCGAAATGCTCAAGGGCCGTGGGCGTGACCGCCGCAAGATTATCTTCCTAATTTCCGACGGGAACAACGCCCGTAACAACAAACACGACTTTAAAGAAACGCTCCAGCTTTTGCTGACCGCCGACGTCTCGGTGTATTCGATTTCCGTGGGCCACGCTCTTTTCCAGCACGAAACTTTCCGACTGGAACACTATGCAAACGGGACGGGCGGAGATACTTTTTATGCCGGGAAATCCGACAGTCTCGCGCGGCTCTATGCCAAGGTGGCCGAGCAAGCGCGCAATCAGTATCTGCTGGCATTCAGCCCGCAAGAAGCGGACCGCAGCAAGGATTATCATTCGATCGAAGTTCGCGTGCGTCGCCCCGGGCTCGACATTTCGGCGCGCCAGGGATATTACACGAGCGCGGTGAACGCGCCGCACTAGAAAACACGGGAAAATGTTGCGCGTTCGTCATCTTCAAGAAGTTTTTCTACTTGACTTCAATCGCGCGCGCATTTATAGATGAACCAAGCGAGTCGAGCGCGATTCGAAACCGAAGCCGCTGCTGATTCGCCGGGAGAAAGGTCCACAGTCGTTGATGCGCGGAACCACTCCGGTAGTCGAGCGGGGCGCCCAGGGCAACGGGCTGCCCCGCTCTTGTTTTTGCGCTGAGTTTTTCCATGGCCGCGCCGCTATTTTTTAACCGCGTCTTCCTGCACCGGCTGGATGGAAATGAATTGTTCATGCGCGGGACAGAGCGGCTTGAAATCGCAATAGCTGCAATGAAAGCCGGGCTTGGCGGCGAAATCTCCCGCCCGAATCTGGTCCGCCACTCCGCCAATTGTCAGTTTCGTTCTCGCAAGTGCTTTTGAATCGCGCGCGGTTTCTACGGGTTCGTTGCTCGTCAGGTTGTAGAACACCAGGCGTGAAGGATGAAGCTCGAGGACTTCTTCGGCCGCGAGTGCGTACACGCTGAGCTGAAGACTGCCGGCGGCTTTTTTTACGTCTTTCGGTTTTCCGGTTTTGTAATCCACAATCTCGATTTCTTTCTCGCCGATTCGGTTGATCTGGTCCATGCGGCCGGTGACGATCACGTCGTGATCGAGGTGCAATTCAAAGCCTTTTTCCTGGTACAGCATATCGGGCGGCTCGGTCATATAGCTGCGATGGAAATTTTCCAACTGCTCGAGTCCTGCTTTGCGGTATTCGGCTTCCTGATAGTCGTCCGGAAATCCGGCGGAGGACCATACGCGGTCGTAGATCGAGGCGACTTCGCTGAAGGGAACTTTTCTTTCGTCACGCACGAGCGCGGCGAATTCCTTGATGGTTATGTGCAAGACATTGCCAAACGTCATCATGGCGTGAGGGCCGCCGCGGATTTTCCAGACACTTGCGAGCAGATACTGCATGGGGCAGCGCTGATAGGTTTCGATTGCCGAAGCGCTGAGTTGCAGAGGCTCCGCGATCGGCGGGTGATAGGCCTTGGCCCACAAAGCCACCCGCGAATAAGCGCGCGTATTTTCACCGGTGGCGGGGAAAAGTTGCGAGGGATCGGTCGAGTCAGGAACAGCGCCTGTGGTTTCTTCCATCGCTGGGAGGACTACCTTGGGAGTGGATTGCGCGATATCGAATTTCTGGATATTCGCGTTCATCAGAAAATCATCGAGGAAGAGGGACGGCTTTTTCCATTTGTTGACCACTGTAGAAAGAGTCAGCCGGTGCTGCGCACGCGTGAGCGCCACATAAAAAAGGCGGCGCTCTTCCTGAATTTGAAAATCTCCTTTCGGCTTTTCTTCCTTCATCAGTTCGGCGGGAAATTCAAAGACTACCGGGCGCGGGCCGGAAGGGAAGTCCCGTTTGTTCAGGTGCATGATAAAGACGTGGGGAAATTCAAGGCCCTTCGCGCCGTGGACGGTCATCAATTGCACGGCGTCCTCATAGGGCTCCTCTTCCAGATGAATGTCGCCGCGAGCTTCAGCAAAATAATTCAAATACTGAATGAAATCGCGAAGACTTTTCCCTTCGCTCTTTTTTTCCCACTCTTTCACAAAATTCACGAAGCAGTCGAGGTAACGGCAGTCGGCTTCGGAAGGAAGCGGGGCCAGTGCAAGAGCTGCAAGCAATTCCTCGAGCACTCCAGTCGCGGGGATGTTTCTTGCCAACAGTCGCAGGCGCGTGAGCAGAGTGACGAGTTCCGGGAGTCGCGAGGTTTCGCGCGCAAAGGGCAGTTCGCGCTGCGCTGATTCGAGTTCCTCTGAGAGCGTGCGGCGGTGACTTTTCTCGGCGCGCTCGACGAGGCGGACCAGGTCGCGTGGTTCGAGGCCCCAGTACGGGGCGGCCAACACACGGGCGCAAGCCACGTTGTCCGCCGGCACGGCAATCAATCGCAGCCAGGCGAGCAGGTCGCGAACCAGAGTGCTTGAAAGAATCGAGAATTTGCGGATTACGAAAGGAATCCGGCGCCGGCGCAGCGCATCGAGCAGGCGTGTGCGATGGGCGTGCTTGCGGTAGAGGACCGCGAAGCTGCGCCAGGGATTTCCGGGGCCGCGCAAGCGCTCTATTTCTGAAGCGATCCAGTGGGCTTCTTCATCGGGCGTGGCAAATTCGGCGACGCGGATTTTTTCGCCCTCGGGATTGCTGGTGTTCAATTCTTTGGGAGGCAGGAGAGGCGATTTTTCGTTGTGCGAAATCACTTCGCCGGCCACGCGCAGGATGCGGCTGGTGGAGCGGTAATTCTGTGTGAGCGAGACAAGATGCGTTCCCTTGCCAGGGACGGACTTGGGGTCGCTGACGCCGCAGAATTTCTTGAGAAAAATCGTGAAGCTACCGAAGGAGGCGCCGCGAAAGCGGTAAATCGCCTGGTCGTCGTCGCCGACAGCTAGGATGTTTCGCCGGCCGCCCGCCAGCAGCCAGAGCGACTCGAGCTGCGCGATGTTGGTGTCTTGAAATTCGTCTACCAGGATGTAGCGGTATTGTTCGCGCAATTTCTCGAGTTGCACCTCATCGGTGCGCAGCACTTGGACGGCTTGCATGAGTTGCGCCCCGAATGTGAGCAGGTTCCGCTCGCGGAGCAGCCGCTCGCTCACGCGGTAGGCGCGCGCAAGTTCCGTCTGACGGGCGAGCTCCTCTTCCTCGTCAGCGCTTGCGTCGGGCCCGAGGGAGTTCTTGCTGCTTTCATATTTGCGCTGTAAATCTTCGACGTATTTCTGGTAATCATCGGGTGAAATCAGTTCGTCCTGGCAGCGCGAGAAAAATCTCACGAAATCGTTGAGAAATTCGCCGGGGTCCGCGAGCCGCTTGAAGTGATTTAGCTCGAGCTCGGCGAGGTGGCGGCGGAGAAGAATCCAGTGATCCACATCTTCGAGCGGAACGAGATCCGGATTCGCGGCGCGCAGAATCTTTTCGAGGCAGAATTTATGGAACGTGCTGAGCCAGACGCCTTCGGCGCGCTCGCCGATGGCTTTTACAACGCGGTGCTTCATTTCACCAGCGGCTTTGTCGGTAAACGTGAGGCCAAGGATATTTTCACCCGCGAGATCCGGGTCCGATTCGAGCAGGTTGCGGATGCGTTCGGTGATTACGCGAGTCTTGCCGGTGCCGGCGCCGGCGACGACAAGAAGGGGGCCTTCGCCGTGTTCGACGGCAGCGCGCTGCTCGACGTTCAGCTCGAAGGCGGGTTTTTGAGTGGTTTCTCGGGTCATGGGGGCAGTGGAACGCCTCGGGTTGGAGGCGCAAACAGGTGCCGAGAGCCGAGACACGGGGCCCCGGGATTAGTTGCCATTAGAATGGAACGCCTCCGCTGGTTTTGAGGGTGTTACGGACAACGCTATTTTACCCCTGTTAGGATTAGAAATTAGAGCAGGGAGCGGAGCGGCTGGCAGCATCGCCCTCGCATTCGGTGGATCGCACTGGCTTGCCATGTTCAATGATCGCACCTGGGAGGGTAACACGGAGGTCAACGGTCAATCCGGAGAGTCAATATTTGCGATTAGACTTTTCAGGATGTGGCCAGTTCGCGTCCGTAGCGTTCGTCAGTTACTATCGCGATAAGGCGCTCTAGCATGCCCGGCGCTACTGAGTTAGGATTCGGATGACTCAGTGAGGTGACCGATGAAACGCTTTGCCCTGCCGCTACTTGTTTCTCTGTTTTTCGCGACCGTCAGCTTGGCTCAGCAAAACGCCGCCGATGCTCCTGCCTCGAGGGAGGACATCGAGAGATATTTGGACACCATGCATTCACGTGATTTGATGAAGAACGTGATGAACATGATGTCGAAGCAGATGCATCAGATGGCTGTCGAACAGGCCAAGAAGCAACCCAACTTGCCGCCTGATTATGTGGCGCGCATGGACAAGGCCGCGGATGACATGGTGAAGAATTTTCCGACCGACGAATTGTTCGATGCCATGATTCCCATTTACCAAAAGCACCTGACCAGAGGCGATGTGGATGCGCTGGTCGCATTCTATTCGACGCCGACAGGAAAAAAGTTCATACAAGAGATGCCTGCTATCTCCTCCGAGGCCATGCAAGCCTCCATGGGCATCGTGCAAAAGAGGATGGCCCAAACGATACAGCGGGTTCAGGACGAAGTCGCTCAGGAGCAGAAGAAAGGCGACGGGGATACGAAGAAGCCAGGACAGCCAACGACGAACTAACTCAGGCCTGGGCGGCCTGGCGGGAGACGGCTTCGAGTTGCCGCTCGTTCAGGCCGAAGATGGACGGCGTTTTCACGCCGAGGATTCCGAGGTAAACATAGATCTGGCCGCGGTGGTGTGCTTCGTGTTCGATCATGGAGCGCAGCATCTTCCAGGCGGTAATGGGGATGCCCTGCGGGGAAGTGCCTTTTTTCGCGAGGTCCGCGTCTGACATTCCCCGAAAAATCTGCAGCGATTCTGCGTGCATGAGCTCCATGAAGGCAATCACGTTGTCGAGGCCATCGGCGAGCGAGCGGCCGCAGCCCTTGTAGCGGCTGGGACGGCCGGAGGCGCATTCGGCGAAGACGTCGCGCTCGGTAGCGGCGATGTGGCGCGCCAGGTCGCCCAGAGTGAATTCACCTTCGCGGCAGGTCCACTCGATTCTGTCGGGCGGGATCAAGCGGACCAGGCGCATGGTTCGCTCGTGTACTTGGCCGAGGTAGTGGAGGAACTCGTCGCGGTCCATCGGAGATTTCTCCTGCATCGGGATTGTTGGTGCCGCAATCTAATTCAGCCAGTAATGATACACCTCGCATGGGGAGTTGTGTGTGGTTCGACGTGAGGATTGTGGGTGCGCCTGCGGGCCAAATTGACCTGAGAAATTGGCGCGCCTATACTGAGAATCCGGCGACTGCTGCAAAGGGGCTTGGGTACGATTGTTGTTGGCTGTGGGGTTCGAGCGCTGAGGGGTCGTAGGAGCGCAGCCAGGATTGGCTGGGCCCTGCACCAGGCGGTGCGGTGGAGTGCTAGGGAGAAAAAACATGGAACGGCCAGTCATTTTGAGCGCGGTGCGCACGCCGATCGGAAAATTTATGGGCGGGCTCTCGCCGCTCGCTGCTACGGAGCTGGGCGCGAAAGTGGTGGCGGAGTCCGTGCGCCGCGCCGGGATCGAGCCGAAGCAGGTGGACGAAGCGATTATGGGGAATGTGGTGCAGGCGGGGCTGGGACAGAATCCGGCGCGGCAGGCGGCGCTAGGCGGAGGATTGGACTCGCGCGTGGCGGCCATGACCATCAACAAGGTTTGTGGCTCGGGGTTAAAGGCGGTCGGGCTGGCGGCGCAGGGGGTAGCGCTGGGTGAGTCTGAGATTGTGGTGGCGGGCGGGATGGAGTCCATGTCGAACTGCCCGTACCTGCTCAAAGGAGCGCGGGCGGGATTTCGGCTGGGGAATCAAGAAATTCTTGATTCGATGATCACCGATGGCCTGTGGGACGCGTACGAAAACTTTCACATGGGGAATACCGGCGAGCTGGTGGCGGAGAAATACAACATCACGCGGCAGGAGCAGGACCAATTTGCGGTGGAGAGCCATCGGAAGGCGGTGCGCGCGATCCAATCTTGCTTTTTCGGCGAGCAGATTGTGCCGGTCGAGATTCTGAAGAAAAAGGGCGAAGCGGCCGTGATCAAGACGGACGAGTCGCCACGGGAGGACACCTCGCTCGAAGCGCTTGCGAAGCTAAAACCCGCCTTCAAGAAAGATGGCACCGTGACCGCAGGAAACGCGCCGGGGACGAACGACGGCGCCGCGGCTGTTGTGGTGACGAGCGAAAAGATTGCCGCGCGCTTGGGAAAGACTCCCATGGCGCGGATTGTGGGGCAGGCGGTGAGCGGCGTCGAGCCGAAATGGGTGATGATGGCGCCGGTGGACGCGGTGGAAAAACTGCTGGCGAAGACCGGATGGGATCGCGACAAGGACGTGGATCTGTACGAGTTGAATGAGGCGTTTGCAGTGGCGGCCATTGCCGTGACGCGCGTACTGAAGCTGAATCCCGAGAAAGTGAATGTGAACGGCGGCGCGGTGGCGCTGGGGCATCCGATTGGCGCGTCAGGCGCGCGCGTGCTGGTGACGCTGCTGTACGAATTGCAGCGACGGAATTTGAAGCGTGGAATCGCGGCGCTCTGTCTGGGCGGAGGCAATGCGGTGGCACTGGCGGTGGAACGGCCGTAACCACATCGGCAACCTCCGCTTCACTGGGCGGTAACTCTTGACCGGTTTCCTGCGTCACAACAATGCCGCTCTGTTTTGAACCAGGTGCAAAAATGATGGTCCGCTCCGTCGTTCTCCTGCTGGCCTGGACAGCAATCTCGGCCATGGAAACCTACGCTCAGACCGCTCCGGGCTGCGGACAGACTGACGTGAAATTCGAAGTGCAGAACGAAGGGCGACAGCACGCGATGCCGTCTCCTGAACCAGCAAAGGCCCTGATATTTTTCCTTCAGGACGACGCGAGATTCAACTCCATTCCCAGGCCAACCACCCGGTTTGGGATCGATGGCGTGTGGGTCGGCGCCACACACGCAAATTCCTACTTCTATGTCTCGGTCGATCCCGGCGAGCACCCTCTTTGCGCGAACTGGCAATCGTGTGTCGTGCTGACACGTTCCCGGCCGATCGCGGCTACCCATATGACCGCCGAAGCCGGCAAAGCATATTACTTTCGAGCGAAAGATCTTGAGAGCACCGAGAGGCCGCCCGCGGAAGTGGTCTTCGAGCCGGTGAACAGCGACGAGGCATTGGTGCTCATGAGTTCGTTCGACTTCAACACCTCTCACCCGAAGAAGTGATCCGCGCGAGCTTCTTTTCCGGTCCCTGTTGATGAGTGCCGCTCTGAACCAGGCAGCTGGACTAGCGCATCGCCGTGTTTTGCGTTAGAACTGCGTCGTCCATGTTCTGCCCTAACTGCAGAGTTGAGTACCGCGCCGGATTCACGATCTGCTCAGATTGCGGAGTGAATCTTGTCGAGCGCCTCTCGGACGGTTCAAACGGGCCTGCTGAGCCGGTGGGTGATCCTGAAGCGTTGGAAGTAACTTGGGCAGGGCCAGACACAAGGATTTACCGGATGGTCGAGGAGGCGCTGGACAAAGCACAGATTGCTTATCAGGGCGATTCGGTGGAATCAGGGCTGCTGCCGGCTTTTCAGCAATCCATCCATCGGATTCGCACACGCAGAGGCGACCACGAGGGAGTGGAGAAAGCGCTTCAAGAATTGCGAGAAGTTGACCCGCCCACGGACGTGACACCAACCGATGAATTGCAAAGTGACTGGGCTCTGGTAAACCCATTTGGATTCAGGCGCCGCGTTTTGAACCGCGCGCCGCAGGAGGATTCAGCGTTGGCGGCGGATTCTGGCCAGGATTTCAATTCGCCTGAGGACGAGAAAGTAGATGATGTGGGAGAGGACTTCTTCCCGGAAGATGCGACCCGCGAGGTCTGGTGCGGCAAGGACCCCGAGATGGCGGAAAATATCCGGGTTTGCTTGCGGGAAGTTGCGATCGGTTGCGAGGTGAGGGAAAGGAATGCCGAGTCTCGAATTTTCGTGATGCCGCAAGCAGAAGCGCGGGCGCGCGAGGTCATCCGCGAAGTAATCGAAGCTGCGCCACCCGAGTAGCGCCGATGGGGATATCCTTTTTACCTCTTTTGCTTCCACTGCTTCCTTTGGCTCCTCGACTTCCGGTATTATCGGCGGACTTATGACGGCAGTTCGGATTAAGACGGTTGGCGTGCTGGGCGCGGGGACGATGGGAAATGGGATCGCGCACGTATTTGCGCGTGCCGGGTATCACGTGATTTTGCGCGACGTGGAGAAGCGGTTCCTGGATCGCGGGATCGAAACGATCAGCAAGAATCTCGATCGCGAGGTGAAGAAAGGAAGAATCACCGAGGCCGATAAGCCGGTGATTGTAGCGCGCATCAAGCCCGTGACGGATGTTGCGGCGCTCGCGGGGGCGGATTTTGTAGTGGAGGCTGTGCCGGAGCAGCTCGAATTGAAATTGCGCGTGTTGAGGGATGCGGATGCAGCGCTCGGCCCGGAGGCGATTCTCGCGAGCAACACGTCATCGATATCCATCACGCAACTCGCGGCGCAGACGTCGCGGCCTGACCGGTTCATCGGCATGCACTTCATGAATCCAGTGCCGGTGATGGTGCTGGTGGAGGTGATTCGTGGGCTGGAGACCAGCGAGGAAACTTTTCAGACCACCGTGTCGCTGTGCGAGAAACTAGAAAAGAAACCGGTTGCGGTAAACGACGCGCCGGGGTTCGTTTCCAACCGCGTGCTGATGCCGCTGATCAATGAGGCTGCGTTTTGCGTGATGGAAGGCGTCGCGACGCCCGAAGCGGTGGATGCGGTGATGAAATTGGGTATGAATCATCCGATGGGCCCGCTCGAGCTGGCAGATTTTATCGGGCTGGACGTGTGCGTGGATATCCTCGAAGTGCTCTTCAAGGGGTTTGGCGATCCGAAATACCGTGCCTGCCCGCTGCTGAGAAGATATGTGGCGGCGGGGTGGCTGGGAAGAAAGTCTGGCCGCGGATTCTACAAGTACGCCTGAAATTCGGAGTAAGATTTTCCAGGAGCTTGGGACTCCAGGCGGGATTGGTCCGCGGAGACTGTTTTCATGCGACGAATTGTGGCCCTTTCAGCATTCGCGCTGCTCGTTTTCGGGATTGCCGCGGGGCAAACACGCGCGCCCGGAGACGTGCTGGTGTTCGACCACACGAGCAATCAGTGGTTCGAGGGGCCCTCAACCGAAGTTGCCATTTCGCCGGATGCGCAGTGGGCGCTTTTCACCGGCTCCGGCGGAAGCGTGCAATTCTTTTCGTTGCGGACCCGCCACGAAGATGCGGGAAGCCTCCACGCGGGGCTCGATCGCGTGCAGACCGCGACATTTTGCGGGCAAAAAGGGTTGATTCGGCTTGGTGAACGCGCGAGCGAGAAGCGCTGGTTTCTCGCCGACCTTGAGAGCAGGGCGTTTTCCTTCCTGCCAATCGACGCAATATTTCAGTGCTCCGCGGATGGAAGCGAAATCGCGTATTACCGGCCGGGCGAGTTGGATGGGGGGCTCTTGGCGGGGCCGTTGGGCGAACTCAAGAATTATCAGGTAGCGGGAAGAATCACGTCCATGGCATTCGCGCCCGACGGGAATGCGCTGTATGCCCTAGTGTTTCGCGAGGCCGGAGAATCGTCACTAATCCGTATCCTGCTGCACTCGAAGAGCACGAAAACTCTGGCGAGCAATCTGGACGCAAGTCCCGAGCGCGGGAGCATGGCGATTTCTCCGGATGGGCGGAGTGTTTACGTTGCACTTGCGACCAGTGGCGCGCCCAACAATGAAGCGCGGCATCGGCCGGAGGCCGATCGCTGGCTGAAGATTTATCAGGTCGATGTCTCTACCGGGATGCGGCACGTGGTGGTGGAATCCGCGCGCGAAGATAATTTTGAACCTGCGATCATCAGCGGGAGTCTGTATTGGTCGCGAAATCTGACAGCGGACTCGATCGTGGTGGTACCGGCGACAGGTGGCGCGGCAAGGGAGATTGTGACCGGCGGGCAAGTTCCGATGTGGGGTCCGAACAGCAAGCGCATTGGCTATTCATTTGGTGACTGGCGATTGGCGGATTGGGCTCTGGATCTGGATGCTGCTGTGGTGGGCGTGGATGAAAAAGGGCGGCGTAGTTCGGCGCCGTCTGTGATTATTTCCGGTTACCACGAGGATTTTCCTCCGGCATGGTCGCCCGACGGGCACTGGATCGCTTTCCACTCACACCGGTCGAAGACGCCCGTGCCGGAGTACTCGAGTGCGGGCAGTACGGATGATATTTATCTGCGCAAGTCTGATGATCCGAAAGCTCCGGAAATCCGGCTGACGGATTTCGGGTGGGAGACGGGGCCGGCCTACTGGTCGCCCGATGGGCAGAAGTTGTTGTACAGCTCCTGGGTGCGAGGCGGAGAGCCGGGGATTGATAAATTGTGGGTCACGACCGTGGATCTGGAGGTTGGGCGCGCACTTCGTACGGATATGCTTCCAATGGCTGAGGAGATTCGCAGCGCACAGTGGGGGGCGTGGTCGCCCAACGGGCGAGAGATCGCCATTGAGGACAATCGCGGCGACGGGAAGCGCGCTATCTGGATTGCGCATGAAGATGGCTCGCAGGCCGCAAAGCTGCTCGACTATCAGGGGACTACCTATGGCGGTTTGGATTGGACAGCGGACGGCAAGAGCATCATCTACAGTGCTCTGGCCGGCGAGGGTCTGCAATTATTTTCCGTGCCGCGGGCCGGCGGCGCTCCCCAACAGTTGACGCACGATTCCGGCAATTTGATGCACCCGCGCGTGTCGCCCGACGGGAGCTGGATCGCCTGCACGCGAATCGTGCAGTCGAGGCAAATCTGGCGCCGCCCGCTTCCGTGACTGCCGCTGGTAGTTTCCCCGACCGCTCACTTCAAATGCTGCGGCACGTCTAAATCCGCGCAACCGATCCTCGCCGTGTTATGTTCTGACCCGGAGATACCGCGATGAAGTTGACGGTCCGCATGGCCCTCGTGTTTGTAGTTCTGCTTGCCGCTCGCCCTGCGCTTGCGCTTCAAATGGGAAAGGTGGACTACTCAAAAGCCACTGCAAAGCTGGTGCACCTGCGCGGAAATGTGTCGGTGATTCAAGTGCGCGCGGGCGATTCCGTCAGCAATATCGGCCTTCTCGCCGGGCCTGACGGCTACTTGCTGGTGGATCACCCGGAACCGGCCTCGCATGCGGTGATTCAGGAGGCGCTCGACGGGCTGGGCAAACGGCCGGTGCGTTTCCTAGTGAACACGCACTGGCACTACGACCACGTGGGGGGTAACGAAATC
>Ga0210409_10005539_pt1 | contig 13254 bp, 12 predicted proteins | sample IncBWH17MmetaG_FD_161649 | JGI IMG/M metagenome (GOLD analysis project Ga0210409, IMG submission 161649) | Forest soil microbial communities from Barre Woods Harvard Forest LTER site, Petersham, Massachusetts, United States - Inc-BW-H-17-M | ecosystem: Environmental > Terrestrial > Soil >...
TCAATGTCCCGCAGTACGAGACACTCACGAAAGGTGGGCTCGAGCTCGAGAATGGCCGCCTGAACGATGCGCTCGAGCTGGCGGCCGGCCATCATATCGTCGGGGCGCTCGGCAGGAGCAATGTTGGCGCGGCGCGTTTCGGCGGCAGGTGCGCGCTCCTCGAGGCTCTCGAGCTGCTCCTGGCGGTCCGTCTTCCGAACACGAAGGTATTTGCTTCGATTTTTGCTCAGGTTGACGGCAATTCGATAAATCCACGTCGAGAGCTTCGACTCGCCGCGGAAGGAGCCGATGCCCTTGAATACTTGGACGAAGACTTCTTGCGCGAGGTCTTCCGCCTCGGCACGGCTTCCGCTCATGCGTACGAGCAACGCGAACACGCGCCGTTCGTAAGCTCGGACCAGCGCATTGAAGGCGGCCTCGTCGCGAGCAACCAAGCGGGCGACCAGGCGCGCCTCGTCAGCCACATCGTCGCTTGCCGGCACGCTTTCGCATCGTGCACGATCGGTTGCTGCCGCACCAAGGAGATCGACCCGGGCTCGGGGCGCGCTACAACCATCCTTGCCCGCCTCCCGGCCCATTCCTTGAGCGGACCGCGCTCCGGCGCGGAAGTTCCGCGGCCCAATGTCGTGGTAGCCTCCGCCGGCGCGGGCGCCGGCTGGGCACTCGCAACCTCCGGCGTCGTCTAAAGGCAGGACAGCGGATTTTGGTTCCGCTTATTGGGGTTCGAATCCCTACGCCGGAACACAGGAAAGGCCGTTTTTCTAGGCTTTCGTAGCGAGCCGCGAACAGAAGGTGTGTCGCAGGATGTGGAGCGAGCTGGTCCATCGGCCATGGCAGCGCAGCGCGCACGGTGGGGGTCTGCCCCTTAGCACCCGCAGTGATTCCTGGCTGCATCGAGGCATGTACAACCAACGTCGCATGAGATGCTTCCGCATGACGCGCAGCCGGCATCCAAAACGGAGGACACATCGCATGCGTTTGTGCAGCCCTCCGCGTCAACACCACGATTGCACGTCGAGCCAGAGTCGCACACGATGCGGCCGCAGATGCCCGCGCTCCCAAGCTGTGGCGGCAGCCCTCCGTTCACGTCTGGGCGGATGCAGCAGAGCGCGGGTGGATTGCTCCCACACAGCCCCTGGATTGAGCCGCGATACTCGTAAGCAGTCCCACCGACGTTGTAACATGTGCCGTTCTGACAGAGGCCCCCCATTTGGGCGCACGGAGTAGATCCAGACTCTCCGCCGTCCGGGGCAGAACCGGCGACAACGCAGGCCGCTGCCGGCACCACGAGCGCGAAAGCCTTAGTCAGCGGTGCCATCCTCGTCATTGGGGACACTGTGACCCTGGAGTAAACGGTAGCGATAAGGCGAATAGGGATCCGTGTGGCGCGTGCATGACGTTCACCTCGACGCGTCTTGTCAGCGGTGCGTTTCGTCTCCCCGTCTCCGCTACTGCGGCTTAGCGCATCCGATGACAACTCCAAGATGGTCAAGCAGTAGGTCATAGGGCTCAGTCGGACACCCTGCCTCCTGCGTCCGTGACTGCGGCATCTGCGCCCGCGTCCTCGCATAGGTCCACGAGGCTGTTGCAAAAGCACTGACCGGGGAACGAAAAGCCCGGTATGACGCCGCATTGAGTCCCCGCTGGACTGCCGTATCCAACAGCCTCTATATCACCCGTGCTCACATCGAACAGCCACCATCGGCTAGTTTCCACGCCCGTCGAGATCCCCACTAGGACGCTTCCCTGACACGGCATCTTCCATCCATAGGGGGCGTCGGGATAGCCGTTGGTTGAAGTGTGACAAAGAGTGGCGATCGGCACATCAGCTAACTTCGTGAAGCCTCCGTTGCCAAAATCGCCAAGTGGCGAAGAGCAGACTGGAAGGTAGTCCCCCGCAAGAAAGGAGCCATCGGTACATGTCGGCCGGTTGGAAGTCCCGGCCGCACCGTCAATAGTCGCATCTTGATTGGACCGGGCTCTCGTGTCGTTAGAACCGTCGATTCCGTTCGACGGCTCGGAAATCCCGTTCCCCGGGCTAACTGTGGCCGCATCTTGAACGTTCGGGTTGCTCGCGGATTGGATACCGCCTCCGCATGCCGTGAGACTGCTCTCGGGACCCGCCAGAGCAAAGGGGGCGAGTGAGCGGATCGGCGCGTGCATGTCGCCGCAAGACGCAAGGAATGCGCCGAAAGACACGCGTGGATTTCTGCGAAGGTTGCGACAACGAAGTGTGCCAAAGAGAGCCAAGCGCGACATCTTCGTCTCGTCTACTCAGCGGTGCGTTTCGTCTCCCCGTCTCCGCTACTGCGGCCTAACAAGTAGTGCCGCGCTGGTCCAAGCCCACCATGGAGGAACCCGATCATGCCTCGGCATAGCAGGCCCCGTCTCTTCCTTTGCGGTCTGTCTCTCTTCCTCACCATGGGGGTTGCCTGTTCAGCCGATTCGACCGCATGCCAACAGTCCATTTCAGCATATTGCTGGACGGGCGGCGCGAACTGCGACCGCACCTGGGGAGCCGCGCAAGCTCGATGGTGCGCGGGAATACCGGAGTCGGCGCTCGAAACATGCGACGGCTTTGATGTTCTCGGCGTCCAGAATCTTGATTCGCCCCTACTCGAGTACTTTGACACCAAGACCGGTGCGCTCGTCGCCATAGTTCAGAGGGGCAAGGCGGGCGTCGCGTGCATCGCGGGCCCCTCAACGTTTGTGACCCGCGAGCATTGCATCACCGCGACAGTGCAGCCGACGTGCTCCCCCGACGCGGGTATCCGCGACGCTGCGGTCATCGATTGATCAGGTCGCCCGCCCGAAAGGGTCGGTTTTGAGGATCCGCAGAGATTGGAATCGCCCAGGTGCGCCTCGAGAGATTGACGTGCGCCGCCGCTTCCTCCGCAATCGTTGCTTGCACATGGTTCGTCGTTACCGCGACCGCCGCATCCTGCGGTAGCGGCAGCAATGGCAGCAACAACGACGGCAGGAGCAATGGCTCTCCCTTCAGCGGGCCTTCCTGCCCTCCGGGGGGGCCGCACCCGCTGGATATGGCGGCGCCGTCGAGCAAACCCGGGTGCCAAACGTGCGTGCAAAGCCAGTGCGTCGACGTCTTGCCATGCGTTACGGCGGACTGCATTATGGCGACTTGTGGCGATGCGTGCTTCGCCGCGCAATGCTCGGCACTCGCGTCTTGCTGCGCGAGAATGACTCAAGGCACGACGCAATACAGCGCGTGCCAACAGACAGTTGGTACCCAGAGCGATTCGGCTTGCAGCCAGGCGCTGGCGGCCTTCTCGGACGCCGGGGCCTGCCTGTAGACCAAGAATAAAGTTAGCCCGGATAGGAGGTGCAATCGGAGTCGCGAGTCAAAGGACGCGTCCCTGTCGAAAGGGACCCCTTTCGCTGCGACCAGGCAAGGCTGTCAGAGAGGAGTGGATGTTGCGGACGCTTACAGCGCTATGACGCCTCTACTTCCACCAAAGGCGATCGAATTGAGCGAGCATCCGATCAAGGTCGAACTTGGGCGCGTCAGCTCGTAGGACCGCCGGCAAGTCACCCTTCAGCCCTGCCTCAAACTGCCGGCGCCGCTCCCCACTGAGCCCGAAGAACTTCTCTTGCTTGGCTATCGGCGGAGCTCCGAGTTCGGCCAGCTTGGCGTCCACCAGAGCGATGAACGACGACGAGGACAAGTCGGCGCCGCTCTCGTGGAGGCGATCGAGATCGTAGAAGTCACGCACGGCCCCGCGGGTGAAGGCTGCGCGTACCTTCTCTGCTCGCGCCTCGGCAGAGTCGAGCGCGAAGCACTTTGCGGCGCTTGCATCGCCAGCCAAGGGATCGGCGAGCAACTGGCTCAATCTAACTTCGCGTGGGGCTCGCAGAACGGGCCTAATCGATACCTCGAGCCGGATGCCTTGCACCCCGAACTCGGACAGATAGTCGAGCTGCCAAACGCAATGCGTCGCCTTGTCGGAGAACTCTCCGGTGGGGAAACGAGTCGTGATCCCAATCGCCGGGCCGACCCCCTTGAGCACATCGCGGAGCCGGTGCATACGGCGAACGTTCGGAAGCCGCTGTCGACTCGACGGACCGGGAAGAACGAGATCGGCATCCTCGGACATCCGAAAGAAGCCGAGATCAACTTTGCTGAGCAAAGTGCCACCCTTTAGAAGCAGGCCATCGCCGACGGTCTGCCCGAGAGCCCAGAGGATGCGCGTGAGATAGAAATCCTTCTCGACGAGTTGCGGCTGCACTCTCTCACGAGCGGCCGTCTCGCGGCACAGGTCAGCAAGCAGAGCACGGTCCGGAAGGGGCGGGAGAGCGGCGCTCACAAGTCGTTCTCGACAACGCGCCAGCGTTGATTGACGGCGCCCTTGCGCAAGGCACCGGCATCCATCGAAAGCACGGACTTCGTCCTGAGCACTCGCTCATGAACGGGTGCCAGTCGCCGGGGGGCAGTACCGGCCCGCTCAAGAAGAACGCCGAGCCTCTGACATGTACTACTGCGCGCTCCCTTCGCTGCGTATTCAATCAGCTTTGCAGGATCCACCCTGCGCAGGGTCTGCTTGACGATTCTGAGTGCCTCGCCGCTGCCGCCCGCGAGCGCGGGAAAGTCCAGGAGGTCGATCAAGGTCCGCTCGGGATCGCTCACCCGTACGGACATCCCCTCGAGATTGGCAGCTACGCTGCCGTGGCCCAGTCGCTTTGGACTCACGCGGTGGAAGGCCAGCCGGGCGCCACCAAGTAGACCACTATGGTGTTGTCGGGCCACAAACGCGTCCAACACGGACAGGTATTGCTGTGCCGTCAGACGATGGAAGGTCAGCGCCCAGAGTCCGCCCAAATAGTACGGCTCGTCCTGTAGGAGCACGGCCGCTTGCACGGCGGCCGAAGGAGCCGTCGGCCGAGACAGCGTTCGAAGGGGGCGCACGAGGTATTTGCCCTGGCCGACGCGCTCCAGGGCCTTCTTTGCAACGAGCCTCGACGCGACGTCCCGTGCCACGGAAGTCCCGACTGCGCTGCGGATGTCGTCGAGCGTCACTGAAACGCGCCGCTCTCGCTCCCATTCGGCAAGGAGAGCTACTTCTCGCCGTGAGAGAGAATGGTTGTAACTACGGGCCTTGTGAGTCGTAGACTTTGCGACTTTCACGCTATGAATCTACAGCGCATCCTGTTGGCCAACAACATGGGCAGGTTGGTCCGTTGCTCGGCTTGGGGCTGCCCCCGAGCCTTCATTGGTCACGCCTTACACGCCAGTCCAGGGCGGACTTCGGGACTACAATTGGGTGGCTGCGATGATCGCCGAGGTCCTCTGGTTTGTTGCATGTTGCGCGGTCATCGGCCTCGGGTGGCGGCGGATCCTCAAGCGCCACCAGCTGCCGTTCAAGCGTCGGGCGATTGTTCGGCTCGATCTTGACTCGGTTCGCGAGAAGGCCGCGCTCCGTCATGGATGGAGTCCCGAAATGGCCAAGGCCCTCGAGTCGGAATACAGGGACTTCTTGTTGCTCATTGCGGAGAACCCGAGGAGCGTCATTTCACCCTGGTCGGGTGCTCTCGACCTATTTTGGCACGAGCACATCCTAGATACAGCGCGCTATGCGGCCGACTGCAGACGAATCTTCGGACGGTTCATCCAGCACGATCCACACATCGATCGAAATCCGTACCGACACGAATCGACGATCGCGCGGACGCGACGACTTAGAGAGGCCCAGCTGCTAGCGCGCAGGGAACGCCAGGCGAGATCGGCCGCGAGCGTCGGACCTGTCGCAAGCGACGGATTCGACATAGTGATGTGGGGATGTGGCAGCGTCGATACGGGTCAACATGGGAACGGTCCTCACTCTTGCGGGGGCGGGAACGACCACGGCGGCAGCAATTCCGGTGGGCACTCGGGTGGAGGTCACTCGTGCGGTGGAGGCCATAGCTGTGGTGGACACGGATGCGCAGGCGGGGGTCACTAAGAGAGTCCGCGATTGAGCGGCGGGCGAGCGTGTCGCCCACCACAGTGGAGCTGACCGCCGCGGCACGCCCAGCCGTCTCCAAAATCTCTCCAAGAATTGGGTCGACTCGCGAGAACACGAGTGGACTCCCGGGGACTCGCTACTGACCAAAACCTGAGGGATATCGAACCCTAAGCGACGAAAAACGAGCAGCATCGCCAACTTGGAAAACGCTGCATTTTAGAGTTCGAATCCCTACGCCGGAACACAGGAAAGGCCGTTTTTCTAGGCCTTCGTAGCGAGCCACGAACAGAAGGTGTGTCGCAGGATGTGGAGCGAACGGGTGACCTGGAGGCCTGCACGACGAGTCGCTTGCTCGATCCAATCCTGGAGCACGGTCTCGTCGACCGGCTTGCCGTCGTGCGCATGCAATACGCGCGGACCCCGCGCAGACCGACCGCGTGATCCTGGCCGACGGCACTTCCGCGTGCGCGCCGCTCAATCGCTAGCGGCCGCTGCTGAATCAGGTTTTTCTCGGCGGTTTCGGTGCGCGAAGGACGGTGCTCTTGCGAGCTGTCCGAGCTGCAGGTCAGCTGGCTTCGCGCCAACGGCAACCAACCTGATGTTGCTGAGACTGCGAGGGCGGAGAATCGTGCGTGCTGAGACGAGCAAGGGATGCGTGTCGCAATATGAGAACGGCTCGAGCGAGGAACGCACCGCAACTCGAGCGATGTCAAAAGTCGATAAGCATTGTCTTTTTTCTTCTGCTCTCCCTCGTCCCCGAGGATTCGAACGCGGGAACGGTTGTTGCGTTCCCTGGGGGAGAGACTTCCGATGCGTCCCTATCGACTCGTCCGCCCGGTTCTTACTTTTTTGGCCACGGGCTGCTCCGCCAACGTGGGGCCGTCGCCGACGGCAACCATGCACCCGAACGCGAACATGCGTATTGGCGACGCCCCGGCCGGCCGGATGGCGCTCGACGCAGATTGGACGACGCCTTCGTGCGGAGACGGTTGCGACCCGAACTGCGTCGAAGACGGTCGCTATCAGGTGTCAAAAGGCGTCGTCCACGATCAAACCCAAGGCCTTTTCTGGGAGCGAAACCGGGGGCCGCAACTGGTGCTAGGGGACGCCGTCGACTACTGCGCCAGTCTCTCGCTCGATGGCGTAGGTTCCGACTGGAGGCTTCCAAGCTACGAGGAGCTCGCCGGCATCTTGTATAAGGCCGGCGGTCTTCGCGCGGGAAGCGCAGGGTCATGCATACCCGCCATCGACCAGGCTGCCTTCCCGGCCTCGCTGATTGACTATTTCTGGATGAACGCCGAAGGAAGTGTCCGTACGCCGGCGATCGATTTCTTCGATGGCCGCGAGCAAAGGCTATTCTCCGATACGCCTGCCACGTTTCGCTGCGTCCACGATCCGGTCAAGCCGCAGTAGTCCCCTCGCGGACGACGCCGTTGTGCCCTGATGGGCGGGAGAGCGGCGCTCACAAGTCGTTCTCGACAACGCGCAAGCGTTGATTGACGGTGCCATTGCGCAAGGCACCGGCATCCGTCGAAAGCACGGACTTCGTCTTGAGCACTCGCTCATAAACGGGTACCAGTCGCCGCGGGGGAGTACCGGCCCGCTCAAGAAGAACGCCGAGCCTCTGACATGTGCTACTGCGCGCTCCCTTCGCTGCGTATTCAATCAGCTTGCAGGATCCACCTTGCGCAGGGTCTGCTTGACGATTCTGAGTGCCTCGCCGCCCCGCCGAGTCGTTCCACCCTCCTCCTCGTCCTGACGTGCTTACCCGCCGAGCGTTTCGCTAGTACCATCGCGTGCGTGGAGAGGGTCGCGTTTGCAGTGCTCGGTGCGCGCGGCTTCATCGGGGCGCGCACGGTCGCCTGGCTGCGCGGGCGCGCCCTTTCCGTGCGCGCGGTCGCGCGCGATCTCGGGGGGCTCGAGCGCGATCCGGACGCGAAGGTCGCCGACGCGCTCGACGTCCCGGCTCTGGCGTCGGCGTTCCACGGATGCGACGTCGTCGTGAACGCGGTGTTTCCGGACGCCAAGACGGCGGGGCGCGCGATGGAGGCGCTGTACGCGGCGTCCGAAGCCGCTGGCGTGCGCCGGATCGTTCACATCAGCACCGCCGTGGTCAGCGGGCAGGCCCCCCCTCCCTCCACCGACGAACGAAGCCCTCTCAGTCTGTGGCAGGAGTTCGCCTACAACAACTCGAAGGTCCGCGCCGAGCGCGCGCTGCGCCGCGCCCGCGCGAGAGGGGCCGTTGAGATCGTAATGCTGAGGCCTGGGATCGTGTTCGGTCCGAGGTCACAGTGGATCGCCGAGTTCGCAGAGGCGCTCCTGGGCGGCCGCGCCGCGCTCATCGATGGGGGCCGAGGCATCTGCAACAGCATCTACGTCGACAACCTCGCCCATGCGATCGAGCTCGCGGCGCGCGTGCCCGACGCGGACGACGAGGCGTTCCTGGTCGGCGATGCCGAGCGAGTGACATGGGCCGACCTCTACGGTCCGATCGCGAAGGCGCTCGGGTACGATCTGTCGTCGGTACCGAACGTCGAGCCACCGCGACACGCCGCCCGCTGGAGCGATCGACTCCGCGACGTGGCTCGCAACTCCGAGCGCCTCGAGCCCGTTCGGCGCACGATGGCCCCCGCGACGCGTGCGTTGCGCTCGCTCCTGCGCCGCGGGCGTCCGAGCGCCGGCGCGCCACCGGCCCACGGGGGCGCTCCCTTTCTCGACGCGATGCACGCTCGACTGCAACAGTGCTCTGTACGACTCCCGATCAACAAGGCCGAGCGCCTTCTCGGGTACGAGCCTCCCGTATCCTTCGAGGAGGGCGTCCAGCGGTCCATCGCTTGGATGCAGACCGCGGGATACCCCGTCCGGTCGGCCCAAGCTCCACTTCGACCCTCGGGCCCCACGTGACGCCTGGGTTCGGCGCTCGGGCGGCGGCGCGGTCGACGGCACGGGTGTGGCGTCTGGGGCGCCACACGCACGATGTCATCGTGGTCGGTTCCGGCGCAACCGGCGGGTGGGCCGCCAAAGAGCTCACGGAGGCCGGCCTCAACGTCTTGGTGCTCGAGGCGGGTCGCGGTTGGCTCGAAGAGACGGCGATTCACGCGCTCTTGCGCGTACGGCAAAAGGCCGGCTACCGCGTCGAGCGCGATACACGCGCGCTCCAGCGGCAAGCCACACAGGCCCGCTGTTTCGCATGGGCCGGCGATCCGAACGCGTTCGTCGACGACGTCGACAATCCCTATTCGACACCTGAAGGAAAGCCCTTCGCATGGTTCCGGGCGCGGCAGCTCGGCGGCCGCCTCGCCGTCCGGGGGCACGGGTTGTACTTCATGCGCCACTCCGACTTCGATTTCCGCGCGGCGAGCCGTGACGGCTATGGGGACGATTGGCCAATCGCCTACGCAGATCTCGTACCGTACTACGAGCGCGTCGAGCACGCCCTGAGCATCCGCGGTAACCGCGACGACATTGCACACCTGCCGGAGTCGATCTACGCCGGCCCGAGCGAAGCGTTCACGGCCTTGTATCTCGGCGCGAAGACGGCCATCGAACGACGTTGGCCCGAACGCCGCGTCATCGGCCGACGCACCGCGAACCCGCCGCCGGCCCTCGCGGACGCGCTTCGCACGGGCCGGCTCACGCTTCGCGCGAACGCGGTGGCAAGCCACGTCATTGTCGACAAGGCGACCGGGAAGGCGAGCGGTGTGGCGTTCGTCGACCGGCGCACTGGCCGTGCGCACGAGGTCCGCGGAAAGGTGGTCGTCCTGTGCGCGTCGGCCATCGAGTCGACCCGTATCCTCTTGAACTCCGAGACGCCCGATGGCGGCCGCGGCCTCGCCAACTCGTCAGGCGTTCTCGGTCGCTACCTCATGGATCACGTGTTCCTCGCCGGCCTGGTGGGGCGACGGCGTGCGCTCCCGCCGCAGACCCCGAGCTCCGGTGTGGTCTTCATTTACGTCCCGCAGTTCGTGAACGTCAGCCCCGCGTCGCGCGAGCGCGAGTTCCTGCGCGGCTATGGCATCCAGTTGGCGCTGTCTGGAGACCGGGCGCATGCCTTCGCCTATGGCGAGATGCTGCCCCGCGCCGAGAACCACGTGAGCCTTGATCGCGACGTGAAGGACCGCTGGGGCATCCCCGGGGCTCGCATCGACTGCACCCACGGCGAAAACGAGCAGAAGATGGTCGGGCACATGATCGAACAGACGCGCGAGATCATGCGGGTCCTCGGAGCCGAGATAGAGGAGCCGGCGACACTCATGCCCCCTGGCGCGAGCATTCACGAGGTGGGCACGGCACGCATGGGCGGCGACGCAAAGAGCTCGGTGGTCGACTCGTTCGGGCGCGCGTGGGACATGAAGAACCTGTTCGTTGCCGACGGCGCCTCCTTTGTGTCGCAAGGCGTGCAGAACCCCACGCTCACGATGCTGGCCCTCACCGCCCGCTGCGCCGACTTCATCGTCAAGTCCCTGCGACGCGGCGATCTCTGATCTCGAGCCGCGAGGAGCAGGGACGTGGGGTCGGCGGCGGCGGTGACGAGGCCGGTGCCGCGGCCGTGGGCCGCATCGAGTGGCTGAACGGTGTCGCGCAGTCCGCCGACGGGAGTGACGATCGGAACGGCGCCGTAGCGCATCGCGCACATCTGTGTACGGCCGAGATTAACCACTTCCAAACGCGCGCGGGGGCGCGGGATCGAGCTAGCTTCACCACGGCGTACGTTCGCTGCGTTCGCTGAGCCTCATTAGAGGAATCGCCACCCTCGCGGCCGCGAGTTTGGTCCTCGCTTGCCGCGCCGCGCGACGCTGGCGTACCGTTGCGGTTCTCGTCGAGCACGAGGAACGGAGGACCGACATGGCAACGTACAAGGGCAAATGCTTCTGTGGAGCAGTCGAGATCGAGGTCAGCGGAGCACCGGCCGCGCAGGGTTTCTGCCACTGCGCCTCCTGCCGCTCGTGGTCGGCCGCACCCATCAACGCCTTCTCGCTCTGGAAGCCCGAACAGGTCCGCGTGACCAAGGGACAGGATCGGCTCGGGGAGTATCACAAGAACGAGTCGAGCCACCGGCAATTCTGCAAGACCTGCGGCGGCCATGTGATGACCGCGCACCCGCCCTGGGGCTTGGTGGACGTCTATACGGCCGTGATTCCCGAGTTCCGCCACGAGCCGGGTCTGCATGTGCACTATGGCGAACGGGTGCTCCGTCTGAAAGACGGCTTGCCCAAGATGAAGGACCTGCCCAAGGAAATGGGCGGTTCGGGCGAGATCCTGCCCGAATAGTGTCGGCTTTAGCATCTCGAAGCGGCGGCGTGCGCCGTCGGCGCAGAACACGAACCCGCCACCCCAACGCTCTCCGTATTGCCACACATATTCGGGGATCTCCTTCGGGCGGAACGTTTAGAGATGCGACCGTAGCCGTTCGATTAAAAAAGCGGCGTTTTGATTCAACAAAGCGGCTTTGTGTCTATGGAAAGCGTCATTCGTTGTTCGAGGAGCCGCTTTGTGTTTGATCAAAGCATCATTCGTTACTGCAAAAGCGACATTCACCAATCATAAAGCGGCTTTCGTTGTACAAAGTGACGCGTTTTGCATTCACAAAGCGTCATTGTTCGTACCAAAAGCGGCGTTCGCTAAACAAAACGCGACATTCATTCGATGCAATGACACATTCGCTCTACGGAAAGCGTCGTTGATCGTTGATGGTGCGGCTTTTGTTGTTCAACGTGATGTGCTCGTTGATCACAATGACGCTTTTTCAATACCAAAAGCGTCATTTTGTATTCACAAGGAGGCGTTTGCTTTTCTCGACGCTCCAAACGTCATGGAAGGAGCGACGTTTGGTTCAACATCGCATCGCTCGTAAGAAATCGGAGTCGCTCTCGTTCGAGCAGCAGCCGCTTTCCTTTGCACGGCCTTCCGCGTGCAAGTCTTCCGCGAGGGGCCCACAATACTTCGCCCGGCAACGAGCTCAAAGTGTGTCGTAGTCCGCCCCTAAGACCGCCGCGAAGGTCAAGGCTGCTCCTCGATGCAATGCGCTGGCGCATAGCTCCACGGGAGTAGAAAGCGCCAACAGCGGCGCACTGGCAACGGCCGACGCCGCCAGATGAAGCGCGTGCTGGGCAACACCGAGCGTCTTGAGGGCTCCTCGGTCTTTGACGATTTCGTACAAGTAGTTTTGATGCGGTAGGAGTCGATTCAGGGAGCTCTGAACCCAACCACTCGACCCGTATTCGGGGAGAAAGTTCCAGCGTCGGTCGACTCGTAGACCAGCTTCGTGCAAAGCGTTCTCGAGGGTTCTGGCCTCGAAATGAACGATGTGCCGTGGCGGATCGAGATGAAACCATCCTCCCCCGAAGAAGAGGCTCTGCCAACTGAGGAAATTGGGAACGGACACAATCATTACTCCGTCGGGCGCCAGGAGCTGCGACAGGGTCCGCAGCACCTCGACGGGCCGCGGCAAATGCTCGAGGACGTGCCACAAGGTGATGACGTCGAACCGTCCGAGTCTCGGCTTTGCAGATTCGAGCGGTTCGCGAATCAGAAGAAGGTGACTCCGTTCGACGGGATGGCCCAGGCTAAATGGCTCGAGACCGACCACGTCGTATCCGGCGTCGGCCATCCAACGCGCAAATCCACCGTTTCCACATCCGAAGTCGAGCAACCGGCCCCTCTTCTTCACGTCCCGCACGATCGACTCCCGTTGCCGGACGAATACGCCCAGGCAGCGTCTCATGAGGCGCTGCACGAGGGCGTCGGATTGGTCGAATTGCGGATACAGGCTGCTCGGTGACGGCGCACCGCTCAAGTCGGTGAACGCCAGCCGGCACCGCGAGCAGCGGACGATAGAGTAGCCATTGTTCGAGCGCAGCAGCAGGTCCCCGGCGGCGCAGCCGCACGAAGGACACGTACGCGTGGACTCATCGGGAGCCAACGACCGGGTTGCGATAGAAGGATCGACGTTCATCGATGATGTAGAGAGGTAGACCGACGCTGTCCTTGTAAAGGCGTGCCAAATATAGTCCGAGCATGCCCAGCGCAAGCGAAAACCAGCCGGCGTGCAGGAGCAGCAGCGCCCACACATACCTTGCCGTGTCTCCGGGGAACCACCGGGAGTTTGCCCCAACGAGCACGGCCGCGCAGGCGATGTCTACCGGCAAGAGAATCATCCCGACATAGGCGAGAAGTCGCAAGACCAGCGTCGAGGAAGAAAGTATCCCGGCGGCACCGAAGCGCACTGCGCCCAGGATGTTGTAATGCGTCTTTCCCGAGATGCGGCGCTCTCGTCGATAAGGAATACCCTCGCGCC
>Ga0210409_10005540_pt1 | contig 13254 bp, 13 predicted proteins | sample IncBWH17MmetaG_FD_161649 | JGI IMG/M metagenome (GOLD analysis project Ga0210409, IMG submission 161649) | Forest soil microbial communities from Barre Woods Harvard Forest LTER site, Petersham, Massachusetts, United States - Inc-BW-H-17-M | ecosystem: Environmental > Terrestrial > Soil >...
CGACTGTTCCGGAGGCGCTCTCGGCCGATCCGGCTGCGAATCGCGCGGATTGGCGCACCGCGCAGACGCTCGAACAGCAGCACTCCTGGCAAGCGGCGGTGGGCGCGTACACCGTCATCGCCAAATCCGAGCCGGACGTGTCGCTGGCCGCGCGCGCGGCGCAGGGGCAGATTCGCTGTCTTCTGCAACTGAATCGGGGCGCGGCGGCAAACGCGATCCTCGAATACTTCGCGGCCGGACGGCTCACAAATGCTACCGACCTTCAGGGACGCTTGATCGCCGCCGACGAGCATTTGCTGGCCTTGCGCCTGATGCGTCCCGAAGACCGGCTGCGTCCCGAAGACCGGCGGCGTGCGGCGGTGTTACGGCGGCTGACAGGCTGGGTCAATGATTACAAGTTGCCGATGCCTTCCGCCCAGCGAATCTTCCTTATAAACGAGCTGCGGGCCGCAGTCGCCGGAGGAGCCTCTGCTCCGGAAGCCTTTCCCACGTATGACGCGGAAGAGCTTGCCGCGGAGGTGCTCGAAGCTGAGTCCATTCGGGCTGGGGCAGGTCTTGAGGCGACTCGCGTCGTGGGTGTCTGGAAGCTGACTGCGAATTCGGGACGAGTGGTCGCGCTTCTGCGTACCGCCACAGTGATGGATTCCATGCGCGCGGCGTTGCAAGAGGCCGATTCGACGGGGGGCGGTTCCTTCTCGGCGATCCCTCCCGGAGCGAAGCAGCCGGACGAGAAACACATCAACGACGCCATCGCCGCCGGACCGATGCTTCCCGGCTGGCAGATCGGCTTCACGTTGCGGGACGACCGCCAGATCGCCGAGGCCGCGCGTCGGCGCACCACATCGATTGTCGCGGCAGGATACGCGATCATCGGCTCTTTGTGCATCATCGGCGTGTTGCTCGGCCAAGCCTTCCGCCGGCAGATGCGCTTGACGCGCTTGAGGACCGACCTGGTGGCCGCGGTCTCGCACGAGCTGAAGACGCCGGTCGCCTCCATGCGATTGCTGGTCGATGCACTCCTGGAAGACGAGGCGCCCGATGCCATCAAAACCCGCGAGTATCTCGAATTGATCGCGGGGGAGAACCTGCGTCTTAGCCGCCTGATCGAGAATTTCCTGGCCTTCTCGCGGATCGAGCGGCGCCGCCAGCAGTTCGATTTCACGGACACGGATGCCGCGCGCGTGGTGCAAACAGCCGCGGCGGCCATGCGCGAGCGGCTCGGCGTGCAGGTGGAGATCGATTCGGATCTGCCGCCGGTCCGCGCCGACGAGGATGCGATGGTGACCGTGCTGGTGAACCTGCTCGACAACGCCTATAAGTACACGCCAGGCGACAAGCGCGTTTCTGTGCGCGCGTATCGCGAAGGATCGAGCGTGGTCTTTGCCGTGGAAGACAACGGCATCGGCATCGCCCCACGCGAGCAGAAGCGCATTTTTCGCAAGTTCTACCAGGTGGATCAGCGCCTGGCGCGGGAAACCGGCGGATGCGGATTGGGCTTGAGCATTGTGGACTATATCGTCCGCGCGCACGGAGGAACGGTGCGCGTGGAAAGCCGGCCGGGGACGGGCAGCACTTTCCGGGTGACCTTGCCGTGCCATAAGCAGGCTTGTCCGAAGCCAGCCGGAGCCGCCGCTTGAGAGGCGGCCGCATTCTGATTGTCGAAGACGAGCCCGCCTTGATGCGCGGCCTGAAGGACACCTTCGCTTCTAAAGGGTACGAAGTGCTTACGGCAACGGACGGAGCGGCGGGCCTGAACCTGGCGCTCTCCGCGAATCCGGAGCTGATCCTGCTCGATATCATGCTTCCGCGCATTAACGGCTTCGAGGTCTGCCGCGCCGTTCGCGAACAGGGCCTGGAAATGCCGATCCTGATGCTGACGGCGAAGGGGCAGGAGGAGGACATTATCCTCGGCCTGAACCTCGGCGCGGACGACTACATCAGCAAACCCTTTCGGATCGGGGAACTGGTGGCGCGCGCGAATGCCTTCTTAAGAAGGAGCAAGTCCAAACCCGCGGTGGTCTGCCGGTTTGGCGAGTTTGAGCTGAACCTGGCCGCGCATCGGTTGTATCGCAACGGCCGCGAAGTGGAGCTTACCGCGAAGGAGTTCAAGCTGCTGGCGCATTTCGCGTCGCGGCCGGGCTGCGCGCTGGCGCGTAACGACGTTTTGAACGCGGTCTGGGGCCACTCGGTGATGGTGACGCCCCGCAGCATCGACCGGTGCGTGGCCACGCTGCGGGCCAAAATCGAGCCGGACCCACACCGGCCTGTGTTCATCCAAACCATTCGCGACATCGGCTACCGCTTTGAGCCGCAGCCGCTGGCGGGTTAGCCGAGTTCAGCCGGTCACAGCGAAGCAGAACCAGGAGACTGTGGTGTAATAAGTGGTGTATTTTCAGTGTGCCCGGGTGGCGAAATTGGCAGACGCAAGGGACTTAAAATCCCTTTTCCGGTAACGGGAGTGTGGGTTCAAGTCCCACCCCGGGCACCAAATACGGGCTGGATCCCTCTTCGGGGGCTTGGCTGGCTTACTGGCCGCGCATGTGGGCCAGATCCTTTTCACCTTCCGAGCAAAAAGATTCAATCAGGTCGGTGTCGGGAAGCAGACGCAACCCAACCGTGACGGTCACCGGCTTGGTGTAGGTTTTGGGATCGTCCAGGGTGACTTGCAGCTCCATGTGCCCGAAGTCGCGGCGGCGAAAGCGCTCGGTCAAGCGCATGTTCTCGCTGTGAAAATGCCCCATCGCGTCCAGTCCGCCCTTGTCGTTGAACCCGAGAGTGTCGATCACGAACGAGTCGCCGTCCCACTTGCCCACGGAATAGCCTAACCAACTGGGCTGCGGATCGGCGGGGAGTTTGCGCCCGTCGGTGAAGATCTGCCGGAAAAAAGTATCGCCTTCGTAAAGCAAGAGTGTGAGTCCCGGCGTCTGGACGATCTTAAACGGAGCCGGGAGCAAGTCCGCCACCGGGGGACCGGCAGGCAGACACAATGTAGGCGGCTTCTCGCCGCCCTGTAGGCGCTTACGGAACATTGCGGCGGCCGCGGGCTGAAACGGTTCCTGCAGGAACGGAAAGTCGGAGAAGTAGTTCAAGAAATACTTGGAGGGCGTGTCCTCTCCCAGCCCATTCTCCCCGCCTGGAAGCAGGAACCTCTCCACGTCTTTGGATGGAGAGCTCTCCACCTGCCAGATTCCGGATAGGTCGGGCTTGCCGCTGCGATGCGGCGCCGGCGCGGACAAGTTCGGTTTGCCGTCCCGCGTGCGAGGAGCCCGTGGATCGGGCTGATTCAGCCACTGGCCTTTTATGCACAGGGGCGTGGCAAGGAGAACTATCAAGATCGAGGCGTACCCGTTTCGCATAGCTTTTTCACCCTTACCGCCTGAAATTTATTACTCCCTTATACCACGCGGACGCCGTCAGACGACTACAATCTTGACTGTGATCCATGAAATCCTGCCCGTCGGCATGCTCCAATGCAACTGCTCGATCTTCGGCGATGAGCAGTCGCGCGAAGCCATTGTGATCGACCCTGGGGACAACATCGCCAAGATCCAGGCCATCCTCGATCAACACTCCCTCAAGGTCAAAGCCATCGTCATCACACACGCGCACATCGATCATATCGGCGGCGCGGCCAAGCTGAAGGCCGCCACGGGAGCTCCGGTCTATATGAACCGCAACGACGCGGAGCTGTACGCAGGCCTGGACCAACAAGCGGCGTGGCTGGGTGTGAAGTCTCCGGAGCGGACTCAAATCGATAGCGACGCGCGAGAGGGCGATGCGCTCGACCTTGGCCCGGCGCGATTTCACATTCTCCACACGCCGGGCCACACGCAGGGGAGCATCTCACTGTGGATTCCGTCGGAAGGCAAGCTGATCGGCGGCGACACGCTGTTTCGGGACAGCATCGGCCGCACGGATCTGCCGGGCGGAGACACGGATCAGATTCTCAGCTCCATCGCCACGAAGCTGCTGACGCTGCCTGAAGAAGCGGTGGTGATCTGCGGCCACGGACCATCGACCACCATCGGCCGCGAGAAGGAGCGCAATCCGTTCCTACGAGGTCTGTGAGCGCGCGCGCTTAAGCTCTTCCATTACGCTCGCCACAAGTTCCTTCGCGTCAGTGAGGCACGTACTAATGATCTGGATGTCCATCGCGGGTTTGCCGGGCTGACGCGCGCTTTGGCAGTAGACGCCGTGTTGACCGGTGAGCACCAGCGCGTCGGTGAGCAGGTCCAGAGCAACGGCCAGGCGGCCGCGTTCGAGGCCCATGCGGAACTCGTGCGATTCGAGCGCGTCTTTGCGGTCATCCCAGACGGACATGGTGCTCTCATGGTAGCGTGGCAACGCCCCGATGCTGCCGCAGCAACGTCAAACCTGACGGTGTCAGCCGGACCAGCTCGCGGCCGTTTTCGAGCTGTCGGGTGACGAGCCCGCGGTCGATCGCATCCTCCCAAACCGGGAGCCTGGGGCACGAAGTGCGCCACGCATCGATCACCTCTGGATAAGTTCTTGTTCCGGCGGACACCCACTCCAGCAAATCGAGAATCAAGGACTCCACGATTGGATCGGTCATGCCTTAAGGATATAAGCATGTGATCCGCGCCGCGTAGCGAGGGGGCTCACTGGGTGAAGAGCGCGACCCTCGCCCGATGGCCCTTGGACAATTTCACGTCGCACGTGTAGAGGACAGAGCTGGTTGCTTCCGCCAAAGCAATGTACGCGGCATCATAGGCCGTAAAGTTGTGGCGAAGCTCCCAAATGCGGCCCAGCAATGGCGAGTGAGAATAGCGCTCCGCGGGAAGGGCCGCAAGCTCCGTGAGAAGCTGATCGCTGCGATGCGTGTCGATGCGCTGGCCAGCGCTCAGACTCCTGAGAGCGCTGACCACTTCGATGTCGAGCAGATGGGGAACGATGAACGACTCGCTTCGGCGGCCCAGATCATGTCTCAGAGCATCGGCCAAGGGGCCGTTGGTTAGGAGTTCCACTACTAAGGACGCGTCCAGGACGATCATCCCGCATCGCGCAATTCACGCACGATTTGGGCCGCGCTCCGCTTGGTCGAGATCGGCTTCGCTTGCTGCGTTCGTTCCAACCACTCCCGCATGGTCGGCCGCTCGATGGTACGCTCGAGTTCCATTTTGATGAAATCGGAAAGGCTCATGCCCTCCCGAGCGGCCCGAGCCTTTAGGGTGCTGTGGACCTGTTCGGGAACGTCCCGCACCTGAATCATTTTTGACATGCTTCCAGAATACAAACATGCGCAGCACATGTCGACTGGCACGCGGTCGACTGGCACGCAGCTTGAGCGCCTTGGTCAAGCGGTGCAGACTTACCGAGCAGGTGCTTATGAAAATCCTACTCGCCATTGCAGTCGCGGGGGCGCTCGCGCTCGCCGGGCCGGCCGACAAATCGGACGCCGTGAAAAAAGGGACCTTCGAGAAGATCAAAGTCCACGGCAAATCCCTCGAAGGCAACCTGGAGGGCGACTCGGCAGACCGCGACGTTTTTGTCTACCTGCCGCCCAGCTACACCACCAGCAAGAATCGGCGCTACCCGGTGGTCTGTTTTCTGCACGGCTACGGCATCAACGCCGAGCGTTACTGGAACATCATGACCGTGCCCGATACGGCCGACAAGGACATGACGAGCGGTGCCGCGCACGAAATGATTCTGGTGCATCCCGACGCTTTCACCATCTACAACGGCAGCATGTATTCGAGCTCGCCGACGACGGGCGACTGGGAAGCCTTCCTCACGCAGGAGCTGGTGTCCTACGTCGACACGCATTACCGGACGCTCGCCAATCGCGATAGCCGCGGGCTCGCCGGACATTCGATGGGAGGCTACGGAACGCTGCGGATGGCGATGAAGTACCCGGAAGTGTTTTCGAGCGTCTACGCGATGAGCTCGTGCTGCCTGATGAACAATCCGGGTGCGCCCCGCGCTCCGGCGGCGACCAAGCAAGCGCCTCCGCGGGCTGACGCGGACAAGGCCAACGCTGACAAGGCTGGCGCCGACAAGGGCAAAAAGAAGGGTGGCGCGGGATTCAGCAACGTGACTTTGCCGAAGCCGCCGCGTGGTCGCCCAATCCGATGAACCCTCCGCAGTTCTTCGACCTCCCCACCAAGGACGGGCAAGTCCAGCCGGCTGTCGCCGCCAAGTGGGTGGCCAACTCGCCTCTGGCGATGGCGCCGCAGTACGTGACGAATCTGAAGAAGCTCCACGCGATCGCCATGGACGTGGGTTTGCAGGACGGGCTCCTCACGACCAACCAGGAGATGGACCAGTCGCTGACGCAATTGGGCGTCACGCACACGTTCGAGACCTACGAGGGCGACCATAACAGCCGCGTTCACGACCGCTTCGAGACCAAGGTGCTACCGTTTTTCTCGAGTCAACTGGCGACTTCCGCGGCAAAGTCCGGGCACAGATAGGCTTCTCGCAAAGACGCCAAGGCGCAAAGAAGTGGACACACTTCGGGCGTCGCTTGCGGGGGTGGGGGCGGCGGCGCGAAGTTGAGATTGGCGTTACGCGGCGCCTCCGGACGCTTTGGGCGTCGCAGCCGGCGGCATTTGGGGCGGCGCGGGGATGGTCAGGGCCTCGCGGATGGCGTCGGTCAGGTCGAGTTCGGACAAATCGGGGGTTTGTTTGGATGCGTTGGGGGATTCGTTGGGTTCGTTTCGTCGGGCGGGGCGGTTATGCTGCAGCGCTTCTAAACGCTTGATGGCTAAATCCTGGGTACGATTGAGCTGGTTTTCGTAACGGACGATCAGGCCGAGGGTTTTGAAGGGGTCGGCGTTCTCGTCACTGAGCATGACGGTTTCGATTCGCATGATGCGGTTCAATCGCCACGCCGCGGCGGCGATGGTTTCGACGAGATGCGTTTCCGCCTCGCGCTGCGGACGGTAGATCTGGACGTAGGAGGCGCGGTGGCGGGCGAACTCGTCCGGGTCCTCGCCGGGTAGCACGACCTGCTTGGAGGTGAGGCCGTGGCGGAGGCTGTTTTGGGATGAGGCGGATTTGCCTTCGGGGGTGACGGGTCCTTGGGAGTGAGCGCCGTTGATGCGGGCGGTTTCGGACTTGAGTGGTGACGACATTTCTGGTTCCTTTCCTTTTCCGCGCACGACGCTAGGACGCTGTGCGCTTGGTGATACGCGCACAACTCTCAGGAAGACGATGTGGGAGTGCTTGTCCGCGTACAGAAGACGCTGTGCGCTTGGTTCTCTCGACTAACCGTTTACCACGCGGTTTTCAGGCTGGCGGGGGGTGGCGAGGGGAAGTAGTTGAGAATCCAGGGTGAAATATTCTGCCGAAAGCTGTCACTGGGGGAACGATCCCGGCAAATTGCGAACTGGCCAGGCGCGAATCTTCCGCGGGTGAGGACGGCGATGGGGCCTTTCAGAGAAGCTCCGAGGCTCAGTTTGCGAGCCTCACTTGGCCAACAAGGACGGCCAGTTCAGGATCAGGTACAGAGGTTCGATTTCGGTGCTGGTGTTGGGAGCCGTGCGAACCAGGAATCGCTTCCCGTCGTTGGTCATGGCGTAAAGGTGCCCGGTTATGGAGCCGGCGGTTGAGCTCGCGGCACGAAAGAGTTGCTTGGGAAGGCCCACTTCAAAGGCCGCTCCCGGTTTCACTTCAGCGGCCATGAAGCCGGTCGCCGCCAGAAATACGAGTTCCCTACCATCTCCACGCCAAGTTGGCTGAACCCCCACCGCTACCTTGCGCCGGTCGGAGAAGGAGGGGAATGCGGCCACCCAGACCTCCGCCAACCCGCTTTCCAAGGACATATATGCCACCCTCGTGCCGTCTGGAGAAACGCGAATTTGATCCACCAGGTAGCTGGTCTCCAGAAGAACGCGCGGTTTCTCCGCAACCGGCTGGCCGGCGTTTTCTTCGGGAGCGCGGATCAGAAAGACGCTGACGCCTGCGCCATGGGGGGCCTCCGCCACCAAGCCGTCGCGAGTCCAGGCTTTGAGGACACGGATGTCCGAGTACACCAGGGTGTCCTTGCCCGATCCGATAAGCATTTGGTAGATCGCGGCCTTTCCATCGGTTCCGGTCTTCACAAACGCAACGCGGCGGGAATCCGGGGACCAGACCGGTTGAGTGTGGGCGCCTGGGTCGGAGGTGAGACGCGACACAACACCTCCGGCCAACTCCACCAGGTAGAGATCCACGTTGCTGCCGCCGCTGGTTTGCGCTCGTTCCACGATGGCGCGCTTGTTATCGGGAGAGAGCGCGACGGGTCCGTATTGAGCGGGTTCCGCCCAGCCCAGTCCGTCGGGCTTGCCATCGCGGGTGTACCACGTATACACGCCTCCGACGGTCCCTCCGCTGCGATACGCCAGCACGCCCGTGGAGGACGTCGAGAACGCGTTACGGCCGTTGGTGTTGCCGGAGCGGACCTCATCGGTGACCGCGACCGGCTCGCCCAACGGCTTCAGCGCGCTCCAATCCCAATGCTGGGCCAGCAAGGTGTTATCCCGTAAATACAACAAGAGATCGGGCGGCGCGTATATCGCACGCCCGGGGGTTTCCAACAGGAACGTGCGTTGTTCCGAGCCAAGCGCCTGCACGTAAATGCCGGGCTTGGCACCGCGGACAAAGTACAGGAAGCGTTTTCCGTCCGGCAGAAATTGGGGAAAGATGTGCGCGATTTCGCCCTGTGCGAGTTTGGTGACAGGCGTGGGCACGCCGCCTGAAGCGGGCACGCGTTGGATTGCTGACGCGGATGTGGGCGCAAACAGAATGACGCCATCGTTAGAATTCTCCGCCTGGAACCAAGTCCCGCCTTCGCCGGCCGCGGCGTCGCAGATGTTGACGGGCGAGCCGCCGGTGACCACGATCCGCTTGAGCTTGCCGTCGGCGAAGAAGGCGATGTTCTTCGAGTCCGGCGACCAGAAGGGGAAGTCGGCGCCTTCGGTCTTGTCGAGTTTCTGCGCCGCCAGTGCGCCCATGGCTCGAACCCAGATGGTGCGGGATGCTGAGCCGGAATCAGCGCTATCGGCTCGAAAAGCCACGTAACGCCCGTCGGGTGAGACGGCGAATTCGGAGGCATTAGCGCGGTTATTCGTCAGCGTGTAGCCCTTGGGAGGGTCAACGGTGAAGCGGACGGCCTCGGGTGGACGGGGCGCGGGGCGGGGGTAGAAGGTCCAGGTTGCTAGGGCGGCGAGGGCTAGCAGGGAGGCCAAGGCCACCCAGGGTATGGCCTTTTGGAACTGCGATGGGGGCGGGATTTCTCCGGCCTGGAGGCCGGAGCTACCAGCTCCGAGGTCCACGTCGGAGACGCCGGGGTGCTCCAGCGCGATGCGCGCTTCGCCGATCGCTTGCAGGCGTTGCTTGCGATCCTTGACTAGCGCTCGCTCCAGCAACCTCCTCAAATATCCAGGCGTCGCTTCGGGGAGCGCGGCCCAATCGGGATCGAACTTGACCACGGCTTCCAGCACGTCGGGCGTGGTGGTTCCTGGGAACGCTCGCTTGCCGGTGAGCATTTCGTAGAGAACTGCGCCGAAGGAAAAGATGTCGGTGCGGCGGTCGGCCGCGCGGCCGATCGCCTGCTCGGGCGACATGTACGCGGCGGTGCCCAGGATCATACCTGCACGGGTGTGTCCCAGGGTCATGGTGGGAGAGTTCGACAGAGACGATTTGGGCGGCTCGTCTTCGAGGACTTTGGCTAAGCCGAAGTCCAGCACTTTGACCATGCCGTCGGGAGTGATCTTGACGTTGGCGGGTTTCAGATCGCGATGCACCACGCCGCGGTCGTGCGCGTACTCCAAGGCCTCGATGATTTGCCTGGAGATGGCTACGGTTTCGTCGTGCGGAACGGGTCCGGCCTCGATGCGGTCGGCCAGCGTCGGTCCTTCGATCAGCGCCAGCACCAGCGCGCGGGACTCGTCGGACTCGACCATGCCGTAGATGGGTCCGATGTTGGGATGATCGAGCGAGGCCAGCACCTGGGCTTCCCGCTGGAAGCGGGCCATGCGATCCGGATCGCGCAGGAATACCGCAGGCAGGACTTTGAGAGCCACCTGGCGCTGGAGCGTGGTGTCCTGGGCGCGATACACTTCGCCCATCCCGCCCTGTCCAAGGGAGGTGAGAATCTCGTAATGGCCCAGGCGCGTCCCGGCGGCTAGGGGCATAGAACTGGACTGATTCTACATCAGGCGCAAGAGCGACGCGTCCCGATTGGGCTGCACCTTGAAGGAGAGGATCTCGCGGAATTGGATCTGTCTCCGAATCCAGCGATTGTAGCCACAGTGGAGTTGGACGCTGTCGCCTGATGCTTCCGCAAGCTAGGAAGTCTTGAGTACCGCTCCGTCGCGGCTCGTTGAGTGGAGCATCGACGTGGCGTCGCCGCTTACCCCGCTGGTACACTAGCAACGTAATGACCCTCGACGAACTCGAACGCCAATACACCTCGCTCCGCCAGCAGGCTGACGCTGTGCGGAGCTATCTTTGACGCCCCCGGCAAAAAATCTCAGCTAGCCCAAACTGAAGCGCAGATCAACGCGCCCGACTTCTGGCAAAACCCCGAGAAGAGCCAGAAGATCATGCAGGACCGCAAGCGCCTGGAGGAGCAGATCGAACAAGGCGCGCGCATCGTCACGCTGACCTCGGATCTGGACACGCTGTTCGAACTGGCGCGCGAAGGCGAGAACGTGAACGCCGACATCGAGCGCGAACTCAAGAGCCTGAGCGGTTACCTGGACGAGCTGGAAACCTCCATGCTGCTGTCGGGTGAAAATGCCTCCCGCTACGCCATCGTTACCATTCACCCTGGCGCGGGCGGCACCGAGAGTCAGGACTGGGCCGAGATGCTGGAGCGCATGTACCTGCGCTGGGCCGAGCGCCACCGCTTCGAGACCATCGAAACCGACCGCCTGGAGGGCGAGGGCGCGGGCATCAAGTCGGTTACCTTCGAAGTCAACGGCGAGAACGCCTACGGTCTGCTGCAAAGCGAGGTGGGCGTGCACCGGCTCGTGCGCATCTCGCCCTTCGACGCCAACGCGCGACGCCATACTTCCTTTGCATCCGTCTTTGTGTATCCCCAGATCGACGACGAAATCAAGATCGACATCCGCCCTGAAGACTTGCGCGTCGACACCTTCCGCGCCTCGGGCGCCGGGGGCCAGCACGTCAACCGCACTGACTCGGCGATCCGCATGACGCATCTTCCCACCAATATCGTGGTGCAGTGCCAGAACGAGCGCAGCCAGCACAAGAACCGCGCCAGCGCCATGAAGCAGCTTCGCGCCAAGCTGTACGAGTTTGAGATGAATAAGAAGAAGGTCGAGGAGCGCAAGCTCGAAGATACTAAGCTCGATATCAACTTCGGCAGCCAGATCCGCAACTACGTGCTCGCGCCGTACCGGCTGGTCAAGGACCTGCGCACCAAGTACTCGGTGGGCGACGTGGACCGCGTGCTGGAAGGCGATTTAGACCCCTTGATCCACGCCTACCTGGTGTATCGTAAAACGGGCAAGACCGCGGCGGATACGGCGGCCGACGCAGCTTCGGAAAAAGACGATCTCGATTGACGACCTCGATTAAAGACGCCGCTGCGAAAATCCGCGCCGGCGGAGTGGTCGCGTTTCCCACGGAAACCGTATACGGGCTGGGCGCTAACGCACTCGATGCAGCGGCTGTCGCGAAGGTTTTCGAACTGAAGGGCCGGCCTGGAACCAGCCCCCTGATTGTGCACGTGGCCTCGACTGAAATGGCGCGCGAACTGGTGACCGAGTGGCCTTCCTTGGCCGAAGAACTCTCCGCGAAGTGGTGGCCCGGTCCGCTGACGCTTGTGCTTCCAAAGAAGCCCATCGTCCCCGACATCGTAACGGCAGGTCTGCCAACGGTGGGACTGCGAATGCCGGATCATTCGCTGGCGCTGGAACTAATACGAGAGGCTGGAGTCCCCATAGCCGCGCCCAGCGCCAATCGCTTCGGCCAGCTTTCACCGACCACCGCCGGCCATGTGCGCCAGGCGTTCGGAGATGCGGTGGATGTGCTGGACGGCGGCCCCACTCGGGTCGGGATTGAGTCGACGGTGGTAGCGATTAAGGACGGGCAACTCGAGGTGCTCCGCCCGGGAATGATCGACCTGGCGGCAGCGCATGGCGCTGCCCCTCCAGAGGCAAGCGAGGCTCATCTCTCACCCGGCCTCCACCCGCGCCATTACAGTCCGCACGCTCGTCTGATCCTGGTGGCCAGCCCTAGAGACGTCCCCGGCCGGGACGGCGCCTATATCTGGCGAAAGCGCGCCGGACTGGTCTCGCGGAGCATCCGCATGCCCGCCGATCCCGTCCACTACGCCGCGCGGCTCTACGCCGTGTTGCACGAGCTCGACGCGGAGAAGTGGCCGTGGATCGCGGTCGAAGCGGTGCCGGAGACGTCCGAGTGGGCGGCAATTCGGGACCGGCTCAAGCGCGCGTCTGAACCAGATGGGTCGCCGCAGGAGTCACTCCCTGGGTCAGAAGGGTAAAATACCAAAACATGCTCCAGCCGGTGAAGAGCGGCCGGGAACTTATCGAAGAGATCGACCTGACCCTGACCGCAACGCCGACGCTGTGGTGGCTGGGTCACGCCGGATTTGTGATCCGATTCGCCAACATCACGTTCTACGTCGACCCGTGCTTCTCGGATTTGCAGCGCCGCCAGCGCCGCATCGCCGCGCCGCTTACCGGCAGCGAAGTGTCCCATGCCGACCTGATCTTCGCCACGCACGCCCATCCGGGCCACATGGACACGGCGACGCTCGGACCCATGATGGAAAAATCCCGTAACGCTCGCCTGGTGTTGCCCAAGACCGCGGCCGATCCCGCGCACGCCGCCGGGATTTCCTACGCGCGCATGACCACCACCGACTCGGGCCTCCGCATCGAGTACTTCAAGGACAACCTGTATGGCCGCGTCTACGCCGTGCCGTCGGCGCACCCCGAGCAGGATTGGACGCAGGCGGGCGGGTATCCTTACCTCGGCTACCTGATCCGCTTTGGCCGCTGGACCATCTATCATGCCGGCGATTGCGCCTGGTACGAAGAGCTTGCCGATCGCCTGCGTCCCTTCAATGTGAACGTGGCACTGCTGCCGGTGGGCGGACGCAATTTCTCGATCAGCCAGGCCGCGCAACTGGCTACGGATGTCGGAGCATCCTGGGTGGTCCCGATGCACTACGGGACCTTCGACGAGGATCTCGAAAGCAACTTCGTGGCCCACATGCTGGGGCAGCGGCCGGAGCAAGCTTTCAAAGTATTTCAG
>Ga0210409_10005541_pt1 | contig 13253 bp, 14 predicted proteins | sample IncBWH17MmetaG_FD_161649 | JGI IMG/M metagenome (GOLD analysis project Ga0210409, IMG submission 161649) | Forest soil microbial communities from Barre Woods Harvard Forest LTER site, Petersham, Massachusetts, United States - Inc-BW-H-17-M | ecosystem: Environmental > Terrestrial > Soil >...
ATAATGGGCATTGGGAGGACCAGAACCTCGCGAAACGGAATGAATGCATTCGAATCGTGGATCCACGTGCAGAGGGGCAGCCAGCGCCAGCCTCGCCAGCCTTCACGAACTTGCCCTCGCGAGAGCTTCCTGTTACCATAGCGTGACCGTTGCGTCACGGTCTTGTGACGAGCATTGCGCGCCCTGACCCAATCTTGAAAAAATTATGAACTCGATTTCTATGGTGCAGTCGAATGTCGATGCGTTGCCTCCGCCGAACGCTGATGCTGCCATTTTGGCTGAATTGCCTGCTCTGAAATCTCCGCCGCTTTTATCTTCTCTTCTTTCATCCCGTACAAACGAGCCCCACGCAAAACGATTTGCCAATCGGCTCTCACGCCGCTCAGGAAAGAAAACCGTGACATGGCTTGGCGACGCAATGCTCTCGCGATGGAAATCCTATCGGGAACGCCTCGACGAGTGTCGAAGCGAGCCAACGGCAGAGTCGGTTCATGAACTCCGGGTGGCGATTCGGAGGCTCATCTCCCAATTCATTCTGGTAAATCAGATCTTTCCCGGTCGCGGTTCCGAAAAGGCTCGCAATATTCTCAAGCGCCAACTGGAGTCGTTGGGGGATTTGCGCGACACGCACGTAGCGCAGCTTTTCTTGAGGAGGCAACTGATCAAATTTCCAGACTTGGTGGATCTTTTGGCTCGCTTGGAGCGCCGTGAACGGTCTCTCATCAAGAGGGCATCACGCAAGATTGCCCGGTTCAAAACAAAAAAGCTGGAAAAGTGGGTTTACAGCAGCAGCGGATTAATCGAACGCCAATCGCACAGTCATCGAGTCCCGCAGCACATCCGGAGTATTGCTCTTCAAAGCGCCAACGCGGCGTTTACTGATGTAGTTGGGCGCTGGCGCATGATTGACCGAACGGATCTGGGCACCATTCACCGCACGCGAGTTGCGTTCAAAAAATTCCGCTACATCGTCGAATCTTTGCCGCCGGAACTAACAGGATTTGGCAAACGGGATTTGCGCATGCTTGCGGGCTACCAGCGCAGGATGGGAAACATTCAAGATTTTGAAGTAATCCTGGCCTGCGTAATAAGTTTCATGAAAAGACAAGAGAACGTGCAACTGGATTCGTTCTGTGGCTACTTAAAGAGTCGGCGAACCCGGGCTCTCCGATCATTTCTCCAGAAGTCGGACCGACTTCTTCAATTATGGCCGCCTGGGGAGCCCCGGGAGCGCCAAATCTCAGTCGTTCCGAGCAACTCACTTAATTCTTAGCCTGCTCTCTGCCATGGCCTCACGCAGACCTTCGGAGGTGTTCTGAGTCGCTTTCTTGAACTCCTTTATGCCCTGGCCCAGGCCTTTGGCGAGCTCGGGCAGTTTTTTCGCGCCGAACAGAATCAAGATGATTGCCAGGATTAAAATGATTTCGCCACCGCCAAGATTGAACAGGCCTAGCATGATATTCATATGAGAGTTGGTACTGTTGAGGATAGGTGTGACGCGGTTCCAGTCGTTTCATAGCGGACCATTGTTGCGTAATCGCACTCACCGGTTGTCCAGTCAGTTCGAACAACAACAATGGCCGCAAAGTTGCTAAATGCCGCGCTGGGCCGCGTCCGCGGTCTCGGCCAGATCGGTCAGAAAGGTAAAGAACGCTTCCGACTGGCCAATGAAGAGTCCCATGGCCGTCAGAAACTTGAGCGCTCCCATGGCTGCCCCTTTCGTGTTCGTCGGACGGATTACCGAACATGCCGGCAGACTGGTGCTAATGAAGGGGCAAGGCTCCGGCATGATCAAGCTGGTCTGGAACATCTGCCTGACTTCAGCACCGCTGGCCCCGGTGTTGGGATCCACGCCGGAGTTGAGGTCGGGAAATGTCAGCCCATTGGTCGGGTCCGTAAGCGGCGGCACTTGACCGGCTTTTTCCGACCATGTTTGGAAATGCATGCTCTCAATCGGTCCCATGCTAATGAGGATGCGAAGCACTTCGACGCTAGTGGCCCTCTGCGCCAGCGCCATGCGCAAACTGCCGCCTCCCTGTTCCACCGTCGGCATATGGAAGGCTGCGGTGTTGGCAATCGCCTGAATGTGTTTGTGCGGGAACAGGTCCTCGTCTGTCCTGGGGATCGCCGTAAACTGGCCTTTGTGGAGATCAGGAACCGCTTGTTCGAAGGCCGTGGGATTGACGTCGGGATTGTTTGTGCTGCTCCGATAGCGCGTCCACCAACTGGTATCCAACGTAAGCTGCATTAGATTAGTGAGCCGCAACCTTCCGCTGGAGCCGGTCGCGTCGCTGCCCACCAAGGTGCGAAACTGCTCCAGGTCCACAGGCTCGGCTCCCTTGGAGACCAGATACGCATTCAAAAAGTTCGCGTGGCTGATCTCATCGTCGGTATTGTCATGAATGTATTGGGGAAAGTTTCGATCGATTGTTCGCAGCTTTTCCCGGTAGATGTGGTTTTTGCTTCCACCGGGAACTTCGTTGTCCGGGATGCCAGCGAGTTCGTCATATTGTGTCCAAAAGTCAGCTTCCAGGATTTCTCCCGCCGCCAGAAACCTTAGGATGGCGATATCCCCTGCGGTCGGTTCACTGTTGGGGCCCCCGCCCTGGCTTTGGGCAAATGCCGACCTATTGGTAGCAAACAAGGCAGCTCCCAGACCTGCGGTCCCTGCCAAGGCAACGGTGTTCTTTAAGAAGTTGCGACGGTTTCGACGACGGTCGAACAGATGCGTCTTTTCATTCATATTTTTTCCTTTCTCAGCAACATTGCTGGTTATTCGTACTTATCGTTTGTTGTTCATTGGAACGTTTGTTTTAAGCCGCACAAGGGTTCCAATCCCTGCGAGCTCCATTTAGAGAGGCGAAATTCTCGGGTAAAAGGCCAAGCCAATTGCGCAGTAGTTCCCGTCGCTTGTGTTTAGGGAATGTGCATTCCCCCGGGTGCCGGCAAACCTGCCGCGATTGTCGGTCCCTGGGCTTTGGCCTCGGTCTTCGCGAGACGCAGGGCTTTCAAGTTTGCATTGGCCATTTCAAACGGCGTTCCCGCTTGTCGTAGCAGGAAGAACACTATGAATAGGGCCAACAAGAATGATTATGAAACTCTCGAGAGGTTCACTCCACACCAGGGACAACCAAATCCAAAAGTCTGTGCCGATAACCGTAAAGGAATGCAACTGCTTCGTCGTACAGATCCGGCACTTCCCGCGGCCCCGACCAACCCGTCCGGAGAGAGCTGATCGAGTTGGCCAGTCACGACCCGGTCGCCGGGGGAGTCTTCGGGATTTGTTTGGCCACTCCCGATGAAGTTCTCGCTGTTGGGTATGTCAGGAGAATTGGCAACAACGCCAAAAGTGAAAATGAAAATCTGCAAATTCGAAACAAGAACGAAAATATGAAAATCAACATTTGTAAAGGTACGGCTTACAGCCGCCGGGATTTTTTGTGCAATACGGCGATAGGTGTCGCTGCCGCGCCTTTTGCGAAGGCTGCGTTTGCGGCCGAGCGAAAGCCGCCCCCCGCGGCTGGCACTGAGCATGCAACGACTACCGAGTTCGCCTCACTTAAACAGGCCGACGCCGGCGTCCTGAATATCGGATACGCTGAAGATGGCCCCAGCAATGGCCCTGTGGCCCTGCTGCTGCATGGCTGGCCCTACGACATCTACAGTTTTGTGGAAGTTGCTCCTTTGCTGGCTTCAGCGGGGTACCGTGTAATTGTCCCGTATCTCCGAGGGTATGGAACCACGCGCTTTCTTTCGACTGAAACGATGCGGAACGGCCAGCAGTCCGCGGTTGCTGTCGACATCATAGCTTTCATGGACGCTCTCAAAATCGAGAAGGCAACCATTGCAGGTTTTGATTGGGGAGCGCGGACAGCCAATATCCTAGCAGCGCTCTGGCCTGAACGTTGCAGGTCGATCGTCTCGGTCAGTGGTTATTTAATCGGCAGCCCCGAAGCCAACAAACCGCCTCTGCCGCCTCAGGCCGAATTCGAATGGTGGTACCAATTCTATTTCGCGACCGAGCGCGGCCGCGCGGGCTATGACAAATACCGAGTAGGTTTCAACAAACTCATTTGGAAACTGGCGTCTCCAAAATGGAATTTCGACGATGCCACATTCGACCGCAGCGCGAGGTCCTTTGATAACCCCGACCACGTGAGCATCGTCATTCACAATTATCGCTGGCGGCTCGGCCTGGCTGACGGCGAGAGTCAATATGACGATCTGGATAAGCGCCTTGCCGTGGGCCCAGTGATCACGGTGCCTACCATCACGCTTGAAGGCGATGCAAACGGCGCGCCCCATCCGCCGGGCAGCGCGTATGCAAAGAAATTCTCAGGCAAGTATGCACATCGACTCATCGACGGCGGGATCGGGCACAATTTGCCTCAGGAAGCGCCACAAGCTTTTGCAAAAGCGATCATGGATGTGGATAGACTCTGATCCGAACCCGGCAAGAGCCACTCCGTTGTCTTCGGTCACGGTTGGTGCAAGACGGAAGAAGACTCGCCATCGATCATCTGTTTTGCTTCGGATTGCAATGCGTGGGCGATGATCCAGTCTTTCCAGTCTTGTCCAAGAAATTGTCCCGGTTTCGCCAGTCTGCTTTGAATGACGTCGTTGCAATTAGTCAGCGTCTGCCGCGCGTCATTTTCGTTGCCCAGCATGTATTGCGCCATTGCCAAAGTGGCATACGCTTCAGCCTGGGAGTGGGGGAAAGGGGTTTTTGCTGCTGCTTGCGCCCATTTTGCCGCTTCCTGGTAATTTCCGAGCCGATATTGCGCCAGACCTTCGCAACATTGGAAGAAATGGTAAGCCCCATGAGCTTTTCCTTTGGTCACCGCCAGCCCGGACATGGCCGCCACGGTCTTCAAATCCACGCCGGCGGATGGAAGGATCAGGCAATCTTTCGCCATCTGGTCTGCGATGGTGACATTCGTCGTGTTGCTGAAACGCTCAACGATTTTTTGACACAGATTTTGGTACGCGCTCAAATTTGTGGTGGCCACTAATAACGGCGCCAGGAGGTGATACCTGGAACTGTTTTCAGGCTGCATTTTCACGAGCCTGATTGCATCCGGCGCGGCGGTTTGCCACTTTCCCTGGTGCGCGTAATACTCCGCGCGAAAGAGGATTAGTTCGCTGCATTGGGGCCGGGCCAACGCTACGGGAGTAAGCATTTCGTCCAATAACGCCTCAACTTTGCTTGTTTCGTGCATACCATACAGGCCAGCGAGGACGAACTCAGCCGCCTCGCTGGGCGGTTCGCCACTCAGATATCGCCGCCTGATAGCCAGGGATTCCCGAAGCGTGGCGACCGCTGCGTCGGGGTTGCTGTCACGGACGTAACTCATCGCCTTTGCTTCCAATTGTATTGCGGCAGCCCACATTAACTGCCGTCGCTGCGTGATGACGAGCCGTGCCGTCACCGTCAGCGCAATAATCAACAAAAGAAAAATCAGGCCCAGGCCGATAAACAACAGCCGGTTGCGTTTGAACAGCTTTTGCAGTTTGTAACCGGCACTGGGCGGGCGGGCCAAAACCACCTCGCCCGCAAGATAGCGTTGGATATCCATGGCTAACCCATTGGCAGTTGCATAACGTCGCGCGCGGTCCTTTTCGAGCGCTTTCATAACAATCCAATCGAGTTCACCGCGCATTTCGCGAATGAGTCCTGGCGCCTCCACTCCATGATGCGTGGCAAAGCTCGCCCGGGCCGCAGTCACCATTGTACTCAATCGCGTAGATGGCCGCGCGGGCTCCTGCTCGCGAATGACACGCCGAAGCTCGTCGAGTCCTGCTTTTAGAAGTTCGCGTGTGTCGAAAGGCGTTGTGCCGGTGAGCAACTCGTACAACAGTATTCCCAGGCTGTAAATGTCAGTGCGTGTATCCACATCCGTGGTCTGGAGAGCCGCCTGCTCGGGGCTCATGTAAGCTGGCGTGCCAATCACCAATTCGGCCGCGGTAAAGATCGTTTTCTCCGTCAACCGCTGGCCACCGATCGCCTTGGCGATTCCGAAATCAATCACCTTTGGCACCGGCTTCCCATCCGGGCCTGTCGTCACCAGGACATTCGACGGTTTGATATCTCTGTGGACGATTCCTTTCTGGTGCGCGTGTTGTATCGCTAAGCAGACTTGAACGAACAACTCCAGGCGGTGGTTGGTCGGCAGAGCATGTTGGTCGCAGTAATCTGTTATCTTCACACCGTCGACCAACTCCATCACGAAATAGGGCCTGCCGTTCTCGGTAGCGCCCGCATCGAACACGCGAGTGATGCTGGAATGATCCATCAAAGCCAGCGCTTGCCGCTCGACCTCGAAACGTGCGATGACACTCTTGGTATCCATTCCCGGCTTTATGACCTTGAGCGCGACTCGTCGGCGGACTGGCTCCTGCTGTTCCGCAAGGAAAACGATGCCGCAACCTCCTTCTCCGATTTGCTGCAACAACGTGTACCGTCCGATCCGGTCTCCAGGCTTTTCCCCGGCGCTGATTTTGGTTCTTAATTTATTGATCGAGCCTGGTAAGGATGCTTCCATGAATTCGCCGGCTCGGTCATGGTCTCTGAGCAACTTCTCAATCCTGCGCCTCAGGTCCTGATTGCCGGCGCACTCCCGGTCCAAAAAGGAAATGCGTTCCTCAGCCGGAAGATTAATGGCTTCCGTGAATAATTCGACTTCGCTTTTGCAGTTGTTCGACATCGATCGAAGCGTCCTCTAACTTGTACGCGCGCCTCCGACAAACGCCCTCAAGCTGAAGGGGAACGGCTTAGGCTTCCGCACACTCAATTTCGCCCAACAGCCAGGCGCGGGAGAATGCCCAGTAATTCTTGACTGTAGTCACCGATACTCCCAGAACGCCGGCAACTTCCTTATTCGTTAATCCTCCAAAGTATCGCAGCTTCACCACTTCGGCCTGGACCGGGTGCTTGGTCGCAAGCTTGTCCAGCGCTTCATTTATGGCCAATACCTGGTCATCGGCAGAGGGAGAAGCCATATCGAAATCTTCGAAATCGATTCGTCGATAACCACACCCATGCCGTACGGTCTTTTTCCGCCGGGCGCGATCAATCAAAATGTGGCGCATCGCCTCGGCAGAGGCGCGGAAGAAATGAGTGCGATCCTTGAACGAGGGATTGCGACTACCCACGAGGTTAAGCCAGGCTTCATGCACCAGCGCCGTGGGTTGGAGCGTTTGACCCGGAGCTTCTCCAGCAAGCTCTGAAGCTGCCTGGCGCCGCAACTCGTCATAGGCCAGTGTGAGGAATTGCTCTGCGGCCGTGGGGTCGCCGGCTTCGATTGCAGCCAACATGACTGTGGCATCGCTCGTGTTATCCGCTTGAGGGCTGGCCAAATACTCCTCCGCGGGACTTGCACCATTCAGATTTTGACGTTTGTCCAACTCCAGATTCAAGCAAGTGTCCATAATCTTCCCTTTATGCGTAATCACCAGACGTACAGACTGGTGGGTTCTTCCCAAAACATCCCAACGACAATGGACTGACATCAACCTGAATCCACAGCTCGATGCTCCATCGCGTCGGCCTACGCATACATTAGCGAGATTCCTCATCAGAAAGGCCAACCGCGACGAAAGCAGCCAAGAGAAAGAATGATGGGATGGACTTTCTGCCATTGAAACGACCATCGGACGGTGCCGTCAGGGCTCTCGGATAACTGGATAACTACAGCAGACTGCGATCGCAGAGTGCCACTAACATTGCAGCTCTCTTGGCCATTCTCACCGCAATTCTCGTTATTGTCTGTGTGTGCAGAATAATAAACCAACAGAGAAGAGTTTAGTCTGAAGGTTGGAAAAGAGTCCGCAAACTCGAAAAGCCAAATCCAACAACATGAAAACTACAAATCAAACCTTACTGGCTTGGGCGGCGCCCACTTCATCATTTTTCAACAAGCGCGACAAGGGGGACATCTGCGGCATAGGAGCACCGCGGCTTTTCGCTGCGGAAATTCCGCGCGGCGTTCTGATCCCTGCGGTAGTCGGAGACTGGAAGATGGCGCGTGCCACTTGCGCTCCGTCTTTCCTCATCACATGACAGAATTCGTGAGCCCATCGGAGGAAAACAAATGTCTGAACACAAACAGGATCGCCGCCAGTTTCTGGGTGCCGCTGCCATGACGACCGCTGCCTTGGGGCTTGGCATGTTCGGCTGGGAGAACCTTCCGTCCGGTGAAGATGAGTTGGCTTCTCTCGAGCGCGCGACAGACTGGCTCAATTCCCAACCTTTGACGGCGGCCCATCTGCGCGGAAAGGTGGTTCTTGTGGGGTTCTGGACCTACACTTGCATCAACTGGCTGCGAACCCTTCCCTATATTCGCGCCTGGGCTCAGAAATACAGAGAACAAGGATTGGTGGTAATTGGTGTGCGTTCGCCGGAGTTCGGATTCGAGCACAATCTCGACAACGTTCGCCGAGCCGCCAAAGACCTGGGTGTGAGCTACCCGATTGTTATCGACAACGGCCGTACGATCTGGCGGGCTTTCCACAACGAGTACTGGCCCGCCCTCTATATCGATGCGAAGGCGCATGTTCGACACCATCATTTTGGCGAGGGCGAATACGAGCAGTCGGAAAAGGTCATTCAACAACTACTGGCCGAGGTCGGGATGGGCGGCATCAGCCATGAGTTCGTGGCGGTGGATGCCCGCGGTGTTGAAGCGGCCGCCGACCTCGACGACTTGAACTCTACGGAGAATTACGTCGGCTACGAGAGAACGCAAAGTTTTGCGTCGCCTGGTGGCGCCGTCCTTGACAAGCCTCGCGTCTATGCTCCCCCTGCGCGGCTGGAACTCAATCAATGGGCCCTTTCGGGTAACTGGACGATTGGAAAACAAGCCACCGTGCTCAGCCAAGCGAACGGGCGAATTTTGTATCGATTTCACTCCCGCGATCTGCATCTCGTGATGGGACCAATCTCTCGTGGAGTGACCGTGCGCTTTCGTGTGCTTATAGATGGACACCAGCCGGGCCAAGCGCACGGCAATGATGTTGACGAACAGGGCACCGGCACGGTGACCGAACCCCGGCTGTACCAGCTCGTCCGACAACCGAAGCCAATCACGGATCGACTGTTCGAAATCGAGTTTGCGGATTCCGGCGCAGAGGCGTTTGCTTTCACGTTCGGTTAATGCACCTTGAATTCAGAAGGTGAAAGCCTGTTCACGGCCGGCGAGCTCGGTGAAGTTTGATCACTTGCGCTGCGCCTCAGCGGGATCTTCAGAAAATTGACTGCGCCAGTGCTTCTTGGGGAATAGCTGTTGGCCTCCTTCCCAAGGAAACAAAAAACGATGTTATAACAGAAAGTGCGAACAAAGGATTTTCGATTTCTGTTGGCCCTTCCGAGCACAATTCTCGCTGTTGGCTGTGTGGGATGCCGTTCTATGAACAATAAAATAGGGACGACGAAAGAACTGCAAAACCAAATCTCGAGAGCATTATGAAAAAAGGCTATTGGGTCGTTGCATACCGAGCAATTTCGGATGAATCCGCCGTAAAGGCCTATGGGGCCCTAGCAGCACCGGGGGGTCAGTCATTCGGCGGGCGCTTTTTAAGCAGGTCCACGAGTCAGTTTCAGGCCCGCGAAGCCGGATTGAAGCTAAGGACCGTCGTTGTTGAATTTGACAGCTACCATGCTGCAGTTGCGGCGCGCGAAAGTGAGGCTTACCAAAAAGCACTTCAGGCACTCGGCCCGGGCGCGCAACGCGATTTGCGGGGGCTCAGCGGCGAGTGCTCCAGAGATCGCGCCGGAAAGTGGTGCTCAAGCAAGCGCTTCTTTGCAGTATTGCAGGCACTTGGCAACTTCAGCCACCGCGCTTGAGCCTTCGGGAATCTTGTATTCGACCTCGATGTCCGCCGGGAACGTCCACTGCTCCTTTTTCATCAACTGGAGAATCTCTTTGATCGGCGTCTTGCCTTGGCCCCATGGGAGATTGCCGCCGTCAGCCGTCCGGTCCTTCAGATGAAGGCTCACAATACGGTCGTGGTACCTCTCAAGTACGGGAATCGGAGAAAGGCACTTGGTGCCGGCGAAATAATGGCCCACATCGAGGTTGAAGCCGATGAACTGGCCGTATTCGAGAAGCGGGTCTGGCTTGTCGAGGACTGGGTAATTATTCGTGTGGTTGTGAAAGCCAACCCAAATCTTGTGCTTATCTGCAAATGGCGCGAGTTTCTTTGCCATCGAATCGCTACGCTCAGTGGTGATGCCTTTGCAGCCCAGTGCTTTCGCCACCTCAAAATTGAAATCAATCTCTTCGTCTGACTGGCCAAAGCCAATCTTGTGCAGATGGATGTTCACACCCGCATCGTTGTAAAGTTTGCGCAACTCCCTGCACTTGGCCAGTTGCGCCTCCCGTTGGGCATCAGTTGGCGGCGGAGGCTGTTCTGCGCTTCCTCCTCTGCCGCCGCGGCCCCCACCGCGTATGCCCGCAAATGTCTCGATGGGTCCGCCCATCATCTCCACCTCGCTCAATCCGTCCTGAATCAAAGCCTTAAGTGTGTCCTCGGCTGAGTTAACTTCGCCACGGTAGCTGTAGGTAATGCATCCGATCCGCACACCGTTGAAGACAGAATTGGGTTTGCCTTGCGCTGACCCTTCGTTGATATGCGCTTCAGCGGCTTTTAATCGCGGCGACATCACCGCCCATGCCGCGACGGTTACTGCGCTGCCCAGAAACACGCGTCTAGTTGTCACTTCCTTGCCGATGATTTTGGTTTTCATAGTTTTAATAACTTTCGGACGAAACGAAATGCAGTCACATTGGCCGCACGGATGATTTCTTGCAAACCCTTAATCCCCTGTTCCGACCGAAACCATGAAGCGAAGTCTCGAATCGCGCTCACACTAGCGACGTGTCAAAATGACCCTGGCACGGTTTGGAGCTCTGCACTTGATTTTGGAATTGCCGCAGAGTTTGATATGACACATGACTTCGCTCCAAAAGGTGAGTTTAGAAGATTGACGCGTTCGAGATGCTGGACTTCATGATTTCCGCAGCTCGCAGGTTGAAATCAAATAATCACCACCACTCAATTGCCAAGCGATCATTTCCGCAGCCCTCAAGTCCCGCAAATACGCGCGTGCCATCGATTTGAGCTCCGGTTGGCAAAGGAGCGGGTGTCGAAGGCGATGTTGAAAGATGTCGTTCGTCCGACCCTCGCGACCCTCGTGGCGCTGTTGGAGGACGGCCCTGTCTGTGGTATTGGTCAAAGGTTTCATGCCTTAGTTATGGCGTTTTCAAATTTCGTTTTTCCGTTCTTTATGACGAATGAACTAAGTCATATGAGACATTTTTCTGCGGGCTTTTATCACCAACCTATGGCTCAGCTTGCTTTGGAGCATCAGGCCCTTGTTCTTCGTCTTGACCGGCGTCGCACCAGGGTGGCTTTGGCCAATCCCCGAAGCGTTGGCGCATTTCCTGTCGCATTTTTTCGCGTTGTTCAGGCGCTAATGATTCCCATCGCTTCATCATCATGTGACGACGCCACGGCGGGCCGAACGGGCCTCCGCGCCGGCCGGGAAAGCCTCCGAAGAGAATTCTCGCCAGCACCAGGATACCCAGAGCCTGCCAATAGGTGACGGCTTTCACGCTGACCACTTCGGTGAGGACCCCATTCCATAGACCGTAAACAACCAGTGCGACCAACGCCACTACGCCGAGCACGAACAGCGGGATGAGGAAACGAAATTTGCAGAATAGTTTTGTCATAATAAATGCATGTGGGGTTACGAATGAAATTCATCACGGAGTCGCTGGAACCGCTGGCGCAAGTGCAGCACGGCATAGCGCTTGCGCGAAAGCAGCGTATTGACGTTCTCACCCGTGAGGGCGGCGATTTCCTGGAATGACAAGCCCTCAAGCTCGTGCCAGACGAACACCTGTCGTTGTTCCTGAGGCAATTCTGCAAGCGCAGCCTGTAGCTGTTCCCAAAATAAATTTCGCAGTTCCTCGCTCTCGGGTGTGGCGGCATCGTGCAGGAGGGATTCGGGCAACTCGAACGCGTCGTCTTCCGACCCGGATTCCAAAGCCAAGGCGTCCAGAGACGCCATCTTGGGCTTGCGATACTGATCGATAATTCGATTCCGCGCGGTTGTATAGAGCCAGGAGAGGACGTGTTCGATAGGCCCCTCCTCGATCGTGGTAATCAGTTGCCGCCATACGTCCTGCAAAATGTCCTCGGCATCGGCGTCGCTCCCAATACGGGCGCGGATGAAGCGCATCATCCGCTGCCCGGCACGGGTCACAATTTGGCCAATATCGTTGCTCCGCTCGTCGCTCATGAATTCAGCAGGTTGTGCCATTGCTTCCATTCCAATAGTGGAGACGGCCCAGAGGCGAAAATATTGTAAACCTTTTTAAAATGCTTTGGCTTGGCTTGTATGTCGATGAGGGCGAATGATATTCGCGCCTGGTCATGCCCCCTCCAAACGACATAGCCAGAAAAGGCAAAAGCCGCTCCGAAGAGCGGCTTGCGAAGAAGTTTCCGGGCTTATCGGTTAGCGGTGACCGTGCTCACCGTGAAAGCCCTCATGGCGTTCGGCACGGTATCCATGGCCCCAGTGACCGTCCCCGTCCCGATGAACATCGCGGTCCCAGTGAGCCGGCGGGCCCCAATGGCCGCGTGTCCAGACCCAATGGTTGTCGCGCCGTCCCCAGCTTCCACCCACCCAAGCGTAACCAGGCACCGGGCAGACCGGTGCGACCTCTACTATCGGAGCCGGCATGGGCGGCGGTACGACGACTGGCGCTGGGGCCACGACAAACGGCGCAGGAACCGGAATTCCGACGTTGAAACCGAAACGAACCCCGGCATTTGCAGCGGTGATTCCCACTGCAGCCAGGGCCAGAATTGCGATAGTCTTTTTCATAATATTCACCTATCTATCCAATTCGACGCCTTGGCCGAGCAGAACATCGTTACAACGGGATTACTGATTTGTAAGAAAACCGACCCTCAAAACCAAACCGACCAAACCGAGGGTTGGTTGACGAACCGCCGGTTTCAGGGTAGATACTGCGATATGCAGTTCTGCCTTTCATAGTTTCTTCGCAGCGGCCGCTATCTTAGCCGGCCGTTTCCTTCGCTGGTTAATCCGACGGAAGTGATCTGCCCAGCCATGTAGAGCTGGCGGTCATTAATTGGCGCCTCAATCCAGTCGCTCGGTCTCGAGTCGACCTCAAGGTGCGACCCGCTCGGAAACTTTCACAATTCCAACATTCTGGAAGCGG
>Ga0210409_10005542_pt1 | contig 13253 bp, 12 predicted proteins | sample IncBWH17MmetaG_FD_161649 | JGI IMG/M metagenome (GOLD analysis project Ga0210409, IMG submission 161649) | Forest soil microbial communities from Barre Woods Harvard Forest LTER site, Petersham, Massachusetts, United States - Inc-BW-H-17-M | ecosystem: Environmental > Terrestrial > Soil >...
GGTTCGGCCACTTCTCGAAGAGTTGCCGGTCGTCGCCCGGAAGCTCCTGCGGCTCGGGAGGAGGAATTAGAAATTCCACCTTGGGCGGCAGCAAGCGCAGGCACCGGCGGCAATTCCCCGTGCGGGTGCGATACTGCACGAGCCCGCAGGTTTTGCAACGGATCACTTCACGATCAAGGTCGATGTCCACGGCAACCTTATTTCCGTTTGTTCCGTTCATTACATTCGTGCTGTTTTGTTCCGACACCGGTGCTCCTCGCAGACTATTCCGGCATGCGGATGAGAGGGACTTCGTACGTGGGGAAGGCAGCAGCTGGCGCGAACGACATCATGGGGGTATCCGCTTCCTGTGTCAAGTAGTTTTTCCATTTCAATAACCAAATCGGTCAAATCTGAAAATCCATTAGCAGGAATTTCGATCTAGGACTACCGAGAGGCGGAATCCTTACCCAAGACCTTCAAATCTGTTATCCCAATCAAACAAGCCTAATAAAAACACTTCCACCGCGCCTATTCAATGTTGCACGCTTTGGCCGCAAGCATTTCGGAGGGGTGCAGCCAACACCATTACGGCGTAAACCGGGATGAGGTCACGAATTGCGCCTTCAAGACTGCGCTTCGTCCGGGACGGACAAGTTATCCACGACTTTCCGGACACCTTCAACGGATTGCGCTGTCTTTTCCGCCAGCAGCTTTTCCGCACGGGAAGTAACGTTGCCAGTCAGAGTGACCGTTCCGTTGTTTGCAAGGATTTGTACTGTCTTCAAGGAGATCGCTTTGGTCGAGTACAGTTCAAACTCGACGCGGTGCGCAAGTTTCTCATCTACGCTCTCCGGGTTTGTCTGCGCGTTTGCTGCGCTCAGATTGTTTGTTACGCCTTGCACGCCCGTAACTTGCCATGCGATTTGCTCGGCGTGATTTTTCTGAGCGGCCGTCTCGACCGTTCCGCTTAGAGTCACCGTTCGATTTTTTACATCCGTCGCGATGTGTTTCTCAGCCAGGTCGCTATTTTGCGAGAGATTCTGGCTGACCAGAGTCTTGATCTCCAGATCGGCTATTCGTTCGCCGAGGCCCTCGGTTTCAGGGTTGCGCGCCGTCGATGGATTGATGCCTAGATTGTTGTGCACTTCCTTGACGCCTGACGTATCTAGCGCAATTGCCCCTGCCACCGCCTTGATTTGTTCCGATGGCACCTGGCCATCTAACGTCACTTCCGCTTGGGTTGTCTCGACTTTAATGTCGAAGGGAGATACATGCTTGGATAGCAGCAGAGCGGTTCGCACCCTCGATGTTGTCGTCGCATCTTGCGTAGATTCTTGTAGAGAGTGGAATGCATTTTGAACCGACGCGTTTCTAGCAAAAAGATAATACGCGGCCCCTAAAACCACGGCCAAAAGAAGGAGCAAGGTAAACAGCCTGCCGGCCCCTCTTTGATGATTACTTGAATTCTTCACGTCTTTTCTCCTCTGCCACGTTGTTCCTGGGGGCGTTAAACCGCGGGTAGGTCGGGACTCTCCTCCGATTCCAACCTGGAGGGAAGCTCGGATGAACGCTGGCGCCACCCTTTCGCTTTGTTTGGCTCCAAAGATCAACATTAGCTTGCCTAGCTTGGCTAGGCACATGATGGACCCGGTGGGATCGGTTGTCTGTTCAGATCAGGACACTTTCGCATCTACGGAAAATGCCCGTTTTGAAGTTCCGAATAGCTGACCGTTTGCGCAAGAGCATGCAGAATGAGTTGCTAAGCCCTCGACTACGCCGTTGAGGACACCCCGACCGAACAGTCCGGCGGGAGGGCAAAGGTTGCGGTATCCTTGCCGAGGTGAAGCAGGACAGCCACTCTTTATCCCAAGCCCCTGCGACGGGATGGCTGTCCCCTCAAGGTAAGGATAGCGGGAGGTTTTGCCCTATATTTCCTGCCTCAGGAGAAAACAATGCCAACAAGGGATGACGCCTGGACCCTTTTATGCGAATACACGCAGAACGAAAATTTGCGCAAACACGCGCTGGCCGTCGAGGCCTGCGTACGCGCCTACGCGCGAAAGTCCGGCGCCGAGGAAGAACTCTGGGGCCTCACCGCCTTGCTGCACGACTTCGATTACGAGCGCTGGCCGAATGACGCCCACAGCCCCACGCAAGAACATCCTGCGGGCGGGTCGGCAATCCTACGCGAGCGCGGCTATCCGGAAGAAATGATTCGCGGCATTGTTTCGCACGCCGACTACTGCAACGTCCCGCGCGAGACTCCGCTCGAACACACTTTGTTTGCCTGCGACGAACTTGCTGGCTTCCTCACCGCGTGTGCCCTGGTCAAACCGGGCAAGAGCATTTTTGAGGTCGAACCCGATTCGGTGAAGCGCAAGCTCAAGGACAAAGCATTCGCGCGCGGCGTGAATCGCGACGACGTGCGCAAAGGCGCGGAAGAACTGGCCATCCCCATCGAGGAACACATCGCTTTCTGCATCGCCGCCATGCGCGAAGTTGCGGACGCTCTAGGCTTGCGCGGAAACCAAGCTGCGGGGGCCTCCTAAAGTGGCGCGGGCTTCAGCCTGCGGGGTTTTGGCCGAGCAAGATTCAAACCCCGCAGGCTGAAGCCCGCGCCACTGCAAGGCGAACCGCCGTCTGCCGCTTTCAGTAAGCCGACTTCCACTGTTATTTTGAGGACCGACGCGGCCCTGTTATTATTAGCTCCCAGAAGAATTAGGCAGAGAAAACATGCAGATATTCCCGATTACGCGGCGAAAGGCCTATGGCGTCAAGGTCGGCCAATTTCAGGTGGGCGGCGGCGCGCCGGTCGTTGTCCAGTCGATGACCAACACGGATACGGCGGACATTGCCGGGACCGTGGCGCAGTGCAAGGAGCTGGCCGACGCCGGCTCGGAGCTGGTGCGCATCACGGTGAACATGCCGGAGTCGGCGGCGGCGGTGGCGGAAATTGTGGCACGGCTGCGCGATCTCGGATGCACCGCGCCAATCATCGGCGATTTTCACTACAACGGGCACGTCCTGCTGACGAAATTTCCCGGGTGCGCGCGGGCCCTGGACAAATACCGCATCAATCCCGGCAACGTGGGCGCGGGCGCGCGCCGCGACGAGCAGTTTTCCACGATTTGCAAAGTGGCTGTGGACAACGGCAAACCGGTGCGCATCGGCGTCAATGGCGGCTCGCTCAATCAAGAGCTGGTGATGCGTAAGATGCAGGAGAATACCGACCGCGACCTCGGCCTCGACTCCGAAGAGATCATCAACAACTGCATGGTGCAGTCCGCCATCGAATCGACCGAACTCGCGCTCGAGTGCGGACTGCGCCGCGACCAGATCATCATTTCCTGCAAGGTTTCCAAGCCGCAAAACCTCATCAAGGTATACCGCGACCTCTCCCGCAAAACCGAGCAACCTCTGCATCTGGGCCTGACCGAAGCGGGCATGGGCACGAAGGGCATCGTGTGGTCCTCGGCGGCGATCGGTATTCTGCTGCAGGAAGGCATCGGCGACACGATTCGCATTTCGCTGACCCCGCGCCCCGGCGGCGACCGCCGCGAGGAGGTGTACGCCGCGTGCGAGCTGCTGCAGTCGCTCGGCCTGCGCTCGTTCGCACCCAGCGTGACCGCTTGCCCAGGCTGCGGGCGCACGACCAGCACCACGTTTCAGGAACTCGCTGAGCGCATTCAGGATTACATTCGCGACAGCATGCCGCAGTGGAAACAGCAATACGAGGGCGTGGAAGCCATGACGCTCGCCGTGATGGGCTGCATCGTCAACGGCCCCGGCGAATCCAAAGCCGCCAACATCGGCATCAGCCTCCCCGGCACGGGAGAAGAGCCCAGCTGCCCCGTCTACATCGACGGGAAAAAATATGTCACGCTGCACGGCAACTACGACGAATTGTCCGCTGCGTTCCGCAAGCTGGTGGATGATTACATCCAATCAAAATACGCGCCGCGCTCTGCCGCGCCTACCGCAGCTTCCTCCAGTCGGCCTTAGGACGTTTACCTTTCTGGTTCTGATTCACTTTGTTATCCTGGATTATCAAGGCGCGAGTGTTATCTAATCGTGGGGATGGCTAGGCGGGCAAGACTCGTAAGCATTCTTTTTGGCTCAATTGGGCTAATGGTGACCGTTGTTCTCTTTGCGTACCTTGAATTCACAAATTATGCGACGCTTAGCATGCCCTTGCGTGTCACGGCAGTTTTTCTGTGTCCCGCCTCCCTGATGACTATTCTTTTGATTGACGTTGAACCACACACTTGGGGAATAGTCGCCGTGTGGTCAGTAATTGCACTAACAAATGCCATACTCTACGGCGCTGTCGCAGCTGGGATTGCAAAGCTCTTCAGTGAACCCACACAATCACCCTAGCTTACTCATTCCCGCTCGCAGCCAATCTACAGTTCGCGGAGAGCGGTTGCGACCGAAGTATTGGAGGCGCGGATCGCCGGCAGCAGGCCGCCGACCATTCCCCCGAAAACGATAACCGGTATGGAGGCGTAGACAGCTCTCTTGCGCATGGCGGACTTGCCGCGCTGGTCCTCCTGGATTCGCAGCGAGCCCAGATCAGGTTTCGGAGAATCTTGCGGACTCGCCATAAAGGCTCCGACTCCTCCCGTACACGAGAGCGACTGATTTTAAACATGGCCGCCGGTGCTTGAACACAACAGTTTGCGAATAGCCTCTTCAGGGCACTATTCTATCGCGGCCCCAACCCATTCGGCGATACCGATAAGAAGGGCTCAATGGATGAGGGCGTGAGAATCCGAACTGAGCTCATAGGCCACACCTCAATGTGAACAACCAGTTGCCAGAAACCAGAAAGAACCCGGCCAAGGCTGCGAAACTGCCCCATTTCGGCGAGCGAGATTCGTTTCTCGGCTTATCCTCATTTGGTTGTACACTAGAGACGTCCCCGCCGAGGAGGAATTATGCGGAACTACTCTTTCCCATTCGCGGCGGCGCTTGCTTTGCTCATCGCCTTTTCTTCGCAAGCCGCAGAGAAGCCCCGCCCCGCGCAAGGCGATCAAAAACAGCCCAAGAAAGTCTGGACCAACGACGATATGGAGCAGCTCCGCGCCCGCGGCCTGATTTCCATCGTCGGCCAGGAAGCGACGGAACCGGCGGCACAAGCCCCGGCGGCCCAAGCGCCTGCCGCGCCGGCCGAAACGATCTATCCAGTTTATGAGTCCAGGCTTGACGATCCCGAATGGTATGCCGAAAATGCGGCCGATCTTCAGGCTGAGCTCGACCGGCGTGTCGCGGACCTTCAACAGGAGCAGGAAGCGTTGGCTCTGGCCAAGAATCGCATCACCCAGCCGGGTGTGGCCATGGACAAGCCCTCCATCGGCGTGACTCCCGACGCGGCCCTCGCCTTACTTGAAGCGCAAGTCAGCGATGTCCAAAACCAGCTCGATGACCTGAGCGAACTCGCGCGGCAGCATAATATTCCGCCGGGCGTACTGCGCAGCTGAACTGCGGGAAGGGCTTTCAGAGGGCCGATATGTCGGAGGTGTTTCACTGGCATCGAAACCGGTACGTCGCTAAGCCATGTTCGAAACCAGTCGTCCTCCGGTCGCGCTACCCTGGTCCCGATTGCTTCGAAGGAGTATTCGTACTTGCCGGGGGACTGCCTCCCGCCTCGACGGCTGCGCTTCCCGGCAAGCTCTTTCCGCCATTTCCACCGAGGTAACGCATGGCCGTGGCGGCGAGGCCATCGAGGGCGCCTCCTCCATTCGAACCGCTGGCGACGAGGATATCCGGAACAAATTTCATGCTGCCATCGGCCAGCGCCGTGATGACGTTGACAAGAGCCGTAGCATTTGAACCGAGTGCGCGCACTTGCGCCTCGTACCCGCGAGCCCTTGCCAACCCGACTGCCTCCACCTCGGCGCCCTTGGCCGTGCCGGTCTGGCGAATAAACTCCGCTTCGCCGCGCGCTTCTTCCGTTCGCGCGTTCGCATCGTTCGTCTTGATGTCCACGCCTACTTTTGATTTGGCCAAGTCGGCCTGCATTTCCGCCGTGCCCTTGGCGTTTTCCATGGCGATGCGTTCTTCCTGCGAGGCGCGCTGCTTGCGATAAGTTTCAATCTCCTGGTTGGCGATTTCGCGCTGGGTCAGAACTTTGACCAGATCCTGGGGCAGAACCACATCCTGGATGTAAACGCCGCGCGTCTCGACGCGGTACTGGTCCAGCTGATCCTTGATGTGCTTGAACGCCTCCTCTTGCACTTGCTGGCGCGTTTCGATGAAGCGGATGGCGGGCATGCTCTGCAATTTGTCACGGAAATGATTGCCCACGGCGGCCTGCAAAACTTCGTTCACCAGATTCATCATGGTCCCGACCATGGAAATCACGCGCGGCGCGTTGGTATCCGGCACGTGAATTTGCACTTGCAGATCGATGGCGAAGACGAAGCCTTCGTTGCTCTTGGCGACGATCTGCTTGAGTTGCGCGTCGAGATTGTGCGCCGCCGATACCTCATCGGCCCAATTCAAAGTCAGAATGGAAGTCGGAACAATTTCCGCCTGGTAGCAGCGCGGGTTCAGCGGATATTTTCCGGTCCGCAGCGCCTCTTGCCAGATGCCGCGATGACCCGGCCGAACCAGCGTTCCGAATTTGAAATCCGATCCGGAAGTGTCGTGCGTCGGCAATCCAACATATGCTTTGATCACGGCGACCTGGCCCTGTTGCACCACCAGCATCCACACCAGCTCGACGCTCACCAGAAACGGATTCAGTGCATAGGCGCCGTATAGAAGAGGGTCGTGCTGCAGGCCGATGCGCCCACCGCTGTCCAGAAACGCCTGAAAATCCTGATAATTATTGTGCAGATTGTTTTTGTTTCCGAGCAACACTTCGATAATGTCACCGTCGGTCGCGTTCGCGGCTTCCATTTTATCGAGGTCTGCGAATCCACCCAGACGGCTGGCGATGTCACCCGAGGGAAGGGGGTCGCCTTCAAACACCGTCACGATGCCTACCATATCGAGCAACGAGCCGTCCTTTCCAGTCGCCTTCGGCTCGATGCGCATCAGATTGAGCTGCTCCGGACGCAAACCGAACGCCTCTGGCGTCAGAGTTTCATTCTTGCCCGCTCGCGATCGAAGTTCTGGCGATACCGGAAGCCCATAGACCTTGCTCTTGGTAATCACTAGAAAACCTACGGGATGGACGGGAGCCAGTGTGCCCGGGGGGAATACCGGGCGCTGAACTCCCTTTTGGCCTCCGTTGGTGACAAAGGAACGCAGGTCCGAGAAGTTTGCGAACGCTTTCTTGTAAATGGCGGATTTCGCCCCGATCGGCAGGGGCGAGCCCACCTGGGCGATGACTACTCCTATTTCACCGGCGGGAACCTGCACCCACGGATACATATGAACTTCATAAAGCAGCCACGGCTTCCAGCGGCGTCCTGCCATCAGGAGATCGGCCTGGTAGCCCGCTTCGCCGTGAAAGGCGATCGGATTGTCATCCTTCAGCTTTCGCAATCCGAAGCGCTTCATGACCAGGCCCACTTCCGTCGGCCCAACCACGCGGACCGACATCCACAAATAAAAAGCGATGAGCAAGATGGATGCAGAAAGAAAAGGGTGCTCCAGGATGAGTAACATGGTGGTAACTCCTCTCGGGGTTGACTGCGATGCTGCGATACGGCCAGAGGTCTTGTCAAGCGAATCAGGGTGGAGCGCCTGGCAGCGCCACCGCGGCCAAATTATTTATGGCGCAGAGCCCGGCAGGGGCGACATAACGTAGCCCACCGCGCAAGCGGTGGGACAGAGCGCATACTGCGGAGAGCAAGCCCCGGCAGGGGCGACACAAGGCCTAGCCTGCTCGAACAGCATTCCTGTTGGGAGAATTGTAGAAATTTGCCAGCAGTCCAAGTCTGAGTAAGTTCTCAGCACGGACCGCTGGGCTTTGGAGCCGTGCCAGATTCTTGGGTGGGCAAACTCTGCGTGTTGGGCACCGGATACGGGGTTGTGCCAGCCAGATTCGCTACACATTGCTGGATCTGCGGAATTCCTGCGGGCGTGGATGAAACATTTGTCGCCTGATCCGGCGCTGCGAAGTTGAATGCGCTGGTGAGATCTCCCACCGCAGCACGGCGCCACGCGCTTAGATTCGGCACTTCAGCGCCAAATCGCGTCTCCAGAAATCGCAGCACCGATGTGTGATCGAAAAGATCGGATGAAACAAAACCGCCACGACTGAATGGCGAGAGGATGAGCATCGGTACACGAAAACCCAAACCAATGGGACCACTGCCAGCCACAGTTGGGTCCGTCACTGCAGGTACGATGTATTCACCTGGAGTTCTGGGAGGCGCGGTCGGCGGTGAAACGTGGTCAAAGAATCCACCATTTTCATCATACGTGACGAAAAAGGCGGTCTTTGCCCATTGTGCGGAATTGGCAGTCAAGGCTTTCAGCATCGCGAACAAGGTGCTTTCACCAAAAAGTGAAGGGGCTGGGGGATGGTCGGAGTCAACTATGGACGCTATCACCCAAGAGACCTGCGGTAGGTTTCCGGACAAGGCATCCGCCACAAAATCAGTGGGAAACTGCGGCCCAAACGCGTTTTGATAGAGCGACGACGCGGGATCCTGAAAATTCTTGAAGTACGACAGAACATTGTCCGACAAAATTCCGTTAAGAATGGTGGCATCAGGCGGCGAATATACCTTCCAGGAAATACCGCGAGCCTGAAGCTGTTCCGGCATCGTGGTGTATGTCAAATGCCCATAGAATGAAGGACGATTTACACCGAGGGTTTGAAGTAAAGGTCCACCATTCTTTCCTTCGGGGTCAATCGAAGCCGCCATGGTGTATAGGCGGTTTGGGTCCGTCGGACCCATAACTGAACAGAAATAATTGTCGCAGATCGTGAATGCATCCGCGACGGCATAGTAGTAGGGAATGTCCGCGCGAGTGTAGTAGCCCATGGTCAGGACGGCGTCATTGGAGTCGATAGGCAGGCGAGAGTTCACAAATCCGTCCATTGCGCCGTTGTTCCAGCTCTGGTGCTGCGGCACCCAGGCATGGGTGATGTCATGCGTGCACGCCGCATTCGTCGTGGCAGTGTCCAGATGGAATGGCTGTAATACGCCGATCGGCGAGTTGGCCGAATCGGGCTGCTGGAACGCAGGACTTTGGTCCGAAAACCCGCGCACGCCGCGGTAACACCCAAAATAGTGATCGAAGGACCGATTTTCTTGAATGAAAATCACTACCTGTTCGATGTCCGTCAACTTGCTGCCGCAACCGGAAGGACCTGGAGAAGGATTGGAATTAAGGCCGGCAACGCCGCATCCATGTAAGAGCACCGCCCCTAACTCGGTAGCGGCTGCGGCTCCGCCGAGTTTCAACAGCTCGCGGCGCGAAATATTACGAAGAGACATTAGGACCTTTTCTGGACTCAGGTAGGGGGGACAACAGTATACCCTGAATCGCAGACAGGCCGCTTAAGTATCTCCTATAAGACCTTACGTCGTTTTAATTCTGATCCGCGTGGAACTCAGAATTGCCGAAATGATCGCCGGGCATGTTGTAGATGGTTCTGCGATCGTTGAAGCGACTGCTGCCATTCCAGACCGACGGGTAATATGGAGAAGGGCCGCAGTAACCGCTCCATCCCCAGCCGGGTCCTTGGAAATTCACGACAGCATTGCAGGCGGGCCACACCGGGGCCGGGACGAATCCGAAACCTATGCCAAACCCTCCTGGGCTGTAACCAGAATCAACTCCTGCGGAGTCGCCCTGGCCGTACCCGTTCGAGCCGAATCCGGAACCCAACCAGCGCGCAGCCAATGAAATTGCGCTTCCTGCGAGGAGGCCCCCTTCGAGTAAGCCTCCTCCTCCCAAGACCGATGTCCCCAAATGTAGCAAGCCACCAAATAATAAGTTGGGGAGCAGCGACACACCCGATCCAAGAAACGAATTTGAGAAGCTCAAATCGCCGAAGCCCGAGTTTCCGAAACTGGAACTGGCGAAATCCCCGTTCCCGAAGCGGCGGGAACTTCCGAAATTCGTCATCGAGCGGCCGTTGGAAAATGACGAGAACGACGAAAACCGCGACGTTGCCGGTGTATTTGAAAAACGATTCGAGTCAAATCTCCCACGAAAGGCGTGCAGGTCCGATGAATTCGCGCGACTCGCCGCAGAAAAGGAATTTCCTGAAACATTCCTCCCAAAAGATCCATTTCTTGAATTTCCAAACGAATGCCACTGGCCGCCAATTCCTGCATTGTTCCCATAACCCCGAGCCATCTCCGCCCTGCCACTGCCACCAGAGTTGCCGAAGGAACGCCAAGCGCCGGCCGGAGAGTTCATTGAAATGTGCGCCAATCCGGTCATCGACCGGGAGCCCGAGTTACCAAACAACTGCCACCGGCCGCCGGCCATGGCGATCCCTGAAGTGCGTGCCGAACCAAGCGTCGACCGGAAGCCCGAGTTTCCAGACGACTGCCATCCGCCCATGGCGCTGCGTGAACCTCGCGCTGCCGCCTGCGAAGGTCCTGAGTAACCAAAACTGTGTGAGTTTCCCGATGAGCTGAAGTTTCCTCTTCCGAATGTGGAACCGCGCTCGAAATTGCCTGACACGGATGAAGAAAACCCTCCGGGCCTTGCGTTTGAACCGCGACTCATTCGTCCCATGTTCATGTTTCCTCCGCCCAGCCGAGCGGACGACATTGTCTTCCCGCCGTGAGAACCGCCGTAAGATTGTCCGCCCCCTTGGAAACTGGAGTGGCCTCCGCCGTGGAAGCTGGTACTTCCATGAGATATCCCTCCACGTGAGCCTCCGCCTCCATGTGAGCCTCCGCCTCCATGTGAGGCTCCGCCGCCGTGAGACCCCGAACCGCGCTTGGCAGACGCGGACTTCGGCGCAAAAGCAAAGACCAGCGCTACGACAAAGGTCAGTAAGATTTTCAAAATGGCAGGTTTTATCATTTCAGTCTTCTCCACTCGGCGTCAACGCACCGGCTCCGCGCGATACAGCTTCACGGTGTTAAAAATAGTGGAAACAATCAGCATGAGTGACATCCCCGCAATGGCGATGATCCCTCCCACGTCGAAGATTCGGTAAGGCGAGCCGGAGATCCGCGCATCCGGATGAAGCCACAGCGCCACATTTCCGAGCGCCAGCAGTATCCGGATTTCCGTGGGGCCAAATTTCGCGAAGGAGAGTCGAAAGGTTCCCACCGTGTACGTCGCCAGATAGACTTCGACAGAGAGCATCAGGAAGGCCACAAACATTCCCAGCGCGATCCTCCAGTCGACCGTGCCCGAGATCGCCAGCCCCCCCATCAAGAAGAATCCGCCGAACGTGTCGATCATATGATCGACGTAGAAACCGTAGCGGGGCCTCTGGCGGTTGCGAAGACGCGCGAGTGTCCCGTCCAGGCTGTCGCCAAACCAATTCAGCGCCAGAAAAAACGTGGCGAGAAGCAGGCCCGCGGGGTGCGTTCGCGCGAGCGCGTAGCTCGCGCCGGCCAGAAACATGGCAACGAAACCAATGAGCGTCAGGTGATCGGAATTCACCCGCTCCGGCAGCCTCGCGGCCAGCCACGCGAGGGCCTTGCGCTCGGCCGCCGCCGTGAAGCTCTGCTGAAGTCGGAGCGCATTCTTGAACGGAACGCGTTTCGGAGTCTTCCGAAACGGGATTTCCAGCGCAGCGAGCGGAGTCGCAGCGATTTGCGTTCCTTCTTCTGTCATGATCGGCCTCCTGTTGCAGCGACCAAGCGTGTTTTATTGCGAAGCATGCAAACCTCCGCGCAGAACCTCGGAGCGCGTGGACTGCAGCGTGAATTCGAGCGATTCTTTTGGAACGCTCTGGACAAAGGGCCCGACCAGCCAATTCAGCCCGGTGGGAATGTCCCGCGTCAGTGAAACCGCTTCGCACTGAACGTACACGCCGCTGCCCGAATCGAAATAACGCCAGTACGAATTGAGCCGCCACAGATATCCGCCGTCTTTTCCCGGCGGCAATTCATGCTCGTCCGGTTCACCCGCGTCTTCGACCTGCGCAATTCGCGTGCTATAGGAGTTGCTGTAAGCGTGAGTGGCGTCGATAAAATGGCGATGCACCTGGTAATCGGTGTCGAGGATGATCGTGATCACCTTCTTTTTCCTCAAGCGGTAGTGGACTTTGAAATCGTCGCCACTCTGCTCCACCTTCTTCGATTGCGCGACTTCCGGCTTGTAGTACTCCGAATGGCGGTCGTAATCCTCAACCACTGCGAGCACCTGAGCGAGCGAAGCACCCGGGATGAAAACCGTCCCCACCCAGTGATGAATGAGAGCGCCCGGCGTGGAGGAATGGCCCGAAGGATCCGGGGTTTGCAGCCTCGCCGAAATCACTTCGCCTCGCTGCAAACGGGCATAGGCTTCGCTGCGGCGCGATTCCGGCAGGCCATCGGCCCAGAGAAACACGCCGCCCGGCGCCAACTCGCCCTGCATGCGCATTTCGGTGAGGCGCACGGACTGATCGAATCCTTGAGCGGCTTCCGGCCTTAGTTCCGCTGCACCAGCCGGAGGGGGCGCAACCATCAGGCAAAACACCAGTGCCCATCGCAGACGGAATAGAAATCGGTTTCGAATGGTTGCCTCCTTGTGCAGCGCGAGATTGCCCGAGAACGTGGAACGCTTGCAATGCACGATAGCTCAATTCCAGTCCAATCCCGATCATTCCGTAAGTGCAATAAAGATTTAGTCTTATCACTATAGATCATCTAAAATGAGGTCGCATACGATGGGTGAGCAAGTGGCAATTCCCGAACCAACCAATCAAAAATCGATTTTCCGTTTCGGCTTGTACGAGCTGGACGGCGGCACGGGCGAATTGCGCAAAGAGGGCAAGGCGCGCCCGCGCGTCCAGGGGCAGCCGCTCGAAGTTCTCTTGCACCTCCTCGCCCGACCCGGCGACGTGGTGACGCGGGAAGAATTGCGGCAGCAGCTTTGGCCCGCCGACACATTCGTTGATTACGACCACAGCCTCAACACGGCGGTAAACAAGCTGCGCGACGCTCTCAGCGATTCGGCTGAAAATCCGCGGTTCATTCAGACGGTTCCGCGCCGCGGCTACCGCTTTGTCGCCCCCGTGGAAGTCGTCGCGGATGGCGCGCCGGGTCTCGCGGAATCCAAACCGAAGACCGGCCCTGGCGCGGAAACCCCGGCAGCCGTTCCCAGCGAGAACCGCAACTTCGGGCTCAGCGATGCGGGAGATCTTCCCGAAGCGCCGCGCCGCGTCGTGCAAGTGCTTTTTGCGCTCA
>Ga0210409_10005543_pt1 | contig 13251 bp, 9 predicted proteins | sample IncBWH17MmetaG_FD_161649 | JGI IMG/M metagenome (GOLD analysis project Ga0210409, IMG submission 161649) | Forest soil microbial communities from Barre Woods Harvard Forest LTER site, Petersham, Massachusetts, United States - Inc-BW-H-17-M | ecosystem: Environmental > Terrestrial > Soil >...
GACCCAAAGAGTAATTCCCGATTGGCAGGCACGAGTTCGCGAGAGGTGTATGACTGAAGCTGTGCCCAAAGCGCAGATCCTGGTGGTGGATGATTCGCCATTTTCGCGAAAGCTCGTGGAGCACGCGCTGGCAGACGGTGCGTATTCGCTCTTGCTGGCGAAAGACGGAAGCGAAGCCATGAGTCTCTTCAAGGAACACCGGCCCGCGCTGGTGATCATGGACTGGATGCTCCCGGACACCTCTGGTCCCGAGCTTTGCGAACAAATCCGGTGTGAATCTCGCGACTCGTATACCTACGTCATTCTGCTCACCAGCATCAAGGACAAGGAAAACATTGTGAAAGGGCTCTCTGCTGGGGCGGATGATTACGTGACCAAGCCCTTCGACCGCGGGGAGCTGCTGGCGCGGATTGCCGTGGGCTTCCGCTTCGTGGATCTGCACCGCGAAATTGACGCCAAGAACAAACAACTGGCGGAAATGGCGCACACCGATTCGCTGACGGGCCTGCCAAACCGCCGTGCCATCGAAGACTGGGCTGGACGGCAATTGCGCGGTGCCGCGCGCCACGGATATTCACTGTGGGTGGTGCACGCAGACCTGGATTGCTTCAAAGGCGTGAACGACACCTACGGCCATGACGCCGGGGATCAGGTGCTGCAAACGTTCGCCGAAATTCTGAAGGAAAATACGCGCGCGTCCGATATCAGCGGGCGCATGGGCGGCGATGAATTTCTGCTGGTGTTGACACATGTGGACGAGAAACACATCCGGCTGACGGTCGAGCGGTTGCGCGCGCAATTTGTATCGCAGAAGTTTTCCTTTGGCGGCGAGGCTGCTTCCGTGACGGCGAGTTTCGGAGTCTGCGGCTTCCAGGGCAAGGAACCTCCCGAGTTTTCCAGTCTGGTGCGGCGGGCGGACAAAGCACTGTACGGCGCGAAACACGCCGGGCGCAATCAGATCAAGATCGAATCTCACTAGGCTCTCGCGGATCCGCATCATTTCAGCAGTGCGGTAACCTTCCTGAAGGACAGGCGCAGTCATTTTCCCAAGCACAGCGGGGCGCAAGCTGCTATTCTCGCCAAAATATGCATTCGGGAGCGCGCTTGCTGCACGCCGCTCGCTCCTCGGTCGACAACGATTTGTGCTGCTGCGGCCGTGGTAGCGAACGAGGAAACGGGAGCACTTTATGAAGCTGGATCGCGGAGTCTTGAAAAGTCTCCCCAAAATTTTGCTTCACGAACATCTCGACGGCGTGCTACGGCCCAAGACGGTGGTGGAGTTGGCACGAAGTGCAAAATACGATCAACTGCCCACCGAAGATCCGGAGGAGCTGGCGCACTGGTTCCACCAGGGGGCGAACCAGGGAAGTCTGCCAAAATACCTGGAAGGTTTTGCGCACACCATCGCCGTGATGCAAACCGAGGAGGCGCTCGAACGGGTGGCGTATGAACAAGCCGAAGATCTGAGCCAGGACGGCGTGGTCTACTTCGAAACTCGCTTTGCGCCGATTTTCCATACGCGAAGGGGATTAAGCCACCAGCAGGTAGTTTCTGCAGTGCTGAAGGGATTGGAGCGCGGCCGAAAGGACTTTGGGATTTCCTCGGGGTTGCTCATCTGCGCGATGCGCAATATGGATGTGTCGCTCGAAATGGCCGAACTCGCGGTTGATTTTCGCGAGCGAGGGGTAGTGGGATTCGATCTGGCGGGTGAAGAGGGCGGTCATCCTCCCAAAAAGCACATAGAAGCCTTTCACTATATTCAGCGGCAGAATTTCAACATTACGATTCACGCCGGCGAAGGGTTTGGGAAGGAATCGATTTGGCAGGCCATTCAATACTGCGGAGCGCACCGCATCGGACATGGCACACGGTTAATCGACGATATCGCCATCGCAGACGGCAAGGCCGTGAAATTGGGCGAGCTCGCGCAATACGTTCTCGACAAGAGGATTCCGCTGGAGATTTGCCTGCTCAGCAACGTCCAAACAGGGGCTGCGCGCAGCTTGGCCGAGCATCCCTTTAGGATTTTTTATCAGGAAAAATTTCGCGTCACCCTGAACACCGACAACCGCTTGATGAGCGACACCACCATGACCAAGGAATTCGAGGCCGCCCAGGAGACTTTCGGTCTGTCCCTGAACGACTTTGAAAAGGTCACTATCAACGCAATGAAGAGCGCCTTCCTGCCCTACGACCAGCGTTGCGATTTCATCTACTCCGCCATCAAGCCGGGCTACGCCAGGATTCGCAACTCGCAAGCGGCAAAGCAACGCCAAGAAGCTGGAGCGGGTGATTGAACCGGGGTTAAGCGGCCGGAGTTGCCGTCCTATTGCGCAGCGCTGAGCGCAACGGCAGTCCGCCGCCATATAGCGGCGGACTGCCGTTGCTGTTGGTTTCAAGTTTGGACTTGGACCCAGAATTTCCGATCGGCCATTAGTCCCTAACGCAACTCACTCTTCCCGTCTCGCGGTCGGTGTAGCGATGCTCCCCTAGAGGACAAGGCGCGTCGTGACCTTGCCTGCCCCGGTCTCCCGTCTCTCCCGTGCGGCCCTGTTCTCCTGTGTCCCCCGCGCGACCCTGATCTCCCTGGTGGCCGTCGTCTCCGGGATGTCCCGTGCGGCCTCGATCTCCGGTCTGTCCAGCATCTCCGGCGTGCCCCGGATCACCCTGTTGACCGGTTTGGCCAGTCTGTCCAGTTGCCCCAGGGGGGCCCTGTGCTGCCGGCGTGGGCGTCACAGTACAGCCGGCTATCGGTAGCACAAGCAACAACGCGCTTAGAATAAGCAATCTCTTCATTTTGAATCTCCTTTGTGGTGCCGCTCGACGCAGAACGCTGCCCCAGCGCAGACGGTTGTGCACAGGCATGATAGTAGCCAGGATGAGGCGGTGGGCGCTGTCCACATTCGCACAGTGGCGAAAGAACGCGGAGGGTTGTGATCCTCAGCTCCTGGTGACGACGATAGAACTGTGATATGAGTGAGCCCGGCGGTAGCATCGGGGCCAGGGTTCGCTCCCGGGGAATTGGTTTGAACATCGAGGCTTTCCCATGTCTTTTCTAAGCGGCGGAGTCGCGGTGGTGACTGGAGCGGGCTCGGGCATTGGCCGGGCGCTGGCGCAGCAGCTGGCTGCGGCGGGCTCGGCATTGGCGCTCGCGGACATTGATGAAGCGGGGCTTCTACAGACGGCGCAGGTGATCGCGAATAAGCAGGCCTTGCTCACGACGCACGTAGTGGACGTCGCCGAGGAAGCCAGCGTGCGCGCGTTTGCCGAAGACGTGAACCGCCGGCACGGGCGCGTGACACTGCTCGTCAACAACGCGGGCGTTTCGCTGCACGGAGACTTTGAAGAGATTTCACTCGATGATTTTCGCTGGGTGATGAACATCAACTTCTGGGGCACGGTCTATGGCGTGAACTATTTTCTGCCGATGTTGAAACGAGAACAGCGCGGCCATATCGTGAATTTGTCCAGTATTTTCGGGCTGGTCGCTCCTGCCGGCCAGGTTCCGTATGCCGCCAGCAAGTTCGCAGTCCGCGGCTTCACAGAAGCTCTGCGCCATGAACTCGAAGGCAGCGGCGTTTGTGTTTCCTGCGTGCACCCGGGAGGCATCTGCACGCCGATCGCGCGCCATTCGCGGACGGGCGCAGCGGTGTCCGCCGCGAAACGCGACGAAAACATCGCCCTTTTCGAGCGGCTGGCGCGCACACCTCCGGAGGCTGCCGCTGCACGCATTCTGCGTGGAGTCGAGCGACGCGAACCGCGCATCCTGATCGGCGTGGATGCCCATCAGATTGACATTCTCCAGAGGCTGCGTCCCGCCAGTTACTGGAAAACTCTCTCCCGCAAGCTTGAGGCACCACTGAGAACTGACCGCTAAGAGATCGCAGCTTTGACGAGGTTCGGTGATAGAAGCTATACTCCGCGGCAGAGAGCGAGCTGCGGCAGGAGCAGTCCCAATGGGCGTACTGGATCAGCGGTTCGAAAAGAATTTCATGATCACGTCGGTGGACTACGTGTTCAATTGGGCGCGCAAGAGCGCCATTTGGCCGCTGACGTTTGGACTGGCATGTTGTGCGATCGAGATGATCGCGTCCACCACTTCGCGGTTTGATATGGCGAGATTTGGCGCCGAGGTGTTCCGTCCGTCGCCGCGGCAGGCGGACTTAATGATCGTCGCGGGAACGGTAACGCTGAAAATGGGGCCGGTGCTCAAGCGCGTGTGGGAGCAGATGCCGGACCCCAAGTGGTGCATCTCGATGGGAGCATGCTCGAGCGTGGGCGGGCCGTTCAATGCCTATTCGGTTCTGCAGGGCGTGGACAAGATCGTGCCGGTGGATGTGTACGTGGTGGGATGTCCGCCACGTCCGGAGGGATTGTTTTTCGCGCTTTTGAAGTTGCAAGACAAGATTGATCAGATGACCTTGGCAAAGCGGCCGACGGAAGTGCGGTTGCGGGCGGAAATGGTGGAAGAGTTTAAGCAGGGCGTGATGGTGGCGCAGACGCCAGCGCCGCGGTAGAGGATTGAAAATGGAAATTCGAAAATCGAAATTGGAGAATAGAAGAAAGGGAATTTAGGGCGGATTCTATCGCCAGCACCGAAAGCACAGAGCCTAAGGGAGAGAAGAGCTAATGGCGTTTGCGCGCGCTTCAAAGACCAACGAAATCAGCCCGGGAACGATTCGGGAGTTCCACGTGGAGGGCAAGGCCATCGCCCTGGCCAATGTCGGCGGCAAGTATTATGCCATCAACAATACCTGTTTGCACCGGGGCGGACCGCTGGGTCAAGGCGTGATGGACGGAAACATCGTAACCTGCCCATGGCATGGCTGGCAGTACGACGTAACCACCGGCAAGATTAGCCAGAATCCCAGCGTGGGCGTGGACTGCTACCCGGTCGAAGTCCGGGGTGAGGATATTTTCGTGGATGTAGGGTAATTCCTTCTATCTAATTGAAAAAACAACAGTTAATTCCATTCCTGCCGAAAGATGGTCAATTGATCCAGTTTTCCCTGCAAAGCCCAATTCCCGTCTAACCCTCACATTTTGTTTCGCTTTTTGGATGCCAGCGTGTATATTGCTGCCGACTCTAAGCCTCGATGGCGACTCCCACTGCCCAACGACACTACTGGATCTTCAGCGCCGACCCACACCACTATCATTGGGACACCCTTTTCGTAAAAGGCAAGGAAATGTGGCATGGCGCAGGGTCCAAACCCGACGCCATTCGCGCGCTCAAGCAAGTGCGCAAGGGAGACCGCGTGCTGTGTTATCACGCAGCTCCGGAACGCACGCTTTATTCGATCGCGGAGATCACCCGAGACCCCTACCCCGATCCCCACGACCGCAAGGAGAAGAACCTGGTGGCGGACCTGCGGGCCTTTGAAAAGCTGCCCCGGCAAGTGACGCTGGCGGAAATGCGCGCCAACCCCGCGCTGAAGAAAATGAAGCTCTTGAAGAACGTGAGGCTGATTGTTTCGCTGATTACGGATGGCGAGTATCAGGAAATCCTGCGCATGGCGGGGATCGTTGCAACGCCGGGAATTCCGCTGCCCTAATTCGTCGTCCATTTCATAACCGCGGACCCACAACGGATTGTGACGCGATACACTGATAATTCGCTCGAAGCGGAATCGAGGTGAGGGATGGCTGCTCTTGGCCGCTGGGGAATTTTTGCCGTTGGTCTTGCCGCACTCGTGAGCCTTTTTCCGCGGAATGCAGGCCAGGATTCGATGCTCGAAGGAATTCCATCCGGGAAGACGCGCGTGCTTGATCTGAGTTACGCGATCAACGACAAGCTGGTGCCGTGGCCGGGGGACACGAAATTCTTCGAGACGAAAGTCAACGCGACTATCGAGAAGAACGGTTATTTCACGCGAAGTTTCTGGATGTTGGAGCATTACGGAACGCATCTGGATGCCCCGGCGCATTTTCCTCCCGGAAAAGTAACGGTGGACCAAATTCCCGTGAAGCAGCTTTTCGGCCCCGCAGTTGTGATTGATGTGCGCGCGGAGAGCGGGAAGGACGCGGACTACCGGCTGACTCCGGCGCGCGTGGAAGAATGGGAAAAGAGCCACGGGCGGATTCCCGAAGGCGCGATTGTACTGCTGAGGACGGGCTGGGCCTCGCGTTGGCCGGATGTGCAGAAGTATCGAAACATGGATGCACAAGGAGTGATGCACTTTCCGGGATTTTCTGTCGAGGCGGCCAAGCTGATGATCGAGCGTAAGGTGAGCGGCCTGGGGTGCGATACGCTCAGTATCGACTATGGAGCGTCCCCCGATTTTGCGGTGCATCACGTGACGCTGGGCGCGGGTCTCTACCATCTTGAGAATCTTTCGGAACTGAGTGGATTGCCCCAGACAGGAGCGTTCCTGATCGTGGCGCCCATCAAGCTGGAAGGCGGGTCGGGCGGCCCGGCGCGCGTTTTTGCCCTCTTGCCATGAACAAGGCTCTATTTTTTGCAACAGCATTGGAGCTGCTTACGTCTGACAGAGTGGGTTCCCCGCGGTGGTGAATCCCGAATAACAAACTGACCCTGAACTACGGTCCTGCAACGGACTCTTGCGGCGTTTTCATTTAATGATGGCATTTCATCCCGGAGGAAGCATGCGCTTTCGAATCGCGATTCTGATCGGAGCCTTACTGGCACTTGCGGCAGCATCCCATGCGGCAGAAGAGACCCCGCTGCTGGTCCATTCCCCCACGCTGAGCAGCACGCAGGTAGTTTTCGCATACGGCGGCTACCTTTGGAGCGTGCCGCGCGAGGGAGGCGATGCGCGGCAACTGACGACTGGAGGCCATGAGGCGCTGCCGGTATTTTCGCCCGACGGCAAATGGATTGCCTTTACTGCGAGTTATGACGGAAACACGGATGTGTATGTGATGCCCGCGGAAGGCGGCGAGCCGCGGAGGCTCACGTGGCATCCGGCGGCGGACGTTGCCACCGCATGGACGCCGGACGGGAAGCGCGTTCTTTTTCATTCCGCGCGTGATGCCTATGCCGACTTTGAACGTCTCTACACGGTTGCCGCGGAAGGCGGGCCGGCCGAAGTTCTGCCAATGTGGCGCGGCGAAGCGGCATGGTTCTCTCCCGACGGCACGCGCATTGCCTACGTGCCAAACCAAATCTGGCAGACCTCGTGGAAGCGCTATCGCGGCGGGCAGACGACGCCAATCTACATTCTCCGGCTGAGCGATCTGGCGCTCGAAAAAGTGCCGCGCGAGAATTCGAACGACGCGCACCCCGTGTGGTTCAGGGATTCCGTCTATTTCCTTTCCGACCGCAACGGGCCGGTGAGTCTGTTCGCCTACGACGCGAAAACGAAAGCGGTGCAGCAGGTGATCGAGAACAAAGGGCTGGACTTCAAGTCGCTGTCCGCGGGGCCTGATGCTCTTGTGTATGAACAATTTGGCGGGATTTTCCTGTTGGATCCCGCCAGCGGCAAACCGAAAAAGGTCAACGTTCGAATCGCAGGAGACTTGCCAGCAACGCGGCCGCACTACGAGAAGGTCGCCGATAAAATCCAGAATGCTGCGATTTCGCCGACGGGCGTCCGCGCGGTCTTCGAAGCCCGCGGCGAGATTTTCACCGTGCCTGGCGAAAAGGGCGACATTCGCAACTTGACGAAGACAGCCGCAGTTGCGGAGCGCGATCCGGCGTGGTCGCCGGACGGCAAATGGATTGCCTTTTTCTCCGATGAATCGGGCGAGTACGCCATGCACGTCATCGGTCAGTCAGGCTCCGGCACGGTCAAAAAGATCAACCTCGGCAATCCGCCCTCATTTTTCTACGGGCCGCTATGGTCGCCAGACAGTAAGAAGATCACCTACACGGACAAGCGGCTGAACCTCTGGTACGTGGACGTGGAAAAGGGCACGCCGGTGAAAGTGACCAGCGACCGCTACGATGACCCAACATCCAACTTCAACCAATCATGGTCGCCGGACAGCAAGTGGTTGACGTACGCCAAGCTGCTCGGGAATCATCTGCGCGCAATTTTTGTTTACTCGCTGGAAACCGGCAAGGAAGCGCAAATCACCGACGGAATCAGCGACGCGCGTTATCCCGTGTTCGAGAAGGGCGGAAAATCGCTGTTCTTCGCGGTCAGCACTGACGTCGGACTTTCCTCCGGATGGCTTGATCTTTCGAGCTACCAGCATCCGGTGCTGAGAAACGTCTATGCTGCGGTGTTGAAGAAAGGCGATCCTTCACCCGTCGAACCACTGAGCGACGAGGAAAAAGCAGCCGCGGAAAAGCCTGGCGATGCCGCGGCGGATAAAGGAAAAGAAGGCGAAAAGGCCAAAGACGGCGATAAGGGAAAAGAGGGAGAAAAGGGCAAGGAAGGTGAGAAAAAGGATGAAGCCGTAAAAGTAACCATCGATCTGGACGGCATCGGGCAACGCATCGTCGCCCTTCCGATCAAAGCGGCGAACTACGTCAGCCTGGAAACCGGCAAGGCCGGGACGTTGTTTCTTTCCGAGGTCGTAGATGTGCCGCGATTCGGCGAGCCGACGCCAGTGACGGTGACGAAGTTTGATCTGACGACACGAAAGACCGAGCCATTTCTAACTGGCATCCGCGAGTTTGCCTTGTCGGCGAACGGCGAGAAAGTGCTTTACCGCCAAGGCCCGGGATGGTTCCTCGCCAAGACGGACGCCGCGCCCAAACCGGGCGAGGGCGCGCTGAAGCTGGACGAGATGGAAGTGTATGCGGACCCGCGAGCCGAGTGGAATCAGATGTATCACGAAGTATGGCGCATCGAGCGCGACTTTCTCTACGACCCCAATCATCATGGGCTGGAAATCAGCGCCGCAGAGAAAAAATACGCGCCCTTTCTGAAAGGATTAGGCGGGCGCGCGGACCTGAATTATCTCTTCGATGAAATGCTGGGCGAGGTCACCATCGGTCACATGTTCATCAGTGGCGGCGACGTCCCGCAGGCGAATCGCGTCGCGGGCGGACTGCTGGGCGCGGACTACAAGATCGAAAACGGGCGCTACCTCTTCTCGCGTGTTTACAACGGGGAGAATTGGAATCCAGACCTGCGTGCACCACTGACGCAGCCGGGCGTGGAGGTGCAAGCCGGGGATTATCTGCTGGAAGTGGAAGGAAGAGAAGTTCGTCCGCCGGCAGAAGTTTACAGCTTCTTTGAGAACACCGCCGGGAAACAGATCAAGATCAAAGTGGGTCCCAATGCCGATGGGAAAGACGCGCGGGAGGTCACCGTGGTGCCGCTGCCGAGCGAGTTCGCGCTCCGGAATCGCGCCTGGGAAGAAGACAATCGGCGGAAGGTGGACGAGCTGAGCGGAGGAAAACTTGCCTACGTGCACGTTCCCGATACCAACGTCGGCGGCTACCTCAATTTCAACCGCTTTTACTTTGCGCAGATCGGCAAGCAAGGCGCCGTGATTGACGAACGCTACAATCATGGTGGCCAGATCGCCGACTACATCATCGACATGGTGAAGCGTCCCCTACGGAACTGTGCGATCGCTCGCGAAGGTGAAGCGTTCTGCTCCCCGCTGGCGCAAATCTACGGGCCGAAAACGATGGTCATCAACGAAATGTCGGGGTCCGGCGGCGACGCCCTGCCGTGGATGTTCCGGCAAGACAAAATCGGGCCGCTGGTCGGCACGCGCACCTGGGGCGGACTGGTGGGAATCTACGGCTACCCGCCGCTACTCGATGGCGGATCCGTGACCGCGCCACGCGTGGCGATTTACGGGTTACACGGCGAGTGGGAAGTGGAAAACCACGGAATTGCGCCGGACATCGAAGTGGAAAACGATCCCGCGTCCGTCGCGGCGGGCCATGACCGCCAGCTAGAAAGAGCGGTTGAGGTTACGCTGGAGGCCCTGAAGAAAAACCCAGTGGTGATCCCGGAGCATCCGCCGTATCCGAATTATCACAAAAAGTAGTTCACGAGCGAATGACTCTGAAGGGGCACAGCACTGCTGCGCCCCTATAATTTTGAAATTAGAGCGCTACCTTTTCCGTTCTCTCGATGGTCTCGCGAAACAATCGCTGAACTCACTGAGATGTCACCGTCGCGCAATGAGAATTGCTGGTAGCAGTGTGTTATTTTGAGGGGTTGGTTCTCTGATGCCGGAACTTCCCGAAGTCGAAACAGTCGCGCGAGGATTGCGCCGAGCGATTCTCGGCCGGAGAATCGTTTCCGTTACCCTCGGAAAGACGGATTTCATTGACGATCCCGTGGCGCTGGAACAGCACTTGCCAGGGCGCTCGATCCAGTCTGTCGAGCGTTACGGAAAGTTCATGCTGTTGCGTCTGTCCGTGGTGAAGGGGTCAGCAGGCATTCCCGCAAATGGAGACGCCGCGCCAGCCTCCCTGCTGGTGCATTTGGGAATGACCGGCCAGCTCGCACCAAGTCCCGCGGCACAGCCATGCGAAAAACATACCCATGTTTGCCTGCTGCTGGATGACGGCCGCGAGTTGCGCTACACGGACGCGCGCCGTTTCGGGCGCATCGCGTATCTCACGGAAGTCCCGCTAGCGGAGGAGTTGATGGGGTTCGGCGCCGATCCGCTGGAAGTAGGCGACGAGGAATTTGCTCAACGGATTCGCAGCCGACGCGCGCGCATCAAAGCCCTGCTCCTGGACCAGGGCGTGCTGCGTGGCGTGGGAAATATTTATGCGGATGAGAGCTTGTGGAGAGCAAAGATTCATCCGGCGCGGCTCGGCGCGAATCTGAGCGCGAAACAAGCAGAGACTCTGCGCCGCGCGCTCCAAGAAATTCTGCAAAAAGCGATCATCCTGCGCGGTTCTTCGATATCCGATTTCCTTGACGCCGAAGGCCAGCCGGGAGAGTATCAGCGGCACCATCGCGCCTACGGACGCGAGGGAAAAAGCTGCTATCGTTGCAAAACGCTTATCCGGCGTGCGATGGTGGCCGGGCGCAGCAGCTATTTTTGTCCGAAGTGTCAGCCGGCGCCGCGCGGATTCAAGGCTTTGCCGCTGCCGGGGAAAAAGCGGCAGAGAGGTTAAACGCAAAGACAGGGAGTCCACAGAGCAGAAGCAGATCTTTGGAAAAATGAAACGAAAAGCGAGGCTCCGCACGTCTATAGCAACAAGTCCATAGAGTGGGCCGCACAGCTGCGACGGGAACACCGTGGAAGTGGCCGCGCGAGGAAGAAAAGGCTCTTTCCGAAAAATCTAGCGGATAGCTGCGAGGGGAAACGAATGAATTCACGGCGAGCGATTGTGTTTGTGTGTGTAGGAGTGCTTCTGCTGGCCGGAGTCCGTGCAGGGTCCGCGCGGCCTTCGCCTGATGACAGCAATGCCTTTGCTGCGGCAGACGCGCAGATTCTAAGTGAGGTGCGCGACCATAGCGAAGCGATGGCCAATATCGAGTACCTCTCCGACTCCATCGGGGCGCGGCTCACTGGTTCACCTCAACTGAAGCAGGCCAACGATTGGACCGCCGCCAAGTTCCGCGAGTATGGCCTGACCAACGTGCACCTGGAGCCTTGGACCATCGCGCATTCCTGGACACGGGGCACCGCGTGGGCGCGCATGGTGTCGCCCGCAGAGCATCCGCTCACCATCGCCTCGGCGGGATGGGCCCCAAGCACGCCCGGCGTGGTGCACGGGCCGTTGGTGTATGTGGACATCAAGAAAGATGAAGATTTTGAGAAGTACCGCGGGAAACTGAAAGGCGCAATTGTTATTGCTCAAGAACCGGAAAGCCTCTCCCCGCCGAAGCCCAATGACAGCTTCGCGGAAGTGAATCGCCCCATGCAGACGCCTCCTCCGCTCAAGGGCATGCCCGCGCCGCCGTCGCCGTCCGCAGGATTCCGCGAAGTGGCTCGGAAGCGCAACGAGTTTTACAGGCAAGAAGGCGTAGCCGTCGTGCTGCGCGATTCGAACAAGCCGCACGGCTTGCTGAACATGACCGGAATCGGCGGCGAGAAATTCGACATTGGCGCGATTCCAACCGCGTTCATCACCGGCGAAGGCTACCGCGCACTCTACCGCATGCAAAAGCATGGGCCCGTGCAAGTCGAGATCGAGATGAAGAATTCTTTTAGCGACCGGCCGGTAGAGGTCTACAACACCGTCGCCGAGATTAAGGGAAGCGAGAAGCCGGAAGAAGTCGTGATCCTCGGTGCGCACCTGGATTCCTGGGACCTTGGCACGGGCTCAACCGATAACGGCACCGGCTCCATGGCCGTCCTCGAAGCGGCGCGCGCGCTGGCGAAACTAAACCTGAAACCGAAGAGAACCATTCGTTTCGTCTTGTTCACGGGAGAAGAAGAGGGGTTGTGCGGCTCGGTAAAATACGTCGAAGCGCACAAGAACGAGTTGGACAAAATTTCCGGCGTTCTAGTGCATGACACTGGAACGGGAAGAGTGCTGACGCTGGCCCTTCACGACAACTATCAAGACCGCGAGATTGTGGATCAGGTGCTGGCGCCCCTGAAGGAGCTAAAACTCCTCGAGCCCACGATGATGCACATGTCCGGAACCGACCACTTGTCCTTCGACGAAGTGGGAGTGCCCGGCTTCTGGGCACTCCAGGATGGCGCGGAGTATAGCAAGACCCACCACAGCCAGTCCGACACCTTCGACAAAGTATGGAAAGACGATTTGAACGAAGGCGCGCAAGTGCTCGCGGCATGGGCCTACAACACCGCGCAATTGCCCGCCATGCTCCCACGCCGGCCGCTGCCGTACCGTCCCTCGGAGGATCCGTCGAGAGCCGAAGCGCCGAAGACCGATCCGATCGTGGAGATGGACACGAAAATCTTGGAGCAGGTGAAGACCGACGAACCCGTTCTCAAAGCAAATCTCAGCTACCTGGCGGATCGCATCGGACCGCGGCTGACCGGGTCAGAGCAACTCGACAAAGCGAGCCATTGGACGATGGAGCAATTCAAGGAGATCGGTCTTTCGAACGTGCACCTGGAGCCGTGGACGATTGCTAACAGTTGGACGCGGGGACCAGCGACGGGCCGAATCCTCTCGCCAACACCAATCACTTTGACGCTCGATACTGCCGGCTGGTCCGCAAGCTCGAACGGCCCGGTGCGCGGCCAAGTGATCGGCACCTCCGCCGAGAAAATCGAAGACCTCGAACAATACAAGGGGAAACTCAAGGGTGCGATCGTGCTGATGGGCCGCCCGCAGGAGGTCCAGGCCCCCGGCAGTCCGCTAACGACGCCCTGGGGCGAAAACACCATCCCTGTCTCCAGGCCCAAGAGCGACAGGCCGTTTGACATCGAAGCCTACAT
>Ga0210409_10005544_pt1 | contig 13249 bp, 13 predicted proteins | sample IncBWH17MmetaG_FD_161649 | JGI IMG/M metagenome (GOLD analysis project Ga0210409, IMG submission 161649) | Forest soil microbial communities from Barre Woods Harvard Forest LTER site, Petersham, Massachusetts, United States - Inc-BW-H-17-M | ecosystem: Environmental > Terrestrial > Soil >...
CACTGGAACTGCTCTCCAACTTTACGAAGATTCCGGAAAATGCCGGCAACCCCAACCAGTGGTACTGGACGGCGGCCGCACGCGGCAACGCGCGAGCGCAATTTTCGCTCGGCAACAACCTGCTGTATGGCAACGCCTGCACCCCAGACGCCAGAAAAGGGCTTGCCTGGCTGCAGCGCGCGGCCGAGGCCGGCCAGGGCGAGGCCCAATACGTGCTCGCCATCGAGATGCTCAGCGGTGCGCGCCTGGCGCCGGACCGAGACGCGGCCCTGAAGTGGCTCGAGCGCGCCGCGAACGGCGACTTTGCGGCCGCCAAGTTGAAGCTGGCGTGGCTGTACGCGACCAGCCCCGACGAAAAGGTTCGCAACCCGAGCGCAGCGCAGAACTATCTGAAACAGATCCAGGACAAGTTCATCGACCAGCTCTCGCTGCTCGAGGTGCGGGCGGCCGTTGCAGCGGCGTCCGGAGATTTTCAGAGCGCGGCGCGCCTGCAGCAGAAGGCGATCGACGAGGCGACGCGGTACGAGTTGCCGACCGAGACGCTCGAGCCGAAGCTGAAAGCGTACCGCGAAGGAAAAGCGTGGGTCGAGGTCGTCTAGAGTCGAGCCAGGCGGGTCGATGCGATTGTCGAGCCCGGAATAAAAAAACCGAGCGGCACCCGCGGTGCCGCTCGGCTGGTGGTGAACTAGCTGGCGTCGGTCCGGCTCAGGCGGTCGCCTGCACCAGGGCGCCGGGCTGCGGGCTCGCGCTCGACAGGCTCGACTCGACACCCAGGTTCTGGATCAGCGCCTGAAGGAACGACTGCAGCGAGGCCGGCGTGCTGCCGCCGGCGGCATCGGCCGCAGGGGTCGTTGCCGGCGTCGAGCTCACGGTGCTGGCTGCGCCGCTGGATGTACCGGTGGTGGCGGCGGTCGATGTGGACGTGACGGCCCCGGTCGTCGATGCCGTCGGGGTGGCGTTCGACGTGGTCGAAGCCGCTGTCGTGCTGGCAGCGCTCGTGCCGGTGAGCGCGCTCACCAGCGCCTGGAAGTCCTGCTGCAGCTTCGATACGGCGCTGTCGCTCGAGGTCGACGCGGTCGACGCGGACGTCGAAGAGCTATTCGACAGGCTTTGCAGCAGGCCCTGCAGGCTGTTGGCCAGGTTGTCGTAGTGCCCCCCGCCGTGATCTTCGCCGCCGCCATCGCTGTCGCCCTCGCCGTCACCGGATTGGCCCTGGCTTTGGCCCGACTGGACCTGGCGCAGCGCGGTGAACAAGTCGTGCAGGAACGAGTGCAGAGCGTTGAGCACGTTGGCGGCGCTGTTGGTGCCGGCCGTCGAACCGCTGCTGTTGCTGTCGGAAGCGACAGTGCCGGAAGTGCCGGTGGTCGTGGTGCCGGTTGCTGCCGTGCTCGCCGTCGTCGTGGCCGAACTGCTGCCGCTCGCCGCGGTGGGCGTCGTGGTCGTCGTGGTCCCGCTGCTGCCGTTCGTGCTGGTGGCAGCCGCGGTCGGCGCGCCCGGCACCAGGCCGAGCTGGCTGAGCGCAGAGAAGATGCTGTCCATGAAACCCATCATGCCGCCGCTGGCCGAGGACTGGCCGCTTTGCCCGCTCTGGCCGTCATCGCCATCACTGTCATTGCCGGTGCGCCGGTTGCCGTGCGCGTGGTGCGCATGTCCGGTGGCCTGCGTAGTTTGTGTCTGATAAACGTTCGAATATGCGCCCGTCGCCTGAATCGACATGATCCCTGTCCTTTCGTCCTGTTCTAGCTGGAGCAGGGCGCAGGCTAAGCGGCTCGGCAGGGCGTCGATCGCGGGAACATCGGCCCAAAAGGAGGCCGGTTCAGGCCGTTGAATGTAAACAGATTCCGGGGACTAGCGAGGCGCCGGTCGGCTCGGCCGCCACCGCGTGAGCCGGCGAGACCCCCGGGCGGTCGGTTGAGCGCCCGGCCTGGCCCAGTTGCGCGCCGGCGGGCGCTGCGATCGGGGAGGGCGGCGCCGCAACCGGCGCCAGGTGCGTCACGGGCACCGAGATCCAGTGCGCGGGCGGCGGCTGCAGCGTGCGGCCAACCGGCCGCGCCAGCTGCATCGTGTCGCGATGGACCCAGGTCACCGCGGCCGGATTGTGCTGGTAGGTGTAGTGCGGCTTGGCGTCCAGCGCATCTGATTGGGCCGCCGCACCGGAGCCGCGCCCCAGGCTCTGCAGATTCACGCTCTGCACGTAGTGGGGAGAGGCGCGATAGCCGGGCACATAGATATCGGCCGGCCCCAGCGGCGACCAGCCGACCATCCCGCTTTCGGCCGCACTGCCGTGCCAGACCACCAGGCAGGGCGCATAGATCGGACGGGCCACGTACTGACCCGGCACCCAGCCCCAGCGTCCGTTCAGCAATACCCAGCGGCCGTAGTGAAACGGGGCAAAGCCCCAGGGCGCCTCGTCGACCCAGGTCCATCCCCACGGCGCCACCCAGACCCACCGGCCGAAGCGGTACGGGACCCAGCCCGCCTGCACGGTGGCGGGAAACCAGATCTGACCGTAATCGGCCACGGTGCGCCACTGGCCGAACTCGTCCAGGCTTTCGACCCCGGTGGTCTCGGACGATACGTAGCGCACGCTGCGCAGCGCATCGTCGCGCCGATCCAGCGGAGCCACCCAGTCATCGAAAGCGTCGGCCAGCCTGGAGGCCATCTGCACGCGCGGGACCGGTTCCCCGCTGACTTCGGCGCGCTGCCCGCCGGACACGGGGAACGTCGCCTCGCCCGTCAGAATGCGCGCGTAGCCGCTGGCCGCCGTGAGCGAGGTCAGCCCCGCAACGCGGTCGACATCGAGGCGGTAGCGGCCCACTTCGTCCAGCACGATGCGCTCGCGCGGGGTGGTCAGGTCGATCTCGGCCAGGGTGTCGCGATTTCGCGCGTGCAGCTCGACCGCGCCGCGCTGGACCACCAGCTCGATCGTCTGGTCGTCGATCCGGACGAAATCGACTTCGGAGTCCCCGTCCACCCGCACCGCCAGCGAGCCGATCCGGATTTCGGCGCGGCTGCCGGCATCGGTGGCGAAGTTCTGCTCGCCGGTGATCGGCCAGTTGACGATCACGGCCCAGGTCTGACCCGAGCCGATGTCGGTCAGCGCGGCCGTACCGACCAGCAGACTCAAGCGCCCGACTCGCCCCGGCGGATCGGCCTCGGACGTGTCCTCCTCGGCGGTGGACTGCGCGGCCCCCGTCAATCCCAGCACGGCGGCCGCGAGGACCGCCGCGGCCCCCTGGGCCGCGCGCCGCCAGTCGATGCCGGTCGGTGTCGAGTTCGCCATCGCTGCCCCAACGCGCCGCTGCGGGTTCAGGTGCACAATCCCACGCCGGGTGTGCGAGGTGGGCGATGCCGCTGCGTTTCGGGCTGTTCGTGATCGGTGACGAAATCCTGTCGGGCAAGCGCCCCGACCGTCACCTGCAGCGGGTCATCGAGCAGCTGTCGGCGCGCGGTCTGCACCTGCGGTGGGCGCAGTATCTGCCCGACGAACGGGCCACACTGATCGAGGCATTGCGTCGCAGCTTCGCGGGCGACGACGTGGTGTTCAGCTGCGGCGGCATCGGTTCGACCCCGGACGACCACACGCGTCAGGCGGCGGCCGCGGCGCTGGGGCGCGAGCTGGTTCTGCATCCGGAAGCGGCCGCGCTGATCGCCGCGCGCTGCGCCCAGCTCGGCCAGCCCGACATGACCACGCCCGAAAACCGCCAGCGGCTGACGATGGGCGAGTTTCCGCAGGGCGCCCGCATCATTGCCAATCCGTTCAACAACATTCCCGGCTTCGCCGTGGGGCAGCATCACTTCTTCCCGGGCTTTCCGGCGATGGCCTGGCCCATGCTGGAGGCGGTGCTCGACTCGGAGTACCGGGGCCACTTCCATTCGGAGCCGGTGGCCGAGCGCTCGCTGCTCGTGTTCGGCACCCCGGAGTCCGCGCTGGTGCCGCTGATGCTGCGGGTCGAGCAGCAGTTTCCGGCCGTGCGCACGTTCAGCCTGCCGTCGCTGGGCGATGGCCAGGACGGACGCATCGCGCGCCGCCACATCGAGCTGGGCGTGAAAGGGCCGCCCGATCAGGTCGATGCGGCCTTCGAAGCGCTGCGCCGCGCCGCCCAGCAAAGCGGCGTCGAACACACCGGCAGTTGATCGATAAAAAAAAGCCTGGTCACTGGGACCAGGCTTTAAAAGCACCACCAAAGGAGGAGACAGAAGGTGGTTTGGACACAGGGTCCAAACTAGTGGTGCCAAGGAGACGTTGTGAAGGCCGGGCAGTCCTGCGCTCAAGCGCGACAAGTTGCGTTCAGCATCGATTGACTGGAAGCGGCCTTCCGCGAGCTCAGCCGACCTTCTTCGCCTTCGCCTTGACGGCGTCGTTGGCGGCGTTGGCGGCGTTCACGGTCGCCGAAGCGGCCGCTGCGAAGTTCGACTCGGCCCAGTCGGCCGCCTGCTTGGCCGCCTTGCTGACCGTGTCAAACGCGGTGTTGGATGCGGCCACCGCGCTCTTGAACATCGACAGCGCTGGCTCCGAGCCGGCCGGGGCGTTCTTGGTCGCAAATTCGATCATTTCGGTGACCTTGCGATTGCCATCGGCAAGCTGCGCTTCGACGATCTTGGAGATCTCGGCGCCGGCGCCGCTGGCGATGCCGTAAACATTGCGCGAGTAGCTCACGGCCTTCTCGATCGTGGGCTGGCTCAGCGTGCTCGACAGCGCGACGAGCTCCTGCACGTCCTTGGCGCCGAGCAGTGTCTGGGTCGTGTCGGCCGCGTCCTGCATCAGGGCCTTGGCTGCGGCAAGGTTCAGGGTGACCATTTTTTCGGCGGCATTGAAAACGGTGTGTCCGAGGGTGTTCAGCGCGTCGAGCTGGCCTTTCTGCAACTCGACGAATTGAGCGGGCGTTGCGTACATGTAGGTTCTCCAGAGTCTTTTGGCGGTTCCGAAATTCCGATTTGTCTCTCTATCGATATGCCCTTCTTCCGGGCTGTGCGTCTTGGTGCAACGCACAATTAGAATTCTATGCTGCTATGCACAAAAGTCAAGTCGGAAACGCGCCATCGAGCTATGCCTGAGTGCCCTCATTGGGTATTCAATTGTAACGAAAAAATATTACAAAACAATGTGTTAAATATATAACCATATCAGTGGAATTGTTTCATCCAAAGGGGCTGCTGCATCGCGCAAACATGGGGCCCTCCTGGCGGCACCCATCGGGCAGCGCGGGACGCGCGCCGGCTTGCGCTGCGGCAGCTGTGGTCCAATTGGCCACCGCATGGACAGCCAGCCACAGCCCGATTCGCGCCGGAAGTTCCGGCACTTCCTGCCGATCACCACGCGCTGGATGGACTGCGGCGTGTACGCGCACGGTGCTGCATCCGAGGGCCCCTGAGACGATGGCGGCCGTGCACCGAATTGCGGTCATCGCCGGCGACGGCATCGGACGCGAGGTCGTGCCCGAAGGGCTGCGGGTGCTCGAGGCGGCCGCCCGGCGCTTCGACATCCGCCTGCAGCTGGACCACTTCGACTTTGCCAGCTGCGAGTACTACGAGCGGCACGGAACGATGATGCCGCCCGACTGGCGCGATCTGATCGGCGGACACGAGGCCATTTTCTTCGGGGCGGTGGGCTGGCCGGCGCGCGTGCCGGACCACGTGTCGCTGTGGGGCTCGCTGATCAAGTTTCGCCGCGAGTTCGACCAGTACGTGAACCTGCGGCCGTGCCGCCTGATGCCCGGGGTGGCCTCGCCGCTGGCGGGCGTTGCGCCCGGCGACATCGACTTCGTGATCGTGCGCGAGAACACCGAAGGCGAGTACTCGTCCATCGGCGGGCGCATGTTCGAGGGCACCGAGCGCGAGATGGTGGTGCAGGAAACCGTGATGACGCGACACGGCGTCGATCGCGTCTTGAAATTCGCATTCGAGCTGGCCGCGCGCCGCGCCAAGCGCCACCTGACCTCGGCCACCAAGTCCAACGGGATCGCGATCACGATGCCGTACTGGGACGAGCGGGTCGCCGCGATGGCGCGGGCGTTTCCCCAGGTGCGGGTCGACCAGTTCCACATCGACATCCTGGCCGCCCACTTCGTGCGCCGCCCCCAGCAGTTCGACGTGGTGGTCGGCTCCAACCTGTTCGGCGACATCCTGTCGGACCTGGGCCCGGCCTGTACCGGCACCATCGGCATCGCGCCGTCGGCCAATCTGAATCCGGACCGCACCGCCCCGTCGCTGTTCGAGCCGGTGCACGGTTCGGCCCCGGACATCGCCGGCCGCGGCATCGCCAATCCGATCGGTCAGATCTGGAGCGCGGCCCTGATGCTGGACTGGCTGGGCCACGCCGACGCAGGCGCAGCCGTGCTGGCGGCGATCGAGCGGGTGCTGGCCGCCGGGCCGGCGCACGCCCCGATCACGCCGGATCTGGGCGGCAGCGCCTCCACCGCCGACCTGGGCCGCGCCATCGCCGCTGCGGTCTAGCGGGTTTGTGCGCTGCCGACCGCCCGGTTCACGGCGGGCCCGGGAGGCTATAGAATCCTTTTTGGAGGGTCAGACTCGACGGGTCGTCCGAAAAGCCCGGCTGCACGCCGGTTTATGCGAGCGGCAGCAAGAGGCGGTTGGGCGTATCAATCAACATGCTGGTCAAAAGCGGGAACCTGGAACGCATGCAGACGATTCGTAACGCAACGTGGGCGGGGTGCTGGGCCCTGGGCCTGGCGCTCGCGCAGACGTGCGCCTGGGCGGCCGAGCCGACGCCCGCGCACGAGCCGCGCCTGCGCTCGGCCATGGCGATCGTGGTCGATCAGGACACCAACGAGGTGCTGTACGAGAAGAACGCGGACCACGTCTCCTCGATCGCCTCGATCACCAAGCTGATGACGGCGATGGTCACGCTGGACTCGCAGCTGCCGCTGGACGAGGATTTGGTCGTCACCCGCGAGGACCGCGCCAGCGGTTGGGCCAATTCGAGGCTGCGGCCGGGAACTCACCTGTCGCGCGAGCAGGCCTTGCATCTGGCGCTGATGTCGTCGGAGAACCACGCGGCGCACCTGCTGGGACGGACCTATCCGGGCGGGGTCGAGGCGATCGTGGACGCGATGAACGCCAAGGCGCAGCTGATCGGGATGACCGATGCGAATTTTGCCGATCCGACGGGGCTGTCGCCAGAAAACCGCGCCAGCGCCGCCGACCTGGTGCGGATGGTCAAAGCCGCCTACGACTATCCGGAGATCCGCTACGACTCGGTCAGCACCGACATGATCGTTCCGGTCGGCCACCATACGGTGCACTACCAGAACACCAATCACCTGACCTCGCGTCCGGACTGGCAGATCGGGCTGCAGAAGACCGGCTACATCGCCGCGGCCGGCCGTTGCCTGGTGATGCAGGCGGCCATCGCGGGGCGCCGCGTCGTGATGGTGCTGCTCGATTCGGTGGGCAGTGCTTCGCGTTTCGCCGATGCCCAGCGCCTGCGCGACTGGATCAAGGCCACCAAGGGCGCCGACACGAGCGCCAGCGCCACGTTCTGAGGCTTCCCACGCCCCGCCTACGCTCGCTGCGCGAGCTACGGCGGGCAAGCCCGGCGAAGCAGGGTCAGGCGTTGCTCTGCAGCTGGTGCCCCAGCCCGGCCGAGATCTTCGCCGCGGTTCCGACCAGCTCTTCGATCCACGCTTCCTGCAGGCGGTCGGCCGGCGCCGACACTGAAAGGCCGGCCACGACGTGGCCCGAGTCGTCGCGGATGGCGGCTGCGATGCACCGCACTCCGAGCTCGAGCTCCTCGTTGTCCTTGGCGAAGCCGCGCGCCCGAATCAGCGACAACTCCCGCTCGAGCCGCGGCAGGTCGGTGATGCTGTTGCGCGTGTGACCGGCCAGGCCGGTGCGCGTGGCGTACGAGCGCACCGTGCGGGCCTCGTCGAATGCGAGAAAGAGCTTGCCGCTGGAGGTCAGGTGAAGCGGGGCGCGCCCGCCGATCGCCCGCACCACCTGCATGCCCGAGCGCTCGCTGTAGGAGCGCTCGACGTACACGATCTCGTCGCCCTGGCGCACCGATAGGTTCACCGTCTGGCCGGTCTTGCGATGCAGATCGCGCATCGGCTCGACCGCCGCCTCCCTCACCGAAAGCCTCGCCTTGACCAGGTTGCCCAGCTCGAGCAGTCGCATGCCAAGGCGGTAGGTGCCGGGCTGTTCGCCCCGGTCGACGAAGCGACCGAACACCATGTCGTTCAGGATCCGGTGCGCGGTGGACGGGTGCAGCCCGGTGCTCTGCGCCAGCTCCTTCAAGCTGACCGATCCGGACTGCTTGGCCAACGCGTCCAGCAGGTTCATCAGGCGCTCGATGACCTGGATCGCGGTGCGTTCGCGCGCTCGGACGGTTGGAGCTTCGAGGTCCGATGGCGAGGTTCGATGCATGGTGCGACGCAGAATCCGAATGACGACTGTTTATACCACGATGCGAAAATGCGCGTCGAGCCGCTCTCTGAATCGCGGGGGACGCAGTCGATCGCTGGCGCGCCGGTGCCCAGAACATGATGCGCCGCAACGACCATGCGCTGCAACCGGCCGTCATGCATCGAGCACGCGGTAGCGGGTGGCGCCGCGCGGATCGCGCTCCGACACCAACATGTTCGCAGCCTGGATCGGCCAGACGAACGGGTCGACCGGCTCGGCCGCGTCGGCCGATTCGCTGCGGTGCCGCCCCGGCAGATCGCGCAGCAGCGTGACGTGCGCGACGAAGGCCTTGGTGTCGAACCGGATCCGCAGCGCCTGCAGGCAGCCGCGCACGCGCCCGGCCAGATCGGCGAGGCGCGCGTCTTCTTCGGCGCCGCCGGCCCACAGCACACGCGCGCGGTCGAAGCGGCCGACCCGGTCGATGCGCCAGTCGAAGGGCTCGCTCGGGATGCTGCGCAGCGCGCTGGCGGCCTCGTGCGCGCCCGACAGCGGCAGCTCCCCGATGAAGGCCAGCGTCAGATGCAGGTTGGCCGCGTTGATGCGGCGCGCGCCCGGACAGCGCGGCAGCATGGCGGATGCGACGCGGTCGAGCCGATTGCGCGTCGTGTCGTCCGGCCAGCAGGCGACGAAGCAGCGCACCGTCCGTCCCGGTTACACCGGCGCCGGCGCGGCGGCCTTGCGATATTCGGCGATGGCCCGTCGGCACTCGCCGATCAGGCCCGGCCCGCGATACACCAGTCCGGTGTACAGCTGCACCAGGCTCGCGCCGGCGCGCAGTTTCTCCACCGCGTCGGCGCCGCAGAAAATGCCGCCCACGCCGATGATCGGCAGCGCGCCTTGCAGGTGTTGCGACAGCGTGCGCACGACCTGGGTGGAACGCGCCAGCAGCGGTCGCCCCGAAAGGCCCCCGGCCTGGTGCCCTTGCGCAAGATCGGCGATCGCTTCGCGCGCCACCGTCGTGTTGGTGGCGATCACCGCGTCGATCCGGTGCGCCACCAGGGTGTCGGCGATGCGCTTCAGGTCCACCTCGGCCAGATCCGGCGCGATCTTCACCGCGATCGGCACGCGCCGGCCGCTGTGGTCGGCCAGGCGCGAGCGCTCCCCGTCCAGTCGCGCCAGCAGGCCGTCCAGTTCGCCGGCGTCCTGCAGCGCGCGCAGCTCGCGCGTATTGGGCGAGGAGATGTTGATCGCCACGTAGGCCGCGTACGGGTAGACGGCGGCGAGCGCCTGCACGTAGTCGTCGTGGGCGCGTTCGATCGGCGTGTCGGCGTTCTTGCCCAGATTGACGCCCAGCGGCGCGGCCAGGTGCAAGGCGCGTATGCGGGCCACCAGAGCGTCGAGGCCGTCATTGTTGAATCCGAGCCGGTTGATCAACGCGCCCGCCTGCGGCAGCCGGAACAGGCGCGGGCGCGGATTGCCCGGCTGGGGGCGCGGCGTGACGGTGCCCACCTCGACCGCTCCGAACCCCAGGTCGGCCAGGGCGGCGACGAACGCGGCGTTCTTGTCCAGGCCGGCGGCCAGGCCCACCGGATTCGGAAAGCTCAACCCCATCACCGTGACCGGATCGTCCGGCAGGCGTGGACGCAGGGCCCGCGCGCCGCCGATGGCGTGTGCGCCGGCCAGCGCGTGCAAGGTCAGATCGTGCGCGGTCTCCGGATCGAGCGTGAACAGCAGCTGGCGGGCAAGCCCGTAGACCGGCGGCGCCTGCAGCAGGCGGTGCAGCAAGGCTTCAGCCCTTGGCGGGCGTTGCGTCCGTTTTCCTGCGCACCCAGTGACCCCGGCGCAGCACCTCGACCGGCCGGAAATTCGCCTTGTACGACATCTTGGTACTTTGCTCGATCCAGTAGCCCAGGTACAGGTACGGCAGCTGCAGCGCGCGGCACTGGGCGATCTGCCACATCACGTTGTAGGTCCCGAAGCTCGCGCGCAGCTCGCTCGGATCGTAGAAGGTGTACACCGACGACAGCCCGTCGGCCAGCACGTCGATGATCGAAATCATCCGCAGCCGGCCCAGGGCGCCGGTCGGCGCGTGGGGCGGGGCCGGGTCGCGGAACTCGACCAGGCGCGTGTTCACCTTGGTCTGCAGCAGGAACTGCGAGTATTGCTCGCGGCTGTCGTTGTCCATTCCGCCGCCCGCGTGGCGGGTGGCCTGGTAGCGCAGGTACAGCTCGTAGTGCTCGGCGTCGAACGCCAGCCCGACCACGCGCGAGACCAGGTGCCGATGCATGTGCCAGGCTCGCCGCTGACTGCGGTTGGGGCGGTACTCGGCCGCCGGCACCCGCACCGGTACGCAGCTGCTGCAGCCGTCGCAGTGCGGCCGGTAGGTGAAGATGCCGCTGCGGCGAAAGCCGGCCCGCACCAGTTCGCTGTAGATGTCGGCGTTGATCAGGTGGGCCGGCGTTGCCACCTGCGAGCGGGCCTGCCGGTCATCCAGGTAGCTGCACGGATACGGTGCCGTCGCGTAGAACTGCAATGCGGAAAACGGCAGTTCTTTGAGGTTGGCCACGTTCAGTGATCCGCAAGCAACGAGTTAAGCCGGGTGCCTCGATAGACCGACCAATCGATCGGATCCATCTGCACCGCTTCGGCGAGGCGCTGAAGGAACTGCGAGCGGCGAAGCTCGCGGGCCCCGAGCGACGCCAGGTGCGCGGTGCTCTGCTGGCAGTCTATCATCGCGACGCCCTCCCGCCGCAACAATGCGACCAGCGTAGCCAGCGCGATCTTGGAGGCGTTGGGGCGCCGCGAGAACATCGACTCGCCGAAGAACATTCGTCCCAGGCACACCCCGTACAGTCCCCCCAGCAGATCGGCGCCGTCGCGCAATTCGATGCTGTGCGCCAGGCCGGTGCGGGCCAGTTCGCAGTAACCCGCCACCACCTGCTCGCCGATCCAGGTCCCATCCTGGCCCGGCCGCGGTGCCGCGCACGCCCGCATCACGGCCTCGAACGCTCGGTCGGCGCTGACCTCCAGTTCCGCGCTGGCAGCGGCCGCCCGCACCGCCTTGCGCAGCGACCGCGACAGGTGAAACTCATCGATGAACAGAACCATACGTGGGTCCGGGCTCCACCATAACGCGGGCTCACCCTCGCTGAACCAGGGAAATATCCCCGAGCGGTACGCCTGCGCCAGGCGGGTCGCCGTCAGCTGCGACAGCGCCGACGCGGCCAGCAGTCCGTTGGGTCTCTTAAGGGCCGCGCTCGCCGGCGGGAACGGCGCGCCGTCCGGCAGCCAGGGAATCATGTGCGAGGTCGCGGCGAAGCGCCGATGATCTCCGATGTATGGGTGCCGAAGAGGCCCTTGGTGCGGTCCTCGAAGAACAGGCGCAGCGTCGTGTCGACCGTGCGAAACGCGATCCGGTCCCACGGGATGTCGGCCTCGGAGAACAGGCGCACCTCCAGCGTCTCGGCACCGGCCGCGAAGTCCAGGTCCAGCAGGCGCGCCCGGTAAAAGATGTGCAGCTGCTCCACGCTGGGCACGTCGATCAGCGTGAACAGCGGCCCCAGTTCCACGCGCGCGCAGGCCTCCTCCTCGGTCTCGCGGCGCGCTCCCTCGGCCGCCGACTCGCCCACTTCCATGAAGCCGGCCGGCAGCGTCCAGTATCCCTGGCGCGGCTCGATCGCGCGCAGGCACAGCAGCACCTGATCATCCCAGACCGGAATAGTGCCGACCACGGGGCGGGGGTTCACGTAGTGGATGGCCCCGCACTGGTCGCAACAGTCGCGCAAGCGTGAATCGCCCCGCGGCACCCGGCGCGTGATCGTGTGGCCGCAATTGGAGCAGAAGCGGGCATCGGCATGCTTGAACATCGGCCGAGTTTAACAATCGCGACTGCCGAAGCTCCCCGCTCCCGCTTGCGGGAGAGGGGCCGGGGGTGAGGGTCGTCGCGGGCGCTAAGCTGCCAACACCCCAGGAGACCCCATATGCCCAACCCCGCCGTCGTCCTTCTCAGTGGAGGCCTGGATTCGGCCACCGTGCTGGCGATGGCCGCGGCCCAGGGCTTCGAGACGAGCGCGATCAGCTTCCGCTACGGCCAGCGCCATGACTACGAGCTGCAGGCCGCTGAGCACGTGGCGCGCCGCCACGGCGCCCGCCGCCACATCGTGGTCGAGTTCGACCTGCGCGCGTTCGGCGGCTCGGCGCTGACGGGCGATGTGCCGGTGCCGAAGGACCGCAGCATCGAGCAGATGGGGCAGGGGATTCCAGTTACCTACGTGCCGGCCCGCAACACGATCTTCCTGAGCTTCGCTCTCGCCTGGGCCGAGACGCTGCAGTGCGGCGACATCTTCATCGGGGTCAACGCCCTGGACTACAGCGGCTACCCGGACTGCCGGCCGCAATACATCGAGGCGTTCGAGCGGATGGCGAACCTGGCCACGCGCGCCGGCGTCGAGGGCACGCACGCCTTGACGATCCATGCGCCGCTGATCCGGATGACCAAGGCCCAGATCATCCGGGAAGGCTTGAGGCTGGGCGTGGACTACTCGCTCACCAGCAGCTGCTACGACCCCGGGCCCGATGGCCGCCCCTGCCGGCACTGCGACGCATGCCTGCTGCGCGCCAAGGGCTTTAGCGAGGCCGGGTCGGCCGACCCGCTCCTCGCGCGCTTTTCGAGTAGCTGATTCCGGCGGGGCGCAGCGCGCCCCTCATTCGTGTAAAATGTTCTGTTCCTCGGTGCCGCTGCATCGATGTCACCCACTGACGCGGGGTGGAGCAGTCTGGCAGCTCGTCGGGCTCATAACCCGAAGGTCACAGGTTCAAATCCTGTCCCCGCAACCAAACACGGCAAGGGCCTGCAAATGTGCAGGCCCTTTGTTTTTCACGCCCG
>Ga0210409_10005545_pt1 | contig 13247 bp, 8 predicted proteins | sample IncBWH17MmetaG_FD_161649 | JGI IMG/M metagenome (GOLD analysis project Ga0210409, IMG submission 161649) | Forest soil microbial communities from Barre Woods Harvard Forest LTER site, Petersham, Massachusetts, United States - Inc-BW-H-17-M | ecosystem: Environmental > Terrestrial > Soil >...
ATTGGCGTTCAGGTGATTGGGCGGCCGCACGAGGAAGAACTTGTGCTGGGTGTTGCGGAAGGGATCGAACGGGGGCGGGGGGCGTGGCAGGCGCCGGGGATTTAGTTTGCTGGCGTTGGTTGGCTGGAGTCTTCGCTGGCTTCGGTGGGTGTACGTGAGAGGTGCCGTTTGCGTGTTTTTTTAGGGCGGCGGTCGCTGAGGTTCTTCGGGCATCCTCGTCGGATGCCCTCAGAATGACATTTCACTTTGCGCGTTGGAAACTCTTCGCATCGTGCTACTGCGGGGGCTCGGCTAGCTCTGGATTGCGCACGCGGTCGTCATCCATGGCGCGGCCTTCTTTTTCGTCGTCCGTGGCGCGACGCTCTTTTTCCTGGTCGCGCGAGGTATCGATCAGCTTCTTGGCAGCGAGCATTTCTTTCTGGGCTTCTTCGCGACGGCCCAACTTCATCAGAATGCGCCCACGCATGAAGTGCACGTTTTGACTGTCCGGCGCGAGGCGTTCCGCTCGATCGATCTCCGGCAAAGCTTGTTGATATTTGTCCTGGCGGACATGAATTTTTGCTAGTCCAAAGAGGGAGTCCGGCATTCTTGGGTTATGCCGCAAAGCCTCGACAAACTGCGTTTCGGCTTCTTCATCTCTTCCTACCTTCAAATAAAAGTCGCCAAGCTGTTCGTAAATGTCGGCCGAATCGGGATCAGCCGCGATCTCTTTGCGAAATTCCGCTTCGGCGTGTTGGTTGTCGTTGGTATGCATATACGCGATGCCCAGCCCAAAATGAAGGAATGGCAGGTTCGGATTGATCTTCTCGGCGCGCTGCAACTCCACGAGCGCCTTCTCTGGTTCATCACGGTTCAGATAGGCTTTCCCCAGAATCAGCCGGAATTCCGGATCGTCGCCGCCGACTTCCACGAGGCGCGCTAACGCTTTCTCATCGAGTTCCTTGCGGCCCGCGTTGTGAGCGGCGATGCCGAGGACATAGAGGTACATGAAATTGCTGGACGCCTGCGGCCACAGCGGCTCCAACACCGAAACGGCCTGGGCGTAACGAACGGTGAAGACGTAGCAGAGTCCGAGCAGATATCGCGCCTGGAAGGAGTCGGGTTGGTCGCGGACCACCGACGCCAGCGGCGCCACTGCTCCAGGATAATCGCCACGTCGATATTTCACGAGACCGATGTCGAGTCGTATTCCGGGCGTTCTCGGATCGAGCTTTTCCGCTTTCTGCAGGAAGCGTAGCGCCTGATCCCAGTCCTTGCGGCGCATGGCAACCACTCCGAGATTCGAGTACGCCGCCGCTGCCTGCGGATCGGCGGCAAGCACTTCGCGGAACGCCGCTTCCGCGGTTTCCAGATCACCTCGCTGCAACGCTGCTTGACCTCTGGCGAACGAAGCCTGCGGATCAACTCGGGCGCTCGCTGCGGACGTGGTCGCCTGCGCCGATTCGGACGCGTCTGAGCGAGCCGGTGCGTGGTAGTCCTCGGCCACCACGCACACAACGCTGACTACAACCAAAATCGAACAGAAGCAGAGCATAGGCACTCGGTGTAGCGCGGCGACCATGGGACGTGGCATGGGACGTAGTGTCCAGCGGTGGCACTTCGAATTCAAGTTGCAACGCGGCTTTGCCACTGCATTTTCGTTCGGCGATTGCGCCGTCGGACCCAGTACGTCCGGTAATCCTTATTGAACGCATTAAAAAATTCCTTCTTGACAGCAACACGGAAATGCCATATTAACTCGTTTTAATAGCCGTCGGTGCCGATGTACCCGTCGAGTGGTGGGGGCATTTCCGAAATGAATTGTGTCCGGCGAGCCGCGAGCTATTCCTGTCGCAACCGCAGAACCAGTTATCCCTCACATTGCCCAGCTCTTACCCAGAGGATTGCGTCTAACGGGCCCAATCTAAGATTCTCCGGAGGTACTAAAGTGAAGGGACATATTCATTCCCGTAACACGGGCGATTTCCTATATTGCCTCAGCGGCGCGACACTGCTGAGGATTCTAGTGTGTGCCACTTTGGTGTTGTGTCTGCCGTTTCTCGCGAGCGCGCAAGACACCGGTTCGATCAGTGGCACGGTTTCGGACAAAAGCGGCGCAGCTATTGCTGGCGCCGATATCGTGATCACCAGTACGGCGGGCAGCTTGACGCGAGCTACGGTCACCAACAGTGACGGCGCTTACGTGGCCGCCGGCCTGCCGGGCGCCAGCTATGACCTGACGGTGACCGCCAAGGGCTTTCAGAAGTACACGGCCCACGGCGTGGTGTTGGACGTTGCACAGAAAATCCGTGTGGATGTGCAATTGACCGTTGGCTCGGTTTCCGAAGAAGTGGTGGTGACCGGCGAGAGCGTGGCCGAGGTCGAGACCGCGTCCTCGGAACTCGGTACCACAATCAGCGGTAAGCAAATCAGTCAGCTCGAACTGAATGGCCGCAATTTCACGCAACTCGTAACTCTCACGCCCGGCGTCGTGAGCCAAACCAACCAGGACGAAGGCACGGTGGGCGTCAACGGGAACGTCGCGTACAGCATGAATGGCGGGCGCAACGAGTACAACAACTGGGAGCTGGACGGCGGCGACAACATGGACAATGGCAGCAATTCCACGCTGAACGTTTATCCCAATGTGGAAGCCATCGCCGAGTTTAAGGTCTTAACCTCCACGTACGGCGCGCAGTATGGCCGCAATGGCTCAGGCACCATCGAAGTAGAAACCAAGTCGGGAGGCAGTTCCTTCCACGGCAGCGCCTTCGAGTACTTGCGCAACGACTTCTTCAACGCCAGGCCCTGGGTATCCGGCGGCGAACCCGGGAACCCTAACCCACCGTACAAGAAGCATGACTTCGGCTACACCGTTGGCGGTCCGGTGTACATCCCACGCTTCTACAACACCGAAAAGCGGAAGACGTTCTTCTTCTTTTCCGAGGAATGGCGAAGAGAGAAGAACCCGAACGCGATTACGCAAAACGTTCCGTCGGTGGCCGAGCGCGGCGGGAATTTTTCGGAGCTTTGCCCGGGTCCCGACTGCCCGAAGGTTGCAAATCCCGCGGCGGTGCCCATTAGCGCCGTCGGTCAAGCCCTCGAAGCGCTCATTCCGGTTCCCAACACCACCAACGGTGGCTTCCCTGCGGTCGCCGACACCATCTCGACCCCCACGACCTGGCGCGAGGAACTGGTCCGCATCGATCACAATATTACCGACAACTATCGCTTGACGTTCCGCTACATCCACGATTCCTGGCAAACGGTCCAGCCCAATCCTCTCTGGGGCATTGGAAACTCGGCCTTCAACAGCATCAATACCAACTTCGTTGGCCCGGGCACGAGCTTTGTGGCGCGCCTCACCGCGAATGTGACGCCCACGCTGTTGAACGAATTTGTGGCCAGTTACACCGCCGACCATATTTTCCTGACGGCAGTCAACCTCCCGCCGTTTCCCGCCGGGTTTGCCATGGGCTCGCTCTTTAGCAACGGCTTCGGCGGAAAGCTGCCGGCCATTCAGCTCGGGAATAACGCCGCCTATGGCGGCAGCTTCGGCCAGGACACCGGATACTTCCCCTGGAACAATGCCAATCCCACCTACACCTATCGCGACAACGTGACCAAGATTGTAGGCACCCACACTTTTCAGTTCGGCGCCTATTTCGCCGCCGCGCAAAAGAATGAAGATAGCACCGCCAATGTCCAAGGGCTGCTGACTTTCAGTACCTCAGCTCCGGTCAGCACCGGCAACGCCTTTGCGGATTTGCTGATGGGGAATGTCTCGAGCTACAAGCAGTGGAACGCCACGGTGAAGTATTACAATCGCTACAAAATCTTCGAGCCCTACTTCCAGGACGACTGGCGTGTCACCAAGAAATTCACGGTCAACCTCGGCTTGCGTGTGAGCCTCTTTGGAACTTACCGCGAGCGGTATCAACAGGCCTTTAACTTCGAACCTACCGCCTTTGTTGCGGGCGCCTCTGCCGGAATCGACACCACCGGAACCGTCACCGGCAGCACGGGAGCTCTCGTAAAGGGTTCCGGCAATCCACTCAACGGCATTATCCAGTGTGGCGGGAAGGGGGGAACCTTCGCCGTTCCTGGTTTCGCGGCCACTGTCGGCCCGTCCTCCAACGCCGGCTGTTTGCAGGGCCACCTCTTCAACCCGGCCCCGCGCCTGGGCTTCGCCTGGGATCCTAAGGGTGACGGCAAAACGGCTATTCGTGGCGGCTATGGAGTCTTCTTCGAGCACACCAACGGTAACGAAGGCAATACCGAATCTCTGGAAGGTTTTCCACCGAGTGCGTTCACTTCTTCACAATTTAACGTCGTGGGCTACGGCAACATCGGCGGCGGCGGGCTGCTTTTCCCTTTGTCCGTCAATTCCATCCCCAACAAGGCCATCTGGCCCTACGTGCAGCAGTGGAACCTGAACGTCCAGAAGGAACTCCCGTCTCACGTGATTGTTTCCGCCGCTTACGTCGGAAGCAAGGGCACGCATTTGACCCTGGTCAACAACGCCAACCAGCTACTGCCGGTGCCCGCGGGTAGCAATCCTTACCCGACGGGAACCCCCATCGTGTCCGCCGATTGCAGCAATTTCACAACCGCCAACGGCCTCCCGACGGGGGCCACCTTGGGTAACGGCACGGTGGTTCCTACCGCTGCGGTGCCTAATTTGTGGGTCGCCTGCGGCAACAGCCCGGACCCACTGCGGACTGCTTTCCCGGGTTACAGCAACATTACGAAGCTCTATGACCAGGCCAACTCCGTCTACCACGCACTCCAGCTCGGCGCACAACGCACCGTCGGCGATCTAACCTTGAGCGCGGCCTATACCTATAGCCATTCCATCGACGATTCGTCGGATCGCGGCGATACTGCCTTTGTGAATGCGTACAACATCGCCGCCAATCGCGCTAGTTCGACTTTTGACATGCGCCATAACCTGACCGTCAGCTATGTCTACGGTTTGCCTTTCTTCAAGGCGTCAGGGCTGACGCATACGCTCCTTGGCGGCTGGCAGCTTTCCGGCATCACCATCGCCCAGGCCGGCCTTCCCTTTAGCGTGACCAACGGCACCACTTTCGGCGACAATGCAGGCGTCGGCAATGGCGTGGGCACTGGCTCTCGTCCCGATCTGGTCGGCAACCCGCGCGCGAGCATACCGCAGACCGAGTTCCCCAACGTCCGCGGACCGGTGATCTTTAACCCCGCGGCTTTCGCGCTACCCACCGGCCTGACCTTCGGCACCGTCGGCCGCAACACTTTAAATTACCCCGGCCGCTTGAACTTTGACGCCGGGCTCTCCAAGCGCTTCGCCATCACCGAACGAATGGGCTTCGACTTCAAATGGGAAGTCTTCAACCTATTCAATCACACGCAATTCGACCAAATCGACAACCAGGGCCTGGGGGTAAACGCCATTCCTTTGGACACGGCCACTCCAGGCGCGAACCTTAACAGCTCGAGTTTCTTGCATCTGACCGGAGCACACGCGCCGCGCCGCATGCAATTCGGCTTGCGCTTCTACTTCTAACTTTGCTAATCCAAACCGAGAGGGCCCTGCCACGTGGCGGGGCCCTCCCTTTTTTCGCAGCCGGGACACGCACCTCGAACGCTGGGCACGTCGAAGACGAGATTCTTCCGCGGCGGTAGCAGCATCCTCATCATGGCCACCGGACATTTAGCGCGTAGATTTCCGAGTTGCCGATGTCGCGGGTAAAAACCGGAGAGCCGTCCGGCGCGACATTGATTTGAGTAGAGTCCGTAATTGTATCGACTACCCTTCGGAGGTTTTTCAAGCTGGTGATGGTCTCTATCCGGCGGTCGGCAAACCGGACGCGCTGAACCTTGGGTTCCACACCTCCAGTCGTAAGGTAGAGATACTTGCCATCCGGCGAGACCATCCAGTTCACGAAGTTGCCAGCAGCAAGGTCAGTCCATTTCTGTGTCTTGAAGTCAAAGATTGCGAACTTCGTATCGTCAGTAGCAGCCAGTAGGCTTTCCTGAGTGATCCACAAGCTCCCGACTCTGCCCTCGGAGGAGGGCACAACTGATGCCTTCCCAGTGCGCACGTCGAAAATCCGTAAGTAGCTCCTTGTTTCACTGATAGGTTCGTCATTATCGGAGGTAAAGGCTAGGAGGTTTCCGTCCGGGGACCAGTTGGCACCGCCGGAATGTTTCTCAACAATCTGCGGTTGCCCGCCATCGATATTGATCACATATGTTTCCCAGTTAGAGGTCTGGAAGGCGACTCTCGTTCCGTCCGAGGAAATAAAAGGGTAAGCCACTTCCATTGGAGGGTAGGTAAGCTGCATACGCTCGGTTCCATCGCTGCGGCTACGCCACAGAGTGTGGTCCGGATACGAAATATAGGCCACCCATTTCCCATCCCGGGAGAATGTTGGGTCTGTCGCCGAGATCCCAGAGAGGAATGGCAGGAATTGACGTGATTTCAGATCATAATGAACAAGTTCGCCACGCCGCTTTGTGCCGATGGCAAAGATCTGCTTTCCATCGCGGCTCGGGATTGCGCCCGAATAGGCCAGCGGCCCGGCTGTGAGTCGAATTGGTTCCCTTGGACGGTAGAGGAGCCATGTTTGCAACGGAAGCGCCCAGAGATCCGATCCTTGCCGACGCGCGGTTCCATAAGCCAGATATTTTCCGTCCGAACTCCACGTAGCGCAACATTTACCCTGACTCGCATTCAAGATCGTGGGAAGCGCTGTCCCGTCGGCCGCGATTTCAAACAAACTTGAGGAAGCCCAGCCTCTAGAATAGAGCGTGAAAACAATTCGCTTCCCGTCTGGTGAAACGTTGGGATCTTCAACGATACCGGCCATTGAAACTAGCTTGCGCGAGTTTGAGCCATCTTTGTCTGCCACATATAAGTCTCCTCCTTTGGCGAAAATGATGCGACCGTCCGGAAAGAAATTGGCGTCCTGTCCCTCTATGCTGCCGAGGCGGCGCGGCTCTCCCCCTGGGAGGGGAATTGACCATAGAGGGTACGCAGCATCATCAGAGCCGCCGACCAAAGCGAGTAACGCGGAACCCTGCGCTGTCAGTCCGGCGATTCGGGCACCAACAACTCTGGTGTCAACGATTGCAGTGCGTCCGCCTGTGATGGAGACCTGGGCGATCTTCCAACTTCCAGTCGGCCCTTCGTTGAAATAAATTCGTGATCCATCACTGATTAGTTTGCCCTCCTTCGGTTCTCCATCGTCACTGAGTTGAGTAATGGATTCCACCACCGGGCCAGCGCGCGGGATTCTCGACCATGCGAGGACTGCGACAAGAACGATTATAGCCGCTACTGCTACCGCCCATGCCCTAAACGAGCGCAAATCCTGGTCGATGACCGCAATCGGTGAGCTGCTCGATTCAGACAGGGCTTCCAGCCCTGAAGCCAAATCCGCTGCCGCAACTGGCTCCATTTCTTTATCCCGCTTCAGCCGTTGCAGGTCGGTACGAATGTCCGAGGCGTGCTGATAACGCAGTTTTCGGTTTTTCTCCAGAGCCTTATTGATGATTTCGCCCAGCTTGGGCGGAACTTCGGGATTAATGCGGATCGGAGGCACGGGTGGGCGCTCAAGAATTGCATGTGAGATCATTCCCGAAGTGTCGCCTCGAAATGGCAGTTGCCCGGTGGCCATCTGATACAGCACGGCACCGAAGGAGAACAGGTCAGTTCGCTCGTCCAATTCCTTACCTTTAACCTGTTCTGGCGACATGTACGCGACGGTGCCGAGAGCCGTACCGGGACTGGTTAGATGTTCCTCTAAGTCTAAGTCGAGTGCCGCTGCGGTCGGCTCCGTTCCGGACACTGGTTTGCGAGAGAGTTTGGCTAAGCCAAAATCGAGGATCTTGGCATGGTCACGATCGGTGACAAAGATGTTAGTGGGCTTCATGTCGCGATGGATGATTCCTTTGGCGTGTGCGGCATCGAGCGCGTCGGCGATGTCGATACCCAGCGTAACCAGCGTGTCCAGATCCATGGGGCGATTGGCCATGCAATGCTTTAACGTCGAGCCTTCCAGAAATTCCATCGCAATGAATGCTAGACCATCCTGTTCACCGATGTCATAGATCGTGCAAATATTGGGGTGATTAAGGGCCGATGCGGCCTGCGCCTCGCGCTGGAAGCGGGCGAGGGCATGCGAATCTCGAGCTACATTCTGAGGTAGGAACTTGAGCGCGACAAAACGGTGGAGACGCATGTCCTCCGCTTTGTAAACGACTCCCATTCCGCCGCCACCGAGCTTCTCAACGACGCGGTAGTGCGAGATGGTATCGCCAATCATTGGAAAGGGGATCCTGTTGGCGCTCATCTTAGGATGTGGTCAGAGGCAAGTCAACGAAGGCATATTTCTCGAGCGGGACCGAATGCTGGGCCTTTAGGCCGAAGACGGCTACTAACAGCAATTGTGTCTCAAGGTGCGGCGAAAGATTTTCTGGGCATCCCACCGGCTCCGGCCGATTCTGGGCGGCGCTTTTTTCCCAAGCGCCGCCCTATTTTTTTGTATACTCCCTTCGCCGCTTAGAAGCGCTCAAAAAAGGGAGTATGTGACTCCATGAACCGACGAACCTTCATCGAATCATCTATCGCCGCAGCCGTAGTCTCCGCGACAGCCCGTCCAGCGTGGGGCGCGGTCCATCACATCGATCGCATCGGTCTGCAGCTCTACACCGTCCGCGAACTGATGAAGCAAGACTTCGACGGCACCATTGCCGGTGTCGCCAAGATCGGCTACAAGGAAGTGGAATTCGCCGGCTACTTCGGCAAAACCCCCAAGGAAGCGAAGGCCGTTATTGACGCCAACGGCCTGACCTCGCCCTCGGCGCACCATCCCATCGATGCTCTCGAAAGCAAATTGCCGGAGATCCTCGAAGGCGCGCACGTCATCGGACAAAAATTTATCGTGTGCCCGTACCTCGATGCCAAGTCGCGCACCGCCGATGGCTACAAGCACCTAGCCGAAGTCTGCAATCGCGCAGGCGAAGCCACGCAGAAAGCCGGCATCCAGCTGTGCTATCACAACCATTCGTTCGAGTTTGAAAAAGTGGACGGTATCGAGGGCAAGCCGTTCGACTATTTGCTGGCGCAGACCAATCCCAAGCTGGTAAAAATTGAAATGGATCTCTGCTGGATGGCCGTGGCAGGCCAGGATCCAGTCGCCTACTTCAACAAACACCCCGGCCGCTTCCCGCTCGTGCATGCCAAGGATTGGACGAACGAAGGCACCGGGTCGCGCGATTACGAAGGTGCCGTCGGCCATCCCGTCTCGGGCCACATGACCAACGTAGGCAGTGGCACCATCGACTGGAAGAAAATCTTCGCACAGTCCGGCAAAGCCGGCATCCAGCATTACTTCGTGGAAAACGACGACGCCAAATCTCTGGACGATCCCAAAGCCAGTTACGACTACCTATCCAAGCTAACGTTCTAATTCCATCGCTAGTCTCGCCGCTGTAGGGCGGGGCTAGCTCCGCCCGGCGTCAAGCCCGGCACCATTCCTTCGTTTGCGAATCGAAACTATCCCAGCTTCTCCATATGAATCACCGGCAAGATCTCTCCATTATGCAAGGGCACCTCAATCGGCCGGACTGCAACGTAACCCTTAACGCCAAACAACTTCGCCCCGGTCAAAGTAGCCCCCATCTCAAAGCGCGCAAACCCCGCAGCCCGCGCCGCCGCCTCACAAGCCTCCAAAATTAATGTTCCCACGCCTCGCCGCGCCCAAGCCGGATGCACAAAAAATGCACGAATCTTCGCCGCGTCAAGACGCGGATCCAACAGCGAATCCTCTCTCCCAGTCCAGCGATCCCCGCCATACAAAGTCTTCCGCTTGCTCCAACCCCCGCAGCCCGCAATCCGAGGTGGCACAGACACTCCTGGCTTACCCTGAGAGCCAAAGGGCTGGCCGTCGGGACGAAGGGTTTGTGTCGCCGTTAGCCTATCGTTAGTCCCATCTCCAACACCACCGGCCTCATCCTCAGCCACAAAGTAAGTTCCATCGGCAATCAGCTGACTATCCACTCCAAACACCGTCCGCAGCGCCCCCTCCATCTGCGCCGCAGTATAGTCCCCGGCCTGCAACTCCCGCACAGACGCCTCAATCAACTCGTGCAAAACCGGCACATCGTCAGGCGTCGCCAAGCGAATCCGAACGCTCATAGTCGAAGACTCTTTTGCCTCCCGCGCGTCCATAGTAGAAGACATCGCCGAAGACTTAACGCCTTTTTTTAAACGCCTTTTTTCACATTGGAAAAAATCCGTTCCTCCCATTACCATATTGCGCCGCCCGCAAACCAAGCGCGTGTCGCAACGAAAGGTGTTTATGAACATCAAGCCGGTCCTCCTCATTTCCATCCTGACATTTGTTTTCGCGACGCAAGCCTGTCCGCAGGCGCAAACCTCCAGCGCACCCGAGCTACCCTACTCCCCCAGCCTCAATCTCACCTCCATGGATAAGTCCATCGACCCCTGCGTAAATCTCTACCAGTATTCCTGCGGACGCTGGAAGCAGCAGAATCCCATCCCGCCCGACCAAACCTCCTGGAGCGTCTACGCGAAACTATACGAGGACAATCTGAAGTTTCTTCGAGGCATCCTGGAGCAAGCGGCTGCCAATACCGGCGAGCGTGACGCCGTGAGCCAGAAAATCGGCGACTTCTACACCGCCTGTATCGACGAGTCCGCCATCGAAACCCGTGGTGTCGCCGCGATTCAGCCGCAACTAGAAGCTGCCGCTCGGCTCAAGTCGGTGCACGACATCGCTTCGTTAGTGGCCCAACTCCAACTTCACTTCGACCGCTCCCTGCTCTTTGGCGCCGGCTCGGATCAAGATCCCGACAACTCCGAACAAGTAATTGCCTCTCTCGATCAAGGCGGTTTGGGCCTTCCCGACCGCGATTACTACACCAAAGACGACGCCAAATCCAAAGAGACCCGCGAGCGCTACGTGCAGCACGTCGAGAAAGTGTTCGAGCTTCTCGGGGACAATGCGGAAACCGCCAAGAACAACGCGCAAACTTTGATGCAAATGGAAACCTCGCTGGCGAAAGCTTCCCTCACCCAGGTCGAACGCCGCGATCCCTACAAGCTAAAAAATAAAATGGATCTAGCCGCCTTGCAAAAGCTGACACCCAATTTTGACTGGAAGATCTACTACGCTCAATTGCAGTATCCGAAATTCCCGATCCTCAACGTCGCCGCGCCGGCCTTTTTCAAGCAGGTCAACGCCGAACTCTCGAGCGAACCCCTGCAAAACTGGAAAACTTACCTGCGTTTTCACATCGCCAATTCCTCATCGCCCTATCTTTCCGCTAATTTCGTTCAGGAAAATTTCGACTTCTACCGCAAGTATCTTCGTGGCGCGACGGAAATGCAGCCCCGCTGGAAGCGCTGCGTCCAATACGTGGACCGCGATCTGGGCGAAGCGTTGGGCCAGGCCTACGTCCGCAAAGTGTTTTCGCCGGAGCTGAAACAGAGCACGCTGGATATGGTTCAGCGCATCGAAGCCGCCATGGAGCAGCGCATTCGCAGCCTCGACTGGATGAGCCCGGAAACCAAGCAGCAGGCGCTGGTCAAGCTTCACGGCATCCGCAACAAAATCGGCTACCCCGACAAATGGCGCGACTACAGCTCCGTCACCATCGTACGCAACGATTTCATTTTCAACGTGCGCAACGCCACCGAATTCGAGCATCGCCGAGACATCAACAAGATCGGCAAACCGGTGGATCACGGCGAGTGGGGAATCTCCCCACCCACGGTCGACGCCTACTACAACCCGCAAATGAACGACATCAACTTTCCCGCCGGTGTTCTGCAGCCACCTCTGTACGATGCCAAAATGGACGACGCGCCCAACTACGGTAATACCGGCGGCACCATCGGCCACGAGCTAACCCACGGCTTCGACGATGAAGGCAGCCAGTTCGACGCTCACGGCAACCTGAAGAATTGGTGGACCAAAGCAGACCGAGAAAAATTCGACGAGCGCACCAAATGCGTGAGCGATCAGTATTCGTCATACGTGGTCGTCGATGATGTTCACATCAACGGCGCGCTGACGATGGGGGAAGACGTCGCCGACCTCGGCGGCGAAATTCTGGCCTACATTGCCTGGAAGGACGCCACAAAAGGTAAAAACCTGCAACCCATCGACGGCCTGACGCCCGAGCAGCGCTTCTTCATCGGCTACGCCCAGTGGGACTGCGCCAACGAGCGCCCTGAAGACCTACGCATGCGCGCTCAGGTGGACCCGCACTCGCCCGCTCAATACCGCATCAACGGCGTAGTGGTGAATATGCCCGAATACGCCGAAGCCTTCGCCTGCAAACCTGGCCAGCCGATGGTCAAGCCCACAGAAAAAGTCTGCCGCGTCTGGTAGCGTTTTCCTTCTTGTTTTTCGGGTGGCCCATCCTTTCTGCGCCTTTTGCAGAAAGGGGTGGGGCTTTTGACTCAGGTTTTGAATTACGACCGCTCCGGGACCGGCGGACATCCTGGGAACTCATGCACCGAAGTATTCCCAATGTACTGAAGATCAGCGATGCCAATCTTGCTGGTATAAAAACCGTCGCAAGTCATATTGCGAACGATCGCGAAGAACGCCACACCGGACGTCAATCCAGGATTTTCCTTGGCATTCTTGCGATAAGCGATCAGGTCCAAAACCTCTTTCCGCTGTTCCGGCGCGCATTCCAAGTAAACTTTCCCGTAACGATCCACGCAAAAATTATCAAGCCACATCAACCCCCCGCCAAGCCGCGTCTGGAACTCCTCATTCTCGCTGGTCAACAGATCGATAAACTCCGGCGCGCCAGCTTCCACCGCCCCGCCCGACCGCTCATCCTTGGGAATAATCGTGTCGCACAACGCATTCAAAGTCTCATATTGGTGCGCCGAGAAATATTTCGGCACGTATTTTCCCGCAGCCGACGCCGCCTTTTCCTTCTGGATCAGCCCGTGCGCATATTCCGCCGCCTGCGCCGGAATCATCTGCAACACCGACCCACCAGCCGCCCCAACCATCAGCGACCGCAAAATATCACGCCGCGAAACTCCCGTTCCCATCGTTTTCCCCAATTCTCCGTGTATCTCTGCGTTCTCAGCGTCTCTGCGTTAGATTGTATTTTTTTTCCGATCTCTTTCATGGTGCCGTATTGCAGGTTTCTTACTAAAGATTCCCCTTCGCAGCCTCGCTCAGCAAATACTCCGAAGCCCGCCAAGACAACGCCATGATCGTCAAAGTAGGATT
>Ga0210409_10005552_pt1 | contig 13240 bp, 9 predicted proteins | sample IncBWH17MmetaG_FD_161649 | JGI IMG/M metagenome (GOLD analysis project Ga0210409, IMG submission 161649) | Forest soil microbial communities from Barre Woods Harvard Forest LTER site, Petersham, Massachusetts, United States - Inc-BW-H-17-M | ecosystem: Environmental > Terrestrial > Soil >...
CGATTGAGCGCTCACCGCTGCTGATCCGTTTCGCCGATGCCGCCGGTACTGTCCTGCTCGCCGACGAGCCGACCCTGCCGATGGCCTGGAATGGCAAGCGCGTGCGCGTCTGGAAAAAAATGCCGGCGGAAGAAAACTATTTTGGGCTAGGCGACAAAGCCGGTCCCATGAATCGCCGCAACCGTTCCTTCACAAACTGGAATACCGATGAATTCGGCTGGCAAGAATCGACCGATCCCCTGTATAAGACCATTCCCTTTTTTATCGGGCTGCGCAAGGGCGTCGCTTACGGCATTTTCTTCGACAACACCTATCGGAGCGTCTTTGATTTTGGCAAAGAGTCGCCGGATTTCTTTTCCTTCGGTGCCGAAGGCGGCGAACTGAACTACTATTTCATCGCCGGGCCCCAGCCCAAAACGATCGTTGAACAATACACGGCCATGACCGGACGCTCACCGCTGCCACCGCTATGGACGCTCGGCTACCAGCAAAGCCGCTATTCGTACTACCCTGAATCGCGCGCGCGCGAAATCGTCAAGACCCTTCGGGACAAAAAAATACCTGCCGACGCCATCTACTTCGACATCGATTATCAGCAAGGCAACGCGCCCTTCACCATCAACCGCGAATACTTCCCGACCTTCGAGAAAATGATTGCCGATTTTCGCGCTCAGGGCATGCACACGATTTTGATCACCGATTTGCACATCAAGAAAGATCCCAACCACGGCTACGCCCCGTACGATTCGGGGATGAAAAATGATGTTTTCGTTAAGAATCCAGACGGCTCGGTTTACGTCGGCACCGTCTGGCCGGGTGACAGCGTTTTTCCTGATTTTACTTTGACACGCGTGCGTGACTGGTGGGGCGCCCTCTACAAGGATTTTGTCGGCATGGGCGCCGCGGGCTTCTGGAATGACATGAATGAACCCTCGCTCTTCCTGCGCGCCGATAAGACCATGCCGCTCGACAACGTGCACCGTCTCGACGATGGCACCACCCTCGATCATCGCGGCATCCACAATGTCTTCGGCATGCAGAACGTGCGCGCCACCTTCGAAGGACTACGCAGGCTGCAGCCCGACGAACGCCCCTTCGTGCTCACGCGCGCTGCGTATTCCGGCGCCCAGCGCTATGCTGCCACCTGGACCGGCGACAACAGCAGCACCTGGAATCACCTGAAAATGAGCACGCCCATGCTTTTGAGCATGGGGATTTCGGGATACCCTCTCGTTGGCGATGACATCGGCGGCTTTGCCGGCTCGCCTAGCGCTGACCTTTTAACGCGCTGGTTCGAAGTCGGAGCGTTCAATCCGATTTACCGCGACCACACCGCCAAGGGCACTCTGGACCAGGAACCGTGGGTGCACGGCCCGGAACAGGAAGCCATTCGGCGGAAATACATCGAGTTGCGGTATGAGTTGCTTCCCTATCTCTATACCGGAATCGAAGAAGCATCGCGCACTGGCCTGCCGCTCATGCGCCCCGTTTTTCTTGAATATCCGCAAGCTTCCGATTTCTACGGGAACGACCGGGATTTTCTTTTCGGAAGGGACTTCTTTGTCGCTCCGGCAACCACGGACATGGTTGATGCCGAGGAAGTCGCACTGCCTCCGGGCGACTGGTACGATTTCTGGACAAGTACAAGAGTTTCCAGCAAGGAAAAAATAACCTTGCATCCCCGCCTTGACAAGATGCCGCTCTACGTGCGCGCCGGAGCCATTGTGCCAATGCAACCCGTAGTGCAATCCACGGGCGAAAAACCGGACGGGCCGCTCAAATTGCTGGTCTACTTGCCGGATACCGCATCGACCGGCGATTGCCGCGGAGCGCTCTATCAGGATGACGGCCACACCTTCGCCTATCAAAGAGGAGAGATTTTGCGAATTGCTTACGCTTGTCAGGTTTCGCCCGGCGCGGCAACGGTCACAAGCGCCACGGAAAAGAATGCCTTCCAGCCGTGGTGGAAGAGCGCCCAAGTTACTATTTACGGCGTTGCCGCTTCGCCCAAAGAAGTTCGTCTTGGCGAGCAAACTTTCAAACAATGGCGATTCGACAGCCACGCGCACACCGTAACGCTGACAATCCCTGACGCCTTGCGAAACTGGACTCTTCACTTCGCTTTTTGAGCCCCACGTCCCGCGCGCCTAGTTCAGCGTAAAAATCGAAATGGACTGCGCCGGCAGAGTAACTCTGATTCCCCCCCCAGCCAGCTCTGCTTTGGCTTGACCGAACAACAAGTCGATACTGCCCGCTCTTTCAGCCGGCGTGTCCGCCAGAGGGATGCGAAGCTCCCGCGGCTGATCGGCATTGTTGAAAGTGACGACGAGCCGCTCTTCCTCCGCTTCACGCACAAACACATAAGCAGAATCATCCGACGCCAAATGCCACAACTGTCCGCCGCGTAACGCCGCGTGTTCGCGGCGAAGCCTGAGCAGCGACTGCACATAAGAAAAAATCTCCTGCTGCTCGCGCGTCCGGCCCTCCCGCGTAAAGGCGTCATTGGCATCGCCAATCCATCCGCCCGGAAAATCCCGCCGGTTGTCGGGATCGCCTCCGCCCAGCATCCCGATTTCATCGCCGTAGTAAATCTCAGGAATCCCCCGCAGCGTAAGCGCGAGTCCGAACGCCAGCTTGAGCTTTGCGGGAGAACTGCCTTCAGCGCTCGCGAAGCGTGCCACGTCATGATTCGCGAAAAACGGAACCAACATTTCCGGATGCGCGTACAAGGAATCGTGACGCAGCACATCCGCGATGCGGCCGGCGGGTGCGCCCCGCAACAACACATCCCTAATCGTGAAGAACATCGGAAAGTCGAAGAGTGTGGAGAGCCCGCTATCAATGCCGTCGTAGCGTTTCACCCCGCCCGCAAAAAACGCAGTGACGCTCGGATCGGGATGAAACACCTCGCCAACAGTAGTCAGGCGGGGGTAGAGCCGGTGCAATCCGGCATGCCAGTTTGCCCAGAACTTCCGGCCGACGTACGGAAACGTGTCCACGCGGAAGCCGTCTAACCCGGAAGTTTCCACCCACCAGATGCTGTTTTGCAGCAGATATTGCTCGACCACGGGATTCTCCGTGTTCATGTCCGGCAGAATCCCAAAAAACCACCCTTCGGTGAGATTTCGTTTCATGCCCGGTGCGGCATGTGGATCAATCAGCGATTCGAACGGATCATTCGAGATCCCCTGACCTCCCGCCTTGCCGTAGAAGCTGCCCTTGAGCGGCGAAAAAGAATCGAGGTGATGTTGCTGCGTTCCATGAAACCAGTCCGGCAGCGGCGGATTCAAAACCCACGGATGTCTCGGACCCACATGGTTCGGCACTACATCAAAAAAAACCTTCATTCCCTGCTGGTGCGCCGCAGCAACTAGCTCCTGATACTCCTTTAGTGATCCGAGATGCGGCTCGACAGCGTACAGGTCCACAGCTCCATATCCGTGATAATCCTGTGCGGCTCCGTTCTTCACGATAGGTGTGAGCCAAAGCGTGTTCACTCCCAGATCCTTCAGATACGGCAAGTGATTCTGAATCCCGCGCAAGTCGCCGCCATGATACGCGCGCGGTTTCGAACGATCGTGGGAGCCTCGCGTTTCTGCAGATTCGTCATTCGCAGGATCACCGTTCGCAAACCGGTCCGGCATGATCAAATACATCACGTCGTCTTGCATAAGCCCCTGAAATTTTCCCAGCGTGGGCGTGCGTACAGCGAGCGGCAGTTCGAACGACGTAGTTCCCTTCGGCGCGGTAATTCGGCAGACTGCGGTACCCGACTTTGTGTCCGCGCCAATCTTCAGCCACACAAAAAGATACTTCCCCCCTCCTGTAGCTTGCGTGCGCGAGACGCGCAGCGTCGGAAGATTGCACTCTGCGTGCGTCGCCATCAAGTCGTGCCCTGAGACCAGCAGCAGCACCTCCGGCGTCAGCCCCACCCACCAGTTCGGCGGCTCCACTTTCGTGACGGTGGGAGCAGCCTTCTCGGCCTCCTCCTGCGGACGAGCCTGCAGAGCCGAAGCGCTGCAACCAAGTGCCACAGCGCTGACAAAGGACAAAAAAAACCGGAGAACACGCGCCGCTCTGTATTGCGGAGAATGCCATGACGCTCGTTTCACGGGGAAAGCATAGGGAAAAATGCGGAGGGACGCCAGTCTCGATCTTCGGCACCGCTTGGCCAATCCGCTACTTTCAAAATGTTGGGCTTGGTGCGAAGACCAATTTGCCAAACGCTTCCGGAACGTGGAAATTGGGCTCCGGCGTTCGGGTGGGTTGCCATGCGGAATAAAAACGGGGTTCAGCCGCCCCTTCGACGCGGTAAAAATTCGCCTTCCAGGTTTTCGTGGGATCGAAATGTTCCACGAGGCATTTCATGGGCAGCGCCATCTCTGCCACCCAGGTCTTCGCGGATTCATTCATTACGACGCGGCGCCGCAAACCGCTCTTCAGGTCGTGCTTCTCTCCCGGCGCGATGCCCAGATCAATCCAGAATCCGTTCGGGCTGACTTCGAATTCCTTATATCGGCGGGGCTCTGACGGATCAGGTTGCAGGAAAACTTCCGCGACATCGCGATCCCACAACTGATCGCGGCGGCCATTGGGCTCGGCGCCGGAAAAAACGGTGATCACCCGGTACTTGGCGCGAAACCGCAAATAGAGCCACTCCGGACTCCATAGCAACCGCACTTCCGTTTCTCTTCGCGGATCGCCGTTTTTCCCCTGCCAGTCCGCGTCGAATCGCAAAGGCTTTGCCAGGTCCCAGGAATTTCCGCCCGGAAATCCTTCCGCATCCGGCAATTCCGGCATTCGCACAGCCACGGCAGTCCGGTCCTCAGGCATAGTGTCTTTTCGAGAGATTCCCAGGAATCGCTTCGTGCGTTCCCGGCGCTTCAACTTGGGAGAACGTCACAGAATATCCAATGCTCGCGGATGCACAAGGAAAAAACGGCTGACAAAAGAAATTCTTTTGCAGCGCAATGCCCTCCGTCGTTCCCTCGCGGGTGCTTTCCATAAGCCAGCAAACTTTTTGCGCACCATGATTTTCGTCCTTCCCGGCTTGCCAGCGTAGTCGTGCTAGCATCGAATTTAGCCTCACTAAAGGATTTTCTGAAGTCATCAGGGCGACCGAAGCCCAGGAGCGCGGGAAATGATTGAGCCTGTCAACACCCAGGATTTCACATCTCAGCCGGAACGCCGCAAGCCGGAACAATTCGAGCATGTAGAGTTCCGCATCGCAGACGGCGTCGCAAGAATGACCCTCAACCGTCCGGATCACAATCTTCTCAATGAAGCCATGCTCCGCGAGATCGCCGGGGGAATCACGCATGCCGGTGAAAGCGACACGGTCAAGCTGATTGTCATCGATTCGGCTTGCAAGGTGTTCTGCGGCGGAATTGATATCGGCGAATACACCTCGCAGCGCGTCTTTCAAATGCTCGACGCGTTTCATGCCGCCTTCGCCGGAATGTTGGAAGTCGGCAAGCCGGTCATCTGCGTCGTCAACGGACCAGCGATCGGCGGCGGAGCGGAGTTAGCCGCCTTCGGCGATCTCGTGATCGCCACTCCGAAAGCGCGATTCGCTCAGCCCGAAATCAGTATCGGCATCTTTCCGCCCCTGGCGTCCACGATTCTGCCCTTCCTGGTCGGACCCAAAATCGCCCTCGAGCTCGTTCTTACGGGTGAGCCGGTGACGGCCGAGCGCGCCCTGGAACTCGGCATGATCAATCGCCTCGTCCCGGAAGCTCAACTTGAAAAAGCTGTGAAAGATCTCGTTGACCGTATCAGCAGCCACTCCGGTCCGGTGCTGACCATGGCCAAGAAAGCCATTCTCGGCGGCATGGGCTTGTCGCTGCGCGAAGGCCTCAAGCATTCCATGGGAATTTTCTTGAACGAACTCTACCGCCTCGAGGATTCCCAGGAAGGTTTGCGCGCCCTGATCGAAAAGCGCAAGCCGAACTGGAAAAATCGCTAAACGGCTCCTTGCCCTGTTCCGTCTCTCCAAGTGCCGGCGCGCTTTTTTTCAGTCCTGCATTGACACTCCTTTGCGCCCGGCTTAAACTCAGTTTTCAATTTGCAGGCAAGGGAAGCGGGGAAGGCCGTGTGAATCGGCCGCGGTCCCGCCACTGTGATCGGCTGAAAAGCCGTAAGCCAGGCCACCCTCCCGAGCCGCAGAGGCCGTGCTCTTCGCGAGAAAGAGCCATGCCGCCCGCCCCAAGGTGTCTCGTGGGGCTTTTTTGTTGGTGCTGTAAAATTCCCTCGTCCGAGGAGATTCGTGAAAGCACTGGCTGGTCCGCCGCTCCGAAGCACAATTGCTGGCGCAATCGCGGTTCTGCTCGCCTGCGCCGCGCCGGCGTGTGCGCAAAGCCCTTCGCCGGTCTCAGCGGCATCTCCGTCTTACCGGGAAGTCACTGACGAAACCGGCCGCACGGTTCGTATTCCCCAGCCGGTCCTGCGCATCGTATCGCTGGCGCCGAGTTTGACGGAGACCGTATACGCTCTGGGCCTGCAAGATCATCTCGTCGGAGACACGGACTACTGTGATTACCCCGCCGATGCTCAGAAAAAAACCAAAGTTGGGGGCGGCATCAACCCCAGCCTGGAAATCATTGCTTCCTTGCATCCGGACATTGTTCTTGTAACCAAAAACTTCAACCGTCTTGAGACCGTACATTCGCTCGAGAATCTTGGAATTTCTTCTTACGCCACCGATCCCCACACCGTCGACGAAATCATCGCTTCTTCAAAAAAGCTCTCCGATGTGCTCGGTGCTCCGGAAGCAGGCGCGTCAGTCGCCGGCGACATACAACGCCGTCTCGCCGATCTGCAAAAACATCTCGGATCGCTGTCGCCCAAGCGCGTTCTGTTCGTTGTCTGGACCCAGCCGCTCATCTCCGTCGGCAAGGACACTTTTATCGCCGATGCGCTGCGTCGTGCGGGAGCCGTCTCTGTCGTGGATTCCGATCAAAGCTGGCCGCAGGTTAGTTTGGAAGAAATTGCCCGACTTCAGCCCGACTTCCTCGTCTTCGCCGATTCACATTCAGATTCCGCTGCTCCCACGGTCGAAATGCTCGCCACCCTTCCCGGATGGAAAATCGTGGAAGCGGTCACCAATCGCCGCTTTGCGGTCATCAGTGATGCCGTTAATCGCCCCGCCCCGCGGATCGTCTCCGCGATCGAAGAGCTTGCCCGCCAGCTTCACCCGGATGCTTTCGTCGAAAAACCCGAGAACGGTAAAGAGAAGCTGGAGAAAGAGAATCCTCCGCCGAACCCCAAGCCAGAGGCCCATTCTCCTTCGCCACTGGAGTCCATGCAGGCGCAAATGACTATTCCTGGAGGCTGCCCATGCGACCACTGACGCTCCGCCGCCTCCTTCTGCAATGTCTGATCCTGGTGGTAATCCTGTTCGTCGTTGTGGTCGTCGCTCTCAAGTTTGGCGCCGTTCCCGTTTCGCTCTATGCTCTGGGCCGCGATTTGCTGCATCTCCTTCTCGGACAGAGCAGCCAAATCTCCACCGACTACGGCTTGATCATCGTCAATATCCGTTTGCCGCGCATTCTTCTGGCTATCATCGTCGGCGCCTCGCTCTCCGTCGCCGGTACCAGCTTCCAGGCTTTGCTGCGCAACCCGCTGGCTGATCCTTATGTATTGGGAGTTTCCAGCGGAGCCTCGGTGGGCGCCATTCTGGCCCTCATCGCGACACCGTTTCTTTCCCTATCGCCGGCTCTTTCCGCTCTCCTCACTCCGCTCGGCGCATTCCTCGGAGCAGCCGCGACGATCGCCGCCGTCTACTTTCTCGGCCGTCGCGATGGTCAAATCGACAGCACCACCCTGCTTCTTGGCGGTGTCATTACCGGCTCCTTCCTCTCCGCCATCATCACTTTCCTGATGGGCACGGTCACCACCGGCAACACTCGCGGCATGGTTTTCTGGCTGATGGGGAATCTCTCCACCTCTTTTCAAAAAAGTGTTTATTGGTTTCTGGGCATCGGCTTCCTTGTCGCCGCAGGTGCAATTTACACGACGGCTTCCGATTTGAATCTGCTTCTCGCCGGAGAAAAAGAAGCCATGCATCTTGGCGTGGACGTGCCCCGCGTTCGCCTGGTCGTCTACATCGCCGCATCATTCCTGACCGGTTTGGCCGTCTCCGTCAGCGGGTCCATTGGCTATGTCGGTCTGATCGTGCCTCACGTGATGCGCCTCATCTTCGGCTCGGACCATCGCACGTTGTTGCCGACGACCGCGCTCGGAGGCGCCATTGCCGTCGTCTTCGCGGATACGCTTGCCCGCACCGTCGTCGCGCCCAACGAACTTGCCGTCGGTGCCGTTACCGCCGTTGTCGGCGCCCCGCTCTTCATCTACCTCCTCCGAAGGAGGCTCGCTTGAGCGCCCTTTCGGCTCACGCACGGCATCTGGCCGAGGCCGGCCGCTTGGCCAATGAAATACGCTTGAGCGTCGAGCAGGTCAGCTACGCCCATTCCGCAAATCCCGCTCAAGCCCCGCTGTTCACTCTCGAAGCCACAAGTTTTCAGGCCCGGCCCGGCGAAATCGTCGCCATTCTCGGCCCCAACGCCAGCGGCAAATCCACTCTCCTCAAATTAATTTCCGGCGCCCTCGCCCCGCTCTCCGGGCGAGTTCTTCTCAACGGCTTCGTTACTCACTCGCTTACGCCGCGCACTCGCGCCCAGCGCATTGCGGTAGTCCAGCAGGAGAGCGCGCTGCTCTTCCCCGCCCGCGCCTGGGAATTCGTCCTGCAAGGCCGCCATGCCCACGGCCGCTCCCTGCGCTTCGAATCCGAAGACGATGTCCTCATCGCGAAAAATGCCCTCGCCCAGGTCGGCGCTGCCGAGTTGAGCGACCGCTGGATGGATCAAATCTCCGGCGGAGAAAAGCAGCGTGTCATCCTCGCCCGTGCCTTGGCGCAACAGCCGCTGCTCCTGCTCCTCGATGAGCCCACTCTCCATCTGGATATCGCCGCGCAAATCGGCTTGCTCGACGCCCTCCGCCGCCTCGCCGCCGAAAATCGCTACACCGTCGTCGTCGTGACCCACGAGCTAAACCTCGCTGCCGAGTATGCCGATCAAGTGGTCTTGATGCAGCGCGGCCGCTGCCTGCGCGTCGGCCCGCCTTCGGCCATCTATCAGCGCGAATTGCTCGAACAGGTTTTCCAGACGCCGCTCACCGTGGACTTCGGTTCCAACGGACGGCCACGCGTTACCGTTTTGTCTGGAACGTAGTGAAGGAAAGTTTTGCAACCGGAAGTTTTTCTCGTCAACCCCAACCCTGCGGCCCCGCGCCGCAGATCACATTCACCGCGAACTTCGTGCTCGGGAAGACGGGCAACCGCTGAGCGGTTGCACTTGAATGCCGGTTCCAGCCTCTTCGGAACCGGCAGGAACTAAGCCGTCGCCGCCGCGCGACTGTAGGGCGGATTCAGTTAGTGCGCAGGCCACTGCGGCCAGTCGCTCCTTCGCTGAGCGGCACCGCGGGAAGGCCCCGCAACGGTCCTTATTGACGAGGCCCGGAGCTACCGCCAAGCCAGGAGACCGGCGAAGTTCGCAGCCGTGCGATTCGTTTGCATCGCACCGGACAACCTTCAACTCCCGCGCGAGAGGGAGCGGAGGACAAAATGAAAACCACTCTTCTTCGTGCAGTTTTTCTTCTCTTGGCAGTTCTCGTAGTTGCCGTTTCTTTGCCGGCGCAAAACAATCCATCCGATGCGCATCTCTCGGGAAGACTCACTGATCTCTCCGGCTACGGCATCGGCGGTGTCAAAATCACCGCCCAGCTCGAAAGCGGCCCGAACGCTCGCGTCTGGTCCGCAATTTCCACCGCTGACGGCGCCTATCTCCTCGTTGTTCCACCCGGCCATTACCGCGTTCATTTCCAACACGCCTCGTTTGCCGCCCGCGAAGTCGTTCTCGATCTTGCTCCCGCCGAAAATCACTCGCTCGACCTTCGCCTCGAAATCGAGCGCCTCTCGGACAACGTCGTCGTCACCGCCAACGCCCAGCCTCTGGAGCTCGATCGCACTCCAGCTCCGGTGGATCTTGTGGGCCGCCAGGAAATCGACCAGCGCCAGGCCGCTTCTCTCCCTGATTTGCTCTCCACGCAAACCGGCATTAGTCTCGCCCGTACCGGCCCCATCGGCGGTTTGACCACCATCTTCGTCGATGGCGGCAATTCCAGTTTCACCAAAGTTCTGATCGACGGCACTCCCGTCAATCTTCCCGGCGGCGACATGAACTTTTCCAACCTCACGCTCGACAACGTCGACAAAGTCGAACTCGTTCACGGCGCTGAGAGCGCTCTTTACGGTTCCGACGCCATGTCCGGCGTCATCCAAATCGTCAGTCACCAGGGCTCCACGCGCATTCCCGAACTCAATCTCTTTGCCGAAGGCGGCGGCTTTTCTTCCGCTCGCGGCGGCGCACAACTTAGCGGCCTGCTCGGCAAATTCGACTACTCCGCCGCTGGCTCCTATTTCCATACCGACGGCCAGGGCCTAAACGACGCATTCTTGAACCGCAGTTTCGCCGGCAACTTGGGCTACTCCTTCTCCAATTCGAATCAGCTCCGTCTCGTCGTCCGCAGCAACTCCAGTTTCGCGGGCAGCGCCGGCCAGACTCTGTTCGGCCCCAATTTTTCCGACCTCACCGCCTTTGACAATCTCAAGCAAGCTTCCGCGAATCTCTCCTGGACCTTCGCTACCGGTTCTCACTGGACCCACCGCATCTCGGGTATGGAATCGCGCTTCCTCGACACTAACGGCTTCCCCGATTTCAGTTTCTTCGAAACCGCGCAATTCAACCGCGCCGGTTTCTTCGAGCAATCCACTTATTCCTTCCGCCAAGGCGCAGCGACGGCTGGTTATCAATACGAAGTCGAGAATGCCGATCCTAACAATCTCAGCGGCCTTCACGCGCACCGCAATAATCAAGCCGGGTTCCTCGACGCCCGCTGGCAGCCGCTCTCTCGCCTCACGCTCAGCGCCGGGGCCCGCGCCGAAGCCAACACGAATTTTGGCACGCGTGTTGTGCCTCGCGTGGGAGCCATCTACGCTCTCCGGCGTTCCCAGTCTCTTTGGGGAGACACTCGCGCCAAGATTTCCTACGGCCAGGGCATCGAAGAACCCACTATTTTCGAATCCTTCGCCGCCGATCCTTGCAATCCCGGCAATCCTGCGCTGCGGCCCGAACGCAGCCGCACCCTCAACGTTGGCGTCGACCAGTTTTTCAGCGCCGATCGTTTTCGCGTTTCCGCTGTCTACTTCACAAATCAGTTTCGCGATTTGATCAACCAGCAGGTCGGACCAGCGAACTCCATCTGCTTCAGCGGCAATGAAATGCTTTATTTCAACACCGATCTTTCCCGCGCTCGCGGCATGAACTGGTCCGGCGAAGCTCATCTCAGTCACTGGCTCCTGCTCAAAGGCAACTACTCTTACGACGACACCCGCGTGCTCAAAACTGTCGCCTCCGCTCCCGCCATCGAGCAACCCGGCAATCATCTCCTTCGCCGCCCCGTAAACTCGGGCAATCTCTGGCTAAGCGCGAATTTTCGTCGCCTCAACTTCAACGTGGCCGCCTATTTCACCGGCATCCGCACCGACAGTGACTTCGACGGTTTCGGTATCACGCGCAATCCCGGCTATGCCCGGTTCGATTTCGCCACCGCCTACAACTTTGGCCGCGGCCTGTCCTTCTACGGCCGCGTCACCAATCTTCTGGACAAGCAGTATCAGGACGCCGTCGGCTTTCCCGCACTCGGCCGCGATTTCCGCCTCGGCGTGAACTATCGCTTCACCGGCCGCAATTGAGCGCATGCCAAGAGCGTCTCCCCGCTCCTTGTAGTAGCGGGGCTCGAGACCCGTGCTTTTCCCGAGTAGAGACGGCCTTCCAAGGCCGTCCGCTCTTTGTTCGTGATCAAAAACTCAAAACCTACAATTGACGACCGAAAGCTCTTATGACCACACCTGAACCGATCCTCTTCTCCTGGAGCGGCGGCAAAGACAGCGCCATGGCGCTGCATGCGCTGCTCCAACGGAAGCAATTTCAGGTCGTGGCTCTCCTCACCACCGTCACCGAAACCTACAACCGCGTCGCTATGCACGGTGTACGCCGTGAACTCCTCAAGCGACAAGCCCAGTCCATCGGCCTCCCGCTCCAGGAAGTCTTCATTCCACCCCAATGCGTCAATCCCATCTATGAAGAGCGCATGGAACAAGCCCTTCGCCTTTTCCTCAACCAGGGCGTTCGAATAGTCGCCTTCGGTGATATTTTCCTCGAAGACCTCCGCGCCTACCGCGAAAAAAATCTCGCTCGTATCGGCATGACCGCCCTTTTCCCCATCTGGAAGCGCGACACTCACGAATTGATCCGCCTGTTCCACGACCAGCGTTTCCGCGCCATCGTCGCCTGCATCGATTCGAAAGTTCTCGACCCCACTTTCGCCGGCAAGGAACTCGACGAGTCCTTCTTCCGCGACCTTCCGCCGAACGCCGACCCCTGCGGCGAAAACGGCGAATTCCACACTTTCGTCTTCGATGGCCCCATCTTTCACTCTCCCATCCCCATTCGAACGGGAGAAATCGTCAACCGTGATGGCTTTGTCTTTTGTGATTTATTGCCTGAACTGGAGGAAACACTAAAATGAACGCAGAAACCTCTCAAGGAGAAAGTCTGTTCTATCGCACGCTGCTCGCGCTCGCCCTGATTGTTCTCGCCGCCGCACTGCGCATCGCCCCGCATCCGTGGAACTTCACTCCTGTCGGCGCCATGGCCCTTTTCTCCGGCGCGCTGCTGAAAGACCGCCGCCTCGCCTTCCTATTTCCGCTTCTCACCCTATTTCTCGGCGACATTTTTATCGGCTTTCACAAACTAATCCCGATCGTCTACGCCAGCTTCCTCATCAACGTAGCCATCGGCCTTTGGCTCCGCGATCGCCGCACAATCTCACGAATTTCTCTCGCCACGCTTGCAGGCGCCATTCAATTTTTCCTCATCACCAATTTTTCCGTCTGGCAGTTCCTTAACGGCTATCCTCACACCCCGTCCGGCCTGGTCGGATGCTACGCAGCCGGCATCCCCTTCTTCTGGAACACTCTCGCTGGCGATGCTGTTTACGCCGCGCTCCTCTTCGGCGCCTACGCGCTGGCTGAGCGTTTCCTCCCCGCGCTAAGCCCGCCCGTCCGGCGCGTCACATCCGAATGACTCTGTAGTGGCGGGTCTCTTTCTTCTCGATGATCCCC
>Ga0210409_10005555_pt1 | contig 13237 bp, 12 predicted proteins | sample IncBWH17MmetaG_FD_161649 | JGI IMG/M metagenome (GOLD analysis project Ga0210409, IMG submission 161649) | Forest soil microbial communities from Barre Woods Harvard Forest LTER site, Petersham, Massachusetts, United States - Inc-BW-H-17-M | ecosystem: Environmental > Terrestrial > Soil >...
TCCTTGGCGCCGAAGGCGCCGCCGCTCGCAGCCAACTCGACATTCACTTTTTCCATAGGCAACTTCAAGATGTCGGAGACCATTTTCTGGTCATACGTCGAGCCCTGACTCTGCGAGTAGAGCTTGACGCCGTCGCCTTCGGGCATGGCCAGGCAAGCTTCCGGTTCGAGAAACGCAGGTTCAATCGGTTGCGTGGTCCACGTTTGCTCGATAATATGCGCGGATTGGGCGAAGGCAGCGTCCACATCGCCGCGCGAAAAGGCGGTGGTATCGAGAACATTGTCGTGCACCCAGAGATTGCCGGGGGCATGCACTTGCGGCGCGCCGGGTTCCATCGCAGCAAACGGATCGGTGACAGGCTCGAGCACAGTGTAATCGACTGTTACTTTCTCGGCGGCCTGGCGGGCGTGAAAGGCTGTGTCCGCGACCACCATGGCCAGAAAATCCCCGACGCAGCAGGTAGTTTCGCCGACAGCCACAAAAATCGGCAAGTCGGGATAATTCAGGCCCGTGCCGCGCTCTCCGGGAACGTCGGCGGCGGTAAAAATCCTCACCACACCCGGCATGGCTAGCGCGGCCGACAAATCAATCGCGTTGACTTTGGCGCGCGGGTGTTCGCTGAGAACCATTGCGCCGTGCAGCATGCCCGGCACGCTCATGTCGTCGACGAACGGCCGCTCGCCTAAAGCCTGCTCGAAGCCGCGATAGCGGGAAGGGGAGTCGCCGATTCCAAATCCATTCCCATTCCGCTTGCCGTTTCCATTTCCGTTGTTGTTTTTCGCATACGCCGGATTGCGGCTCAATCCGAAATCTTCGCCGAAATAAGAATGGCGGCGAGGCTCCGTCCGCGGCAGCTTTCCACCGTTCTTCCAGGCTTCACCGGCAGTTTGAATGGCGTCAATAATGCGCGCATAACCCGTGCAGCGGCAGAGATGTCCGGTCAACCCCTGCTTCACCGCCTCGCGATCATGCGTGCAGCCTTGGCGCAACATGGAAGAGGCGCGGACAACAATCCCCGGAATGCAGAAACCGCACTGCACTCCGCCTTCGTGCACGAATGCCTCGCCCAGTACGTCCCGCATATCTTGCGGGACGCCCTCAAGCGTGACCACATCGTGGCCTTCCATTTGTTCCGGTTTCCGCAGGCAGGATAGGGCAGGCCGCCCGTCCACGAGGATCGCACAGCAGCCGCAAGTGCCTTCGGGAGCGCAGCCATTCTTGGGAGACACTATGCCGCATCCCTCGCGCAATACATCGAGGAAGTGCATCCCCGGCTCATAGGAGGAATTCGTGCGTTTCCCATTCAGCGTGAAGCTGATCTTCGGCATTGGCGAGGTCACTACTCCCGGCAAACAAGCTAGGCCACTGGCTAAATTATACCTTGCTTCCGCCCCGGAAGAAACCGCTCCATTTCCGGGCAGCAGAACGGATTCCGATGGGGGGTATGTGGCTGTAGCCAATGATATTGCTAGTCAGGTGTTGTACTTGCGATCGTCCGAGGCAAATCGAACACTATGCGATGGCCTGTCTGCGGAGCCTGTTGACTCTTGCAGACCGAAACTACGCAAGGAGGTATTCCCGCCTGGGCGGCGTTCGCAACCAGTTTTGTGGCCACCGAACGAATGAATGGAAGGATACTGCGAATCGATTCGGCGAAGAGTAAGTCAACTACGACCGAGTCCCGATAAAAGGATTATCGTCATGCGCAATGATGCTGGCAGGATGCCGGAGAAAGATTCATCACTCTCTGGCATCCCGCGCGTGCGATCTCACCAACTCCCGACTTGCTTGAATTTCGCGGAAAGCTCTTTTTTATTCTCGGGGGAACTCATCAAGATGTATATGACGGATCCTTGCTGATCGGCCGTATAAGTTTTCCCGGACTCCAATATAGGGCAGATATCCCCACGCTGGATGCATTCATACACTACCTTCTTGCCTTTGACTTCGGTGAATATGAGGTCGGTGTATGTGAAAATGTTTCCCGGAGATGAGCCATGGATTTTCGTTCTTGATGTGACCACTTGAAGCGTCGTGCTCCCTTTTTCTTTCGGTATTGCAAAAGCGGAAAGAGGGATGAGAAGTAAGAAAGCGATTTTCGCAGCCCTGTTTAGCATGGTCGATTCCTCTCCATAGAAAATGTTGGATGCGAGTTTGCAAAACTAGAAAATCTCTCGCCTTATATACAGTCGGCAAAATGGGCAAGGACTTGAGCGGGAAACTTTCGCGGCAGCTGGGAAAAGAGCCAAAGAAGTTCCGCTCAACTCCTGATGAGTGAGTTTCGGAGACCGCCCGCTGCATTCTCGGGAAGGGCGGATCGGGATTGGTGTTGTATACTCGCCCGGATTGAAATTCCGGCCAAAATTTCTTACGTGGCGCTGCAAGCAAGGGGGAAGATTTGTGAGAGTCAGAATATGGGTTTCCGCGCCGTTCGCATTGGTGATTGCAATCTTTGGTATTTGTTTCGGCGCACGGGCGCAGAACCGCGCCGCTGGCGCGCCGCCCCCTTCGATCCACACATTTTCTACGAAAGATATCGCCAGCACGGGTTTCTTTTATGTGGGCGGAAAGTATGTTGGAGCGCCGGGCAAAGAAGTCATGGACGGCGCGGAATATGTGGAAGTGATGGTGCCGAAGAAAATACGCCATCCGTATCCGATTGTTTTCTTTCATGGCGCGGGGCAGACCGCAACGGATTGGCTGCAAACTCCGGACGGGCGTCCGGGCTGGTCGTATTTTTTCATCAAACAGGGATATACGGTTTACATGGTGGATTACCCCGCGCGTGGCCGGTCTCCTTATAACCCTAATCCCGATGGCGACGGAACATTGACCACGCGCACCGCTCTCCAGCTCGAGCAAGCTTTCACGGACATCGGAGCGCAAGGGAATTGGCCTCAGGCCAGGAAATTCACGCAATGGCCGGGAGATGGCCCGAGCAAGGGAAAGATGGGTGATCCGATCTTTGACGATTTTGCCAAAACGCAAGTCCAATTTCTGGCGGGCGGAAAGCAAGCCAAGCTGAACCTGGACTCTCATGTTGCGCTGCTCGACAGGATCGGGTCGCCCGTCATCGTGATCACCCACTCGCAGGGCGGTGAGTTTGGCTGGCAAATCGCCGATGCGCGGCCCAAGCTGGTGAAAGCGATCATCACCGCTGAGCCGGGCGGTCCGCCCATCAAGAACGTAGACATTTCCAAGATCGCGTACAGCGCTGCGAGCGGCTACGCCTGGGGAATTACGTCGCTACCGCTCCACTACGATCCGCCAGTCAGCGATCCTGCCGAATTGCAGCCCGTGCTGGAAGAGAAAGCCGACGACCCGGATACAGTGCCCTGTTATCTGCAGAAGGAACCCGCGCACAAACTCGTAAACATGAAAGATATTCCGGTGCTGGATGTTTCCACGCAGGCGAGCTACCACCGCGTTTTCGATTCCTGTATTCCGAAGTGGCTCAACCAGGCGGGCGTGAAGACCCAATACGTCAAGCTCGAAGATGTGGGCCTCACCGGCAACGAACACGAGCTGATGCTCGACAAAAACAGCGACGAGATCGCCAAATTTTTTGCGCAGTGGCTGGATAAAAATGTGCGATAGGTTTTTGTAGGACAGGCTTCACCCTGTCTGGTTTTTGCGAAGAACCGTGTCGTGCAAAAGAGACAGGCTGAAGCCCGTCCTACTGTTTTTTACCAGCCTTCTTTAATTCATTGATGGAGATGTTATCTTCGCAAATCATTTCCGTCAGCTTCCAATTGGGTTCGAGTTGATATGTTCGCTCGCCTTCCCAGGTCTTGGTATACGCTTTCGGGTCGTCAATGGCGATGTGCACAACCAGGGTGTCGTGTTTGGGGCGGGTAATGTGTTCGATGACGTGGAGCTGATCGGAATGCGGCAGCCCCGCGCGGTCCAGCCACGTCTTTTCGTTAAACCCGACCGAGTCGACCACCAGCGTGTCCCCCTCCCACCAGCCGACCGGGTCGCCCATCCAGGCGGGGTCCAGGTCCTTGGCATGTGCGTCCGGGCCGCTCGTATAAATTTGCCGCACGAAGTGGTTGAATTCAAAGAGTTGGACCCCGCGTCCGGGAATTTGGATAATTTCCATCGGAAAAGGATGCACCCAAATTCGCGGCACACCGGTCGGGAAGCATCCGATTTCATTGCCGGTCGTCGGATTGACGAGATCGGTGGAATCGACGACGGCGCGTTCTCCCCAGGATGGCTTGGTCTGCTCGTATTGCGCTCTCCCCCAGGGTGTCATCTCCGGAATAACTCCCGTAAATGAATATCCGGCCCACTTTCGAGCGCTGGCGGGCATATGCCCCTCCCAGACGCCGGAGAAATCCGGCACGCCCTCGGCCGTTCTGGGAAGTCCTTGCGCCGCCGCTGCTTTTTCCGCCGTTGCATTCGTTTTCGGGGAGGTCTGCGCGCCCAGTCCGGATGCGAAGAACAAAGCAGGCGCAAGAGCAAGAATCCGAGCCACCCAATATTTTTTCATTTCTGGAATTCCTCCTGTCGTTCGGAACGAATTAAACGATTGCGGAGCGTGGCGCATTGCCGGTACCGAGATGAGCGCAGATGCGGCCACGCGATTCGCAAGGACCTCCCGGATCTATTACTGGCCGGGTTCCGGAGGCAGACCCAGAGGAATGACTTCGCCGTTGGCCCAGGAGATTTTCCGGAAGTTCAAAACTTTCAAACCATTTTTGGAGGGGAGTCCGACAATCGTGATCTGGTCACCCAGTTTTAGCTTCTTTCCATTCCAACCATAGTGGACCAAATGATTCGGCGCGGTCGTTTCGACGGGCCATTCGGTGACAGCGCCCTGGTCATCCTTTACTTCAAGAGTGATGAGCGGGTGCGGCTGGATGAATAGAAATTCCTTCACGGTTCCCGTCATGGTCATCGGATGGGCTGCGTCGAAGGCGCCGCCTCCGTGATGCGCCAGCGCAGGTCCGGAAAATACGAACGGACACACAGTTACAAAAACGGCGGCTGGCAGCGCATTACACATAGGTGAAACCCTCCCCTTGGCTGGGAATTTCGCACTGTTCTAGCTGACGTGTCAATTCGGATGGCCGTTACTTTGGGGATGAAATGTGCGCAGTCTTATCACGTTTGCACGGAAAAGCTGAAGCATCCGTCAAATTGCGCTTCGAGAAAATGAGAGCGATTGGGCTGGAAACCGCAACTTGACACACCGTAGGCCCTGCCGTATGTTTTTAACAAAATTGCTTCACTCACTGACCCTCCTGGACAAGTGCAGGCGCCCGTTTGTTACAGGCCCGGTATCGGCATCCGGTATTGCGCCCAGCCCGGCATCGGCCGCATGCTGCCTGACTGCCAGGGTTCTCCCGATCCGGAATGAACGCTCCTGTGCCACATGTGCGGATTCCGGCGCTCGATATCGAGCGGGCTGACCACAAATTTGCCGGGGATTTTGTCGTCGGTCAGATTGGGCGCAAAACGCCGCAGGTATTTCAGATTGGTTTCGGCGACCTCATCCTTGATCGCGTCCCAGTGTTTCGGCCCTTCCCTAAGATCGTAAGGTTGCAAGCCGATGACTTTGATGGTGTGCATGCCCGCGGGCGCTCGAGAGGGATCGGCAACGGTGCTGCTAAATCGTCAACGGCGGATCGTCGAGCCCGACCCCTGCAGTGGGGTAATCATAAGCGTAGCGCAGCAAGCGCGCGGGAGATACCAGAATAGCCGATTCGCAAACAGCAAGTGTCCCGACTTTCACCGGATATTTGGGCGGTTCTTTGCACGCGTAATGCGCCACGATTTCGGAGATTTCGCCCTCCCAGGTGTCCACTCCGTCGAGAAAGTCGTGGCCCCACAAATCCTTCGGCGTCATGTCCACCAGTTGATTGACGTGGATCGTGGACACACCGCTTTTTCGGCGCGGTACAAACTGCCGTCCGCGAATTCCACGCCGCCGCATCTGCCGTTTTCTATGATCAGCCGCGTCACCGCCTTGTTGGTGAGGACTACTCGGTTGAGCGCCTCGATGAATTTCGCAAGCGCTTGAGTCAAAATCCCCGAGCCTCCCTTTGGAATGGGTCGGCTGGTGCGGATCGCGGAATAGGCGCTGCGGCCGGACATGGGATACTGCGGCGGGCACATGCTCGGCGGCGTGCCCATCATGAACGCGCGGCAGTGGTCGTCCTCAAAATTATCGCGGAGAACCTGCCATTGTGACATTGCCAACCGCCGTTGCCACATTTTGCCCTGGGGATGTTCGGCCAGGCGCTCAGCCACCGACTTGCCGCCAAATCCAGGCGGCGTGAAACCATTGCCGTCGAAGACCGATCTTATGGCCTCATTTTCGTCGTGCATGCGCCGCTAGGCCGCACCGTCTTTCTTGGAAAACTTGGCAAATTCCTCGCAGGTGCGGTCGAGATCGCGCCACTGCGTGAGGTAGCTGCCATCGGGGAAGGGCATATGGTAGATGGGATCGGCCTGGATGTATTCAATCCCGTAATCGCGGATCAGGTGGAGCTCATCGTTGCGCATCACCGGGTTTGCCTGAATGCCGCCGTGACCAGACTGTTGTGTCCCGCGCCGGCAACGACGATATCGAATTTTATTGGACGGGGCCGTTTGCGCCACTAGACTGAAGGGCGCGAACGCTAGGGGCGCCAGGGCCGTAGCCCCTTTCGTGAATGTGCGCCGGGTCATTTCGCTCATGTGATCATCTCCTTCCGCTAACCTGCTGTTACAAAAGCTCGGGGTGCAAGTTTGCGAAGCTTTACGGTTCCTGCACTTGGGGTGGCTTCTCCGGCGTAGTCGCTCGCTGCTCGGCCGCTTGCCACAGGAGCGAAACGGACAGCGATTTGCGCGAGTCCTCGAATTTGAAATCGTGCACCTGGCCGCCCGCGTCCACTTTCATGAGCTTGCTGGGCATGGGCTTGCCGTCAAAACGGTCCTTAAACCATTCCGCTGTGAAGGTCCCAGTGTTTGGCCCGTTGGCTGTGGCGGCGGAGCCGCTGACGCTGTGCAGGGCGCCCTCGTACAAGAGCATCTGCTTGAGTGCGGAGATCAGGTCCATCAGTTGCAGGCCGTACTCGACGGGGGAGAGCTGGTCGTCTTCGCCGCCGACCAGCAGGTAGGGGCACTTTACCTTTTCGGCCACGCCGCGCAGCGTCCATGATTGCAGGAATTTGTCCAGCTCCGCTTCTGTTTGCAAACCAGTATAATACATACAACGTAATTTAAACGAGGGAGATGCGGCTTCAAAGGCCCTGTGCGCGGTCGGCTCGACGGCCATGGCCTGCAGGGCCGCCCCTCGCAAGCGCGAGTCGATCGAGGCCACCTGCCTCCCCAGGTACGATCCCAGGCTCACGCCGCGCAGCGCGATGCGGTCCGGATCGATTTCCTTTTGCGAACGCAGCCACTCCAGCACCACGCGGCCCGCCTCCTGCCAATTGGTTTGCGTCAAATAGATTTCGCGAATGGCGCACTCGTTCTGGCCGGGTCCCTCGAGAGCCAGCGTGGCGATGCCGCGCTCGCGCAGCGAGTCGCCGTAGAGATGCCCGCGCCGCCCTCCTTGTTGCTGTCCAGGGCGGAGATGGACCACACGCAAGGCACGCGGCCCGAGCGGTTGGGAGGCAGGTGCAAGTATCCCGGCAAAGTTTTGCCGCTGCCGCCGAACGGCACTTCGACGCGGCGAATCTCATGGTCCGTGAACTGGATGTGCTTGGCGTAACAGGAGTTCTTCTTGTCGTTGAGCGCGATGTTATCGGCGTGTTCTCGAAGATCGGCCACCGCGCGCCGGCGTAAAGATGCGCGGCAAGGAAATAACTTTCCCGCGCGGGAACGGTGCGCTCATCTTTCTCGAATTGCCGCGCCTCTTTTTCACGGCGCACGGCGGCGCGCGTAAATTCGCGCGAGATATCGTTGAATTTGTGGATGCGCGCAATCCGGCGGCATCGGCGGCGCCGCACGGAATGTTGGCCAGGCCGCCCAGGCGGCCCTGATCCCACTCCGGCCCGAGCGCGGCAATCACCGCATCCAGCAGCCAGCGCTGGTCCTGCCAGCGCGCCAGCTTGCGCTCCGCACCGGGAGTCATCGAAGGCAGCGCAGGTCCGGGAGGAAGCGCCGCGCTTGCCGAACTCTCCAGCAATGTCGATCCGGCTCCGCCCACAAGGGAAGCTCCGGCCAATGTCGCCGCGCGACTTAGAAAATCCCGCCTCTGAACTAGATTATTTTTCGTGGAAACCGGAATCTTTTCAGCCGCCATTGGCGTACCTACTGACTCCCATGAGCGTAGGGAACGCTTCCGTCATGTTCATGCACCACATATCCCAGCATCCATTCCAAAAAAAGAAGGGGCCGGAAAAGAATCCAGCCCCTCGGCTTTTTTGGCCGGTCCGTGAGGATCGGGTTAGGAGGTCAGCTTCAATCCCAATTGCATTGCGCGCGCCCCTCCGGAGCCCAGCACGGAGTTCGAAGCTTGCACGTCGGGTGTAACGCCGGTAAAGCCATAGCCTCCCGCTGACGGATCTGCGGCAGCGCCACCGGGTCCGCCATACGGGTTAGCGAACCACTGGTGGTTGAAGAAAACAGCCTGTGCGCGGCAAGGAACCGGCCTTGTTCCTTGCCGCATTGCGAAAATTTCTTACTTCTCGAAGTCCTCGAACGCGCCGTTATCGGTGCAGGCCAGTTCCATGATGTCCCAATCCGGCTTCAGCTGAAAATACAACGTCGATTTCCATGGCTTGGCAAGCGCTTTCGGATCTTCCATGGTGAGATCCATGGTCATGTCGTCGCGATTGAGGCGGTGAAAGCGCTCGACGACATGCAGTTGATCGCTGTGTGGATGGCCGTCGCGGTCGAGCCAGGTCTTTTCGTTAAAGCCCACAGTGTCGACCACCAGTATTTCGCCGTCCCACTTGCCGATCGAATGGCCCATATAGCTGGCGGTAAGATCCTCCGGATGCGGGCGGCCGTCCATGAAGATTTGGCGCACGGTGTGATCGTATTCAAAAATCATGATGATTTCCTTGGGAGTCTGCACGATTTGAAAGGGAAACGGCTGGAGGTAGATTCGCGGAGTGCCGGGAGGAAGGCACTGTCTTAGAACCGGATCGTCGGTTTCCTTAAGCGAGTGCGTTCGAGGACCGTTGGAGGGCTTGGCGGCGTTGTATTTCTCCGTCCCCCAGGGAGTCATATCGGGTGGCTCCGCGGTGTACGTGTTGCCGAAAATCCTTCGCAGGGCGGGCGGGGCGTGCATGTTCCAGACACCCGAAAGATCGTGCTCCGGGGCGGGCGCGGAAGCCGCCGCGGGCTTGGCGGATCCTACCTGCTGGCCGGATTGAGCGTGCAATGAGGAGGAAAGCGCTACACCCGCGAGCGCAGCGAAAAGGAACGTGCCAACGCGATTGCACATTCTGAAATTCTCCCTTGGAGGATAGATTGTGCCGCTCGAAATTTTGCCGCCGAGATGCCGAGTTTCCTAGTTCCCGCCACCTGTCGGAAGTTCCTCGCCGCTGCCCATCACGACTTTCTGAATCCAAATTTCGCGAGCGCCGCTCTTGGTCGGATAGCCGCTGATCGTGATACTGTCTCCGGGCTTAATGGTGCTCTTGGTCCAACCAACCCTGGTCAATCGATTGGGGCTGGTGAGCTCTCCTTGCCATTTCTGGACCGTTCCGGCGTCGTCTTTGGCTTCCCAAAAAATTTGCACGTGAGGATTAACGAAATCAAATCCAGTCGCCACGCCCTTCACGGTTATCGACTTGTCCGTTTCGTAGTTCGCCGAGCCGTGGTGCGCGAATGCCCCGGCAGCAAGCGTCAGAATCCCCAGCGACAGGGCCAGAAACCTCACTCCAGTAATTTTCACTTTTTTCCCCTATTCCTTATTTATTCGCGAATGGGCGCGACAGTTCTGCCGGAGACCACCTATCGCGGGTCTGACAATACCTATAAGACGAAGTATAAACCAAGATTGTTTCAAATATTGGCAATCGATTCCATGGTTCTGAAATCGGCGCATCGCCCGAAGCAGGATGATATTGACACGCCTATGGGGCAGGCATATAAGGCTTGGGAGCGTGGCTGATTTCCGCGCCACGCTCACCATACAAATCTCAGAGTTTGCACATGGGGAAGGGGAATCATGCGTAGAGTCGTCCTGACAGTATTTGCGATTGGTATTGGCTGCCTGATTGGGTTTTCCTTCGGGGAAAATTCGTGGACCGTTCAAGGCCAGGGGAATTCGGGTAGCATCGCGGCGGTCCCGGGCGTGGTGGGAGGCCAGGACACTTTCGGTCCTTATGATGTCGCCAAGGATTGGCCGGCGAACATCAGCACTTTGCCCGGAAACGAACAATGGACCTGGGGAGCGGGGCAGGGCATCTATGCTGAGAATCCGAATCGCGTGTTCCTGCTATTCCGGGGCGAATTGCCGAACATCAAGCGGCCTGCGGCGAAACTGATTCCCGATTTCGGACCGAGTTTGATTTTTCCGATTGGCCGTCTGCCCTGGCGGGACGCGACGGTTTCGTCCCTTCCGGGATCGGGCGGAACGGGTCAGGAACCGGACGATGGGCCAAAAAACTGGATGGAGGGAAAGGGAGTCGTGGGCGTGGATGCCAAGTGGGAACACTGCCTGACCATCGTGGACTCCTCGGGAAAAATCATCGAGACTTTTCCACAGTACGATCACCTCTTCAAGCGGCCGCACTATGTCACCATCAATCCCTATGATCCGGAAAAACACATTTGGATCGTGGACGATCACATGCACGCCATCTACATTTTCACGCATGATATGAAGCAACTTGTGCAGACGATCGGCACGCCCACCGTAAAGGGCGCCGATGGCACGCACTTCAACCGGCCGACGTTCCTCTCCTGGCTGCCGGACAGCACTCTGTTCGTGGCGGATGGATACAATGGCACGCGCGTCGCGAAATTCGATAAGAATGGAAAATTTCTGATGGACTGGGGCATGAAGGGCACGCCTCCAAACGATACGCGCCCCTACTATATGAATAATGTGCACGGAATAGCTCTGGATCCGGTAACCAAGCATGTTTTCGTCAACGATAGGGGTAACCATCGCGTGCAGGTCTTCGACGAAAACGGCAAATATCTCTATGAGTGGAGCATGGGCAAGGAACCGTCCGACATCCATCTGCTTTACCTCGGGGCTGACCGAATGTTGTGGGCCTACGACCGCGGCACCTCCAAGATGCTGAAGTACGATCTTGAGGGACACTTCCTGTATTCCTGGGGCACCTGGGGAGATTTTCCCGGCGGTTTCTGGGGAGTACACGGATTCAGCGTGGACCAGGACGGCAATTTTTATACTGCCGAAGTGGACAATGGCCGCGCGCAAAAGTTCACGCCGCGCCCGGGAGCGAATCCAGCCTACCTGGTCAGCAAGCCGCTTTACGCCGCGTGGAAATAAGTATCTCGTGCCCGCATAAAGATTTCGTCCCTGCGGACGTTCTTGGTTTAGTGGAATCAAAGTCCCCATCCTCTGATAGCCACAACGGGCGGGGCGCACGTTCAGCAGCTGTTTGCGTAAATTCACGGTATTTTAAATGCGAGCTTGAGGCCGCGTCGATGTCACGCTATGCTTTCCGCGTCACCGAGGCGGTTTTATTTTGGACTGATCCTTGAGCATAGATGGGAGCAATTATGCGTAAGCCGGAAAAACTGGAATCCGCGAATTTGCGGGAAGAAATTGTTGCGGCAAACGGCTTGATTCACCGGCGCGCGCTTTTGCGGGGAGCGTTGTTGTCCGCAGGAATTGCGGCGGCGAGCGCGGGCATTGCGCGGGCTGACGATGGCGTTGGCGCGGACGCTCCGGATTGGATGAAGACGCCAGGCCGGCCATTTTCGGCTTACGGTACGCCTTCAAAGTGGCAGGAAAAAGTGCAGCGCATATTCACGATCGCGCCCGGGCGCGCCGGGACGGGCGTCTCGCGCACGCCATTGCATCTTCTGGAAGGAACCATCACGCCGGGTGGATTGCACTTCGAGCGCCATCACAATGGCGTCCCCGACATTGACCCCGCGCGCCACGAATTATTCATTCACGGAATGGTGAAGCAGCCGTTGGCATATTCGCTCGAAGCGCTCATGCGCTATCCGATGGAAACGCACATCCATTTCGTGGAATGCGCCGGCAACAGCGGGGCGTTCAGCTCGCCGCAGCCGCCGCAAATTACCGCCGGCGAATTGAACGGCCTGCTCTCCTGTTCGGAATGGACAGGTGTGAAGCTTTCGACTCTGCTCGCGGAAGCAGGAGTAAATAAAGAGGCGAAGTGGGCGATCGCGGAAGGCGCCGACGCCGCCGCGATGAGCAGGAGCATTCCCCTTGAGAAATGCATGGACGACGCGATGGTCGCGCTGTATCAAAACGGAGAAGCGATTCGCCCGGAGCAGGGCTTTCCGATGCGGCTGTTGCTGCCTGGTTTTGAAGGCAACATGAATGTGAAATGGTTGCGCCGTTTGAATTTGACGGATGCGCCGGTGAATGCCCGGGATGAGACCTCACACTATACGGAATTGATGCCCAGCGGAAAGGCGCGCCAGTTCATGTTTTTGCAGGGCGCGAAATCCGCGATCCTCAAGCCGTCCTTTGGAATGACCATGAAAGGACCAGGATTATACGAGGTCTCTGGCCTGGCATGGTCCGGCGCAGGCCGGATTTCGAAAGTGGAGGTCTCCGCGGATGGCGGCCAGACCTGGGCGCCCGCAGCAATGAATGATCCGATATTGCCAAAGGCGCTCACGCGCTTCCGCCTGCCATGGCGCTGGGATGGCCGCCCTTCCACGCTGATGAGCCGGGCTACCGACGAGACCGGTGGCACGCAACCCACCCGGGCCTCTTGGATCGCTCTGTACGCGCCGGGCCAGGGGTACCACTTCAACGGCATTCAAACCTGGGGAATTGAGGTCGATGGGACGGTGAAAAATGTTTACGCCTAGGCTCGCTTGCCTATTCCCGTTGGCGGCATTTTTCCTTGCGCCGTCCGTGTATGCTGCGCAAGGACCCAACCTCGGACGCCCGTTGACGCCAGAAGAGATTCGAAAGATAGACATCACGGTAGCGCCCGATGGCAGGGGACTGCCTGCGGGCAGCGGGTCGGTCACGGCGGGCGCTGCGGTATACGCCAAGGCCTGTCAGTCCTGCCATGGGGAAAAAGGGGCGGGGAAGCCACAAGATCAGCTCACCGGCGGCGTAGGGACGCTCGCATCGGGCAAGCCGGTCAAACGCCGGCGA
>Ga0210409_10005559_pt1 | contig 13229 bp, 13 predicted proteins | sample IncBWH17MmetaG_FD_161649 | JGI IMG/M metagenome (GOLD analysis project Ga0210409, IMG submission 161649) | Forest soil microbial communities from Barre Woods Harvard Forest LTER site, Petersham, Massachusetts, United States - Inc-BW-H-17-M | ecosystem: Environmental > Terrestrial > Soil >...
CGCCTGGCGCGATATTGCGACCTCGCGCACATCCTCCAGTCTGAGATCGTTTCCAGAGATGTGGAGAGCGTTCAAAAGAGTCCTCGAGTCATCCGTCATTTCCCAGTTGCAGCGCGGAACACGCTAAGGTACTTGTCCGGCAGGACAGAGACTTTCATCTCTGAATTCGTAACGATATGTGTGGTCTCGCCTTCCGCCAGCACCGCGCCTGTATTGGCCCGAGCCAATTCGTAGCTGAACTTAATCACAGATTCGCGCACGGTCTTTAGCCGGGTGCGTACGACGACTTCCTCGTCGTAGAAAACCGGGGCGCGGTACCGGCATCGGACCTCGGCCACGGCGATGAACAGTCCGTCTTCGCGTTCCATGTCGCGGTACGAAAATCCCATCTGCCGCATCAGTTCTACCCGCCCCACTTCGAACCAGATCAGGTGGTTCGAGTGATACACGACACCCATCTGATCGGTTTCCGCATAGCGCACGCGCAAGCGAGTTTCGTTCGTGGCAGGGTCATGGTTGGAACTCATTTCCCCGTCCACACTGGTTTGCGCTTTTCTAAGAATGAAGTGATTCCCTCCCGAAAATCCGCTGTTCTCCGAATCGCCGCATTCTCACGCACCGCTGCTTCAATATGCGCGTCCAGTTCCATACCTGCGTGATCGGTAAGCAACTGCTTTGTGGCCCGAAGTGAAGACGCGCTGTTTTCCATCAGCAATGCAGCCAATTCCCGGGCTCGGGCCATCAGAGTTTCCGCGGACACAATTTCGTTGATCAGTCCCATACGCGCCGCTTCCTCGGAACCGAAGATTCTTCCCGTCAACAGCAGATCGCGCGCCTGTTTCTCACCGACCTGCCGGAGCAGGAATGTCGACACAATGGCCGGCACGAAGCCGATGCGCACTTCGGTGTAGCCAAACTTCGCATCCGGCACTGCCAGCGTAAAATCGCACAACAGCGCTAACCCCGTTCCGCCCGCGATCGCCGGCCCATTCACAGCGGCGATCGTCACCTTTGGGAACTCGTAGAGTCTTCGAAACAGACGCACCATTGTCTGCGAGTCCTGGAGATTCTCTTCTGGAGTGCGGCCAAGCAAGGCTTTCAGATTGTCCAGATCCATTCCCGAACAAAAGGCCCTTCCCGCTCCGGTCACGATCAGCACAATCGCATCGGACTTCGCCACTTCGTCGAGCGCGCGTACCAGATCGCCGATCAATTCGAAGCTGATCGCATTGCGCTTCTCCGGACGATTCAGGGTAAGCGTTGCGACCCTACCCTCGTACGCAAGTTGAACCGTGTGGTAGCTCATAAGAGAAACTGGTGTCCCGCGCTCGCTTTCACAATCTTCGATCGATGGCGACTAATCCGTGGCGTGAGACTCCGAATACTTCGCCGCGATGCCCCCTGTCGCCTTCAGAAGAGTATCGAGTGATTTCAAGGCTGGCAACTGGGCACCCCGCTGGCGAAGCGCCTCGATTACTTCTTCCGTCGGAATGTTCCCCACCAGTGCGTCTTGCGCGAAAGGACAGCCTCCCAGTCCCCCGATTGCCGAGTCGAAACGCCGGCAGCCTGCGTGGTATGCAGCAAGAATCTTATCCGCGGCTTGCTCAGGGCGGCTGTGCAGGTGCACACCAATCTCGAGATAATCATATTTCGTTTGGACCGCCTGAACCACTTCCCTGATCAGTTGCGAACTGGCCATCCCGACGGTATCGGCGAGCGAGATCATGTGCAGGTTTTCAACTTCGAGCAATTCCACTGCGTCCAACACTTCCTCGACGCTCCAGTGATCACCATACGGATTGCCGAAGGCCATAGAGATGTAAACTACAACGTCAAGCCCAGCGTCGTCGGCCTTTTTCTGAACTCTCTCCAGTTCCTCAAGTGCATCCTCGGCAGACTGATTTTGATTCTTCCTCAGGAACGTTTCTGATATGGAATACGGGAAGCCCAAGGTTGACACAGCCTGTGTTTCAATGGCCCGCTGTGCCCCCTTCTCGTTGACGACGATTCCAATAATCTCGACATCATCCGGCGGGTCAAGTTCCTTCAACACATCTTCGGAGTCTGCCATCTGGGGCACTGCTTTCGGCGATACGAATGAAACGGCATCGATGTGCTTGAATCCAGCACTGATCAAGGCTTTTAGATAGTTCGCCTTCAGGTCGGCGGGAATCATCCCCTTAAGCCCCTGCCAGGCATCGCGAGGGCACTCGATCAGTTTTACAGTTTCGGCCATAGAATCTCGGTCATGAATTGGAACCGATTGTCACGAATCTGTGATCAAGTGGATCTGCTTCTAATCCGTGCGCATCCGCGTGAATCCGTGGCAAAAGGAAGTTGTGCTTACGTTTGCAGCACTCCCACTTTGAACTCCGGCACATCCGGATTCAGCGCGGCTGCTTCCAACGCCTCGGTGATCGCTTCCCGGGTCTCGATGGGGTCGATGATTTTGTCAATCCACAAGCGCGCCGCGCCATAACGTGGATCGGTCTGCTCATCGTAGGTTCGCTTTACCGATTCGTAGAGCTCTTTCTTTTCCTCATCGCTCAACTTTTTGCCGCCGCGTTCGAGTTGCTTCACCTTAATCTCGACCAGAGTGCCGGCCGCCGAGTCTCCACTCATGACTGCATAACGCGCCGTGGGCCAGGCGAAAACAAACCGCGGATCATAAGCCTTCCCGCACATGGCGTAGTGCCCAGCCCCAAACGAGCCACCCACGATCACCGTAATCTTTGGGACCACAGAATTCGAAACGGCGTTCACCATCTTGGCGCCGGCTTTGATAATGCCGCTCCATTCCGCATCCCGCCCCACCATGAATCCGTTGACATCGTGGAAAAAGACGAGAGGAATCAGATTCTGATTGCAGTCCATGATGAAGCGAGCGGCTTTCTCCGCCGACTCGGTGTAGATGACCCCACCGAACTCCACCCGCTTGTGCCCTTCATGATCGGTCTGCTGAGCATGCAGTTTCTGATTGGCGACAATGCCAACGGCGAATCCGCCGATCCTGCCGTATCCGCAGATCAGCGTCTTCCCGTACTCGGGCTTGTATTCATCAAAACGGCTGCCGTCGAGAACGCGCGCCAGCACTTCCTTCATGTCATACGGACGCGCGGGCGACGGATCATAGATCCCATAGATCTCTTCCGCCGCCAAAACCGGCTCTACGGGTTTCTTGCGATCCCATGGCGACAATCGTCGGTACCCCCACTTCTCAACGATCGAGCGAATCCTCTCGATGCACGCCTTGTCATTCGGTTCGCGAAAATCGACGGTCCCGCTGATCGCCGAGTGCATGGCTGCGCCGCCCAACTCCTCGGCCGATACTTTCTGTCCGATGGCTGCCTGCACCAAAGCCGGCCCGGCAAGGAATAATCCGCTACCATCCGTCATCAACACGTGATCGCACATGACCGGCAGATACCCGCCACCTGCCACGCACATCCCCATGATCGCGGCAATCTGCGGAATACCCATCGCGGACATCACTGCGTTGTTGCGAAACACGCGGCCAAAGTCGTCGGTATCCGGAAAAACATCCTCTTGTAAGGGAAGGAAGACTCCCGCAGAATCGACCAGATAGATCGTGGGAATGCGATTATCAATCGCGATGTTCTGCGCGCGGATCACTTTCTTGGCCGTCATCGGAAAGAATGCGCCAGCTTTTACGGTAGCGTCATTTGCGATGATCATCACCAGCCGCGTATGCACCCGAGCCATGCCGGTAATGACCCCGGCGGCTGGCGCGCCACCCCATTCTTCGTACATGCCGTGCGCCGCATAGAGTCCAAGCTCAGAGAACGTGTCAGGATCGGCTAGTAGCGCGATTCGCTCCCGCGCCGTCAGGCGCCCCTTGGCATGCTGGTTTTCAATGGCCTTGGCGCCTCCACCCTCGCAGATCTTCTCTCCTTCATTTCGCACCTGCGACATGAGGTCGGCTAGGAAGCGCATATTGGCTTCAAACCGAGCCGACGTGGGATCAACCTTCGTCGTGAGCACAGTACCCGCTGTAGACGTGTTTACGGCCAAGGTTTCATTTCGGTTAGCCATGAGGGTCTTATGACGGACTGACTACGGTATACCAGCTGGGCGGAACCGCGCAATGCAGCATAGCCCGGATTGGAAGAGTTAGCCGATGTCGCGAATCCGTCGATGCGCTTCCGCAATCGGATCTTCGGCAATGCTATCAATCAAATCCATGCGTAGTGCCTGCACCGCGCTCACTTTCTCTGCAGCAACGAACATTTCCAGTGCTCGCGCCCGCCCGATCAATCGCGGCAGCCGCTGCGTTCCTCCCCAGCCCGTGATGAGTCCTAAAGCGGCTCCTCGGTGTCCGAAGATAGCATTTGGCGAAGCTATCCGCCGATGACAGGACAGGGCGAGATCGAGTCCGCCACCCATACAGTATCCGGAGATAGCAGCGTAGACAGGGGCAGGGAAGCTCTCGATCGCTGCCATCAAGACTTGCCCCAATCTGGAGAACTGATAAGCTGCGGGGCCTTTCAGAGCGGCAATTTCCTCCAGATCTGCTCCGACTGAAAAGAATCTGCTATTTCCAGCGATGACCAGCGCGCGTTCGTCCCGCTTCAGTCCATGCACTGTTTCCGTAAGTGAAACGACGCAGGTCTGGGTGAGGCGGTTCGTACCGTCACCTGAATGCAGTCGCAAGACGCTGATACCTGGATATTGTTCGAGCTGAATAGAAGTCTGCGACATCGATGTCAGGGACGAGTACGGCCGCGACTTACGATCGTTCGATCCACTCCGCGAGCCGGCACCCGTCCTCTTCCAGCAGAAACGTCCCCACTCCGAAGCACTCCCCCAGAATCCGCTGCGACTCCGGATCGCGGGCGGCTCGCGTGATCCATTGCTGCCCGACCTGATATTGCGCGGCTGTGAACCACTTCTGCGGTAGCACTTCCACCAACCCTGCCTGCAAATAAAAGACGAACAGCGCAAATGCGGGATCGTCCTGGGTCATGGGCTTATAGCTGGTCGGAACAATGAGTTCATCAATCGTGGAGAACGCGGAAGGTGTCTCTACCTTGTGCGTACCAGCAGCCAAAGATAGCGGAACCTCGAAGTCTGCAATCGGAGCGGTGGACGAGTAGATCCGCTCCGAGGATTGCTTGAACCATCCCGCTACCTCTGCCACGTCGAACGCTTTGAGCTGATCGGGATCGAAGCACACCAGACGAATATTGCGCCCCTCGGGACACCATACTCCGAGAAAATTCGGAGCTAACAGAAAAGGACGGCAGTAGGTATTCAGCGCAAGCCTGACCGTGGCAGCCTCCTGCTCCAAACCGAGAGTGACCAGATGAGCTACCGGCCCCTCGGTTCCATGATGCGTCCAGACAAAGCCCTGTCGGGAATGCGATTGAATGTTGGGAAAGGTTTGCCAATACCAGGGTGCTGGTCCGACCGCCGCAGAAAGGATTTTTTTGGCCCGGGCCGCATCCATACCGAGCATCACGCTGTCGCCACGCCGGGACCCTTCACGTGCGTGCGGATAAACTTCACGATGTCATCCATGGCGGTGCCCGGCTGAAAGATCGCGGCCACACCGGCTTTCTTAAGCCCTCCGATGTCCTGATCTGGGATGATCCCGCCCACCAGCACGATCACGTCGTCCATTTTGTTTTGCCGGAGCAGGTCCATCACGCGCGGCACGATCGCATTGTGCGCTCCGGAGAGGATTGACAGTCCGATGACCTGCACGTCTTCCTGAAGTGCGGCGGTGACGATCATCTCCGGCGTTTGCCTCAGGCCGGTGTAGATGACTTCCATCCCCGCATCGCGCAGAGCCCGCGCAATTACCTTGGCGCCCCTGTCATGGCCGTCGAGGCCAGGTTTTGCCACCAGCACACGAATCTTTGCGTCAGCCATCGACACCATTTAAACACACGAGACACAGGGAACACAGAGGTTACAGGGTTTTGATATCCAGACTCCGCCACATATACCAGCAGGCGACGCTTCGATACGGCTCCCATGCACGGGCAATTTTTTCCATATCCTTCGGTTTTGGCAGCTTGCGCTTTCGATAGTGCTTCTTCATGGCCACCTGCACACCATAATCACCGGTCGGCAGCACATTAGGACGCCGCAACGAGAAAATCAGAAACATATGAGCGGTCCACACGCCGATCCCTTTAACCTGCGTGAGGTGCGTGATCACTTCTTCGTCCGACAACTCCGGCAATCGTGAAAAGTCGAGTGCACCGGACGCGGTCTTTGCCGCCAGATCTTTCAGATATGCCGACTTCTGTTTCGATAACCCCACGCCCCGGAGTTGCTCATCACTCAGTTTGAGGATGCCTTCCGGCGTTAGGGGTTCCCCCGCCAGGGCTGCGAAGCGCTTGAAGATCGTCACAGCGGCCTTTCCATTCAGTTGCTGATAGACAATCGCCTCGGCCAGGCTGCAAAACTCCGCTGGACCAAACTCCATACGGCACGGGCCCACACGGTCGATGATCGCGCGCAAGACAGGGTCGGACTTCTTGAGATGAATAACCGCCTTTCGCATGGTCTATACATTTATCACATTAGACACGCGCTAGGCGAACAAAATACGAATAACGCTGACCTACTGTGATCGTTTCACCGCGATTCCCAGCACCTCGTAGCGGCCGTTGCGAAGGAGTTTGTCGGTCCCGATGAACGACCGCGCGGGAAAGTCGCCGTGAAAGTAAGTCTTATAGACAGCGTTGAACGTGTCGTAGAGCTTCAAATCGGTGCAAAAAATCTGCATTGAGACCACGTCGTCCATGGACATCCCGGCCGATTCCACCGTTTGCTTGATCCCCTCCATTACCATGCGGGCTTCGTCCTCTGCACTGGCGGGAGGCAAGTCTGTTTTCGCATCGAGTCCAATGTGGCCCGCGATATAGAGTGTGTTGCCCACCAATACGGCTTCGCTGAAGGGCAGAGCCTTCCGGTCACCCGACCGCGGTTTCACAATGAACTTCCGGTCTCCTGCGTTCGCCGCGATTGAGAAGGTTAGTACAAGAAGCAAGCAAGCGATCCTGCGTAGCGTCATGATTTTCCTCCGAAACTTTCTGAGTTCGTTAACGAATTGTCGCCAAAAACAATCCCACAATTCCTCCGCCCAGCACAATCCACGCTGGACTGATTTTCCAGCGCAACAAAATAGCGAGCGAACCAAGCGAAATCAGCCAAGCCGGCCATCCCCTCAGTGCATCGATGCACAGGCGAACGGTCACTCCGACCATGAGAGCCACGGCGCACACATTCACCGAATCGAGGAATGCCCCGATCCAAACTGATTGCCGCAACCGAAATAACACGGGCGCCAGTAGACCTACATAGAAGAACGACGGCAGGAATATCCCCATGGTAGCGGCCACGGCCCCCGGAACGCCGCCCAAAATATATCCGATGAATGTCGCCGTAGAAAGGACCGGACCCGGAGTGAATTGCCCGATGGCAACCGCGTCCAGCAATTGCTGTCGCGTCAGCCAGGCCTGCTGTTGAACCAATCCTTGCTCCAGAAAGGCCAGCAACACGTATCCGCCGCCATAAAGGACTGCACCCACCCTGAGAAAGAAAAATCCAATCTGGCGAATGGATGGCCGGAGTGGGAGAGTCCCGGCGGCGATGGATCCCGACGCGAGGTAGGCAGCGAAGCGCAGCGATGGAGGGAAGCAGTTCTTCCGGAGTGTGAAGATGAAAAGAGCCCCAGTGCCAACGCTTGAGGCTTGTTTCACCAGCATGCCAAGGAGCCCGCCGCCGAACAGAATCAGAATTGGATTCAGCCCGAAGAGGAACGTAGCCAGGGAAAGCGCGCCCAGTAGGCCCAGCCCCGCGTCCTTTACCGCAGTCTTCCCTAGACGCCAGATCGCGATTGCGATTACGGCCAACACTGCTGGTTTGATCCCCGTTAGGATCGATACCGCCTGTGGCAGCGATCCGAAACGCACATACGCCCATGCAAACGCTCCGGTGATGAGCGCGGCCGGAAGGATGAAGGTGGCTCCCGCCACACACAGCCCGGCCCAACCCGCGCGAACGAACCCTATATTGATGGCCATCTCGGTGGACGTCGGTCCCGGGATAAGATTCGCCGCTCCCAGCATGTCAAGGAATTGTTGGCGCGTTACCCACTGTCGCTTGCGGACAACCTCTCCCTCGAGGAGCGCAACGTGCGCTGCCGGTCCACCGAAACTGATGGTCCCCAACTTCAGGAACAGGGCGGCCAATTCGCGCAATCGGTCAAGTTGGATTGGTGGCTGGCGGCTTACAGACGGAACGGCATCCGCGCTGTTCACGCGCTTTGATGCTCGCCGTGGCGGAAGTTTTCGATTAGCAGTTCCGAGGTACGGAGCGAGAAGGCCAGAATGCTGATCGTTGTCGTCTTGTCGGTGCAGTTCAGAAACACGCTCGCATCGCACACGTACAGGTTCGATACATCGTGGGTTTGGCCAAATCGATTGGTCACGAATTTGTTCGGATCATTCCCCATGCGGCAGGTTCCAGTTTCATGCAGGCTAAAGCCGGGAATCTCTGGAGCATCTCCCGATTCCTCCAACTCACCTCCTGATGCCTTCAGCACCTCGGCACAGACCTGCTTGGAGTGCTCCCACATCTTCAGTACGTTCCCGTCCCACTCGAAATGCATCCGAGCGACTGGGATGCCGTAAGGATCTTTGACCTGAGGATCGAGATCCATGTAGTTTGCGTCCGACCGCAGTGTCGGCGCCTGGATCCCGAAGCTCACCGGCGTGGGATAACGCCGTTTGATCTCCCGCTTGAACGATGAACCGAAACCGTCGAGCGCATTCGCGTACCAGGGAAATTCCGTGCACCCCCCGTCGGGATAGACTGAATATCCCCGAATGAACGTCTCTTCATGCGGGTTCTTCAGGTTCTGCCAGCGCGGCATCCATGCGATCGTGCTATCGGCGACGTGGTCCGGAAAGCTGGGCTGCCCCAGCAATTGCGGCAGGTATCCGCGCGCCGATTCGCCGTAAAGATGGTCGCAGAGATTGCGGCCCAGTTGGCCGCTGGAATTAGCGATTCCGTTCGGCCAGTGCCGCGATTTTGAGTTGAGCATGATTCTTGACGACTCGACGCATCCTGCCGCGATAACCACTGCGCGCCCATACACCTCCACTTCTTGTTTGGTCCTGCGATCGATGTAGGCTACGCCGGCAGCATGCCCGTTTTCGTCCACGACGATGTTCTTGGCCAGCGCATCGGTGCGCAACTCGAGATTCTTCGTCGCCTCGGCCTTCGGCAAAAGAAAATACGGTGATGAGAAGAACGCGCCCACATCGCAACCGGTCGTGCATTCCCCGCAAAAGTGGCATGCTGGGTGCCCTTCATGCGGCTGTGTGAGCTGCGCGCAACGATCCGGCAGGTACGGCACTCTCACCTTGTTGCAACCCGCTTCCAGGATGAAATCGAGGCATCGAAACTTGAAAGGGGGCAAGTAATCTCCGTCAGGATTGCTAGGGCGGTTCTGCACGGTGCTGGCCACGCCGATCATCTTCTCGACGCGGCTATAGAACGGATCGATTTCGGCGTAGGTCAGCGGCCAATCCACGTCGTACCCGTCGAGCGAAGCCGCCCGAAAGTCGATTTCACCGAAACGCGCTGAACTCCGGCCCCAGAAATTTGTCTTCCCTCCAACCGCATTGCACCGCGGCCACATCCACTTCGTTCCGGGCGCCACTGTGAACGGAATTTCGTGGTCCCATGCGGCTTTGGTGTATTCGTTGTCCATGTAGGATTCGCCGCGCCGCTTCGGATCGTCGAGCCCGCGAAACTTCATGTCCCAGGGCATGCGGTGATAGCGCAAGTCTTTTTCCGGATCCAGTCTGCGGCCGGCGTTCAGGGCACACACTTTTAACCCCGCTTCGCACAGCGTCTTAATCGCTATGCCACCACCGGCTCCCGTCCCAATCACAATCACGTCGTAGATTTGTTTCGCCATACCGGTTATCAGGATTTCGCCTGCGACAAATGTTTGTGCTCGCGATCATCTTTGTGCGGACACTCTGGCGATTCGGCATAGAACTTCAATGCGGGATTGTCCAGTTCCTTAAATCCGATCTCACTCGTATAAAACCCACTAACGGTGTATTCGCGCATCAGCCTAAAAAATCTGCGCCCGTCTTCCTCGCCCGGCCGAGCCTTATTCTTCAAACCGAGAGGTTCGAGCGGGGAAGTCTGTTGTTCAGAGGAGAGTTCCAGGAATTTCTTGCCCGTGCTCTGCTCGCTGTGCGCATTCAGCCAAGACAATCCCATGCGAAACGGATATTGCACTGCGGGATCGCTGGCCACCATGAAATCGATAAACTCCGCGACGCCCGCCTCTTTTGCTCCAGGACTGTCGTCACTGGGAATAATCATCTCGGTGAGTCTTTCGACCATCGCGTATTCAGAAGCACGGAAAAATACCGGATGGTACGATGCCGGCCTAATCGACAACGCCGCATTCCCCACGTGCCCGCACGCGAATCCCCACTTACTGAATCCCGGAAACGTCGCCGCGGCCGCAGCCGTCCCCAGAATGCGCAAGATCTCGCGCCGCTGAATCCCCTGGCCTGCCATGAATCTTTTCCCCAAACTCCAAGCCGGTTAGGAAAGATACTTGATCGTCGCTTCCACCAGTGCGGCCGTCGGCTTGTAGGGATCGCCGGGAGCGTCGTACTCGATCGAGCAATAACCTTTGTAGCCGTGCTTTTTGAGAGCAGCAAATGCCTTGGCCAGATCGACGTGTGAAGCCTTCCCCTTATCGTCTACCTCGCCGTCCTTGACGTGGCAGATCCCGTAGGCATGCGCGAACATGGCTTCCATGGCGCGATCTTGAAAGGCTTCATCGTGCGCTGCCAGTGAATTACCGAAGTCTGGCAGCGCACGCAGCCAGGGACTATTGACCTTCTCAATTAACTCGACGATGAAGAACGGATCCTCACTGACGGGATTGTCGTTTTCCAGATGAATCACAACGTTTTTCTTGGAGGCGTAATCTGCTACTCGTGCCAGCGTGTCCGCCGCCCGTCCCACATCTGGCTTCGAATCTTTTGCGCCGTCGATGTGGGTTCGAATGCTGGGAGACCCCAGGGCCACTCCCACATCCACCCACTGATTGCTCGAGGCGACAGCCTTCTCGCGCTCGGCCTTATCCAAGGCATACTGGCTATGCCCGCCATCCACCGCGATATCAACGACACTCGACTTTGCCTTCTCTACCGAAGCTCGGAATTGTTCAAGATACGTCGGATCAGTCGAAGGGAAGTTGGGGCTCCACGGCTCGATGTGATGTACGTTGAACTTCTCGGCGACGTGGGCGGCGAAGTCTTTCAACTCCATCTGCTGTTCTCGCGGTACCTTGCTCGGAGTGTTTCCATCCCACCCTTTCCATCCGACGATGAACTCGCGGAACGGGTACGCTGCTACTGCCACTCGTTGTCGCGGGTCAGTGGGGAAGGGAATGGAAGGCCCTGAAACCGCAGCCCGTCCTAGACTCGGTAAAAGACACGCTCCGGCCGCCGCGCCCGCGAAGTGCTCGACGAACTGTCTTCGTGTAATTGGGCTCATGCGCGAAAGTGTAGCAGAAAGTTTTTTGAGGACCGCAACTCATTGGCTAAGGAATGGGGAGAATACATGGCTCGTGAGGGATTGTTCCGATCAAGTGGGCTAGGCGAACCCTACCGGGCCGGATCTGCGTCCCGGAGGGCTTGTTTCTTGCGGCGTCGCTTGCGCAATAGCGTCCCGGCCGACGATACTGGAACAACACAATAATTACCTTAATCCAAATATGAAAACGACAATTTCTTCCACTGCTCCGTCTGCCCTTGAGACCGAATCCCTGGTTGCCATCGTGCTCGACTACTCAAATGCCGCATCCAATGAGAAAGACAAGAAGCCCGAATTGAAAGTAACCGCGTCGGACCCGGCGATCCAAGCAGCCGCATCCGACTTGTTGGCGAGCGGCGAGGTAAGCGGCAAACCTCTTGAAACGAATCTCCTGCATAAGCCCTCTTCCTTGAAGGCGAAACGTCTGTTGCTGATTTCGGGCGGAGCCGCCAAGAAATTTTCGAGCTACGAACTGCGTCGGAGCGCGGGTGCAGCCGTGCGCACGCTGAAGTCGAGAGGCATTCGGAGCTTTGCCTTTATCGCGCCTCAGGAAATTGCTGCGGACGAGTCGGTCCGGGCGATTGTTGAAGGGGCGCACGTTGGGAATTTTGACCCTGACTATTACCGCAGCGACCGAAAAGATCAGAAGATTGATGAAGTGACGGTCATTGCAAATGGAGACTCGGGCGCACTCGAGAAAATGGCCAATGAAGCGCGGATTGTCGGTGAATCGCAGAATTTTACACGCGATCTCGTCAACGAGCCTTCGAACCGCATGACCCCGACGATTCTCGGGGAGCGGGCAAAGAAGATGTGCGCTGAAGTCGGTTTGAAATGTGAGGTGTACGGGGCCGACAAGATCAAAGAGTTGAAGATGGGAGCCTTCTGGAGCGTCGCTCAAGGATCCGATGAGCCTCCGGCGCTGATCGTGATGACCTACGAGCCTGCTGGTGCGCCGCAGAAGCCGGTACTCGGATTGGTCGGAAAGGGGATTACGTTCGACACAGGAGGTATCTCCATCAAACCGGCCGACGGCATGGAGAAGATGAAGTACGACATGGCCGGTGGCGCCACCATGATTGGCGCCATGCGCGCTATCGCTCTGCTCAAGCCGAAAGTGAAGGTAATCGGAATTGTGTGCGCGACCGAAAATATGCCGTCAGGGAAGGCGCAGAAGCCAGGCGACGTGCAGATCGCGATGTCAGGCAAGTCGATCGAGATCATCAACACTGATGCGGAAGGCAGGCTGGTGCTGGCAGACGGTCTCTACTACGCGCGGCAACTCGGCTGCACGCACCTCGTCGACGCAGCGACTCTTACTGGCGCTGTCGTCGTCGCGCTCGGATACAACAACGCCGGAATCTTCGCCAATGATGACGACATGTACGACCGTTTCCATGCGGCCAACGCCAAGGCCGGCGAAAAGATGTGGCGCATGCCGCTGGACGACGAATACAAAGAGCAGATCCGATCCTCGATCGCTGACATCGTCAACTCCGGCGGACGATGGGGCGGAGCGGTCACGGCTGCTATGTTCCTGAAAGAGTTCGCTGAGGACACGCCGTGGATTCATCTCGACATCGCGGGCACGGCCTGGATGGAAGAGCAGAAGCCCTGGA
>Ga0210409_10005560_pt1 | contig 13229 bp, 8 predicted proteins | sample IncBWH17MmetaG_FD_161649 | JGI IMG/M metagenome (GOLD analysis project Ga0210409, IMG submission 161649) | Forest soil microbial communities from Barre Woods Harvard Forest LTER site, Petersham, Massachusetts, United States - Inc-BW-H-17-M | ecosystem: Environmental > Terrestrial > Soil >...
ATGCCGCGCTTAAAGATCAGGTCTACGTCCATCAACCGGTAGCGGAAGATGGCGTAACCAAAAGTCAGCGGCAGGATGCCCAGCGACAACACCGAAACCTTCATCGCCGTCGTGGGCAGCTCGCCAGTCAGATAAGGGAGCACGTAGAATAGCGTGAACGGCGTGATCGCCAGGATCGTTCCCCGGGTCACCCACTTCAGCTGTTGCCGCAGGATCGGCGTGCCTGCCCGGCGGTAGTTGTACACCAGCACTCCCGCCGCCGCGATGAAGTACACCGCCTGGCAACCCATCTCCAACCGGTCCAGGTTCCAGCGCAGCATTTCGCTGGCTTTGAGGAACGACACCGCCAGCACGTGGACACTCAACAGCAACAAGCCCGGAACATAAATCCCGAAAATTACCCATCGGTGCCTGCGGACGAACCAATGCCGCTCGGGAAAGGTCAACACGAAATGCAGAAACAGCGCAGCCTGGAGCAGTCCAGCCACGACGTTGCCCCAGTAAATCGTCCAATCGAACCCGTTAAATTTCCCCGTGTAATGGAACGAGTAGAAAATGAACGAAACCAGGCAGAAGATATAAAACTGGGTCGAGCCCGGTGCGGTCCACCGTCGCAGCAATACATACAGCCCAATGCCAAGATAGATCAGCCCAATCAGGCGCAGCCAGTTGTACGGAGACCGTTCCGCCGGAACCGGAATCAGCACCACGTCCACTGGCACCGATTGCCGTATCAGGGAATACGTAGCTTTCGACCAGGCGCCCACGCGATACAGTTCGCGGGTTCGACCAGCTGTATTATTTACCGGATGTTGGCCAATCGCGGTGAGCTGATCGCCTACCTTGATGCCCGCCCGAGTTCCCGGGCCGCCAGCCTCGACTCGGTCAGCCGTAAGCCGCCCGTGATGCTCGACCCACCAAACTCCGTCCTCAGGAACTTGAAATTGGCGCTCGGTTTGAAGGTTATAACCGGCGTAGACCACGGCAGCGGCCGTCAACAGGGCCAGCAGGATGGCTGTAAATCGGATTTGAAAATCCCTGTTCATGCGCCGCACAGGCTCCGCCGCCCGCAGGGACAAACTACCTTGCAGTTCCTTCTGCACTTTCACTGCCATCCGCGGGGACATGCGATGCCTCTAAAACGCCTCGTTACAACAGCTTCCAATATTATAGAGGCCCGACCATAACAGGGGTATGCTTTTTGGAATAGCGCATGTGGTATTTTGTAACCCACTGACCGGCATGTCGTTAGGAAAGAAGATGCCGGTCATCCATTAGATAGCTGTCATCCTTGAGCAAGCGAAGCCCCTTCCTTAGATGCCTGTTGCCTGTCATCCTGAGGAAGTGGAATCCTTCGCTCGCGAAGGATTCCCAACGAAGGATCTCTGCACTGGTTCCCACCAAGCAGACAAAGCCGCCTGATTCAAGCAAGCCCGCCACCTGTGTGGCGCGGACACTCCTGTCCGCATGCCGTGGCCAGCATCGCTCCTTGGGGAAACGCGACCTGATTGGAGCGGATGCGTGAACCCCACCCTTTTAGCCGCAGAGCGGCGTAAGAATGCAGCCCACGGCGCAAGCCGTGGGTAAAAGTGGGAACCAGACAAGCCCCAACCGGGGCGAAAGATAGCTCTCACACGCACGATTCCATTCTCGCCGCTGCCACCGGCCTTCGCCAAGAACTCAGAAGAGTGGGCCACGGGCGACCGCCGCTTAATCTGCCGACGCGAAAAAAAACCAGCCGCTCCTGTGATATAGTTCCGACCGCAACATCGGTTCCCCTCTTAATTATTCCCCTGGACGAGGTCAAACAACCATGCGACCAAAGGGATTATTCCCGGCATTCCATTCGGCTCTGACGCTAGCCGCGCTAGCATTAATCTTCGCAACCAATGCCGCAGCCGTAAACGAGAAGGTGATCCATAACTTCATCATTAGTCCCCACGGAGCCTTCCCGGCCGGACAGCTGCTTGCGGATCCTGCCGGAAATTTGTACGGCGCCACCTATTACGGTGGCGAGCACGGGTATGGCACCGTCTTCCAACTGACGCGGAGACCTGATGGAAAGTGGGTCGAAACCATTCTGCACAGTTTTGTCGAAGGCCCTCTGTTCGGCCCAAGCGGTGACCTCACCTTCGATACTTCGGGAAACCTGTATGGCACGATTGTAGAAGGCGGTAACCAACGTTGTCCCTACGGGTGCGGCATGGTTTTCGAACTCTCGCCGACCGCAGATGGCAAATGGAACTACAGTGTCATTTACCGCTTCAAGGGAAAGAATGACGCCGATTACCCAAACGGCATAGTGCTTTATGCCGGAAATCTCTATGGCACTACCCTTAACAGTGACAATGCTAGCAGTATTGTGTTCGAGTTGGTCAGCTCTTCCAAGGGCTGGACGGAGAAAACCATCTATAATTTTGGCACCACAGTTACTCTAGCCGGCCTGGCTATCGATGCCGTCGGTAACCTGTACGGCCGCCTCTACCACGGGCAATACACCAGTATTTTCCAACTAGTACGCCGCCGAGACGGTAAGTGGGAGAAGAATATCCTGTGCGGCAATTGTATGGTGAGGGGGATTCCCGTCTTCGACCAGACAGGCAATCTATACATCGGCGCCCACGACCGGGTACTCGAGTTGGTGCGAAAGCAAAACTGGCAGAGGATTACTATCGCCGAGTTCAGCGGCAGGGACGGTTCCGAAGCCACTGGCGCCTTGACCTTCGATGAGAGCGGGAATCTTTACGGCACTACCCAAGACGGAGGCGACCTCGGCACCTGCCTCCCCCGAGGCATTGGTTGCGGAACCGTCTTCAAACTGACCCGAGGAAAGAATGGTGAGTGGGAGCATACCGTTCTTTACAGGTTCAAAGGAGAACGAGATGGTGCGGCGCCGTACGGCATGATCTTCGACAATCACGGCAACCTCTATGGCACAACGCCCAGCGGCGGGGACCTGGCTTGCGGTGACTATAACTCTACCCCAGGCTGTGGGACGGTGTTTGAATTAGCGCCCACCTCGGGCGGAGATTGGGAATATAGTCTTATTTATCCGTTCGGAATCGGCAAGGACGGTGGCGGCCCCTCTGGCTTGGTCGCCGACGCCTCGGGAAATCTCTATGGCGCGTTGTCCGAGAGTCCTGGGTGCGGCAGCGCGTACAAGCTGACGCCGTCCCCGCATGGTGGCTGGAAAGAGCAGGTCCTCTACCAATTCAAATGCGGCGTCGACGGCGCGTATCCCTTGTCCAGCTTGATATTTGATTCAGCCGGCAATCTGTATGGCACAACGCTTCAGGGGGGCCGCATTTCCAGCAATGCCTGCGGCGGCAATGGCTGCGGCACTGTCTTTCAGCTGTCACCCTCCTCCAGCGGCGGTTGGACTGAACGCGTGATCTACAGCTTCACGGGCCACGCGGACGGATACTTCCCTGCCGCTGGACTCGTCCTTGATGCTGCCGGCAACGTTTACGGGACAACGGAATATGGCGGCGGCGGGCTGTGTAGGCTAATTCCACCTACTATGGGTTGCGGAGTTGTATACGAATTGTCCCCCACATCGGGCGGTAGTTGGACTGAGACAACCTTGCACACCTTCACGGGTGCCTTCCCCAACGGGTCTTTGCCAGACGGGGCTTTCCCGATCGCTACGCTAATCTTCGACCAAGCCGGAAATCTATACGGAACGACCACAGAAGGCGGCACTGGATCTTGCGTTGACAAGTGGGGCAATCCCGGCTGCGGCACCGTCTTCCAGTTGTCACCGGCCTCCGGCGGATGGACTGAGAACGTCCTCTACAATTTCACCAATTCATCCTATCCCACCGGTCTCACGATGGACTCGAAGGGAAACCTCTTCGGAGCGGCAGCCGGTGGTAAGGCGACCGCCTATTGCCCGTACGGCTGCGGCACGGTCTACGAACTCAGCCCGAACTCCGGGGGGCGTTGGACCGCAACGGTACTGTACAATTTTGGCGGTTTCGCAACCGACGGGGAATTTCCCAATGGCCCCCTCACCTTCGACAAATCAGACAACTTATATGGCACGACGGAGGGCGGTGGCTCCTCGTCGTGCGCGCCCGGCGGAAGCGGCTGCTGCGGCACTGTCTTTCAGCTGTCGCCCTCCGGCGGCGGCTGGACGGAAAGCGTATTTTACAGTTTTACCGGTCCTTACAAGGACGGTGCGTACCCACTAACCGGCGTGGTTCTCGATTCTGCCGGGAACGTCTACGGAACAACCAGCACGGGAGGCGTTGACTCAGCGTATAACGGCGCTTCGCTCGAGGGTGGCGGAACCGTATTCGAAATCAGCCCCTAACGTGTGTGCGTGAGACTAGAATTTCGACGACAAGGGTAAAAGAAAGTCCCTCGTTGTTAGCCGCGAGGCGGCGTAAGAATGCAGCCCATGGCGTAAGCCGTGGGTAAGAATGCGAAGCCGATAAGCCCCAGCGAGGCGAAACAGTACCTTCTCACGTCTGACGCGACTAAAGAACCCACTTGACGCGGCCCTCCAAAAGGGCTAACATAGTGCTAACAACATTAGCTGTTTGATAACAGCGATGGTTTCCGCTCTTTGACAACTTAGAAACTGCGCAAGTCCTTTAAAAGGGATATTTTAGAAGGGTATCTCGAATCTCCGACCCGTTTTCATAGACTTAGGCAGCGAGATTGGGGGTATGCCTACGCTAAGTCCTTTAAAAGGGATATTTTACGTGGGTATCTCCGAAACAGACCGTTTGTTTTCATGGATCTAGCAGGAAATGCGAATTTTAGGGTATATACCGGATACCTAATGGTTAATCAGACCGCCCAATTAGTTACCATTAGGTAAACTACCCACAGCAGCGGGACCCTGCTACCGCTCCAACCAACCCAAGCACAAAGCCAGAATGGTATACTCCTCCTCGCCTTGGAGAAGGACTTCGATGAGACTCACCGCAATCGTGCTATCCGTGACTTTGCTTCTTACCGCCGCAACCGCCCAGACTTTCAAAGTGTTCTACACCTTCAACTTCACCGATGGGAGCGCTCCCAACGGGGATCTTATCCGTGACTCTGCCGGCAATTTCTATGGCACGACCCAATTCGGCGGCTCGTCCAATCGGGGACTGGTATACAAGCTGGATTCCACCGGCCACCAAACCATCCTCTACACCTTCACGGGCGCATCCGATGGCGGCACTCCCATTGGCCGCTTGCTTCGCGACAGCGCCGGCAACCTCTACGGGATTACATCGCTCGGCGGCGATCCCACCTGCGCTTGTGGAACCGTTTTCAAACTGGCGAAAAATGGATCGTTGAAAGTGCTCCATAAATTCAAGGGTGGCAAAGACGGCGCTCAGAACCAGGGACAACCGGAGCTTGGGCTAGTGATGGTCAACGGTGACCTCTATGGCTCCGCCAGCTTCGGTGGTGTCTCTGGCTGCGATGGCAACCTGGGCTGCGGAGTACTGTTCAAAGTCACTCAAACCGGCAAGGAGACAGTACTGCACCGCTTTACCGGCCAAGCCGACGGAGCCTTCCCCCAGGATTTGACCAGCGACCAGGCAGGCAACATTTATGGCGCCACCGGCGGCAGCTACATGCAAGGCAACGCGGGAACCCTATTCAAACTGGACACAGCCGGCAAGCTGACGACCCTCTACACATTCCCCGGCGGCGCCGCTGGCAATTCTCCTCGCTGGCACCTGCTGCGAAGCGCAACTGGCGTGTTCAGCGGTGTAACCCAGTTCGGCGGGGAGACCACGAACTGCGCTATCTCATCGGCCGGATGCGGCGTCATCTTCACAGTGAACGCTTCGGCCAAAGAGCGTGTCCTGCACACCTTCGGCAAGCAGGCCAGTGGCGGAGAAGAGCCATCCGGCGGACTTCTCGATGTTTCAGGCAATTACTACGGCGTAACACTCTACGGTGGAACCGTGAACTCAGCGTGTAATTTGGGTTGCGGCGTCGTCTATCGGCTCAGCAGCGCCGGCAAATATTCCGTGCTCTACCGTTTTACCGGAGGGACGGATGGCGGGGTCCCGAGCGGTAGCTTGACCGAAGACGCCTCCGGCAACCTCTACGGTGCCACCAATACAGGGGGCGACGCGAACAACAACGGCGTGATCTACGAGATCACTCCGTGATTCGTTGCGCCGTGACATTCGCGTAGCTTTTCTCCGGTAAAATCATAGTTTCCCTATGACGACGACCGAAGAAATCATCCAGCGTGAAAAACAGTTCCTGCTCCAGACCTACAACCGCTACCCCCTGGTCATTGAGCGCGGCAAGGGCGTCTTCCTCTTCGACTTGGACGGCAAGAAGTACCTCGACTTCGTCGCCGGCCTTGGAGTGAATGCGCTCGGCCACGCTCATCCTCGAATCGTGAAGGCGATCCGCGAGCAGGCATCCCGCGCCATTCACCTGTCAAACCTTTATTACAACGAATATCAGGGACGCCTCGCCGAGAAACTCTGCACCCTGTCCGGTTTGCAGCGCGCCTTCTTCTCAAACAGCGGTACCGAAGCCATCGAGGGCTCGATCAAACTAGCTCGTCTCGCCGGACACCGCATCGGAGGCGCCATCAAAAGCCAACTGGTCGCCCTCGAAGGTTCCTATCACGGACGCAGCTTCGGATCCATGTCCGTCACCGGGCAAGACAAGTACCGCAAAGGTTTCGAACCGCTGCTGGAGGACGTGAAGTTTGTCCCACGCAACGACGTGGAGACCCTCCGTGCCGTAGTGAACGACAACACCTGCGCGATTGTCCTCGAACCAATCTTCGGCGAAGGCGGAATCTACGAATGCTCAGTTGAATTTCTGCAAGAGTGCCGCACCCTTTCCGACCGCTATCACGCCGCGCTGATTTTTGATGAGATCCAATGCGGCCTCGGCCGCACCGGAACCATCTTCGCTTTCCAGGCTTTCGGCGTCACGCCCGACATCGTTGCCATCGCCAAACCCATCGCCGCAGGCATCCCGCTGGGAGCCTTTCTGGTCAAGGAAGAGTTCGCATCGGCCATCTCCCCCGGACAACATGGAACCACCTTCGGCGGAGGTCCGCTGGCGTGCCGGGTTGCACTCGAGTATTTAGCCATCGTCGAAGAAGAAAACTTGCTGCAAAACGTAGCCGCTGTTGGCGCGTATCTGCAACAACAACTCAAAGCACTCACGGAACGCTACGAAGTGGCCCGCGAAGTTCGAGGCCGCGGCCTGATTCAAGGCCTCCAGCTCGATGTTCCCGCCCGCCCCATCGTGGAACAAGCTCTCGCCGAGGGCATACTCTTCAACAGCACCCAGGACACCGTCCTTCGTTTCCTACCCCCATTCCTGCTGCAGGAAAAACACGTAGACAAAGGCATGCGAGTCCTCAGGAAACTGCTGGGAAAGAAACGCAGCAAGTCGTTGCAGACAGCTTGAGTCGACTTCACTCCTGCCGCAGCGCCACAAACGGATCGATCAACGTCACCCGGTGCGCCGGCATGAAACACGAAACCGCTGCCGCACCCACGAACAGCAACGACACTGCCAGGAACGTAAAACCGTCAGTCGGACTCGTGGCGTACAGCAAGGATGCAAGCAGCCGTCCGGACACCCCTGCCCCGACCAAGCCCAAAACCGTCCCCGCCACCGCGATTACCAATCCCTGCCGAACGACCATGTAAATCACGGACTCCCTGGACTGCCCCAAAGCCATGCGGATTCCCAGCTCGCGAGTCCTCTGGCTGACCGACAGCGCCATAATTCCTGCAATGCCACTGACGCTAATCACCAGTGCCAGCGCCGCGAAGATGCTCAACAGAATCGTGGTGACCCGAGGCGATGCCATGGACTCCGTTCGCAGGTGCTCGAGAGTCTCCACCTGATCCACCGCGATCTGCGAGTCGAGATCGTGGAGCGTCTTGCGGATTAACCCAATCATGCCGACGGGATCGACTGCGGTACGCACCACCAGTCCACCACGGAATCCACCTTGCTTGACCGGGATGTAGAGTTCGTCGCCAATGGGACGATCCAATCCATACTCCTTGGCATCTCCCACCACGCCCACAATCGTGATCCAGGTTTTTCCTTGATCAAAGCTGACGCGCCGACCAATGGGATCTTCGGACGCCCATCGATCGTGAGCCATGGTCCGATTGATAACGCCCACGCGCAGTGCCTCCGCATCATCACGTTCGGTAAAAGTTCTCCCTCGCAGCAGCGGCTGCCGTATGGTTTCAAAGTACTCGGGACTTACGATCGTCTCATCCGTTAACGACGGCAATTCGCCCTTCGGCACCGGCCGCCCCTCAATTTGAAATTTAAGGTGATCCGGACCCAGCGCCATAGCTTGTTCGCTCATCGGGAACGTCGAAGTCAGCGCGGCCGAGTCGACGCCAGGCGTGTTCCGAATACTCCGCAGCACGTTGTCCGCGAGCGCGATCATTTGCTTCGGCCGCTGGTCTTTGGGGAAGCGATTGTAGTTTGGCGACAGGTTGAGAGTAAGCACTCGATCGGGACTGAACCCTGGCTCCACCTTGGCCAGCTTGATAAAGCTTCGAATCATAAGACCAGCGCCGATCAGCAATATAAAGGAGACGGCAACTTGCACCAGCACCAGGCCCCCTCGCAGTCGTTGACGTCCCACACTGCTGGTGCTTTGTCCGCTACCTTGCTTGAGCGCATCGGAAACCTGCCGGCTGGAAGACAGCGCAGGCAAAAAGCCAAACAGCATTCCTGAAATGAGGGACACACCCAGCGTAAATAGCAGGACCACAGGATCGACCCGCACTTCGTTCGCCCGCGTGGTGAATCGCGCGGCGAATCTCACGATCAGCGCTAGCGTCGGATACGTCAACGCCAGCCCCAAAGCCCCGCCCGTCAGTGACAGAAGAGTCGTTTCCGTCAGCAACTGGCGCACCAGCCTCGACCTGCTGGCACCTAAAGCTCCGCGTACTGCCAGCTCGCGTTCCCGCGTCAACAGCCGGGCGAGTAGAAGGTTGGCGACATTGGCGCAGGCGATGAGCAGGACGAAACCGGCCGCTCCCAGCAAGACCAGCAAAGTGGATTGCGCGCGCCGCGTCAGATCCTGTTTGAGTGGTGCCGCCGCCAGGGCGTAGCCGTCTTCCTTGGCGTAGAACGCAGGATTGTGTTGTGCGATCTGGCTGGCCACAGTGTTCAGATCAGCCTGTGCCGTTGCGAGTGGAACCCCCGATTTCATGCGGCCAAACACGGTCATCATGTGCATGCTTCGATCCCCGATCACCATTGCGGAAGAGCGCGCAGGGCACGCCGAGATCGGCACATAGATGTCGTTCTCCTCGGGATATTGCGGGATGGGAGCCAGCACGCCAATCACGGTATGTGTCCGGTCGTTCATGTGAAAGACCTTGCCGACAATATTCGGATCGCCCCCTTGGCGTCGCCAATAGTTGTAACTCAGCACGATGACAGGATCCGCGTTCGGCGAGTCGTCGCCGGCCACGAACGTCCTCCCCATCAGCGGCCTGACTCCCAAAACATCAAAGAAATTCGCCGACACGACTCCCGACTTAACCCGCTCCGCGGAATCGTTTCCTAGCAGCAGAAAATCCATGCTGTGATATTCGACGACTGCATCCAGCGTGTGATTATTCTCGCGATAGTCGCCGATTTCGGGCACTGAGAACAAAACGTTCGAAACATGAGTCTGCGTCGCCTGTTGATGCAATACGACGAGTAGCCCACCATCGTGATAAGGCAGGGGACGCAACAACACACCGTAGACGGCACTAAAAATAGCCGTATTCACTCCTATGCCCAACGCCAATGTCACGATCACCATTGCAGAGAAACCCGGATTCTTGCGCAGACTGCGAAAGCCGAAGCGCAGGTCCTGCATCAGGGTTTCGAGCACCGGCAGGCCGCGGCGGTCGCGGTAGTCCTCTTTCGTCGACTCGATCCCACCCAGCTTGATAAGCGCCTGGCGGCGCGCTTCCTCCAGACTCATCCCCGATCGCAGATTGTCTTCGATGTGCATTTGCAGATGGCTCTCGATTTCCGCGGCCAAGTCCGCGTCGCGCTGCTCCTTGTGGAATAATCCGCCGAAACGCAAAAACCACGCTCGAATCTCTCTCATAACGGCTTCTCCTCGGGTGCCAGGAACCGCGCTAGAATTTCGGTGGTCTGTCCCCACTCCCGCGCTTCTTTGCCCAGTTGCTTTCGTCCAGCCCGCGTCAACCGATAAAACTTGGCCTTGCGATTGTTGTCCGACACGCCCCACTCGGAAGCGATGTAACCCTCTTGCTCCAACCGCAGGAGCGAGGGATATAGGGTCCCATAGTTGACCGACAGCAAATCGCCGCTGGTCTGCTCGATGCGCCTCGCAATTCCATAACCGTGCAACGGCCCCATCGTCTCAAGCGTCTTCAGCACCATCAGAGCCAACGTCCCCTGCCAGACTTCCGATTTCTCACTCACCGGTCTCTCCTATGCGTTACCCATACGAGAATGCCACATCTCCTATTGCAAAGCAATAGGAGAATCACGGACCGGCTCCGGGAGGGGTCGAGACGAAAAAAGGGAGAGCCGAGGCTCTCCCTGCACAGAAGCGACAAGAGGCGATACTCTTACATAGAACGTTACAGCCGATAAAAAGTTGTCTGACCAAAACCTGAAAGTCGCGGTGAACAGCGCATTGCCAACAGAAATCGAACCGCGTCACAAATTTGCCGTCGAAGAACGCTGGATCACCCTCGACGGTGCCCGCATGCGCTATCTGTGTGCCGGTTCCGGGCGGGCATTACTGCTCGTCCATGGATTGCTCGGATACTCGTTCTCCTGGCGATTTGCCATTCCCGCGCTGGCGCAACACTCATCGGTCTTTGCCGTCGATTTGATGGGAACTGGTTTCTCCGATCGTCCGCCAGACCTCGACTGCTCTTTCCGAGCTAGCGCGCAGCGCCTGCTCGGCTTCATGGATGCAACCGGCATCGCCAGTTGCGATCTTCTGGGCACATCGCACGGAGGGGCGGTGTCCATGATGCTGGCCGCCCTCGCGCCAGAGCGCGTTCGGCGTTTGATTTTAGTGGATCCGGTCAACCCCTGGTCGGCCCACGGAAAGCATTTGAGCGTTCTTCTCAGCAACCCAGTGGTCGCACCGATGTTTCTGAAGCTCGCGCCTCGGGTGCGAATTCTGGATGAGTTCTATCATCGCCGGATGTTCGGCGATCCACGACGCATTCCGCCCGATAGTCTCGAAGGCTATCGCAAGCCCATGCGCATTCCCGGTTCTTACGAATATGGATTAGCCGTGCTGCGCTCGTGGAACCGTGATCTAAAAGAACTGGAATTGGTGTTGCCGCGCATTGCAGACATGCCAACTCTGCTGATCTGGGGAACCTCGGATACAGCGGTCGATCCCGCGTCAGCCCGCCAGTTGCAACAGCGATTGCAGGATTGCCGCCTGGTAATGCTCGAGGGCGTGGGCCATCTTCCGTACGAAGAAGTACCCGAAGAATTCAATCGCGCCGTGACTGCGTTCCTGTCTGGAAACTCTCATTGATGCTTCACGCAGTGGATGCTAACCTCGAACCCAGAAGCACTCCGAAGAGGCTCGAAGATGAAGCCGACCAACCCTCCGCCGCTGTCCGCGATTCAGAGATTCTCTCGCTTCCTGCATCTCGACATTCCTGAAGTGTGGGTTCGCTTCCTGCTGGCGATTGTGGGCTTGACTCTGGCGTTCGGCGCTGCGCTTTTCTCCACAGTGTCGAGGGAGTCGGGAAACCTCTGGGCAACTCTGGTGCTGGCCTCCGCTGCGCTCGTGCTAGCCGTGATCGTGGGTTTGACCACGGTGCCCTATCTCGCCCGCCGCGTGGCGGGCGCTCGCATTCGCGATGCTTTCGACTTCGACGTTACTAGGGTTGGAATCGTGTACGTGGCCATCGTGCTGGTGATCGGGATCGCCGCTCTGAACACGGGCAACAACCTGCTGTACATCGTATTGGCGGCGATGCTGGCCGCGATTCTGGTTTCCGGTTTCGCTTCGGCCATCGTGTTACGCGATCTGGAACTAGATGTCCGTTTGCCGGAGCATGTGTTCGCGGGCCGTCCGACGCTAGGCCGAATCGTGTTGCGGAACCCGCGGCGCTGGTTGCCCTCGTTTTCAGTGAATGTCGTATCCGCGAAAAAAGACGGGGCGGCGAAACACTGGGAGTGGATGCCGACAACGTTTGCGGTTCCGCCCGGACGTCCTCGGGAAAAGCAGTGGATGCGATTCCGGGATTACAAACTGCGGCGACTTTCGAAAACCGAAGCCCCACCTGGCATTTTTGAAGGGGCGGCGTACTTTCCCTATATTCCCGCTGGTAGCGAACTGAGGGCAGATCTCGAACTTCATTTCGATCGCCGAGGATGTTATCAGCAGAAGGGGTTTGGCTTGGCGACGCGGTTTCCTTTCGCATTTCTGACCAAGACCCGCCACCTGCCTCTGGCCCGCGAAATCATTGTCTATCCTCGAGTGGAGCCTGCCGATGAATTTTTCGAAGTTCTGCCCATGATCACGGGCGAGTTAGAAACGTTCGTCCGCGGACGCGGCGATGACCTGTATCTGATTCGCGAGTACATGCCGGAAGATTCGGCTCGCCACGTGGACTGGAAGGCGACGGCCAAATCGGGCTCGCTCAAAGTGCGCGAGTTCAGCCGGGAGGACGAGCGCAAGCTCCGAATCGTATTCGACAATCCCGCGAGCGGAGTAGTTTCAGAGAAGGCGTACGAAGACGCGGTCGCTCTGGCAGCATCGCTGAGTTGGCACTTCGCGGCGCAGAACACGGAAATCTCCTTCGTCTCTCAAGGCTACAGCGGAGATCCCGATATTTACCGCTTTCTCACGCATCTCGCGATCGCGCAGCCGCAGTCATCGCCATCGGTCATCGAGAGTCTCCGGCCTTCCGAGGACTACAACATTATTCTTACGACGCGAGCTCGCGGCAGCCTTCCCACCGCGCTCTGGTCATGCTCCTACTTTGTTTTCCTTGCAGCGAATTAGCTCCATCTTGCGGACGCTCGTCGCGTTTGCAGTTGTCCACAAAGCGGACCAATTTGGGCCTAAGGGATCTTCCCGCGTTTGCATACGTGATTCTTCCTCTTTTCATTGGCCGCGTTTCGTCATATACTCGCGCCCGCGTTGCTTTCGGAGGTGAATTTCCGAGGGGGGTGAGTCAATGCATGTTTTCGACTTAATTAGTGCGCAGCTTACACATCAAGTGGACGCCAATGAGACCGTGCTCAAC
>Ga0210409_10005561_pt1 | contig 13226 bp, 11 predicted proteins | sample IncBWH17MmetaG_FD_161649 | JGI IMG/M metagenome (GOLD analysis project Ga0210409, IMG submission 161649) | Forest soil microbial communities from Barre Woods Harvard Forest LTER site, Petersham, Massachusetts, United States - Inc-BW-H-17-M | ecosystem: Environmental > Terrestrial > Soil >...
AAAAGGCGAAGGCGGCAACCACTAGAGCGAATCTCATTCTCCTGCTCCCTTCCATTCTTTGGTTTAGCTAAGCGGTCGACATGCTACCACGATTGACACGACGCTGCCATGTTGAGCCGCACGATGATCGATTGGTGGATCGCAGGGGATGATCGGGCCGCCCCCGGGAGGACGAGCGCGGATGGGTCTTCAGTTGCGCGCGGTCGCCGGGACCTCTCGGAAGAACCGCCCCGCTCGGGTTTCGCTCTTGCGATTCGGTCGCCGGCAGAAGGCTAGCGGTGTTTCGGCTGAAGCCCCAATACCGCCATCACCTTCTGCAAATCCTTCCAGACCTCGCCCTTCGCGTTCGGATTGCGAAGAAGATAGGCAGGATGGTAGGTGGCGATCAATTTCGCGCCGCGAAAATCAAACCACACTCCGCGGAATCGGGAGATCCCCTGCGTGGTCCGGAGCAGAGTCTGGGCCGCGCAACTGCCCAGGCAGCAGATGACCGTCGGCTCGATCACCGCAAGCTGGCGCAGGAGGAACGGCGAGCAGGTAGCGATTTCGTCCTTCTCCGGCAGGCGGTTTTCAGGGGGGCGGCATTTGACAACGTTGCAAATATAAACGTCTTCGCGGCGAAGGCTCATCGCCTCGATCATCTGCGTCAGCAATTTTCCGGCGCGTCCGACGAATGGCTCGCCCTGTTCGTCTTCATCCCGGCCCGGACCTTCACCGACGAAGACCAGTTCCGCTTTCCGGTTGCCTACGCCGAAGACAATCTTGGTGCGCGACCGATGTAGCTTGCAGCGAGTGCAATCGGGGCCGACATCATCGCGAATGCGATCGAGCGTGTCGCCGGCAATGCGCGCATCGAAGAGCGATGGGCCGGCCACGAGCGGGAGGGCCGCGGGCGCCGGAACCGGCTTCTGTGCCGGTGAGGGAGCGTGAATTTGACGTGGAGCCGGGGCGGCCGGCACCTCGGGCGGACGGGCCGGTGAAAGCTCGACCTGGATCGATGGTGGCACGCCGGGCTCGGCCTTCTGACCGGCCGGGCGGTCGCGGTAATAAGGGCTGAGCCCGAGGTGATCGCCGTAGCGAAGCCACGCTTCCACGCGGGCACGGCTGGCCGGATCCATCAAATTATCCCCCCTTTCCGGCGCCCGACTGGGTCATGGCGCGCGACGAGCGGTCTCTCGGAACAAAATAGAGGCCACGCACCCGCCAGCCGGTTCACTCGGCAGGCCAATCGTCATCGCGCGGCACGATCGCGAAGCGCTTCGCAGCAAATCTCACCGCAAACCAAGTGTTGCTTCGCTCCCTGTGCCATCCGGGGAGATGAGATTGTACTCCTGTTGCGACCATTCGGCGTGGATGGCGCCAGCCGATGGTCGGCCGGCTTGTCGTCCCAACAGCGAGAGGAAGCCTCACACCTTCTGAAGTTCGAAGACGTGGTCGAGGATGCGGTTTGCGACGTCGAATTTCGCGAGTTTGGGAAGCGGGAGCTCGCGGCCATCGCGAAGAAACAGAGTGACGATGTTTGTATCCGCGTCGAATCCGGCCCCCTCTTGCGTTACGTCGTTGGCGACGATCATATCGGCGCACTTGCGCGAGAGTTTCGCGCGCGCATTTTCGGCGACGCGGTCGGTCTCGGCAGCAAAGCCCACGAGGATGCGATGGCCCTTCTCGCGCCCCAGCTCGGCGAGGATGTCGGGCGTGGGCTCGAGCTCGAGCGTGAGCCGCTCGCCGGTGCGCTTCAGTTTCTGCGCCTCGATCGCCGCCGGGCGATAGTCCGCGACCGCGGCGGCCATGATCACAACGTTCGCTTCGTGGACGCGCTCGCGAACGGCGTTGCGCATTTCCTCGGTCGAGCGAACCGGGACCCAATCGACCCCTTGGGGAACCTCGAGGCCGGTCGGACCACTGACGAGCACGACAGCGCGCGCGCCGCGATAGACGGCCGCCTCCGCCAGAGCGTAACCCATTTTGCCGGATGAGCGATTGGTGAGAAAGCGTACCGGATCGAGGTCCTCCAAGGTTGGGCCGGCGGTGACCAGAACCGTCTGGCCGGCGAAGTCGCGGCGCAGGCCCAAAACCTCCGAGACTTTGCTGGCGATGGATTCGGTCGCGGCAAGACGCCCAGCCCCTGTCATGCCGCAGGCGAGATAGCCTTCATCGGGATCAACCACATGGACGCCGCGGGTCCGCAGCGCCGCGAGATTCGCCTGGGTCGCCGGGTGCTCCCACATGTTGACGTTCATCGCGGGAGCGACGATGACCGGGGCCTTCGTGGCGAGATAAAGAGTGCCGAGGAAATCTTCGGCGATCCCGTGAGCGAACTTTCCGAGAATGTCTGCCGTAGCGGGTGCGACGAGCAGCAGATCAATGCGCTGCGCCACGGCGATGTGTTCGATGGCACTCTCGATGTTGGCGGGGGCCGCTTCGCCTGCGCCGAACATCTCGGTGATGACTTTCTTTCCGGTGAGCGCAGCGAATGTGAGCGGGGTGATGAATTGCTGGGCCGCACGGGTCATCACCACCTGCACGTCCAGCTTCTCTTGCTGCAGACGGCGGACCAGCTCGGCGGCCTTATACGCCGCCACGCCTCCGGTAACCCCAAGGGCAATCTTCATCGAATCCGCGGCCGACTAAGACTTCCGCCGCTTTCCATCCTTGTCGTCCGGCTCCATCGATTCGGGCAGCTGGTATTCGAGAAGCCCCTTCTGCAGTTCTTCTTCCGCAATTCGCGACGTCTTGCGCGATCTCGGGTTCTCAACCATGGGCCGCCCGCCGATCATCAACTGCCGAGCACGGCGCGCAACGACGACGACATACGCGAACTGGCTCTCCGGTGCCTGCTTCGAAACAGTCAAAGGTCAGCCTCCAAAGGACTTCAGGATTTCACGAATCCGTTCTTCTCGACGGGTCACGAGGCAGCGCGAGCCGAGCGCAATGGCCTGCAGCTCTTTGCCCGCACGATCAAGGTCGTCGTTGATGACCGCAAAATCGTAGCTGCGGTAGGTCATCATCTCCTGACGAGCGCGCTCGAGCCGCCGCCGAATTTCGTCTTCCGAATCCTGCCCGCGAGCCCGGATACGCTGTTCGACATCGGCGCGCGAAGGCGCCAAGACGAAAATCGCCACCGCAGCCGGTAGTTTCTGCTTTACCTGCAAGGCACCCTGCACGTCAATCTCGAGCACGAGATCCTTGTGTTCAGTACGGGCTTCGTCGAGCCACTTCCTCGGAGTGCCGTACCAATTCTTGCCAAACACCTGCGCGTATTCGAGAAATTCGCCCCTCGTGACCATCTGGTGGAATTCGGCTTCCGATACGAAATTGTACCACTTGCCATCGCTCTCCGTCTCGCGCGGAGAACGCGTGGTGCACGAAACCGATAGCATCGTCCCGGGCAGCTGCAGAAGTTTCTTTACCAGCGTGGATTTCCCCGAACCCGACGGACCGGAAACGATCAGGACGAGCGGCTCCGCTTCGCTCATTCGATGTTCTGCACCTGTTCCCGCAATTTTTCGATCTCCGATTTGATTTCAAGCGCGAACTGCGCGATCGCCAGGCCTTCGGCTTCATTGCCCGGAGTCTTCGAGAGCAGAGTGTTTGCCTCGCGCTGCATTTCCTGGAGCAAGAAATCGAGTTTCTTCCCCACCTCCGCCGCGGTGGTGAGCAAGGATTCGAATTGTTCGACGTGACTCCGCAGGCGCAGCAGTTCCTCGGACACGTCACTGCGCTCGGCGGCCATCGCCGCTTCCTGAGCGAGACGCGCGGGGTCGAGCTGCACTTCACCGAGCAGCTCCTTCAGACGCATCTCCAGCCGCTTGGCAAATGCCGGGCGGGCGCGCTCCGCGAGCACTTCCACTTTCCCGGCGAGGATCGCGATCGTGCCGAGGCGGCCGACCATTTCCTCGCGGAGGAGGCCGGCTTCCTGCTCGCGCATGCGGTCGAGCCTGTCGAGGGCCTGGACCAGACATTGGGCCACGACAGCCTCGAGGCCGGCGAGCTCCTCGTCGAGCGAAGCCGCGCGCGGCCCGATGACGCCGGGCAGGCGGAGGATCGACGCGAGGTCTGGCTCGGTCTCGATGCCAAATTGTTTCCGCAGTGCGTTGGCGGCCTCGACATAGGCCGCGGCCACCTCGCGATTCACTCCCACGGCCGACGGGCCGGCCAGTTCATAGTGCAGGGTGACATCGAGATGGCCGCGGCGGATGCGCTCGCGTATGATCTGGCGGATGCGCGGCTCGAGCGGCTCGAAGCCCTCGGGCACGCGCAGGTGCAAGTCAAGGAACCGGTGGTTGACGGCCCGCACGGAGATGCGCAAGCTCCAGCCATTCTCGGTGGTGCGGGCCTGCGCGAAGCCGGTCATTGATTTGAGGGCGCCCGCTGGCGGCCTCACAGCCGCGGCCGAATCACTCGAGGCGCCCCCCGGGGCCGATTGCGGGCCTCTATCAGTCATCATCACACCGCACCTAGAGAGCGGGCCGCGGGTTCGGCATCGCGGAATTGCATCTCGTAAAGCCGGGCATAGACGCCTCCGCGAGCAAGAAGTTCTTCGTGCGTGCCGAGCTCCCGGATGGTGCCACCATCGAGCACCGCGATCCTGTCCGCGCGGCGTATGGTCGATAGGCGGTGCGCGATTACGAAAACCGTGCGGCCCGTCATCAGATTGTTGAGCGCACCCTGGACTAGCATTTCCGATTCCGAGTCGAGTTCTGAGGTGGCCTCGTCCAGGATGAGGATGGGCGCATCCTTCAAGAGCGCCCGCGCGATGGCCAGCCGTTGTCGCTGGCCGCCGGAAAGCCGCTGGCCGCGATCGCCGACGACGGTTTGATACCCTCGGGACATCTGGGTAATGAACTCGTGCGCGTGCGCCGCTTTTGCCGCGGCAATCACCTTCTCCTCCGGCATGTCCGGTCGACCGTAGCAGAGATTGTTCCAAATGGTGTCGTTGAACAGGATCGTTTCCTGCGTAACGATGGCCATCTGCTCTCGAAGCGTGCGCAGCGTGACGCTGCGCAGGTCGTGGCCGTCGATACGCACGGAACCCGCCGTCGGGGTATAAAACCGGGGCAGCAGATTCACGAGCGTCGTCTTCCCGGCCCCGCTCGAACCTACGATCGCGACGACCGCACCGGCCGGGACTCGCAGGTCGACTCCCTTCAGGATCAGCGGCCCCCCGTCGTAGGCGAAGCTTGCGCCGTCAAACTCGATCGATTCAGCAAAGCCCGCGAGCGCCCTCGCGCCAGGCGCATCCATCGCTTCTTCGGGCAAATCGAGGAAAGCGAAGACCTGCGATGAAATTCCGACCGCCTGCAGGAAGAGCTGGTAAATGTTGCCGATGCGCTTGACGGGTTCATAAGCCTTGAAGAGCGCGAACGTGAACGCGCCGAAGGAGCCGATCGTCATGCGGCCGATTTTGATTTCACCTCGAGCATAGAGCAGGATGACGGAGATCACCACGGCACCGAGAATGTCCATCAGAGGCGAGGTGGCCGCGAGCGCTCGAATCCAACGCATGTTCTCGCGGAGGAGGTTTCGAGAGGCGGCGCGGAACTTTCCGATTTCAAACCCCTCCATCCCGAAGGCTTTCACGACGCGATTTCCGCTCACCGTCTCCTCGAGGATCTGGCTCAGATCCGCGAGCCGGGAACGGCTCTTTTCAGACGATCGGCGGATGCGGCGTCCGAGCTTGCCGATCGGCCACACGACGAGCGGAATCAGAACCGCCGATCCGACGGCCATCCTCCAGTCGATGAACAGGAGCACAAGGACAAAGGCGATCAGACTGAAGACCTGGCGAAAGAAATCGGCGAGCCAATCGGAGAAAGCGCTGCGCATCTGCTCGATGTCGCTGATCACCGCCGACATCACGCGGCCGACCGGGTTGTGCTCGAAAAAGCCGACGGGCTGCTGCACGACCTTGCTGTAAACCTTGTTTCGCAGATCGGTAACGCTCGAAAGGCCCACGTACTGGATCAACGTGCTGCCGAAAAACTCCGCGACTCCCTTGATTAGGAAGAGAAGCAGCAGCGCCACGGCAAAAACGGACCAAACGTGGTGGATGCGCGAAGGTACAAAGGAGTTCAGATAGACGACGTGCTCGGTGCCGGGTAGTTTGAACAAAGCGAGCTTCTGCACCGTCGAACGAGGATTGAGAACTACGTCCAGAGCGGGTTTGATCGCGAAGGCAGCCAGGCCGTCGGTCGTCCCCATGACCGCGATCAGCAGAACGCCGAGAATCAGAAGCGGCAGGTAGGGGCGCAAGTGCTCGAGCAGCCGCCGAATTTCGTCTCGTTCTCTCAAGGGCGGAATGGCTCCCATGGCCTCAGGCGCTCCTACCGAAATCACCAACCCTAGGTTGGCGCGCAGCAAAAGTCAAGATACCGACTTGTCCAGGTCGCGGTGCACGACCTTCGTCAGATACCCCCGACGCTTCAACGCGCGGCGAATCACCTCTGCCAGCGCGACGGACCGGTGCCGTCCGCCGGTGCAGCCGAGCGCGATCGTCAAATAGCTCTTCCCTTCCCGGATGTAGTGGGGAATCAGATAGGCCAGCAGGCTTTCGATGCGACGCAGAAATTGTCCCGTCTGCGGGAACGAACGAATGTAGCGGGCGACGCGAGGATCCTTGCCGCTGAACGGGCGCAAGCGCTGGACAAAGTGCGGATTGGGCAAAAAGCGCACGTCGAACACGAGGTCCGCATCGGCCGGGTTGCCATAGCGGAATCCGAAACTCACCACGGAAATGAGCAGGGGCCGGCGCCCCGGATTCTGGAAGCGATCGATGATGAACTGACGCAACTCGTGGACGTTGAATTTCGTCGTGTCGATGACCACCTCGGCGAGACGGCGGATGGGCGCCATGCGGCGGCGTTCCTCGCGGATGCCATCGGCAATCGATCCACCCTGTCCGAGCGGGTGCGGGCGGCGAGTCTCGCTGAAGCGGCGCATCAAGGCGTCGTCGCTCGCTTCGATGAAAACAAGCGCGGCCGGATGCTCGGCGCTCAGCGCGCGATACACCCTCGGAAGCTTCTCAATCTGCTCGCCCTCGCGGGCATCGACAAGCAGCGCGGCACGGTCGATTTCGCCGCGGCCCTGCTCGTACAGCTCGCTGAAGGTGGGGATCAGCGCAACCGGAAGATTATCCACGCAGTAGAAACCCAAATCTTCGAAGGTGTTGAGAACCGAGCCTTTGCCGGAACCGGAAAGCCCGGTCAGAATGACAAGCTGTCGCGCGTCATGCTTCCTGACGGGGCGCGTCACGGCAGCCAGTGTCTAGGCCTTCACCCGGCGGCGGTGCGTGCTCGGGATGCGCAGGTCCTCGCGGTATTTCGCGACGGTGCGACGGGTGACGTGGATGCCTTCTTCGCTGAGCCTTTTTGTTATCTGCTCGTCGGTGAGAGGGTGGGCTGCGTCTTCTGCTTCGATCATTTGCTTGACGCGCCGCTTGAGCGACAAAAGAGACATGTCGCTTCCCTGCGGTCCGTTGACCGATTCGGAGAAGAAGCTGCGGAGTTCCAGCACGCCTTGCGGCGTGTGGACGTACTTGTTCGCAACCGCACGGCTGACGGTCGAAGGATGGACCCCGACCTCTTCGGCGACCTCCTTGATCATCATCGGTTTCAGGTGGTCGGGGCCGTAGTCGAGGTAGTCGCTCTGGCGGCGCAGGATCGAATGGCAAACGCGAATGATCGTGTGCTTGCGTTGCTCGATGTTCTTCATCAATTGGATGGCGGCCGTGAAGCGCTCCTTCACGTAGTTGCGCACGTCGCGGTCGGCGGCGTCGCGGGCCAGCAGACGACGATAGGTCGGATTCAGGCGAAGTTGCGGAAGGTCGTCGTCGTTCATGAACACCTGCCATTCGCCGTCCACCTTGCGAAACTGAACATCGGGTTCGACGAGCCGCGGCTCGATCTTGTTGTAGCGCAGGCCAGGCTTGGGATCAAGGCGCTTGATCACGTCGACGGCGCGCTTCACCAGCTCCACCGGCCGGTTGAGAGCGCGCGCGACTTCCTTCAGTTGATTGTTTTGCAGGAGCTTCAGATGCTCGGAGATGATCTGCTGCGCGAGCGTATTCTGCGGGTCAATCACTTTCAGCTGCAGCAGCAGGCATTCCTCCAAGGTCCGCGCTCCGGTACCTGGAGGATCGAACTCCTGCACCATCGCGAGCGCTTCCTCCACATCTTCGGCTGAATAATTGCCCGATTGCGCGATCTCATCGAGCGTTGCCGTCAGGTAGCCGTTTTCATCCAGATTGCCGATGATCGATTCGGCGATCTTGCGGACGGTTTCCGTGCTGATGCTCACGCTCAGCTGCCAGGTGAGATGATCGCTCAGACTTGCAGGCGAAGAGAGGAACTTGTCGAAGGAGGGCTTCTCAATGTCTTCGTGTTCGCTGCTGGCCGTGCGGTCCCCTCCGGTATCCAGGTACTGGGTGAAGAAGGAGCCAAAATCGAACTCATCGAAGGGATTTGCGGCTTCGGTCTCGGGGACCTTTTCGGTCTCCTTCTTGAGAAAAGCCTCGTCCGTATAGCTATCGGCAGCCGTATTCTCCTCAGCGAGTTCTTCAAGAACCGGGTTCTCCATGATCTCCTGGTTGATCATTTCCCGAAGTTCCAGCCGATTCAACGCCAGCACGCTGACCATCTGAACAAGGCCCGGCGTCAGAATCTGCTTCTGCGCGACGCGGAGGTTCAGTTTAGGTGCAAGCCAATTCATAGCGCTTAGTTTAGCCGAAAGCCCTCTCCAAGATAGATGCGGCGCACCTCGGCATTCGTCGACAGCTCACCCGGCGTTCCGGTGGCGAGGATTTTCCCCTCGCTGATGATATAAGCGCGGTTGGTGACGGCGAGCGTGTCTCGCACATTATGATCGGTAACCAGAACGCCGATCCCGGCGGCGCTGAGGTCGGCGATGATTTTTTGAATATCGATAACCGTCAGCGGATCAATCCCGGCAAACGGCTCGTCTAGCAGCATGAACGAGGGTGATAGTACGAGCGAGCGGGCAATTTCCAGTCGCCTCCGCTCTCCTCCGGAGAGAACGTAGGCCCGACTGTATCGCACCGCTTCCAGTCCCATCTGCACCAATAGTTCCTCGACCCGGTCGCGTCTCTGCTCCGGGGTCAACGACAACGTCTCGAGAACCGCAAGAAGATTCTCTTCGACCGTCAGTTTCCGAAAAACGGAAGGCTCTTGGGGGAGGTAGCTGATGCCGCCGCGGGCCCGCAGATACATTGGGAGGTCCGTAATGTCCTCGCCGTCCAACAATACACGCCCGTAGTCCGGACGGGACAGTCCGACCAGAATGTAAAACGTCGTGGTCTTTCCTGCACCATTCGGCCCGAGCAGCCCGACCACTTCGCCCTGTCGAATCTCTAGATTAACGTCGTCGACTACCCTCCGACCCCTATAGGACTTCCGTAGATCGGCGGCCTGGAGTTTCAACATGCCGTTTCATTTCTCAACCCGGTGCCTGGTCAGAGTGCGGAAACCTTCCTGGGAATCAATCAAAATCGTATCATTCGCAACAAAGAAGGTCAACGAATGGCCGGTGGTTGTGTCGCTAGAGGCATCAGTTAGAGTGGGCCGGCCGCCTGAAAGTACGAACTTTCCGTCGGCTGTGTACTCGGCCCGCTCCGCCATCGCCCGGCGGCCGCCCTGGCGCACCACCACGGCTCCCTCGGCAAGCACGCGATCCAACTGTCGCCCTCCGAGGGGGTCGACCGAGCCTCTAGGAGCCTTCGGGCGACCCGGGGAAGCTCCTGCCGAGTCCGGCGTCGGTCCCGAAGCGGTGAGGAACGCATCGAGGGTACGGGATTCGATCGAGCCCTCGTCGGAGCTGGCGATGACGCCGCCCTCCAGATGGGCCTTCGCCTGGTCGCTCCAATACGTCAGAACCGGGGCGCGAACATTCCAAACCGTCGGCAGAGATGGTGCGCCGGGCGACTTCGCCGGGTGCTTTGCGAATGGGCTCGAAGCTTGCGGGAAAACGGCGACGACATGGGAGGTGGCCTCGATCTTCCTGTCATCGCGCCAGAGTTCAATCTGGTCTGCTTCGAGAACCGATTCGCCCTGCCATAACCGCGCGTGGCCTGTGTAGGCGACGTGGCCGGAGGTGGTCGAGGCGGCGAGCGAGTCGGCGGTAATGTGAGCGGGACCGGAACCGAGAGAAACGGCATCCCGCTCGCTGCCTGCCAGATAGGTCGAGACGACACGGCCGACGGCACGGAGTTCGCCCGACTGTTGATTGATGGCCATGCTTCGGGCGGTCGTGCTGCCGAGCGAGTCGGAAATCCCGGGCGAGCCGTCGAGCGTAATCATGGCTGAGGCGCGGACGATTTCTGCGCGGTCGGCGACGGCCCGGCGGTCGGCTTGCTCGAATCGAACATTTCCGGTTTCAACGAGCCTGTCCCATTCGCCGTCGGCTCCGAACGCCGCGACCAGCTCGAGAGCGGAGCTGTGCTGGGCGGCGCCGCTCGGGGGCTGCCTCCGGATTTCGACGCCGGAATGCCCGAACAATGTGTCGAGGCGGCCGGTTGCGCTCAGGTTCGCGACGAATCGATGGGCGCGCAGGCTCGTGATTTCATTCCCACTTCTTGATTCGATCGTCCCCGGAGCCATGGTCTCGGCCCGCTCGATCCGCTGCTCGGCCGTCTTCTGCTTGGCGGATTCGCGCGGAGAAAACGTGACGCGCAGCGCCTCAGTCTTGAGAAGATGCGCACCTCCCTCCTGCCGCGACTCCGCCGTCACGCCGCCGGTCGCCGTCATCTCTTTCACGAGATTGTGCTCGGGCAACATCGCGAATTCGACATGCGCAGCCCTGAAAGTTTCGGTTCCGGAAGCGGTTTGGCGCGTTCCGACGAACTTCCCGCTCGCGATGATGCGCTCGGCCCAGCCATTCGGGAATAGCAGACTATCGAATTTGTCGGCCGAAACCGAAATCTTGGCCCCTCCCTCGCCCGCGTGAATCGCGGCGTGGCCCTCGGCAACCGCGCGACGCGCTTGATAATTCTCATCTAGCTGGATTGAAATCTTGTCCGCTGAAAGCCCGCGGGAGCCTTGGCGGACAACCGCCGGACCACCGAGTTCCAGGACACGCTCATTCCGGCGAATTTCAAGGCTGCTGCCCGTAACGGCCTCCGGGAGGCCTTCGGTCGATGGGGATGCAGTGAGATTCAATTCAACCGAGTGCTCGATGCGCACAACCGAATCGCGCGTGCTGTAGCGGACACCCAGGCCTCGGCCCTCGCCGGCAGGGAAGCGGAATTCCACCGCCTCGGCCGTCGAGGCTTCGCCCGTCTCGCGGTTGAAGGAGAGATCACGCGTTTTCACTTCGAGCCGCTTGTCGGCTGGCTTGCCGGAGGCGGGGTTCGCGCCCTCGATGTCGATCTGAACCTCGCCCGCGCAGCGAATGGCGCCGGTTGCCGGCTCATAGCTGCATTCGCGAGTGTGAATGTTATCGTTGCGGTTTCTCTCGCGGCCATAGATCGTGATCCATACATCCTCAAGCAGAGCGCGATTCTGGTCCTTGTACTGAGTGGCGCGGGAGGCGCGGATCGTGTACAGGGTTCGGTCTTGCTCGACCTTCGAGAAGGTGAACTCGGCCTGCTGCCGCTCGACCGTTGCCGGGACCATGGGAGGGGCGTCACGGCGAGCACGCGCCTCTCGCCGGGCCCGCTCGAGGTACACGCCGGCAACCACGAGCGCGAGGACGCCGGCGGCGATCGCCGCCAAGCGTGCATATCGGGCTGTTTCCCGGTTCCGCAATGTGCAGCTTCCCTCCGCTCTCCTTCCCTGCGCCGTGAAGGGCCCGAGACCGACCCCAGGGAGCTTAGAAGCCGAGTATAGATGAGGGGTGTGCGGCGAACAAATGCGTCGGGGCCTTCTGAGCCGGTTTGCGGGCTCGGCCGATCCGAGCGAGACACCCTGACTCGGATGGTTGATCTAACCGACTACGACCGCGGGAGGAGACCGGCACCGCAGACGGCGACGCTGTCGCGAGTGGAGTTCTTCACCACGTACATCGCTTCATCCGCAAGATGCAAGAGTTCGGCTTTTGTCCGAGAATCGGCGGGGTAGGATGCCACGCCGACGCTCGCGGTAACGTGCGCGTTGACGCCGGCCTCCCTGAGCCACACCGTTTCGCGGATCAGTTTATGAAGGCGGCGCGCCACGCCGAGGGCGTTTTCTTTGGGGGTCTGCGGGAGCAGAATGACAAATTCGTCGCCTCCGTAGCGGAAGGCCATATCGATCAGCCGGCACTTTTCCTTGACGGCCTCACCAATCTCCGAGAGCAGCTTCGAACCTACCAGATGCCCATAGGTATCGTTGACGTTCTTGAAATGGTCGAGATCGATAAAAATCAGGGAGAATTCGAACGAGTAGCGGTGGGAGCGGTAAATTTCTGTATCCAGCATGAAATTCAAGTGTCGGGCGTTATAGAGGCTCGTACAATCATCGGTGATGGTCAGCTCGTGAATCCGCTGGACATGCCGGGCATTCTCGATCGCGATAGCGGCGTAATCGGCAAGGGCCTCGAGCAGTGCGAGGTCTCGCTGGCTGAAGCAGCCGTCGGGGCCGATGCAGTTGATCAACTCGATGACGCCGAGGCACTGGTCGCGGAAACGAACCGGGACGGCGACGATCGAGCGAGTTTCCATCTTGGTCTGCTCATCGAGTCGCCCGAAGAAACGTGAATCCTTGGTCGTGTCCGGCACCACGACGGCTTCGCCCGTCTTCGCCACCCAACCCGCCAGTCCCTGGCCGACCTTGATGCGGACATCCTTGAGCGCCTCGGCGCCCTGGCCGGTGGCGATCTGGAAGAACAGCTCGTTTTTCTCGACGTCCATCAACAGCAGAGACCACGTGTCAGGGCGGAGCACCTCGTTGATCTTTTCCATGATTGTGGAAAGCACTTGGTCGAGCTGAAGAGAGGATGTGAGGGCCTTGCCGAGCTCATGGAAAACGTTGACTTCATTGCTATCGGGGACGTCTCGAGCGACGCCCGGAGTACGGCGTCTCTCGACGCCTTCGAACGGTCTTGAATCGTCCGCTCTGCGCATCAGCTCAGCCGGGGCCCGCTTTACGTCTGTAGATTCTCCAGGCAACACTTGCATTATAGTGAACCGTTTTCCCCTACTGCAACGGGCATCGCAGCCCGATTGCCAGAAGACCAACGGCCTTGGAGGCGGCCCCCCCCCCCCCCCCCCCCCCCCCCCCCCCCCCCCCCCCCCCCCC
>Ga0210409_10005562_pt1 | contig 13224 bp, 11 predicted proteins | sample IncBWH17MmetaG_FD_161649 | JGI IMG/M metagenome (GOLD analysis project Ga0210409, IMG submission 161649) | Forest soil microbial communities from Barre Woods Harvard Forest LTER site, Petersham, Massachusetts, United States - Inc-BW-H-17-M | ecosystem: Environmental > Terrestrial > Soil >...
GCAGGCGGTTCAACAGATCAAGGACCGCGCGGACGTGCTCCTCGCTATCCCAGCTGTAGCTGATGAACACTTCACCGGACTCGCCATGGATTTCGCTAGTCATAACGCATTCAGAGAATATCAGGGTGAGCTGTCATGCCGATGTTCGACCTTTACATGAGTGGCGATGCTCATCTCTGGAACGTGTTCCCCGGGCTGGATAGAGGAAGAATCTTCATTTATGGCTCAACGAAAGACAGGCGTCTGATGAGACTGTTCTCCCGTGGACGCCAGCTCTCAAGCCCGTGTCGCAGCACGGCTCACGCCGGGAATGCCCCTTGTGTGCGGGATCCTCCCCGGCAGCCGAGACCGCTCGTTAATCCATGAGATACCGCCTCGAAACGTACCCGAGGGCAAAAAGTCTCCGCGAACCTGCATACCTTTGTAGAGAGTCGCGCGAATCGATGCCTGTCTCAATCGTGGGGTTCCAATGAAGTACTGTCTTTTGTGGTTGCTCTTCTCCCTTGTCGCTCACTTTACTTGGGCACAATCCGAAACCGCGACGGTATCCGGTCAGGTCGTCGATCCGTCCGGACTGAACATAACGGGTGCCCAGGTAAAGCTTGTAGACATTGATCGTGACACTAGTGCCAGCGTGACCACCAACAATACCGGCTTGTACACGTTTCCGAGCGTTCGGCCGGGTCGCTACCGAATGGCAGTCACAGCTTCGGGATTCAAGGTGGTCAATGTCACGGGCGTCACCGTAAACGTCCAGGACCATCTCGAACAGAATTTCAAGTTAGTTGTCGGGTCGGTTTCTGAGTCAGTCACCGTAGATGGACAGGGCTCGTCGGTAGACACAGAATCCGCAGCTGTCAGCACCGTTGTCGACAGGAACTTCGCCGAGAACTTGCCAATGAACGGCAGAAGTTTCCAAACGTTGATTCAGCTTACGCCCGGAGTTGTGGTCACTCCAAGTACGGCTTACGACTCCGGGCAATTCAGCGTGAACGGACAGCGCGCTTCTTCCAACTACTGGATGGTCGATGGTGTAAGCGGGAATGTAGGTATCGGAGTAAGTGTCATTGGAACAGCAGGCAATGGATTGGGAGGAGCACTTGGTTCGTTCAGTGCGCAAGGAGGCACCAACAGCCTGGTTTCGGTCGATGCGTTGCAGGAATTTCGGATTCAAACTTCTACATACGCGCCAGAATTTGGGCGGACACCCGGAGCGCAAATTTCGATTCTTACACGGTCAGGGACTAGTCAGTTTCACGGTACGGCCTTCGACTACCTGCGCAATGACATGTTTGATGCCAACGATTGGTTCGCAGATGCAACTGGCCAGCCCAAGCCGAGAGAACGCCAGAACGACTTCGGTGGCACCTTCAGCGGTCCGATCCTTGAAGACAAGACATTCTTTTTCTTCTCTTATGAAGGTCTCCGCCTTCGATTGCCGCAAGTCGGAATTACGTCAGTTCCGGATCTCGAAGCGCGGCAGACGGCCCTTCCAGCTTTGGCGCCTTTCCTGAATGCCTTTCCTTTACCGACTCCCGGCGCGCCAGACAACTTGGTTACCGGCGTGGCGCAGCTCAATGCCAGCTACTCGAATGCGGCTTCCCTTGATGCGTATAGTCTTCGGATTGATCATAAAGTGAGTGACCAGGTCACTCTGTTTGGACGATACAATTTCTCTCCCTCGGATAATGTCCAGCGCGGGAATGGAGTTTCATTGAGCACCGTCTCTCCTTCGCGTATCGGGATGCAGACCCTAACAGCTGGCGCGACTTGGGCCATTTCGCCAACATCGGTTAACGAGTTGCGCTTCAATTACAGCAGAACGAGCGTGTCCAGCTATTTCTATTTAGATAACTTTGGAGGCGCTGTTCCTCTTTCGTCGTTACCAATTCCGCCCCCCTTCACGAGCCAGGATGCAAACTTCGATATGGGGATCCTTTCCTTGGGTGCCAATGGTTTCATCGTGCAGGGAATAAACGGAAAATATCTACAGCGACAGGTAAATGTCGTTGACAACCTGTCGATGCAAAGAGGTTCCCACAGTCTGAAATGCGGTATTGATTTCCGTAGGCTTTCCCCGGTACATACTGCTCAACAATACGCCCAAGCTGTGGACTTTTCTGACGTAGCCTCCGCCGGCAGCGGCACGCTCGATAGCTACGACATTACCTCTACTGACGGCGCAACGCTATTGTTCCGAAACCTCGGTCTATTCGTCCAAGACACCTGGAGGGTAGCACCACGCTTGACCTTAGTGTACGGCCTTCGCTGGGACATTGATTTTGTCCCTTCTTCCATTAACGGACCGAGTCTCCCAGCGGTGACAGGATTTAACAAAAACGATCTCGCTGCACTCGCTCTTGCACCTCCGAACACGCCTGTCTACAAGACTCCCTCCGGGGGGATAGCGCCCCGAATCGGAATAGCTTACCAAGTGTCGAATAGTCCAAATTGGCAAACGGTATTTCGCGGGGGATTTGGGATATTTTATGATCTTGCGACTTCCGAAGTTGGTAATGCTCTTATCCCTTCTGACTACCCCTTTGGAGCGCAAAGCTCCGGCTCCGGCGGCATGTTTCCACTCTCCGCGGTACAAGCAGCAACTCCTGTTATTGCACCTCCAGGTCCATCCAGCGTGCTTATAGCAATCGATCCCCATCTGAAGCTCCCTTCCACACTTCAATGGAATGTCACACTTGAACAAGCCCTAGGACGAAATGAGACTGTGAGCACCTCGTACATCGGAGCCTCAGGTAGCAACCTGCTCCAGACAGCGTTCATTTTCCTGCCCAATCCGAGCTATTTCATATCCGAGCTAGTGACCAATGCGGGAACGTCCAACTACAACGCCCTCCAGTTCCAGTACCGGCACCGGTTGGTCGATCGCCTCCAGGCGCTTGCTTCCTATACTTGGTCCCACTCGATCGATACGGCGTCAGCGGGTTCGCTGGGTAATCTTTCCAACGCACTTCTGCCGGGCCTGAATCCAAACGTGAACCGGGGACCATCTGATTTCGACATCCGGGACACCTTTTCAATAGGGCTAACCTACGATTTGCCAGTTCCGCACGCCGGCAGCTTCACAGACGCAATTTTGCGCGACTGGTCAACTGAAAACATTGTGCAGGCTCGATCTGCTCCGCCTGTTGACGTTTATTATTCTGCGTTTGGATTGCTTTCGGACTTGGCGCTGACGAATGTGAGGCCTGATCTCGTCACGGGACAGTCCCTTTATCTGTTCGGAACGCGATACCCTGGTGGCAAAGCGTTTAACCCAGCCGCGTTCACCACTCCTCCCATCGATCCTTCGACAGGTCTCCCCTCTGGGCAAGGCAACGTCTCGAGGAACGCGCTGCGAGGATTTGGCGCAACGCAGTGGGATTTTGCCGTACACCGCGATTTCTCTCTCCATGAATCGCTGAAGTTGCAGTTCCGAGCTGAGCTGTTCAATCTTCTAAACCATCCGAACTTCGGTCAGCCCATCGGGGACCTAGGCTCTCCTGCGGCGATTAACCCGCAGTTCGGTTTGTCCACGCAAATGCTCGGTAGAAGTTTGAACCAAAACCCTGGCGGCGGAAGCTTTAGTTCGTTGTACCAGATCGGTGGCCCGCGCTCGATCCAATTCGCCTTAAAGCTGATCTTCTGATTATGACCAGCAATATTCGGGAGTGGAAGAACTGTTTCGGTAATGTGATAGTTATCGGGGTTTGTTTAGTTGGCCTGTTCTTGAGGCCCTCCATGTTAGGCGCCCAGGTGCGTCAATTCCTGACAGTTCGTCGCACAATCGAAATGGCAACCTTTGCCCCTGACACACATACCGGCAAACAAAAGTTTGACTGGTCTCCCGACGCTCGACATTTCTTCGTGGTCACGCGACGCGGCGTCCTTAGTTCCGACCAACTTGAATCGACAATATGGCTTTTCGACAGCGAGGTTGTGAAGAGTTTCATAATGGGCCCGTCAAATGTCGGGTGCTGTTCTCCCAAGCCACTTGTAACGATGGCAGCGACAAAGGGTGACGCAATCACCAGTGCCCATTGGGCACGCGACGGACGCACAATTGCCTTTCTGGGTCGCAAGAATGGTTCCGAGCGCCACCTCTTCGTTGTGGGTATCCGAGATGGGGGACTCCGGCAGATCACCCCTACTGGGCAAGATGTCACGGATTTCGACGAGGTGCGGGGCACTTTCGTATACACATTCGCATTGCCAATAGATGGATCAGCGCTATACCAAGCCAGCGGAGCTGAGCTCCCGGATATTCAGGTCGGCGCCGGCCCATCTCTTTTTGGCTTTATTTTCCCGAATTGGGAGAGGTTTGAGTTCGGCTTACAGGCACAACAGATCGCGCAAGCGCGAAATGGCAAACTTTCTTCCGTACTTCGAATGGCAACGCATGTACCAATTTCGCTGACCAAAACGCCTCTCATGTCACTAGTTTCACTCTCTCCAAGTGGGCGCTATGTCGTCACTACGAGCCTTGTGCAACGTGTGCCGGCCTCATGGGAGGCGTATGAGCCTGCGTTCGTGGGCGGGCCCAAGATCATCGCCAATGATTCGAGCATTAAGCTCAGCTACATGACGCCGGGGCAGTACATGTTCGTGGACCTTCAAGCGCGCACGGTGCGCCGACTCGATGCCCCCTTAGGACTAAGCGCGGGGTACTTCGCTCCAGTCAAAGCGGCGTGGTCACCGGATGAGCGCAAAGTCATACTATCCAACACGTTTCTCCCGTTTGATCAGGGCAATAGGCTCCTTTCCGATTCTAGGCGGCCGTGTGTGGCGGTAGTAACCATAGCCACGCTAGAGGCGGAATGCATTAAGGAGATTTTTCCCGCCGACCCAAACCGGGCGTCGACTACTGATTCGCCAGCCGATATCGACTGGAGAGCAAGAGACCAGGTGGCGCTCCGTTTCGTGGATAGTGAGGGCAAACAGCTAGTTCAAAGATTTCAATATGGAAATGACGGATGGAAGTTGACCCAGAAAACAAGGTCTGATAGAGGGGGTAAAATATTCCCGACTGGACAAATAATATTGGCTGTCCGCCAAAGCCTGAACAAGCCTCCCGTCATGGTGGCGACGGATGCTGCAAAAGGAGAGCCGCGGACAATTTGGGATCCGAATCCGCAACTTCGCGGAATTGAACTAGGCGAAGTCAGCATATTTCGGTGGCAGGATAAAGCCGGCCACGAATGGACAGGCGGCCTCACCAAGCCCCCGGACTACGTCTCTGGTCATCGATATCCATTGGTTATTCAGACACATGGGTTCAATCCCGAGGAATTTCTGACTGACGGTTCTTTTGCAACAGCTAATGCGGCCAGGCCTTTGGCCGCTGAAGGAATCATAGTTTTGCAGGTAGCAGAAATAACCGCCGCTCCAAGGAAGAGTCCGCAGGAAGCCGAGGTTGATGGACGCGCAGGTTATGTATCAGCCGTCGATCATTTGGCGGCTGACGGCTTGATCGACTCTCGTAGGGTCGGGATCATAGGCTTCAGCCGCACCGGGTGGTACGTCTTAGATTCCTTAATCCACGCGCCTAAATACTTCGCGGCGGCAACTTTGGCTGAGAGTACGTATGAGAGCTTCGGAGAATACTTGATGAATAGCGATTACATTAGTCCGGAGGCAGCAAAGGGAATCGTCGATGGCATAGGCAGTGAACCGTTCGGTGAAGGGCTCAAGAGCTGGTTTACAGCTTCACCCGGATTTAATACCGACAAGATTTGTGCGCCAATTTTGTTTGAGCAGAACAACCCTGTGGCGATGATCTATGGCTGGGACGTTTACGCAGCGTTGAGATTGCAGCGAAAGCCGGTTGAATTGCTATATATGCGCAGCGGCAGCCACGTCCTCACACAACCGTCGGAACGCCTCATGTCACAAGAGATGAGCGTGGATTGGTATGACTTCTGGCTAAATGATCACGAAGACCCAGCACCTGGAAAGGCCGATCAGTATGGCAGGTGGCGAGCGCTCCGCAATCTGAACAACAAGATTTGCGGCGCACTCTCTCTAAGAACACAGGAAGGCTCGTTTGATGGCATCCCCCTTCCTGGACCACAGTAAGACCAGGAAGGGGTAGCTAGTGCCCAGCCGAATTCAAGAACGCTGGATACCACGTACCACGGGCTTAGTCATCCAGATCGTACGCCGGATCAACCGGTTTTGATCCATCGCCCGCGTTAGTTTGTTTTGTGATCGGCCCAGTCTGCTCAATTACTTCACTGGCCTCGCCCAAAACGGTTACCGTTGGTTTGGTATAGTCCATTGCTTTGTCCTCCTTTCTAAGTGTCATCGACCCTTCTACTAGTAGGAAAGATCGGAGGTCTTTCGGTTGCGGTTATGCTTCAACCCGACCTGATTCTGGCTGGCCGCTTTCGATGGAGTCATGGCTACGTCCACCAAAGATCGAGAAGCCAAATGTCGCAACCAAAATTCGAGAGATATAGCTTTCATTAGACTAACAATGTGAGGTCGGTTCCCACTCTTGGCAGCCTCCAGTGTCTCTATCAACTGGTCCCTGTAGATAAACCGCAGCTCGGAACTGGATGACGAGTCGAACGCCGTTTCTATGGCCTGCCAATTTTGCTCCAATGCTACGAGGGGAGTGCGAGCAGCAAACTGTTTTGTGCGCCGGGACAGTATTTCCTGAGGCACGACTCCGAGGAGCGAGCGGCGCATCAGTGACCGTCTTTCGCCCGGACGAAGCAGTTGCCTAGCTGGAATGGACAGGATGAACTCTATGAGTCCCTGATCGAGGTATGGATACCGGATTTCCCCAATCGAAAGCGACCCTGACATCTGTTTCGACATTTTGTTTCCCATGAACAGCACGCCACCTACGTACCCTCGACGAGTGGGTAGCCACATACCGAAGGTCTTCGTCACTCCCATCTGCCGGATCGCTAGCCGTGTTCGCTTTGCAAAGTCCTTATCAAGCCAGCGCTCCACTTCCGCTTCTTTGACGAAATGCCGTCCCAGGGAAGGTGGTAGGAAATCCATTGAGACGTGGCACAAAAGTCGAATCCATGGTCGCCGCTTCACCAGACTCCAAGCCATAAGCTCTTTGGCGAAAGTGATGAACCTGAATTGCATAATGAGATCGCATAACTGCGCGCGAGGATCGGGGATGCCACCCAAAAATTCGTCGCCACCAATGCCCGACATGATCACTCTATAACCGCCATTTTGTGTGGCGCGGGCTCGCTCAAATTCGACCTTGCGTCCAAAGCCAAGGTAGCCAGGAAAAGGATGGAACTCGGAGTATTCCAGCGATGCCGGAGAATCACCCGAGTTGCTCACGTCGATGTGGGTGCCTACTCTGCCTCGCCTTTCTTCGACCTTTGGGAAGTACATCCAGTCTTCTCCGTTCGGTTCTGTTTTGTCGAAAAAAGAGAGTGTGTCGAGGCGAGGGGTTTGCACCTTCTCCCTGGCAAGGATGTCATCCGCTATGCAGACAATTGAAGAAGAATCAAGTCCACCGCTCAACTCCGCAAGGATTGGCGAATCGGAGCGCAACCTCCGACGCACGGATTGGCGAAAGACGTGCCGAAAATGTTCTTCATATTCGACATCGGTCTTGTAGCGGATGCGAACGTTGGGACTAAATGTCCAATAGCGTTGAACGGAAATGCCTCCGTGGCTCCGAACGCGGACGAATTGCCCCGCCGGAGCCTGACGAATTTCGCGATAGGGTGTGAGATAAGAATCGGGACCGCGGGCGAAGTAACCGGCGATGTAGTCGTCGTCGATGTGGAACTTATCGCCTGAAAGCAGCACCAGCGGGCTGAGATCCGTAGACCACCAGACTCCATTGTTCTTGACGTAGTAAAAGATGTGCCGGATGGCCATGTAGTCGGTGGCGAACAGGAGTTCATGCTGTTCCTGTTTCCAGATAGAGACTGCCCAGTCGCCAGCGATGCGTTTGAAGCAATCCGTCTCCCATCGATCGAAGGCGGCAGAGACGATCGCGACGTCGGTAGGGTTGGCGTCAAGTTCGCTCCGCAGTTCGGGAATGAGTTCGTCGCGGTTGTCGAGGCGTCCGTCCAAGGTGAGAATGAAGCCTCGGCGCGAGAAGTATGGTTGTTTTTCCCGACGCGATTCGGCGGTGGTGTGGAAGGGCCGATAGAGAAGCGCAACTGAACCGTCCACATGGCAGGATTCCCCATCTGGACCGCGGTGTTTCAAGGACTCACTGATATCCGCAAGAAGCTTACGGTCGACCGGCCTTCCGTCAAAGTTCCAAATGCCCGCCTGCACGCTCATAGAGTTCTCCTGCTAGCACTTGTCCCAAACTGCGTAGGTGGCCTGGACATTTGATCTTTCATTGATGGCCCCGCCATCGACTTCAACCCATGCGTGAGCTTTGAAGGGCAATTTCTGTGCTCCCAGAACCATCTGTGCTCTGACCCCGTGCTTCCTAAGCAAATAGGTAGTGACGAAGGATCGCTGCAGGCAGAGAGACTGTTTCGGGTACCAAATGCAGGCGTAGTTCACCGCCATGCACACCTTGTCGACGATTCCCGATCCGTCGGTCGTGGTGTTGACCTTCCAGCCTTTCACCACGAAGTGGATAGTCTGAAAATGGCAAAGAGCGCTCAGAATGTCATATGCCAACAGCATGAACAACGCTTGGAAGAACAGAATCACGAGGACCCCCCTTGTTGCATATGGACTCCAAGTTCATGGCAAACAAAGGCGAGCCTGTCGGTTAGGGCTTCGATCTTCGCCGAAAGGGACTGAACTGGCGTATGACCCCAGTCGAGCTTGTAGTCGAGGAGAACCGGGTGGGTGGAACCAGTTGCAGCCTGCAGGCGCGCCGCCATCTTGCGGGCATGCATCGGATTGCATCGAGTGTCCGCGTCTCCCGATATGAGCAACACTGCCGGATATGCGACGTTCTCCAATACGCGGTGGTAGGGCGAATAGGTCAATAGGGATTGAAAGTCGTCTTGATCTTCTGGCGACCCGTACTCATCTGCCCACCCTGCGGCAAAGTCGAAAAGGTGATACCTCACCATATCGAGCAATGGACCAAGGCAGATGGCAGCGCGAAACAGGTCTGGCCGTTGGGTAATGGCAGCGCCGACAAGTAAGCCTGCATTCGAGCCACCGCCAATCGCGATGTGACCGGATATTGAACGCTGTTCTCGAATGAGCCACTCAGCGGCCGCTAGAAAATCATCAAAGGAGTTCTGACGGTTTTCACGCTTGCCGGCGCGATGCCACTGCTCCCCTAGTTCGGAACCACCACGCAACGCCGGGACAGCGAATAGAAACCCCTGCTCCATGAGGAACGTGGCGAACGCGGTGAATCGAGGTGTCACGCAACTCCCGAAGCCACCGTAGCCGGTCAGGAAAGTCGGGAGAGGGCCGGAATGCAATAGGTCTTTGCGGGCGGCAAGAAAGAGCGGCACCGGGGTCCCGTCTGCGGACGGATAGGCAGTTTCCTCGACTGCGATTTCGGAAACATCGCCTGGAGCGCTGGTTTCATTCCACGGGATAACTTCTTCACGGTGTGTGTCGTAGCAATAAACCTCAGCGGGCTCGGAAATTGAAGTGTGGCTGTAGAACAGTCGGTCAGTTGCGGTCGTCCGATTGAGCAAATCGATAGTCCCGCCGGAAGGGAAGTGCGGTACTTCCCTCCGTTTTCCGTCGAGCCCGAACATTTCAACCTTCGTGGAAAAACGATCGACCCGAATGACGAACACTTGGTCGCCCGCGACGGAAAACTGCTGAATGCGCTTGTCGGATTCGGGCACAATGTCATGCCAATTCGCGGGATTCGGCTTCGCTGAGTCGATCTGAACGATGCGGAAATTCGGCGCTGCGAAGTCCGTGTAAGCCAGCAATTGACCACGAACGAAAAACGGTACGAAGCAGCCCGGGGTTTCCTCGATTATGAGGCGTGCCTCCGACCTCCCGGTTGACATCTTCTGCAGGTAAACCGAGGTCCGGGGCCACTTGCCAGTGAAAAAGACGGTGTATGCCAGTAGCTTGGCTTCCGGGGAGTCAAGAATCCCTAAGAACGTATTCTGTTCTTCTCCAGCAAAGAATGTTTCCCGATCCTGGGATCGCCCTGTGCCAAACCGGTGCCAGAAAACAGCTCGATAGTTAGGACGGGAATCGTGAACCTCGCGATGGCTGTAATAAAACCCAGTGCCATCAAGAGCGAAAACAAAGCCCGTACAGAAGCCTTCCGGAAGACGATCCGAAAGTACAGCACCTCGCTCGATGTCGAAGATCTCGAGAGCCGAGTGATCGGTGCCGCCTTGCCGAATCGAGTATGCCAGGAAGCGACCATCCTGAGAGGTCGCGGTGATAGAGACGGCAGTTGAGTTCCCGCTCCTACGCTGGGTTGGGTCGACCAGAACGGTTTCTGGCCCAAACAAACCGTCCCTCACGACGATGACAGGCTGCTCACTTTCTGCTCGCCTCTTGAGGAAAAAGTAGCGGTCGCCGGTGTTCCGGGGTTCGGAAATGACCTCTTTGAGAGCCAGCAACTCGCTAACCCGAGTCCGAATTCGCTCTCGGTCTGGTATCGCCGCAAAATATGCGCGCGTATAGGCAGCCTGCTCTTCGAGCCATTTCCTCGTTCGCGTCGAGTTCTGGTCCTCAAGCCACCGATAAGGGTCTGTGATCGCGATGCCGTGGAGAATTTCGGTAACGGGTTCGACCGGTGTTGGCGGAGGTGCTTGTACTGCTTGAGCCATGTACGGACCCTCCCGAACATGCAGGGTTACGGAGGTGGCAACTCCGGGAATTAGACTCAGTCCCACATCTCAGCGAATGATGGTGAACCGTAAACCCGCGCCAGTTTTCCGCCGAAGATTTTTTTTGGTGCTTGAATTCGCGCAGGTTCAGCTTAGATTCGCCCGGCGGCTTGAAGTGCGTGCAACGTGGGATTTGAAGGCGCAAATGTAATTACTGCCAATCACTTGAGTAACTACTCAGCTCGGCCCCATTAGTAGGTTGAGTAGCTGGAGCCGGCGCTACGCAAGCCGTCTGAGGGCGACTCATTTCGCCATCTGCACAAAATCGTGCACCAAAACGAAACTTTCTCTGCGGGAGGTGGGTCTAAGCGGTAGGTTGCTTCCAGCGAGGCGCGGATCGGCGAAGCAAATGCCGTGCTTCTTGTATCTGACCGTGGGAGAACCCGGGGTAACTGGCATTTCCGTCTGTCCGGCTTTCAGAACGGACGAACGATTTATGTTGCTTTCGTTGATTCTGCTTTTACACTTGTTGGAGCAAAATGGGGAATATTTGACGCCGAAAACGACTTCTGGCGGGCTAAGTCGGATTTGACTCAGCTTGACCGAAGAAATCAAAGGCGGCTCGCAAACGAGGGGGTGCTGAGCCATTCATTAGGAGCACTCTGCAAGACCGGCTCGGTCTCGCGGAGGCGCTCCCGTCAAGTCAGTTACGACGGGAGTAGTCGTCATGACGAATCCGGGGGATTGGCTGCGTGAGCTTCGTGAGGAACTTCACCTCACACGTGTTGGTGTCGAGCGGCTGACAACGGAGTCAGCAAGCAGAGCAGCGAATGAACGCTATCGCATTCGGCGCGGACGGCTCGCTGATATTGAAGACGGCCACAGTCCACCGGATATCTTTGAGGTAGCTAGCCTTTCCGAATGCTACAAGGTGCCTTACCCTTCAGTACTTCGCGCCTTTGGCGTGCAGTTTAGCGAAGCGCGGAACATCCTTGCACCTCCGATGGAGTCCCGTGCTTCGCAGAAACCCTGGTCCTTCACCGACGCCGACCGCCCATTTTCCTTTAAATTTCAGACCAGCATCAGTTTCGACACCACGCGGCTGGTCACAGAGAGCCCCGAAGAACTGGGGATCCCTGCGGCCGTGCGTCGCGAACTCGACGAGGCTGACTTTCGATTCGGCATCGTAGGAATTCACGACGACACGATGGGCGAACTAGTGCCGGCCGGCTCCGTCGTCGTCATCGATAAATCCCACACCGCGGTCGAAATGGGTGAGTGGAAGAGTATTCGAGAGCGGCCGATTTATTTTGTGTGGCACGAAAACGGCTACAGCTGCTCGTGGTGTTTCCTGACGCGCGACACCTTGTTTATCGTGCCCTATCCGACTTCGCATCAGCCCGTAATGATTTTCAAGACGCCGCGTGCAGCGTCAGTCATCGGACAAGTCGTTCACGTATGGCCACCAATCAGCATCCGGCGGCACGGCTGACTGCCGGAGAACAGCCTAGGTCATTGGGCTGAAAAGCGTCTCTTGCGCCGCAGTAGGTTCTCGAAGAACCCGGCTCTCCCGGGTGTCGTCTGGTTTGGCCTGCGAATCAACTGTTTCTCTTCGAGCGCAGCAATGAATTCCGCGGCATCTGAAACAAGCTGAGGTCGGCGCACAGGAAATTCCTGTCCCAGTTCGTCCGCTATCTGATCAAGAGAGCATCCCTTCTTCAACAACTCCCAGACCCTGAGTCCGACCGGGTTGAGGCTAAAGCAAATTCCTTGTTCAACATCCAACAGAACAGCTCCATCTTCAGAAGTAACCTCTCGGACACCGGACGCAATTGCCAACTCTGGGGTGTTCCTCGCTTGATCCATGGCACATGACCTCGTTACGCTTTACTCAGACCTGAGTTTTCGCACAATGAACCATGTCCATCCTTCTCAGCAAGAAATATTTCTGCTGCACGAATTCCTGCAATGGGAGCCTTACACTTGCATCGACGGGCATTCAAATATTGAAATTAAGGTCGGGCTAGACGAGGAGTCACACCTGGCAAGCCCTAGGGTGTGCACGAATCTGTGCACGGTCAAAAAGGATCGCCGGCCCTCGTTTACACGGATGAGAAGCGAAGACCCTCTAATCGCAACGTGCTTAAACAGTTAGACGATCTCAGCGGTTCTGACCCTAGGCGGATCGTGGTTGGGCCTGCAGAAATTCATGCACGGAAACAAGATTTGTGCCATTACCTGCGAACCGTGCTAACTAGCCAGATATGTCGGAGCGCCGGGGTGATCTGCTGTCTTCCGAAATGCACTGGCTCGCCCGCTATGCCCGCCCTCTACGATTTCTCCTGATTGCAGACTTTCTGTGCATGATTGTCGGCAGTGCACTCTCCCTGCTAGACCCGCTGGTCGTAAAGTGGTTGATCGATGTCGCTCTGCCAAGACACACGCTCCGCCCTGTGTTGTTGGGTACGTTGATCTTTTGCCTGATCTACGTTGCGAGCCTCAGCAT
>Ga0210409_10005563_pt1 | contig 13224 bp, 6 predicted proteins | sample IncBWH17MmetaG_FD_161649 | JGI IMG/M metagenome (GOLD analysis project Ga0210409, IMG submission 161649) | Forest soil microbial communities from Barre Woods Harvard Forest LTER site, Petersham, Massachusetts, United States - Inc-BW-H-17-M | ecosystem: Environmental > Terrestrial > Soil >...
GGCCCGGATCGAACTGGTGGACGTCGTGAGTGGAGCAGTGATTACGAACTTCGCGCCGAGTGCCCTGGTGTTGGCCGCACGGTTCACCCGGGACGGGCGCACGGTTCTGGCGGCTCTTGATAGCGGTCAGTTGGAGTGGTGGGAGGTGACGCCACGCGGCCTGGCCGCTCGGAAATCCATCCAAGTCGCTCCAGCCAGCCGAGCCATGGCCATCTCACCAGACGGCGCGACCGTGGCGCTTGCCGGATACTCGCGCATCAGTCTGGTTGATTATCGCACCGGAGCAATCCGTCAGCGCCTCTTTGGGCATAGCGATGACATCAACGGGCTGGATTTCTCGCCGGACGGCGCAACTTTGGCCAGCTCCGGCATGAACGGAACGATAAAGCTTTGGAACCTGCACACCATGCAGGAGGTCTGCACCATTCCTTTCGATGTGAAACCTGCTCCGGGCAAGGAGCTGGGGGTGGAAGGTGTGGGGTTCGCTCCCGACGGCAATTCGCTCTGGGCTTTCTCGCGCAGCGGCGCCCTCAAATCCTGGCATGCCGCGACGCCGGAAGAATTCGCCGCCGCCAAGCAGGACGACCAACCTTGAGGAAGTCATGGGACATGGACTCATCGAACTCGAACAAGACCTTGGACAAGCCTTATCAAGCCAAGGAATGGAAGGCGAAACTCGAGGCGTTCAAGCTGCCGGCATCCTACACAAATTCGATTGCCTTTATTCCAAACTAAAGTCCTTCTTCCAGTCGGTTTGATTGTTTGATCAGTGAATTCCGGGCTCTGAGTTCCACACCCCGCCCGCAAGCCAGGCATCGGCTTGCACATGCGGTCTGAAGAAATCGTTTTCTGTCGGATGGCAGGTTTTGTTCCCCGATTTCGCACTGTGGGGTATATGAAACCTCTAAATCCCATTTGCCTCGGCCCGGCTGGCAGACCTGACGGCCATTGCGTAAGCCCAGACTTCCGCACGACCGCCGGAGATGCGGTTCAAGCGGCCCGACTGTTTTCAGAATTCCTGTGATACCTCCGGCCCAACGAGGGAAGCAATGGAAACCTATGCGCCGCCCGAGATTCTGCCCGCGTTGCGGCCGCCGCTGTTTCGCGGAGGAAATGCAGGGGCTTTGTCCTCGTTGCCCGCAGGGGATGCTGTTCGGAATTGGCAAGAGGAAGCGACGCGTGCGAGAACTGGCAGAACTTCGCCCCGGCTGGCGTCGGGACAGCGAACCCGCCCAAAGCCGCCCAGTCCAACTTAGATAACATGAGCATCTCACCAGATCGAGTCCGAGGGTTGTTGGTTTCGCGCAAATCCAATGCATCCAGCCAACGATTTCCCGCAAAATGGTTTCAATTCTTGCTGGTTGGCGTGCTGATCCTGATTTGCGGGTCCCAGGTTGCGCGGGCCGACTATCGCTATTGGACGGACGCTACCGGCGATCACTTGTGGAGTACGGCCGCCAACTGGTCGCCAAGTTTTGCGCCGATCTCTGGCGATATTCTCGTGTTTGCGGATTCAAACCATGACAACGGCAAGAACAGCGGCATCACTGTCAATGACATCCCAAACCTCAATATTCAGGACTTAACTTTTGGCGATGACAACAACAGTTTCACGGTCGAATCAACGGTCGGTCCGTTATACATATATGGGACTTTGGAGTTAGACAATGCGGGTGGAGACGTCGGTCTGACTATTAAATGCCCGGTGGTGATCGAAGATGGCGGCACCATCAAGAACTATAGCTCAAACGGGGGAACCACAATGAATTTTAACGACTCCGTGCAATTCACCAGCGGAGGAACGATTCAGCCGTGGACAGCCGGGCCAGGCATCGTCAGTCCCGACATCTACCAGATTAACTTCAACGGCCCCCTGACAAGCGACGGCGACTTGCTGATCGACCTCGAATACATCTTTGTGAACCTCGGGTTAAATGCAGGAGCGAGAGTGTCCCTATCCGATATGACTGTGTACGGCAATGTCCGCGCGGTTGTGCGCGGAGACGACAGTTGGGTTCGCTTTGCCGGAACCAACGGGAACTATATTCAAGGCTCGCTTTTTCTGAATTGCGACGAAGGGAGCGGAAAAGTTCTTTTTGACGAGCCTTCCAACACGGTGGTTGCTTCGTCTATTGTTATCCTCGACGGAAATATCGCCAATATCGAATTGGATGCTCCCGGTAATTTCGGCGCCACCTCGAGGCTAATTATCGAGCAGGGTGCCGTGGTCAATTTGAGCGGAGCCAGCCCGTTGATGGGGACTGTAGTTCTCGAACATCAGTCCGCTGACGCGACCCCTCCAGTTCTTAACGTGGGAAGCACGGTGCCCGAATTTGGCCCCGGATCGGGCATCTTCGTTATCCATGACAGCACGCAGGGGAATCCTCAGATCCGAGGCAATATTCGTCTTGACGGCACCCAGATCGATGTAAACGGAGCGGTTCCAAGTTTCCTGGAAATCGATGGAAATATCCAGGGGTCAGGATTCAACAAAACCGGCCCGGGCACTCTTTTGCTCAACGGCGCCAACAATTTTACCGGCGGGGTGACCAATTCGGGTGGCATTCTACAACCGGCCAACACCGCGGCGCTCAACATCGCCAGCAGCGGCTCGCTCCACCTCAACGGTGGCACTCTTTCGGGCGAATACTTCAACTTCGCGAATGTGCCGCTCTATGTTGACGGCCCCAATTCGGTATTGCAGGCGTTGACACCGTGGAACTGGAGTGGGCCGGTGTTTCTTAATTCCACACTGACGGTCTCGGCTTTTGATTTGAACTTCACCAATGCCCCGATCACGTTCTCCGGTCCCATTTCAGGACCGGGCGGCCTTTTCCTGTTCGGCACAACCACAGTCCAACTGTCCGGCTCGCAGCCCAACACCTTCTCCGGTCCGCTTACAGCTGACTGTCAATTATTGGAGTTCAACAAACCGGCGAACGTTCCGGCTTTCAGCGGTCCGCTTATCGCTGGCGTCTCAGGCGGCATTGCGCTCGAGGAAGTGCGCTGGCTCAACTCGGGGCAAGGTGCGTCGCAGAGTGTGACCCTTTACAATAACGCCGTCGTCAACTTGAATAACTTCAATGAGAATTTCGACGCCATAACGTTCAACGGCGGCCTGATCGAAACCGGCAACGGCCAGCTTTCCCTGTCCGGGGATGTCACGGCCAATCCCGCCGGCGTCACGGCAACCATCGCTGGTAACGTGGCGCTTGCGTCAGTCAGTAGCGCGATCTTTGACGTCGGAGCCGGCGGTTTTGATCCCGACTTATTGATCCAAGCTTCCGTGACCGGCACAGCGCCGTCGGTGGTTAAAACAGGGCCGGGCATCCTGCGGTTTGCCGGAAACAATAGTTTCACAGCTAACATTGGAGTGAGACAAGGGACGCTCGAAGTGGGCAACAATCAAGCGTTGGGAAGTCCGGCCAACGTTTTGGCTGTTGCCTCGGGAGCCGCCCTCCAGGTCGAGCCGGGCCCGACTGTGCCGAACCCCATCAACTTGTCCGGCAATCTTACTGTCCCGGCCTCCGGTCAATCAGTCGCGTTGACTGGCACGATCACGTTGCAAGCTGACACGACGATAAACGTCCAGGGAAATAACTTATTACTAATTGACGCTGCCATCACCGGCACCGGCTCGCTGACCAAAGCCGGCACTGGAACGCTGTTCTTCGGCGGCACCGCCCCAAATACCTACGCTGGTGGCACTCAGGTCAGCGACGGCACACTCGTCCTCAACAAATCCAGCGGTGCCTTTGCTGTGCCGGGCCAATTGACCATAGGCAACCAGAACCTGTTCAACCACGGCGGCCCATCCTTTGTCGTCCAATACGGTAACAACAGCGTCGGCGGCAACGTCACGGTTAACGGGACTGGCAATTGGAACATCAACGGCACTTCGCAGAGCTTCAGCGCTTCCAATGCCGCACTAGGCCCGGTCCTGACGCTGCGCGGCGGCGGCAGCGTCCAAACTGGACTCGGCGCGCTTTGGCTTCCCGGCGGCGACGATGTTGAGGTCATTCCCGGCAACAACGGCACTTCGACCATAGGCGGGGCGTTGGTGCTTTATCCCGGACCGAATAATTTTATTGTTAGCGAGCGAACCGCGACGGTCGCTGGTCCGGAATGCCGCATCACCGCCAACATCAGCGAGGCCAACGTCATCGGAGTGGGCAGTATCGCGCAATTGATCAAGAGCTCGCCCGGAACTCTCGTGTTGACAGGGACGAACTCTTACCAGGGCAACACCATCGTTTCAAACGGGACCCTTGAAATTGACGGCTCGCAGCCGCAAAGTCTTGTTCAGGTCTTTGGCGCCACTTTGCAAGGGAACGGGACCGTTGGCCCGCTGGAACTGGACGACCCAAATGCCGTCCTTTTCCCATTTGGTATGACTTGCACCGCCTTCAATGAGGGCGCGGCTCCCGGCGGGACGTTTCAAGTGAATCTATCGGGCGAAAGCCCCGCTCTTTACAGCCAGCTTCAGGCCTCTGGCTCCGTGAGCCTGTCTAACCTGAATCTCACGGCTTCCCTGAACTTTTACTCGCAATACGGGGATCAATTCACGATAGTCAAGAATAACGGAGGTGCGGCGCCGAGCGGCGCGTTCAACGGCCTCCCTGAAGGTTCCCTTTTTCCAATCTCCGGCGAAATGTTTCAGATTACATATCACGGTGGTTCCGGCGGAGACGTTGTCCTCACTCACCTGTCTCCGACAAATCAACCCGGCGTTGCCGCATGGATCAACACCTCCGGCGGCGATTGGAATAACGGCGCCAATTGGACCACCGGCGTCGTTCCCAATGGGGCCGATGCGGTGGTGGCTGTCAGCACCTCGTGCGTGATCTCCAATAACGCGAATGTCTCGCCTGCCCAAATGCTGTTCAACAGCCCGCTAGCCACCATCGGCGGAAGTGGTAATATTGCCGTAAGTGGATTTTGTGAGTGGGAAGCCGGGACGTTCAACGGCTCAGGAAGCCTGACGGCCAATGGCGTCTTTCACCTTTACTCTCCGACGTCCAGCACGCTTTCCCTTATCGGTGAGTCCCTGATCAACTCCGCTTATGCAAACTGGGGCGCGAATACCCCCATCGTCCTGAGCGGCGGCGCCATCCTTTCCAATACCGCCAGTGGCACTTTTGATTGCGAGTCGGATGGGACGATTCAAAACGGTTCCGGCACGAACCTGATCGTCAACAACGGCGTGTTCCGCAAGATTGACAGCGTCGGGACGACGAGGATTGAGCCTTTCTTTAATAACGTGGGCACTCTGAGTGTAATAAGCGGCACGCTCGATTTGGCGGGCGGTTCAACCTTAACCGGCCCGGTTGGGGTTAATGTGGCCGCAGGCGCAAAGCTTTCATTCAGCGCGGGAATTTCCACAATTCTTTCCTCTATCTACGGCGCGGGCGACCTCGATTTCCTTGGCGGCACGGTGAACCTGTATGGACCAGTGACCACCATCGGCGCGCACAATTTCACTGGCGGCGTTGTCAATTTGGGAGACAATTACAATCCCGGCAGCAACGCCGTCACAATCGGCCCTTGCACGGTCAATTTTAACGGCACTAATCCGATCTCGGCCGGTTCGCTGACGGTGGGCGGCTACGGCTCTTTGGGCGGCACCAACACCGTCAACGTCAACGGACCGATGGTTTGGAACAACAGCTTCGGCCTTATCGGCAGCAACAGTGTGATCGCCAATGGCGGGTTGACGATAGCAGCCGGCGGCGGCTTGCAAGGGCGCACGTTGGTGAACACGGCCTCGGCGGTTTGGTCCAACGCCGGCATCGGCACTATTACAATGGGCTTTGGCGCGACTCTTACCAACGCGTCGGGTGCGACGTTCGACTGCATCGGCAATAACCTCATCAATCTCACCTCCGGCGGCGCAACGGTCGCCAACGCCGGACTGTTTCGGATAATCGGCCCGCCGGCGTCGCTGACCGTTACGCCACCGTTCAACAACAGCGGCACCGTCGAAGTGCAGGCTGGAACGCTGAGTCTTTCCGGCGGGGGAATGAACACGGGCACCATCAATGTTTTTGCCAACGCGGCGCTCTCATTGGGCAGCGGCTCGCCCAACCAGTCTTTCGTTCAAGGACCGGGAGCGAGCATCACCGGTCCCGGTCAACTCCTGGTCACTTCCTCGCTGGGCAACGCCAATCTTGGCGGCACGGTGAATCTCGGCGGCAGCAACATCTTCATCGGCGGCACTGCCAATCTTACCGGCAATTATGTCTGTTCCAACGCTCCGCTCGTGATCGGCGCATGCGCGGCCAACTTCAACAGCAGCAATGTCATTTCCCCTTCATCACTGACACTTGGCGGTTACGGCTCGCTGGGCGGATCGAATCTCGTCACGGTCAGCGGGCCTATGATTTGGAACAACAGCTTCACCATTACGGGCAGCAACAGTTTGATTGCCAATGGAGGATTAACGATTAATGGGGGAGCCGGTTTAATTGGCCGGACCTTGGTGAATATGGGGCTGGGGGTATTCAGCAATAGCAGCCTGACCCTTGGCGGCGGCGCGGTCTTGTCCAACGCGCCAGGAGCGACGCTCGACTGCGGAGGGCTTAACAATATTCCATTTACAACTGGCGGCGGAACGTTCGCCAACGCCGGACTGTTTCAGCTGCTCGGTCCGTCGGCGAACACGACCGTCCAGGTCCCGTTCTCCAACAGCGCCGTGGTAGAGGTTCAATCCGGTGTGCTGAGTTTGGGCGGCGGCGGAAGTTCCATTTCCCCGAGCAACTCCATTGCGGAGATCGCCGTGTTCTCAAACGCAACGATTGACTTCCATGGTGGCACGTTCTTGCTTGATTCCTCCGCTATTATTGACGGCCCGGGAAATTTGAGCGTCAGCGGGGGAACCGCGAACCTTGCCGGAGAAGTGGAGTTGCTGGGCACTCACACCTTCAGCGGCGGCACGGCCAACATCACCGGGTTGTACAACAGCATCAGCAACGCACTGGTCATAGACGGCGGCACGGCCAATTTCAACGGGTCGGGCACGATTGCTCCATCCTCCCTGGCTCTGGGAAACAACGGAACGCTGGGCGGCTCCAATCTGGTCACAGTCAACGGCCCGATGACCTGGGGCAGCAGCACGATCAGTGGCACGAACAACGTCGTTGCCAACGGCACGCTCACGATCGCGGGCGGCGCATCTATATCGGGACGGACATTGGTAAACACGGGCGCCGCACTCTGGACCAACACCGGAACGATTTTCCTTTCCGGTGGCGCGATGATTTCTAACGCGCCTGGGGCGACGTTTGATTGCGTCGGGAGCGAAACGTTCGGTTTTAGCTCCGGCAGCAGTACCGTCGCCAACAGCGGATTGTTCCGAATCCGCAGCACCGGGGCGCAAACAGCTACTGAAAGCCCCTTCACCAACTACGGCACTGTCGAAGTGGACGCCGGGGCCTTTGGCGTTTCCCTCGCGCCTTACGTCCAGATTGGCGGTTTGACTTTCCTCAACGGCGGCAACATCGCCAACTCGACGCAGTTGCAAATCCTGGGCGGTGAGTTAACGGGCCGCGGCTCGATTTCCGGTTCCGTAATGAACGCCGCCCTCCTGAATCCCGGAGCGTCCTTTGGCCAGACGACGATTGGCGGTTCCTACACTCAAACACCCGCCGGCGCGCTGGCAATCACCTTGGCCGGGCTAACTCCTGGAACCGGATTCAACAACCTTGTTGTCGGCGGCGCGGCGAATTTGGGCGGCGCGCTTGTCGTAAGCGTCACCAACGGCTTTCAGCCCCCAATCGGAACCCAGTTCCAAATTCTCTCCTGCGCCAGTCGTAGCGGCGTCTTCAGCGCCTTGAATCTTCCGGTTGGGCTTTCTGTCAATTATAGCAATAACGGCGTGTTCCTTGTGGTCAGCGGGTCGGTGATGACGCCGGCCTTGCTCCAGTCCTCCCTGCAGCGATCAACCGGCCAATTCGGTCTATCTTTCCTGACCGCGTTAAACCAAAGCTACACCATTCAGGGGGCCACCGATCTCCCAATGACCAACTGGTTTGTTGTCACCAACTTTACCGGTGATGGTTCGGTTTTTCAATTCATCACCTCGGCCAGCAACTCGCCCCAAAGTTTCTTCCGCGTGCGCCAGCCCTGAGGATCCGCTAAGAAACTTTCCTCGATTCGATTTGCCGAGCCAAGGTGTTGGATCTTTTATCTCAGACTCCTGATCTGCTTTCGTTCAGGTCACCGATTGTTGAGGGCCGCCAATTTGTTGTCTTAGAAACGCCGCTTGCGCACTCGGCCAAGATCCGCGTGAATCCTGCTGTGAAAATGTGTTCGTGGGTGAAATCCCAAAGGCAAACGTCCCGAAGCCGGACGGCGAGTCAAGGTGGAAGCCGAGGGGGAGCCAGGGCGGAACGACCTTGACGCGACGACCGGCGAGCCACAATTGAAACCCGATTCACGCGCACAGCCACGCCGCGACTGCGGATTGTCTGCGGACCGTCCGCCCTGTATCCTGCAAGCAGACACGGACTGGTCGTGGGCTCGACCTTTACTGCGGAAATGAACGTGAATTGAAAGTGTCCGAGGCCGGCTGCGGACAGTCCCCGTCTGATGCTAATTCCCGGCCGCGTATAGACCGTGCCTGTTCCTTGTCCGCGACCGTGGACTCTCTTCGGACAATCCAAGCGCTGGACAGGACAAGGCCACAGACTGTTCGCGGACTCGGCTTATGCGCGGCCAGCGCCGTGTCAAGGACTGGATACTTACGGGAAATTGCACGGACATTACGCCATTAATGACGCGGACGATTCCACGGACGAGCGCTGTTCGTTTCGTGACCGCTAATTGGACACGACCTCGGATTAGTCGTGTCCGGGATGCGACCCGCTTCGCGAACTGAGCAGCGTGCTTGCTTGGACGTTGCCTGGATGCTTCGCAGTCTGTTTGCGCGTACGTTGCGCGGCGATTCAGCGGATGCTTCGCATGCCGTTCCTGGGGACACGGCGCGAATTGCGCGCGGCTATTGTGCGACTTGCTGCCTTATCTTTGATAAGGGGATGGTGTCTAACCAAAATGACCGGCTTTCCCATTCTAGAAAGCCGCCAGAGATTTCGTTCGATTGAACGTCTCAAAAATCACGCACTGATGTGCAAATGCCGAAGCACTGAACGGGTGTTCTGGAACCTGAAGCGAAACCGAGCGGGTCGGGAGCGGGATGAGCGGACGACGGCGAAGTGGAGCGTGGTTTCAGAACGCCCGTTGAGTGCGCCACCGTATAGGTGCATGCGAGGCGATTTGTCTGCGCGGTTTGTGAGGCACGAGTAAAACCGGGCAGTCAAAGCGCCGCACATTACGTCAGACGGATATGCTCTTTGATTTTTTGTAGCCTTGCTTCAACTGTTGTTCCTGAAATCGCCTGATCTTCTCTTGCTGGCTTTTGGCGATGGCGGTCAACGGGAGAATCTCCGGCCAGTTGATCTGGTGCTTGCTGCCTATTTTCCTGGCGCGATGGTTGGTCGTCAATTTCAACACCTGATTGGCCGCACCTAGCCAGTGCCTTGCCGGAATCTCGTCCCGTTCGACCTGTTGCAGGAATTCACTCAAGAACGCGCGGACACAGGGAAGCAAAATCCTAAGGTGTGCCACGTCGTGGCGCTTTTCCTGGGGCACACTGGCAGCCAATTCCAGTTTGCACGCGAGCAATGAAATGGGATCGAGCACACGGATGGTTTTCCCGTCCCACTCTGCCTGAACCGCCAACGCGTCCACCGAACCCGAAACACCGGGAATCCGCCGGACAATTTCAATGTTTGATTTCAAGCCGCCAATCTGGAAGGGGATGGTTCCCGCCAGCGCAGTCATCTCCACTTTATGTGGATAACCCGCCGCCAGTCCCAATTGGAGAGCGATGCGCCGCACATCATCGGAACTGCCTTTGAAATCAATGTCTTCGCTCGTGAACGGCTGGAATGGTTTAAGCTGTGGCTCAGCGGGAAGATATCGTTCTGCCCAATAGTTGACGGCCTGGCCACCGATGAGAAGATAAGGTTTTCCCGCCGCGTCGCGTATCTTGAGAACTTCCGAAAACTGCTGGAGGGAAAAACCCACCGCTACGCCCATTTGGACATGGCACGGGCGACCTGTTTGAAATTGGTGATGCGCCACTTGGCACCATTGCCCACCACCGACGCCCGTTTCTGAAGCGCCGCTGCCGTTTGCGGACTGCGGCGAGCCTTGCGCGCAGCCGCCATGCGACTTCGCGCTTCCTGCCGCTTCACTTCATTAAAGTCCACCGTCTTCACTGACCAACCCATACCGCAATCAGGGGAAAGAAGCAAGTTTGTGCACTGTAGGGTAGTCCCCTATAGGGGACTACCCACTGTAGCACTGAGCACTGAACGGCCATTCTGAAACCAGCGGCGAAACGGAGCGAGTCGGGAGAGGCATGAACGGATGACGACGAAGTGGAGCGCGGTTTCAGGATCGACCGGTGAGCGCTCCACCGCATAGGTACATTCGCGGCGATTTGCCTGGCCGGTTTCCGAGTGCCCGCAGGAAAGCCGACCAGTCAAAGCGCCGACAAGGAGGCTTCCATACCGTGTATCACATACATCTCCGCGCCATCCATTTCTGTCAAACTGGCCAACATAAATGAACACGCATTTCAGGTCATGAAGACGGGTGGACTGGGGATTAACCGATTGTGTGCGAACCATGCAAAACTCGGCCCGGATATTGAATAACATCGTTTCGTATGTTTAGCGCGGTCGTCCATAAGGACCTGGCCTCCGCCGAAGGTTACTTCGTCGAGCACCTGGCACAGAACGATTACTATGCCGCCGGGGAAATTCGTCCCGGCCAGTGGATCGGCGTCGGTGCGGAACGATTGGGATTGAGCGCAGGGCAACACGTCACCCGTGAACAGTTTTATGGGTTGTGCGAGAACCAGCATCCGCAAACCAGCGAACGGCTGACGTTGCGGCAGAATGAAAAGGATAAGCGCCGGGTGTTCTTCGACTTCACCTGTTCACCACCCAAGTCGGTATCCGTCCTGGCTGTGGTGATGGAAGACCAACGACTGGTCGAAGCTCACGAGGACGCGGCTCGAATTGCTTTCCGTGAACTGGAAACCTTTGCGGCAACACGAGTGCGCAAGGCAGGCAACCAGCAGAATCGCACGACCGGCAATCTGATTGCTGCCGCATTCGTTCACACCAGTTCTCGCACACTCGACCCGCAACTGCATACGCACTTCACCGTCTTTAACGCCACGTTTGATGAACGCGAGCAATGCTGGAAGGCGTTACAGGCCGGCGAGATGTATGACGCGATTCGTTATGCCACAGCGGTCTATCGCAACGAATTGGCGCGGAGGGTGCGGCAGATTGGCTATCGCACCACATCAGCCAAGCACGGGTTTGACATCGAAGGGGTGAGTGACGCCGTGATGAGGAAGTTTTCCAAACGCGCCCAAGAGGTAAACAGAATTGTCAGCGAGATGGAGCAAAAGCTTGGACGCAAACTTTCCAATAACGAGGTGGCGTATGCCGTGCATCAAAGCCGGACCAGGAAGCTCAAAGGCATTTCGACCTCTGAAGTCCGTGAACGCCAACTGGCACAGTTATCCGGTGAAGATGCTCAATCGTTGCGGTCGCTCATCGGTTCGACGCGACCGACTCGAATCGCGCATCCGGTGGAGTGCGAGCGGGAGTCGTTAGCTTACGCGATGGCCCACGTCTTCGAGCGCCGGTCAGTCGTGCCGGAGCATGAGTTGCTGGCTGCTGCCCTGTCGCATCGCCAGGGTGAAGTGAATTTACCGCAATTGAAGAGGTGGTTGCGGCAGTCGCCGGAAGTGGTGACAACGGAACGCGGACTTTCCACGTACAAGATTCTAGAAACCGAACTGTCTCTGATTCAAACCGTGAACACGGGCCGCGATTCGGTCGCGCCTTTGCGTCCCAATTATCAACCTGGCGAGTGGTTCGGCGAAGATCAGCGCCGGGCCATCCTGCACATCTTGAACACCAGCGACCGGATCACCGGCCTGCGCGGTCTGGCTGGCTCGGGCAAGACCACCGCGTTGCGTGAATTGGTGAACGCCTGCCGTGTGGCAGGCATTGAACCGTTGTTCTGCGCGCCCACTGCGGCGGCCACGGATGTTCTCCGCAAGGAAGGATTTAACGCCACTACTCTGCAAAGTCTGTTGGTCTCCAATCACTCAGTGTCCGAGCGCAACTTGATCGTGCTTGATGAAGCCGGGGCGGTGGGAATTGACGACATGAAACGGTTGTTTGACCTTGCGAACAAGTGCCGCCTCGTTCTCTCTGGCGACACCGGCCAGCACACCTCGGTCGCCCGTGGTGATGCGCTGCGGATTTTGGAGCAACACTCCGGCTTGCAGTCTGGCCAATTGACGCGCATCCGGCGTCAACGTCAGGCGGAATATCGCCGGGCGGTCCAATTGGCGGCGCAAAAGCGTTCGGCAGAATCGTTCGCGCAATTGGAACGAATGGACGCTGTTACCGAACTTTCTGGCAGCGAAGTTCATGCCGCGGCTGCTCAAGCGTATCTGAAAGCCCTGAAACACAATCAAAGTGTCCTGTTGGTCGCGCCGACGTGGGCGGAGATTGAGGCCGTGACCGAGAAGATTCGTACATCATTGAAATCCTCCGGCGCGGTTTCCGGTGATGAACAGGACTTTCGAGTCTTTGATTCGCTCTCGTGGACCGATGCACAGAAACGGGATGTGCGGCAATATCGTCCCGGCTTGATGCTGCGTTTTCATAAAGCCAAAGACAGCTTTGAACGCGGGGAGACAGTGGAAGTTGTGACCGCAGGTGATGAGCTGACAATTCGGCGAAAAGACGGATTAACGATGCCGCTGAATCCCGCGTTGCTGGACAAGTGTGTGGACGCGGGTGAATCTCGAATTTTGAAAGTCGCCGGCGGCGACAAATTGCTCCTGCAAGCCAACGCGGTGGCCGTGCGCCAGCACTTCATCAACGGTGAAGTGGTCCAGGTGAAAGCAATTCAAGGCGGCGACATCCTGCTAACCGATGGCCGTATCATTCCTGAACATTACCGCACTTTCACCCTCGGCTACGCGGTCACTTCCCATGCGGCCCAAGGCAAGACGGTGGATGAAGTGCTGGTTGTCGCCTCTTCGCGTTCGTTGCCAGCGATCAACCAGCAACAATTCTATGTCAGCATCTCGCGTGGCCGTGAACGCTGCCAGGTATTTACGGATGA
>Ga0210409_10005564_pt1 | contig 13223 bp, 19 predicted proteins | sample IncBWH17MmetaG_FD_161649 | JGI IMG/M metagenome (GOLD analysis project Ga0210409, IMG submission 161649) | Forest soil microbial communities from Barre Woods Harvard Forest LTER site, Petersham, Massachusetts, United States - Inc-BW-H-17-M | ecosystem: Environmental > Terrestrial > Soil >...
TGAAAAGAAAGACAACACTCCTATTGTTCGCTCAACTGCCAGATTGCTGATTCCTAATACCCGGCAAACTTTTCTGTCCGAATATCGTCTTCATCTACGCCTGCCTCATTAAGCGTTCGGCGTGTGGGACTTTTCCGCAGGGCTGGAAATCGATCGCCGAACTATGGGAAAATTCTCTGCATGGCGAAGTTGAACACGTATAAAACTACAATCGAACGTGCGAAGGCCGCCCGCCACCCCAAGGCCGCCGCGAGAGCCAGCGCAGCCAAGAAAAAGTCTTCCACCTCGAAGATCGGCCATGCACAAGCGTAATCTCCGGGTGGTCAAATGGATTGGTACAGTCCCGGCTATCGGAGTCTGCACGTATTGTGCTACGAACTTTAAGGTTCCCCTAGAGATGCTGAAAAGGACATCGGACGCGCAACAAAACCTCCGCAGGCAATTTGAAGATCACAAGTGCCAGCGCGGGGATGCCAGCCAGCCCTCTGCGACGTAGCCATCTGCTCAATATTGACCAGACATCAATTCGGATTCAGCGCATTATCGTAAAATGTGGGGATCAGAACTGGAAGACGACGAACTAGCGAAACTAGTAGACTTACACACCACCGCCCAAATAGAGGAACGCTTTCGCAAAGTCTTCAAACGGGAAATGACGCCAGAGGAACGGCGTGCTTTCTTCATACCAGACGGCGAAGCGACAAAATTCTAGCCACTTCCGCCGCAGGGTCGTCCTGTCCCGTGATTTCCTTCACGTAGCAGTTCTCATGGACGGGTTTACCATCCTCGTCCACCACGGTGTCTGATTTAAGGCTCACAGGTTCGTGGCATATGCGGCAGAGCAACGGTTGTTCGCGCACGCCTCACCCCCAAAGATGTCCTCTGCTCATAGACCGAAGCGGGCCTGCACGCCATACGGAATTCCCATTAGTTTGCTCGACGAATGCCTTGTTTATTCGGAACGTTACTATGTATCGGGCGGAGGGCGCGTGCGATCGTTCCCCAAATGCATCCTGACAACAAGGCCAACGCTATGTTCGATGCCGTACAGTTTGCACTCTCTTCCCTTCGCGTAGAATAATCCGTTTGCTCCTCCTGCCCCCGGTCATTGCGAAGACATGAAACGACCACTATGTTTGGGGAAACCTGTACGAGGCTGCCCTCCTCGAAACTGACGACAAGAAACTGCCAAGTTGCCTTCAGGCGGCGAAGTCCGCGATTAACACCCGATTTCAGGAAATACAGGCAGTCCGCAATGGCCCACCTGAAGAAACTGCAGGCCATCGCAGATGCGCTCCACGTTTTGAAAGTGCTGCGAATGGAGTTAGAAAAACGCAGTTGATGAAACATCAGGGAATCCGATGGAACCCCGATCTTGAAGAATGGTTTTGCGTCAAATGTGGGTTCACCTCGGACCACCAAGGAGGATGCTGAAACCGAAATGGATTTCTTCGAGTGCGGTTTGCCAGTCGCCAAGCCACCAGACCGCGAGGGGGATAGCGACTAAGTGCCGGGACATCAAGCCTGCGTCAGTTGTCTTGGGTAGATTCTTTCACGATTCACGTGGCGGATTGGTTCTCGACAGTCGCGAAGGTGGACTTCTCGGAACCCCTCTGTTTTGCTCTGGTGATTTCGTAGTTTCCGGCTTGAATACTCTTTTGGCTCTGCTCCACCCGGTTGCCGCCTGATTCTTATTTCCTTTCTCAATCGGGAAATCCAAGATTGTCCCCCTGAGAATGCGGAGGAATGCCAGAGCATCCATGATCGCCCGCCGTTCAGCAGTGCTGTATGGGTTATGCGAAATAGCCTGAAGGCGATTGAAGATAGCGGTCTTCGCTGCTGCGACCCGCTCCAACAGCATCTTGGGGTCAACCTCTAGGAGCGCAGCTATGTACTCATTCTGCCATTCGGGATAAAGGACTTTCGGAGAAGGAGAATTCTCTTCCATGATAGTCTCCTGCCACAATCAGCTTTCATCGCACAAGAGACCGTTACCAATAGGCGCGGAAGGATGTGTAATGCCCACACCCTAACGGTTGTTAGAACGACAGATGTTCGATATCGGCACCACCGGAACCGCCAACACCGCCACAGGCTACGGTACACTTGGCTCCAACACCACCGGAGCCGCCAACACGGCCAGCGGCTACGAATCGCTTGTCTCCAACACCACGGGAACCGAAAACATAGCCACGGGCTACGGTGCGCTTGGCTCTAACACCACCGGAACCGACAACAGGGCCAGCGGCTACGCCGCGCTCGTCGCCAGCATCACCGGAATCGCCAACACGGCGCTGGGCTACGAGACGCTTTTCTCCAACACCACAGGCAGCTACAACGCCGCATTGGGCTACCATGCGGGTCCGGACCAGAACTCAGCAATCCAAATTGAGAAAGGCAGCTACGGCAAAATTGAGTAGCTGTGTTGGATTCTAAGCCGCGCCGCCACCAGAGCTGAGTCCTGCTAGGCATTACACTCTCAACCCTCTACAATAAGTCCGCTGTCAAATCCGAGGGAGAACAATGGGAAACCTAGCAAATGCGCTCCAGCAGCTTCGTGCCGAGCGCAAGCAAGTGCAGTCACAACTAGAGAAATTGGATAAAGCAATCTCAGTGATCGAGTCATTAAACGATTCGGGAACACAGCAAAAAGTGAATCAGCCGACCGGAATCACATCGATACCGACCCCAAGAGTTATCAGCGCAGCCTCGCGGCGCAAAATGGCCCTGGCGCAGCAGGCTCGATGGGCGAAGATTCGGAAGGAATCGCAGCCAGTACTGCTGGGGGCAGCGAAAACAACGGGCTCGACTCCTTTGAAGCGCACCATGTCGGCATCGGCGCGTCGGAAGATCGCCGCTGCTCAAAGATCGAGGTGGGCGAAGTTGAGAGCGGGGCAGAAGAAGGCGGCGTAGCCGACCGACACCCTGAAGGAGGCAAGCCCGGACGTAATCAGCATGTTGTTCCTAACGTGACCTTCCGCATCCGGAGCACTCACAGTAGAGTGTGACTTGAGCAGGCTTCGGGGGAGGGTTGTTCGGCTTAACGCCCCAGGACTCGGTTGAGTTGGGGCGTTTTGTTTTGCGTAGTAGATTGCTCCCCGGAGGGCTGATCTGGGGCTCTCCACCTTTTCTTGGCACCCAAAACAATCTATCCGAATCTTCCTGGGCTAAAAAAGAGGCACAAACTATTTATCGCTTTGGACTTCCTTGCACTATGTTTGGCTTCTGCGATGAGAGTCCTGAAGCGAACCCTTACAACCCTATTTTTTGTGGTGTGTTTTCCCCTAATCCTTGTTGTGAGCTTCGCGGCGGCCGGATGGGACAAATTGCGAAGACGACGGTAAAATCTTCAGGGAGCAGCTAGGCTTAGTGATTTACTCACCGAGGCGTCCGGAGTTTCCTACAGAGCGGCCCGTAAGCCGCCCTGCGGTGAGTCATGGTACCGGAACAGCTATGCCGCTTTGCGCTGAATCGCGCTGCGAACTTTGTTCCTTGTTTCATTGTCCATGGTCAGGTTGTGCCTTTCCCGACCGTGCTGCTCGATCTTTGGCATGATTTCCTGTTCGCTATTTCCGCTCACCTGCCAATCGCAGGTCTTCGGACCCACATCGGCGCATCGAAAATTCATCTTGCCTTGTCCCTGTGGTTGATGCTGAAGCGTATCCATATGTTTTCCTCCTTAATATTTTATGCTAATCGCTTCTGTGGTCGGTACAATACCGTGATTACCCGAGTGGTCACGGCAGATTGGGTTCTTCCTAATTGTCTTTCAGGACGCGGTAAAGCTCTTGCATTAAGTAAGTGAGTTTTGCGGTCTCTTCTTCCTGAATGACGGCGTGAGCACGGTACTGCCATGTTTTCCGGGGGTCGCGGTGCAAAGTAGCTCCTTCTTGAACGGTAATCGAGTGGCAACACTTCTCCGGTCAGACCATCCAGACCTACACAAATGATCCGATGGTCATACACTCAGCGAGATTCAAGCACGGCGTTTCATCAAGTCCGAAAGTTCCCGTTTGATCTCCAACAAACGTCCCTTTCCTAAGGCGAAAGCGGATTTTTCCAGCGCCGTGTGCCGACTCTTGCTCCAATGCAGTGCGGTCGTCACTTTCAAATCGCTCATTTCTTGTTTAATGCTGTCGATACGTTCCGAAATGTAGTTCGCATCCATCATCAATTCGATCTCCAGTCAATTTCATGCGGCTAGGTCTTCGAAAGTGTTTTTCGCATTTGCTCTAAATTTCAACGCGCTTCGAAGGGCGTGCAAGGCGTACATCGCGTCATCCACAGCCTGTTCTTCCTCGATATTGTCTCCTGCTGAGTGAAATAGTTCGCGTCCACGTGCCACGAGTGCCCTTTCCGCTTCAGCAATTCGATCTGAAACCTTGTTGGCGTCCAACTCAAAGAGCGCAGCCTTGTAAAATTGCGCCCAAACTCTCTTGTACGGTGGTCCTAACGTGATGCCAGTCTTCATGACCACTCCACGGGACTCCACGGGAAATAGCAGTCCCAAACTTCTATAGATGGGGAGGCGACGTAGTCCGCCTTCCATTTCCATTACCCTTGCTGGTTTTACGCGGCTACGGCAACGGCGATCTTGTGGAAGGTTGAGTTGACAACGTCTGAGGTCTGAACCTTGGGCGTGCCCTCGATAAACCTTGCCATCGTCTTCAACACCTGCGGATAAGTATTGGTGTTGTAAGCGTCGGCATCGGCTTTGTTTTCCCACAGACTGATTGCGGTGACATCAATTCCGCCTTGACCAGCGAGTGTGATTTCGTCCTTGAAACCCTTCTGTTTACGGAGCAGAGGGAGGACTTCATTCTCAAATGTGTGCGTGTAATCGGAAAGAGTATTGGATTTCAGATGAAACGAGACATTGTGTGCAAACATGGCAACCTCCTAGGGTTGGGGTCGCTAAGAAAAAGAACTTCAGATGGGCTGACTTAGTTCAGGGAACCTGAAAGAGTAAGAAAGAGGTAGCTTGCTCAGTCACGATGCTAGGCTTGTAGGCGACTGCTGTCAAGGCGTCCGCGATGCGTTAACGCAATCATCCACCCACACACCGCCCCGTCTCTCTTGGAATCGAGTCACCGTGCCAAGAACTGCAATGTCTTTCCCCTCAGGGAATCTCCTGATCGAAACCGAGGCCGGTGAACCAGCGCCACGCCAAGTGCGTGCGTAGTTCTTCCAGCAACTTCCGCTCACTGGTGATGCCGTAGAGATATCCCAGAAGCAGGATCCGCAACAGCACTTACGGATCAATCGGCGGTCGTCGCGTTTCGCTGTAGGATGCACGCAACTTCTCCCGCACAAAATCAAAGCTAACGTGGCGGTCGATCACGCGCAATAAGTGGTTTTCAGGAACCTGATCTTCGATGCGGAAGTAGTAGAATAGCGACTCCGAACGGTCGTGTTGCCCCATCATAAGCAGCCAGCCTCCGAGAATGGCGATTGCCTGCAGCATCACTATCTCTCGTCTGCTTATAACCTCGCTGGGATCGCCCTCGCAAGCACCTACTCGGTGACTTTTTCAACACCAACAGTTTGCTCTCACCAACTTGTGAGGGAACATCGGTGAGTCATTGTGTACACCAATCCGAGTGTAGCGACCAGCGGCGGACGCTGGTTTCAGTCTCTCGTGACGGGCCAAGGTGCCTCTGGGAGTCTGTCTCGGTATTTTTCAAAACGGTACTTTCTGTCGCTTGCAAGGATTTGTGTTACAGGTATAGCATATTAGCAATGACTGTAGCCAAGACTAGTTCGGCACCATGGCTCCTGCTCGTGTTCAGCCTTCCAGCTAAGAGCGCAAGCCAGCGGGTAGAAATATGGCGAAAGTTACAGCGTTACGGGATGCTGGCCCTGCGTAGCTCAGGTTACGTTCTCCCGAATTCAGCGATGAACCAAGAGCGCATGGAGTGGCTTGCGGCAGCTATTCGTTCCTATAACGGGCAAGCGTCCGTGGTTCAGGTACAAGGCTTTGATGACCTGTCACCGGAACACCTAAAGGGCCTATTCATTGAAGCCCGATCACCCGACTACCAAAGACTGCTTCATGATGTGAAGAAATTCCTTTCTCTGCCTCCATCCCGCCGATCCGCTGGACATCTAAAGCGGATTCGGCGTCGATTCCAAGAAATTCAAGAGATTGACTTTTTCGAGGGCCCGCTAAGGGCGAGGGTTGAGACCATGCTGGCTCGTGCTGATGAGTCCAAGACCACAAAATCAAAAGCGAAACCGAAATCCGGCGAATACAGCAGTCGGTTATGGATGACGCGCCCTCGTCCGGGCATCGACCGCGTCTCATCAGCTTGGTTGATTCGCCGATTCATCGATCCAAAGGCCCGATTTGTCTTCGGTACTGAGCCGAGCACACACCCTGACGCTATCCCGTTTGACATGTTCTGCGCGGAGGGGTTCGGTCATCGCGGTGAGGATTGTACCTTCGAAACCCTGTCCAAACAGTTCGCGATCCGCGACAGCAGGGTGAAACGCATCGCTCAGATCATTCATGATGGCGATCTCGGCGACGACAAATTCGGTCGCGTCGAAGGGCAAGGACTGGACAGAGTTCTGAGCGGTTGGGCAAAGCTGGATTTACCAGACGATGACCTTCTAAAGCGAGGGATGGAGTTGATCGAAGGGCTGTACGAGGGGCTGGCCTGAGGGCTTCGGAGGCAGCATGACTGGTATCGATAGCATCCGACGCTTGTTGCTTATCAGCAACTCCACACTGTACGGCAGCGGCTATTTGGACTATGCGGAACGCGAGATTCGCGACTTCGTGGGGAATGCGGCGAAAATCGTGTTCGTTCCGTTCGCCGTCCATGACCGAAGAGCCTACGCAGCGAAAGCAGACGAACGATTTCGCCAAATGGGTCTTTCACTAATTTCGATCCACAATGTCTCCAACATGATCCGAGCAATCGACCACGCGGATGCGATCTTTGTTGGCGCCGGTAACACATTCCGGCTCTTGAAAGGACTCTATGACCACGGCCTGATTGCTTCGATCCGGGGAAGAGTGGCAGCGGGCATGCCGTACATCGGATCGAGTGCTGGTTCCATCGTGGCATGTCCCACATTGAAGACGACCAAAGATATGCCAGTGGTGCAGCCTCCATCCTTCGAGGCACTGGGTTTGGTTCCATTCCAGATCAGTCCGCATTACTTAGACCCCGATCCGTCCTCCACGCACATGGGGGAAACACAGAAAGAGCGGATCACGCAGTTTCTCGAAGAAAACACGGAGGCCGTCGTTGGCTTGCGGGAAGGTTCTCTTCTTTGGGTGCACGAGGGAATGGTTACCCTCAAGGGAGCGAATACTGCTCGCATCTTCCGGTGCGGTGAAGCACCTGTCGAAGGTGCGCCGGATTCCAATCTCTGCGGCCTCTTGCAGGCACCCGCTTGTGTGCTCGGAGCAGAAGCATGACCCCGCACGAGATTCTGTTCCTAACGCCGCGAGAGGTTCGAGGCTTGTTGACCATCGACGAGTGTATCGCGGCGGTGGAACATGCATTTCGGTTGTGCGGAGAAGGTAAGGCGGTTCCGCCAGCCGTCGTCAGCATGCATGTGCCGCATGGCAGTTTTCACGTAAAGATCGGATTACTCGACCTCGACAGGCAGTACTTCGCTGCGAAGGTGAACGGAAACTTCACAGAGAACGGCAACCGATTCGGTCTGCCTACTATTCAGGGAGTCATCGTCCTCTGTGATGCGGAAAAGGGTTCTCCGCTCGCAATCATGGATTCCCGCGAGATTACCTCGCTGAGAACAGGGGCAGCGACAGCAATAGCCGCGAAGCACTTGGCACGCCGCGATTCGCGAACCGTCACCATTTGCGGCTGTGGGACTCAAGGTCGCGTTCAAGTCAAGGCGCTTGCCTGTGTCTGCCGACTTCAAACCGTCTTCGCCTATGACCAGAGCGAAGAGCAGGCATTGCGATTTGCGCGAGAAGTCGCACAAGACCTGACAATAACAGTCCGCGTGGTGACTGACCTCTCCACCGCAGCCCGGCAGAGCGACATTTGTGTGACCTGTACAACATCACGGCAGCCTTTGCTTTGTTCGGACGATGTCGCGCCGGGAACGTTCATTGCAGCAGTCGGTGCGGACAATCCGGAAAAGCAAGAACTCCACCCCGATCTGATGGCGAAGAGCAAGATCGTGACCGACCTTACGCAGCAGTGTGCGGTGATGGGCGACTTGCATCACGCGCTGAATGCTGGGCTGTTAACGAAAGCTGATGTACACGCAGAACTGGGCGAAATGGTAGCGGGAAGGAAGGTCGGACGTGAATCGGACGAGGAGATCATTATCTTCGACAGCACGGGGATGGCGTTGCAAGACGTTGCTGCGGCAGCCCACGTATACGAGAAGGCGCAAGAGCGGGGATCAGGCGTGCGTGTGAACCTTGCCGCCTGATCTGGTTACGAAGAAGGAGGAGAACACTGGTATGAGTGGAAGAAACGTAACGAGTAATCGGATTGTTCACAAAACGAGCATGACAATCGTAGCTGCAGTGATCCTCCTGTTCAGGACTTCAGCGACATGTCAAACGACCGGAACCACCAACGACTGGAAGCAAGTCGAGGATGCGATGGGTCGCCCCGGACAAGCACAGCCGGGAGATGTGATTAGGTTCGGGATGCCAAGAAAAGACTTACATATTGTCCTTAATGGTGTCGAGATCAAGGCAGGATTGGCTTTAGGCTCATGGGCAGCGTTCAAGCGTGAAGGTACTGCAGCAATGGTAATAGGCGACTTGGTTCTGACCGATGAAGAAGTCGAACCCGTGATGAAGAAGCTACAACAGGGCGGCATAGAGGAATCAGCCCTTCATAACCATCTACTAGGAGAGTCCCCACACGTGATGTACATGCACATTGCCAGCCACGGCGATGCGGTGCAGATGGCCAAGGCGATCCACGAGGCGCTGGCATTAACCAAGACTCCCGCACCGGATGTCAGTCCGGCAGCGCAAGTTCTGACCGAGTTCGGATTCGACCAAAAACAGGTGGAGGCAGTTCTGGGGCACACCGGGAAGGTCAACGGTGGAGTTCTTCAGTTCGGAGTGCCAAGGTCGGAGGCAATCACGGACTCTGGGATGACAGTCCCACCCTCAATGGGTGTCGCAACGGCGCCGAACTTCCAGCCGACAGGTAGCGGCAAGGCAGCGATCACAGGAGACTTCGTGTTGCTCGGAAGCGAGGTCAACCCGGTAATGAAAGCCTTGAGGCAAAACGGAATCGAAGTGACGGCTCTGCACAGCCACATGCTGATGGAAGAGCCTCGCCTATTCTTTATGCACTTTTGGGCGAATGACGATGCTGTGAAACTCGCAAAAGGGCTCCGTACGGCGCTCGATCAGACCAACTCAGCAAAATGAATTCGGAAATCAACTCGTCCCAGCACCCAGAGAGCGTTCCCGTAGCACGATTCGTCGGGTACTTCTTGTGGCTCGGAACAGTGGGTTTCGGCGGTCCGATTGCGCTGGCAGGTCACATGCAGCAAGACCTTGTTGACGAGCGCGGTTGGGTCAGCAAGGAAGACTACCTTGAAGGTCTCGCACTGGCACAACTCGCACCGGGACCTTTGGCGGCTCAACTTGCGATCTATCTCGGCTACATCCGGGCTGGCATTCTGGGCGCTACGACAGTGGGAATCGCCTTCGTCTTGCCTTCATTCCTGATGGTGTTGGCACTCTCGGCGGCCTATGTTCGGTTTGGTGGACTGCCTTGGATGCAGGGCATGTTCTATGGTATCGGCGCAGCCGTAATCGGCATCATTGCCCGGTCTGCGTTCAAGCTCACCAAGCTTACGCTCGGCAAGGACAAGTTGCTTTGGGGAATCTTCACCATTCTGGCTGTCTCCACCGCTTGGACTTCGCAGGAGATCGTCTGGCTCTTTCTGTTAGGCGGCGTAGTCGCTGTAATGGTCAAAGCTTACCCGGCACGAGTGCAGGCGACAAGCACTGTCCCGTTGTTGTTTACCGCAGGAACATTCGGTGTGGGCGGGACTCTTTTGCAGGTCTTTCTATACTTTGCCAAGGCTGGAATGTTTGTGTTCGGGAGCGGACTCGCGGTTGTGCCGTTCCTCTGCGGTGGGGTGGTACAGGGACATCATTGGTTGACGGATCGCCAGTTCGTTGATGCGGTTGCAGTCGCGATGATTACTCCCGGACCCGTCGTCATCACTGTTGCTTTCATCGGCTATCTGGTTGCTGGGATCGCGGGTGCAACAGCAGCGGCATTGGGCATTTTTCTGCCTGTGTATCTCGTGGTCGTGATACTCGCACCGTCTTACAAACGCTGGGCTAAGAACCCGCAGTTGAACGCCTTCGTCCGAGGTGTGACGGCAGCGGCAACAGGAGCCATCGCGGGCGCAGTGGTCGTTCTTGCTCGTCGCTCGGTTTACGACCTACCCACCATTCTGTTCTGTATCGTTAGTCTTGTCGTACTTTTTCGGTGGAAGATTCCTGAGCCGATTCTGATTGCTTGTTCAGCCATAGCGGGGTTGATCTTGCAGGCCGCAAAAGGCTGAAGCCTCAATGGGTCTGGGCGGGCTCCATAATGCGTAGGATGGGGTGACCGTCAATGTCTTGTAGAGGGAAGTAGACCAAGTGGGTGTCCGGGTCAACACATACCGTGTGAGCGTGAGGCATGAAAAACTCGCCCTCACTTACCAACGTCTTCCCCTGCTCTTTAAAGACAGTGACGTGCCCGGATTCAGCCGAAACATACAACAATTTCAGACCGGGGTCGAATGCGAGAACATCGGGGTCTTCTCCGACAGGATGTGTCGTCAACACCTTCATGTTCGTCAGGTCTACGACGGCGAGCCTGTGATTCTCTTCTCCGGCAACAAACGCAAGTCGTTGAGGCACGTCAAGCGAGACACCGTGGGGATGCTCAACTCCTGCAACCGGGTAGCGACCAATGATTTTGGCTGTGGATGGATCAATCGAGATGAGTTCGTTTTTCTCGTGAACCGCTACCAAGATGTGCCACGAACCGGAATCGTAGACGGTATTCCCCGCACCACCGCCCAATGGAATGGTCGTGACCAACGAATTCTTGTTCGTGTCTATGACCGCGTCGGCATCTCCGTGTTCGTCAGACACGAAGACGCGCTTGGCTTCAGGCGCGTAGGCAATCCCATCCGGGTATTTGATCGGTCCGACTCTGGCGATGCTCTTCAAAGTCGCCATATCGACCACAGTTACCGTGTGTTCTCCAGTAGTGGAAGCGTAGACTCTGCCAAGTTCTGGAACTGCCCAGACGCCATGAACGCTAGAAAAGCCGTCGAGGTTTGCTATTACTACCCGTTTCTTCGTGTCGAATACCACAAGCTGATTGGCGTTCATGTGGGCGATGTAGAGCCGTCCTTGTGACGTGTCGAGACTTTGATAGTCAAAGCGGACTGCTGGTCCCGGTAAAGGGACATCCGTCACTTTATTGAGGGGCTGACCCGAAGCTTGAGACCGAACGGCAGGTGTAAGTAAAACGAAGGTGGAAGCCAACATTGCCAGTGCCAGCAGGAGGCTTCCTCGGTAGGGTCGATTACGCATCGGCGGCTCCTCTGCCAATCGAGTTCAGGCTGTCTTCAGGCAAGAGGAATTAGTATAGTCCGTCGTCTTTGCGGTGAGCATTCTGCAAGTCCACCGTGCCAACAGGACGATTTCGGATCAAGCGATAAGGAGTGCGCAAGCCGTCAGGGTCGAACGCTCTTCCAAGTTCGACGGTACGCTCGACGATCCAATTTGGCAGCAGGCTATTCCGATTACAGACTTTCGTCAGAAAGAACCCTACGAGGGGCAGCCCGCAACAGAAAGAACAGAAGTCAGGATTCTCTACACCCATGACGAAATCTACTTCGGGGTTGCTTGCAGGGATTCGGTCGCCCGTGGAATTGTCGCAACTCAGCTACGACGTGATGTAACTCAGGAACTCGATGACTACTTTGAGATCGTTATCGACTCCCGACACGACCGTCGCAATGCTTATGTGTTCCAGATCAACCCGCTGGTAAAGCAAAGGGACGCCCTGATTACGGACGAGAAGGCTGGCGAAACGCAGGATGGTGATCCGGGCTGGGATGGCGTTTGGACTTCTGAGGCACGAACGACAGGGGACGGTTGGACGGCTTCCCAGCTTCAGACGTACATGCGGATCACGTTTAATGTTGCGGACGTATCCCGCCTTCATGCCGTGCTCTGCCACTAGCCAGAACTGGCTTCCGATACGACCATCCCCTACCGGAGTGCGCCGTGCCTTCCCCGTCTTCCTCTCTTTTGTTTCGAGCAACGCATCCGGCTAGAAGCAATCCCACCGCAAGCGCGAGCTTGATTGGCGGGTTCAGAAAATATTTCTGGAGCGTGTGGACAATCCGGTGCTTCATTTCGAGTCCTTCGCGCACATAACGTTGATGTCACGATTCTCAAGGACAGGGTGCGGGAAACCCCGCTTCGTTACGTTCAGCATGGCACGACCGACGCATTCGGTCGTTGTCACATAGTTCGGGAAAAGCGTTTTGAGTAGCGGATAGAAAGGTCTCACAACAGCGTAGAATGCGTCATACCATGCCGTCTTCGTGCGAGCGCCGTAAAAAGGCTGAATGTACGCGGGGCGAAACAGGTAGACAGCCTTGAACGGCATCTGCAATAGCGCGTTTTCTGTCCTGCCCTTTACCCGCGCCCACATGCTTCGCCCGCGCTCCGTGCTGTCGGTTCCTGCCCCAGACACGTAGATGAAGGTCATTATCGGGTTGAGCTTGGCTAAGGTTTTAGCCACCGAGACCGTCAGATCGTGTGTCACTCGCCGATACGTCTCTTTCTTCATCCCTACTGACGAGACGCCGAGGCAGAAGAAACATGCATCGTAGCCTGAGAGCCTGTCCTCAATCGCCGCGAGATCAGAAACATCTTGGTGTACGATTTCGCGCAGTTTGTCATGTTGTGGCAGGCTGGCGTTGCGGACAACCGCGAGGACGCTCTCGACATCAGGATCGAGCAGACACTCGCGCAGGACGCCCTGTCCGACCATGCCCGTTGCTCCGAAGAGAACCACTTTCACTTGACCATCTCCACTTCTCGCGAAGACCGCCTACCAGATCGAGTAAAGTGCGTAGAATAGGACGGCACCGTCCAATCTGCCATCTTCCGTTCGTAAGAACCTGAACTGTCGCTTTCGGAGAAATGATGACCCGACATTGTATCGCCCTTGCAG
>Ga0210409_10005565_pt1 | contig 13222 bp, 13 predicted proteins | sample IncBWH17MmetaG_FD_161649 | JGI IMG/M metagenome (GOLD analysis project Ga0210409, IMG submission 161649) | Forest soil microbial communities from Barre Woods Harvard Forest LTER site, Petersham, Massachusetts, United States - Inc-BW-H-17-M | ecosystem: Environmental > Terrestrial > Soil >...
CACCCAGAGCTTCATCATCCAGGTTCGGCACACCTTGAGCAGGCCGGTCTTTCTGTCGCGGTATCGCTCCCGGAAGAGGGAGCCCGAGCCCCGCTCCCTCATGGGCGTCCGTGCGGGTGGGCCGCGCCCGGGCCCTCATCGTCGCCCGTCATCGTGACGAGACCGGGGGACGGGGCCCAGGCATTGGGCAGGTGGGACATCCACCATGGTCGGCGCATCCGAACGCTCCTTTCGACGGCTTCTCCGGGAGGGGGAAGCATAGGGACAAGCTGGTGTGTCGTCAACCCGGTGTTCGCTCCAAGAACCGCGCAAGGCGGCGCTCGCTGAACCGCACGATCTTGCGGGATAGCCGCCGGACTCCGGGGATCTCGTCGGCGTGGGCGAGGAGCCACCGCTTCGTGACCCCGAACCGCGCGGCGGCGGCTAGCGGCGTCAGCAACCGGTCTGGTCGGCGTCCGACCTTTGGTCCTTCGTCCCCGCCTCGCTCAGGATCTGGTACAAAACCGCGTCCACATCGGCGGCGAGGTGGCTAATCTGCCGGCGCAGATCCACGAGGATGGGCAAGGGGAGTCCGGTCAGGATGGTCAGGTCCTGTTGGACCTCGACCAACGAGGGCGTGGTCGCCGGCGCGGTGGAGCGGCTTCGAGGTTGCCTCATCCCTATTATGAAGGCCACAGCTGGACCACCAATGTGAAGTAGTCATTTTCAGAACGTCGTGGCAATGGGTCGGACGGGAAGGGGGGGATCCATGAGGGGATCCTAAGAGGATCCGTAAGGGGATCCCGAGGATACCCCTGAGGATAGTCTCAAGCCTAGCGCTGAGCATATCCCCGGGGCCCATTCCGTTGCCCCTGCTCCGGAAACGCTTTCAGAACCCCACTAGGAGCTCAACCAAGCGGCGATCACGGAGTCATCCCTGAGGGCCCAGGCGGTACTCAGGAGGACGTTGCGTACATCCGACCCATACAGAGGCGGGTGAGGTCCGTTGCAAAAGCCGGAGAGTGCTGACCACCGGCAAAGAGCTTCTGAGCCGTGTCGTGTTCGTGGTTGCGTGGGCGCGCAACCAGCTGCAGGCGAACAGGTCGCTGGGCTTCTGCTTCGAGATCGCGATCGACATCCGTGTTTCAGTCACGACCACGTGTTCACCAAATGTCTCGGCAGCTGTGCGCTCACCGCCCCCTGGGCGCCTGGCAGCGGCTCCTGAGGCCGGTGTCCGAGTCTGGCTGATTATGTCACGGTGACGGGCCACGGACGGGGCGCCCGCGCCGCTGGAGGGTGATTGATAATCTTGGCCATCCCCTCGATCCTGGCTCGGGTGGCTCCACAACCCGGGGTCGGTCCGTCGGCGAATCAGCCATCTTAGTCGAGTCGTCCCCTGCGCAACGGGCCTTTCGCGCGTCGCCGTTTCCTTGAGGGCATCCGTCGGATGGCCGGGCGTGCGTGTGGCCCAACGGGGAAACGGCCAGGCCGAGCATCAGCAGAGCCAGCGTCAACACAACGCAGATGGCCCGCCTGCCTTGGTAACGGAATTGGTGATCCCAGCGAGACCCCAACATTGGTGGTAACCATACGTTAGACGGGCCAGCCTTGGCAATATCCAGCGCCGCCCACTTCAGCCCAGCGGTCCTACTGCTCCTGTGGTCCTACTCAGGGCTTGGTCGGGAGCTAATGGCCCATTCACTCGATCCGCCCGGTTCCTGTGACGCCACGACGCCGCAGTGGCCGCTCGGTTGCTGCCCGAGCGCCGGGTGGAGCAACCGACCGGGCTCCAGGAGCCCCTGGTAGCGAAGGACCCCGAGTCAGGGCACGTCGCGGGGCGATCATTGAGATTTTGGGGCCAAGGTGCCCAGCCGTGAGCGGTGTTGAAGCCAGCGGAGACCTTTCCAGACCGTTACAGCTTTGAAGGGTTGGAGAGGGGAAGCCAACTGCTCAGCCGATGCCGACGGAGGAGAGCGGGAACGAGATCGTGAAGGTGGAGCCGACCCCGATGGCGCTTGACACGTTACTCTGACCGCCGTGCGCTTGAACGACGGCCCGGACCAAGCTCAGGCCCAGCCCGAGACCACGCTCCGAACGGCTCTGATCACCGCGGTAGAGTCGGTCCCAGATTCGGGGCACCTCATCGGGCGTCAGGCCGATCCCAGTATCCCGGACGCTGATCAAAACCGTTCCCGCCTGCTTCTGGGCCGTTACCTCGACGCGCCCGCCGGGTGCAGTGTACTTGATCGCGTTGTCCAGGAGATTCGCCAGGACCTGCCGTAACCGACTCCGATCGGCCGTCAGCCACAGATCCGGACCCGCGGCGGTGGAGACGACGATTCGCTTCTCCTCTGCGACGTGGCGATAGAGTTCGACGGCGTCCTCGACGAGGTCCGAGAGGTTGACCCGTTTGAGTCTCAGCCTCAGCGCGCCCGTTTCAGCCTCCGAAATGTCCATGAGCGTATTCAATAGCGTGAGAAGCTGATCGGATTCCTCGACGCAGTCGGCCAGCGCCTGGCGGGAGGCGTCCGGCCCCTGGTCGGCGCGCAACGCGACCTCCGCAACGCCTCGGATTCGCGTCACCGGGGTTCTGAGGTCATGCGCCACCCTGTCCAGAGCGTCGCGCATGCCCGCGATCAGAGTCGCGATTCGGTCCAGCATGCCGTTGAAGAGCCGGCCCAGCTCATCCAGTTCATCTCCCGTCGGCCGGGTTGGCACGCGCGCGTGCATCGCTCCCGCCTCGATCGCCCGGACCGTCTGAATGATGTGCCGGATCGGTCGGAGCGCCCAGAACGCCAGGAGCAGCCCCCCACCGAGGCTGAGGACGAGCAGGGGGATCAGCACACCAGCAGCGGTTGCTCGAAACCGCTCGAGCACCTCGTCGCGGCCCCCGGTGGTCTTGCCAACCTGAAGGATGACCCCGTCCGGCAGGCGGAACGAAGTGACCTCGAGCACCTTGTCACCGTGGCGAGCCGGCAGCAAGACCCATTCTTGATCGGGGGCGCGCTGGGCTGAATCGAGTCGGTCAAGATCGAAGCCGGCCCACCGGTGGGGAGCCGCCACGAAGGCAGCCGCCCTGTTCCCGAGGTCGACCACACGGACTAGGAAGGGCTCGGTAGTGCCGAGCCGTTCCTGCAGGGCGAGCTCCTGGGCGAGTCCCGGCAGCCCTCCACTGCGGTACCGCGCGGCCAGCTCGTCGAGTTCCATCTGGATGCTTGCGCGTTCGCTCTGCTGAAGGGACGAGGAGACGAGAACGTAGGCGAGGCCGAACGACACTAAGGTGCTCGCGACAAAGAAAGCTGACGACCAGACTGCCAGGCGAAAGCCGACTGTCCGGGGGACGCGTCTAAGGCGTTCGAAGGACATACCCGACGCCTCGCACGGTGTGGACCATCTTCTCGGAAAACTCGGTGTCCACCTTGCTCCGCAGCCGTGACACGAGCACCTCCACGACATTCGTCTGCGGATCAAAATCAAAGTTCCACACATGTTGAAGAATCATCGTCTTCGAAACCGGACGGCCAGCATTGCGCATCAGGTACTCCAGCAGAGAGAACTCCCGGCTTTGGAGTTCGAGCCTCTTGCCGCTTCGGATCACGTCCCGGGTCAGCAAATCGACGACAAGATCTCCCACCGTGAGCCGCGTGGAATCTGCTACCCCGCTGGCTCTCCGCAGCAGTGCGTGGATTCGGGCGACGAGTTCAGAGAGAGCGAAGGGTTTCGTGAGATAGTCATCGCTGCCCGAGTGAAGGCCTTTCACGCGATCGTCGACTGAGCGCTTGGCGCTCAGGATGATCACCGGCGTCATGACCTTGTCGTGCCGCAAGCGGTCGATCAGCGCAAGCCCGTCCAGCTTGGGTAGCATGATGTCGACAACGGCCACGTCGTACGGCTCCGCCAGGGCGAGCTCGAGCCCATCGACCCCATTCGAGGCGTGATCCACCGCGAAGCCGGCTTGCCTCAAACCGCGGATCAAGAACGAGGTAATCTTCTGGTCATCCTCAACGATAAGAATCCGCAACGCGGGTTCTCCCGACTTTCGTGTTTGGCCATGGCGCACCGGAGGCGGCCATCCCCAGGCGCTAGTTATCGCTAAGTGGTCCTGGTCTCGCCACCTGTATGGTACATCGTGGAACTAGCTCGGACCTTGCCGCTCAATCAAAGAGGAGTATTTGTGAGGGACGCGGAGTTCCTGTCCGAAACCGCCTAGAAGACGCCGTGGCGGATAGAAAAAACGGGATTCGAACGTATGAAGCGGTCTGCCACCTGGACCCGTGGCCGGGCCGCGGGGAAATCGAGTTCGATTCGCTGTTCCCACGATATTCCCACGCCCATTCCCACGCAATTCCCATGCACTGAGATCAGTAGGAACGGCTCGGACAGTGGGGCGAGTCGATTTCGGTGGTGGATCGGGCGACGTATCGCACGTCCTTCAGGAAGGAATCCGGCGTGGTCCGCGCCACAGCACGACGCAGCGCGCTCGGTGGCGGCTGGCCCTTCACGATCAGTTTGCCCGGCGCGGTCACCGATCCGGCGTAGCGTGCCCCTGTCCTTTCATTACTGTAATGTTCCGGACAGGTCTGCGTAATGTCCGGCCGCTATCATCTGGGACTGAAGGCGCGGCACGGCGCCGCGACGCTCACCGACTCGAGGGTCGGCGGAGAGGCACGCAAATGAACAGGACAGGGACGAACGATGACAGCAACGCGCAAGGTGGGGATGACGCTGGGCGCCATGGCGCTCGGGATGGGGCCGCTGGGGAAGGTCTACGTTGAGTGATCTTGGCAAGGAACGAGCGGTCGAGTTGCTGAATAAAGTCCCGGAAGTCACGCTCACGTTCTGGGTCATCAAGATCATGTCCACCACCGTGGGCGAGACCGGTGCGGACTACCTGGCGGTGCATGTGGGTCTCGGGCGGGCGATCACGGGCGGGATCATGGCCACCCTCTTAGTCGCCGCGCTGCTCCTCCAGTTTCGGTCGCGGCAGTATGTGCCGTCGATGTACTGGCTGACCGTGGTCCTGGTGAGCGTGGTCGGAACGCAGATTACCGACGCCCTCACTGACGGATTGGATGTCAGTCTCTATCGAAGTACCGCGGTGTTCACCGCGTTGTTGACTGTGATCTTCGCGGTCTGGTACTGGAGCGAGCGGACGCTCTCGATCCAGACGATTGTCACGACGCGGCGCGAACTCTTCTACTGGGCGGCGATTTTGTTCACGTTCGCCCTGGGCACGGCCGCCGGCGACCTAGCGACAGAGGCGCTGGGCCTTGGGTTTCACGTAGGCGTCCTCGTGTTCGGACTACTGATTGCGGTGTTCGCGGGAGCGTACTACGTCGGCGTCAACGCCGTCCTCACGTTCTGGCTCGCCTACATTCTGACGCGGCCGCTAGGTGCCTCGCTCGGTGACCTCTTGTCCCAGGCTCGGCCCTACGGCGGGCTGGGGCTAGGCACCGTTTGGACTAGTATCGGTTTCCTCGTCGTCATCACTGTCCTAGTCACGTTCCTGAGCAAAGGTCCGGACGGGGCACGAATCCGGCAGAACCTGAATGAGGAGGTCTGAGGTCCGACCTGACATAAAGTCACGGCTTCAAAGTGTACGGCGGCGAACATGAGCGCCAGTCGTTGTCACTGCGTACCACATAGAGAAAGGACATCTGATGAAGAAGCGAATTCTGATCAAAGCCATCATCTTCCTGCCCGCGGTCGCGATTGCGTCATTTGGCGTTGAGGCCCTGCCTCCTTCGGCCGAGACCGTTGCGTCGGCAGAGGCGGCACCTCCCTCGAAGCTCGGCGATCTATCCTCGTTTCGAGCAATCGTTGCCGACACTGCATCCATAGTCGCCAGCGGCGACCTTTCCCGTGCGAAGACCCGAATCAAGGACCTCGAGACGTCCTGGGACGAGGCGGAGCCTTCTCTGAAGCCCCGGGCGGCAGCGGAGTGGCACACGGTTGACAAGGCCATCGATCGTGCGCTCGCCGCGCTTCGCGCCAGCAAGCCAGACCCTGCCGCTTGCAAGCGGTCCTTGGATGACCTGCTGGCGACCATGGATCGGGCCAGCGGACAACGCTGAGTTTCGTCGGGCGTGCAGAAGTCAATGTAGGTGGTTGGGTCCGCCGTACGCCATCGCTTTGGCCGGAGCGGGTGGCCGACACGCTGCCGCCTCGGATTGGACGGAACACTCCCAGCACGCCGATACCCGTCAACGTATAGGCGACCCTGTCTACTGGCGAACACGAGCCCACGACGAAAGACAGGCGGCTGACGCCCTCGAGTGCCCGTGCGGCCACCTGGGACCGGGTGCGGGCTTCCGGGAAATCCGGTCCGATTCCACTTTCCCACCAAATTCTCAGCTCCGGTTCCCACGGAATTCCGAACTGTTGGAGCTGGAGGGCGGTTTCTGGGACAAGATCGGGCAGGGTTCGCCCCCGGTCAAACGACCTCGACCCAGAAGGTGAGGCGAGTCGATTTCGGTGGTTGCGGGCCCCTGCAACGACCGAAATCGCACTGACCGGGATCACCGTCCTGGCACGATCCCCCGCGCCGATTTTGAGGCCATCTACTAGCATCAGGGGGCCTGGCCTAGGTGCCCTCTCGATAAGAACCCGAACCTTCTATGAAAACCCGGGCCGGTTCGCTCGCTGAGCGATTGCTGGCCCGTTGCATTATCGCTGAATTGGCCCTGAATTGGCCCCCAGATCGTGCCATCAAGCTCCCGTGGCGGGCCCCCCCGCTGGAGTTGCGCTGGACCCCCGCTGGAGTTACGCTGGACCGCCGCTGGAGCCACGCTGCACCCCCGCTGGAGTTACGGTGGGCCCCCGCTGGAGTTACGCTGGACCCCCGCTGGACCGTTGGGGATGACGTCATCCGGCCGAGCCCTTCGTCCCGCTCATCCCGCGCGTCCTGGGATGAGGCGCGCACAGGACCATGTTTGAGAACGCACGCGGGATTGGAAGCCCTCGTCCTTTCCGCGACTCGTGAACCTGGAATGGGCGGGCGAGCAGGCCAGGAGTCGTCGTTCTGCCTGGCGCATGGTCAGAACCCAAAGGAGAAACCGGTCGTCATGAACAGATCGGAGCGGTGGGCCGGCCCGGCGAACTCGGTCCCGATCCCCACGTCCCAGACCATCCGAGGGGTCAGCTGGAAGCGTAGACCCACCTCGGTTCCGACGAAGGTCGACTCGCCGCGACGCGTGGACTGCTCGGCGAAAACATCGCCCACGAGCGTGGCGCGCGTGAATCGCGGGGCGCCGATCGGATAGCTCGCGCCCAGAGCGAGCGTGTAGCGCCCGTCTCGATCACCCCGAGGGGTCGCAATAAGGAGCTCGTATCCGGCGTTGAGATGCAGGCTGAGCCGCTCGATGGATTTCGTGATGATGCCCTTGAGTTCCACACCGTATCCTTGGGCCCCGACCCCCGTCGGCGTATCAACGCCGACCTTCAGGGCCAAGGCTGGGAGGCTGATCATCTCCTGATTGAAGTTATAGAGCGCACTCAGCTGGAGATCCCCGGACTTCGGACGGTCCTCGATGTCCCGCGGGTCGGTCGATAGGGTGGTGCCGAGGCCCACCTGGAGGTTCGGATAGGCCCCGTAGAGGATCTCGGCTGGGAAGAGGCCCCGATTCGGACCGCGCCGCTGCAGGGTGAAGCCTCCGCCGGCCTCGAGGGCGATCTCGCCATCCGCGACGGCATAGGCATCCTCCAGCCGGAGGGGCCGGCCCTCATCGAGGTTCGTGTGGTCGATCGCGTAGACGTCGCCGGTCATCATCGCGACGACGAGCACCGACATGAGGACTCTCGTGATCATGCTGGTCCTCCGTCAAGGCTTGGGCTCAGTGCCGGGGGCAGACCGGTCGGACGGCAGCGGCCGAGCGCTCGGCGGCGCGCTCCCGGCGAGCACGTCCTCGACGGATGGCGGTCGCGGCCCTATGTCCGTCATCGCCTCATGGCCCCCCATTCCCCCGGTCTGCTCATGAAAGTCGGGGTACAAGTCGTTCACGCCGTGGCTCCGGTGAAGATAGATCGGGAGGATCTTCAGGATCGCGGCCCGCTTGGCTTGCAGCGTCGGGTAGAGGTCGGGACGGGCGAGGATGTCGTCAACGTTGTCGTGCAGCATGTGGAGGTTGTCGAAGACCGCCGCCGCCTCCGGGAACTGCCGGGCGAACGCGGGGGCGGCCTCCGGCATCATGGGCATGTACTGCCACGCTTCCGGGGGCCGACGCAGGTAGTCGTGATAGAAGCCGATGACCTTCGGCATCACCGCCTGCTGCTGCTTCACGTCGCCCATCAGCTGCACGTCGTAGACGGCCGCCTGCAGCCAGTGGTACGCCCAGATCTGGGTATTGAACGTCCGGAATCGGTCCCGGAAGGACTTCGACTCGGGGAACCGCCAGAGGGCACCGTGGTGATCCAGGCGGTGCGGCGTGATCGCCTCGGGCTTCTCCAGGTAGTCGGCCAGCAGCTTCCGGTACACGGCCGCCTTGTCCGTGACCGCGTCGCTGGCGAAGAGATCATAGAGGCTCCGGTGGAAGAGGTGGGCCCAGTCGAAGGTCTTGGCCACCTCCCAGGCCATCCGATTGAAGGTCGGAGCGACCTGCTCGTCGTCCGGGGGGACGGGCGGCGATCTGAAGATGAAGGTCAGGACCTCGCGCCGCGCCTGCTCGACCTCCTCGGGGTCCTGCGTCCGGAGGAGTGTCTCGGCGAGGTGCGCGTGGCCGAAGTCGATCCCGTTGAACTCGCGGTAGAGCTGGGGCAGCTCGCGCATCACCACCCACTTCCACGGTCCTCGCGGCTGCCAGCGGTGGTCGCGGGTCGTCCACTGACTGCTGAAGACGGCGTCGCCGCGGGGCTCCGGGTGAGGCCGGGGCCCGGTCTCCATCTCCGGATGCTCGCTGGCGGTGTGTGGCCCGGCGTGTCCGGACAGCGCGTGCTGATACGCGATCACGGCCCAGCGGTCCTCAACGGACAGCGCGTGCTTGTAGGCGGGCATGACAGACCCTTTCGATTTGTACGGCTCCACCTGGCCGCCTTCACTGACCCGCCAGAACCAGTAGGCGTCGCTCATTTCGGCGACCATCGCCCGGTCGCGAAACGACCCTGCCGTCGGTCCCAGCCATGTCGCGTCAGGACCATCACCCGCACCCTCCTGGCCGTGGCACCCGGCACACTTGGCCGTGTAAATCGCCTCTCCTCTAACGAGAACGGCCCGGTCAGTCCAGATGTGCAGCGGGACCTCTACATTGGCGTACTCCGGCGGAACCGTCGCATGGATATGCTCAGGTTCGCCCTTGGCCGCATGCGGCTTGTCGTCGTGGGCTACGCTCCGTGAGACGGAAGCGAGCCAGACCGCTGCTACCACGCCGAGAAACAACGCGCCGAGCAGTACCCAACCCGTGAAACGCACTCTGGTGCCCTCCCGTCCTTCACCTCCTCGGCCGCATGGCAACGGCAGCCAGCCTTCCGAGGAAACGAAACCGTGACGCTTGGCTTAAACAGACCTTGGCCAAGCGACGAGCGAGATATGTGGAGAGGGGGCGAAGAACTAAATCAGGAGGGCGGCGTGAAGCAGGAAGAGCGGCGGTGATGCGGTCGGCAGTGGGGAGATACTACCGCGGTCGATCCATCTCTGCAGGGGTTCACCAGGGGTCGCCGCGACATACGCTGCGATCGTCATGACTGCTGGACAGGCGACCCCTGACGACGGCAGGATTTCGCAAGAACCCGCGTGCACCGCTTCGTCGGCGTCGTGTGGCTGCGCCTCATCCGAGTGCCATGGTGCCGTGTCGAGATGACCGTGGATCGGCAGGGCGCAGACGTGGCCGATCAGCATCCCCACGGTGAGCAGAAGAACGCCCCACCGACCCAGTAGAACCCAGCCACTCGGCAGTCTCATTTCGAGGAACTCTACACGGTTCTCCATTGCCGTCAAGCGACGGGCTCATGGCGCCCCCGCTAGCAACACTAGAACCAATCAATATGCGGGAATCAGATGCGGCGTTGTGGGCCTTCAATATGCTCGTCCGAGAGCCCCGTTTGATCACTGCTCGAAGGGTCAGCGTGCCGCCCTCTCGGACCCGCGTCAAGGATTGGAAGTGCTCGGTCCTGGACGCGCGTCCAGGATTGGAAGTGCTCGGTCCCTTTCCGCGAATCACCACGTGGAAGTCGGCCGTCGAGACGGCCGGATCCTGAGTAGAAGCGGCCTGACCGCAGTAGCAGCTCTAGTCTCGCGGCCTAGGACGTGCAGACGCAAGGCAAGTCATCACCTTCGGCTTCTTCGAGCCGGTCAACGCGGTGAAGATTTCGCTGCCACGGCCGCAGGGCGGCATCGGCGAGACCGACATGCACGCGGTCCAACAGCCCGTGCCGCTGCAGGAGATCAGCAGAGTGCCCGTGCCTGCTCAGAGCGGATTCGGACCGAGCAGTTCCCAGCCATACTCCTTGAGCTGCTTGTCCCGTTCTTCCTGGCTCTTTGGTCCTTCCAGCATCCTCTCGACGAAGCGACCGGCGATGGCAGGCGTGTAGAGGAACAGCACGCGGCCCGGTGTGCTGCCGCAGTTCTTCCAGGCATGCGGCACGTTGCGTGGCATGAAAGCGCAGGTGCCGGGCCCGCCTTTGCTCTCCACGTCGCCGATCTTAAAGCTGAATTCGCCCTCGAAGGACCCAGGCGACCTCGTCGCTGTTGTGATGCAGGTGGAACCAGCTCTTGGTTCCAGCCGGCACGGCCTGCTCGAACATCATGATGCTGCCGTTGGTCTGGTCGGTGAGCAGCTTCAGGTGAGAGAAGCGGCCCGGCTCGTTGTCACCGACATGCGTCCCGCCGCCCGCGGGAACGACGAAGCCCTTGCTTGCGGTCATGGTGGTGCCCCCTGGTGTGCCGCCAGTAGAGTACCACGGCTGATTCGCCTCCCGTCTCCTCGCACCCGTTCTGAGGCTCGCGCACGTCGTCGGTGGGTCTGCACCAGCGGCATGCTCTCGCCAGGCCGACGACCGCGATGACGTTGCGCTCGCACACGCGTCGCCCTGGCTCTACCCGTCGCGACGAATGCACGCTTTTCCTCCGGGCCCTAGTTGATTCGAAGTCTACCCGGACCGAAGTATTCACGGGTGTTCGGCCCTGGCCTGAACCGCCCGCGGCGTCGCATGCGGGCTTGGAAGTCCTTGTCCAGGCGTCTGCGTCTTGGAGGAGCACGGAGGACGTTGATCCATATCCGATAGGTAAAGGCTCGGAAAGCGTGCGCGCCCCGGTGCCTCACCGCCTCTTGCGGACGAGACGGAATGCGCCACCCGGGACGTCCTGCACGTCCCATCCGAGCCGGTCGATTTCGCTCCGCAAGCGGTCGGCATCCCGAAAATCTCGCCGCCGCCGCGCGGCCTGACGTGCCTCGGCGAGCCGGTGCGCCTCGAGTGGGGCCTCGGTGCCGTCGGCGTCGATGACTAGGCCGAAGACACGGAGACCGCGCCCGAGAAGCTCGACCTGGCCGGCCGCGCGCCAAGCGTGGAGAATCGAGAGCGCGCGCGGCGTATCGAAGTCGTCGTCGAGCGCGGCCCGAAAGCCGTCCCAGGTGAACGCGCTGGGGCGCGGCTCCGCGACGCGGGCCGCAGCACGGAAGTCGGCGACTTGGGCCCGCGCCGCCTCCATTGCGGCGTCGGAATACTCGACCGGGCTCCGGTAGTGCGCGTTCAGGAAGAACACCAAGATCGGTTCACGCCCCCACGATTCCAGCGCCCCACGGAGGGAGACAACGTTGGCGACCGACTTCGACATCTTCTCGGCGTGCAGCTCGAGCATGCCGTTATGGGTCCACAGCCGCGCGAATTCCCGCCCGGCGCCCCGCGATTGTGCGATCTCGTTCTCATGATGCGGGAAGCGGAGGTCGAGCCCGCCGCCGTGAATCTCAAAGCGTGGACCCAGGTGTTTCTCGGCCATGGCGGAGCACTCGATGTGCCATCCGGGACGGCCCTGGCCCCAGGGAGACGGCCACCACGTGTCCTCGTGCGGCTTGTTCGCTTTCCACAGCGCAAAGTCCCGCGGGTCTTCCTTCCGCGGGCCGGGCTCCTGAGCGGCCATGTCTTCCGGCCGCGCGCCGGAGAGCCGGCCGTAGTCCGGGAACCGCGCCACGCGGAAGTACACGTCGCCGGCCGACTCGTACGCTAGGCCCCGGGCCATCAGCTCCCCAATGAGCGCGAGGATCTCGGGGACAGTCTCTGTGGCCAGGGGCTCGACGTCCGGCCGGCCGAGACCGAGGGCGCTCGTGTCCTCGAAGTACCACTGGGTCGCCTGTCGGGCCAGCTCGGCGCTGCTGATTCCTTGGGCCCGCGCTGCGTCGTAGATCTTGTCGTTGATGTCGGTGACGTTCAGGACCAGCCGCGCCTGGTAGCCTGATAGCTCGAGCCACCGCCGGAGCCACATGGAGAAGATGAACGGCCTCGCATTGCCAATGTGGATGCGCTGATAGACGGTTGGCCCGCAGGAATACATCCCGATCGGGCCTGGCGGCAATGCCAGGTCCTCTTTTCGGCGCGAATACGAGCTATAGAGTCGCATCGGAGCGCGCCCCGTGGGTCACGGGGCGCGAGGCTAGAAGAATCTTTACCATGCGCTCCTCTCTAAAACACCAGCGCCCACGACGGGAGTCGTGGGCGCGTTACTCGAATGGGACTTCGGCGCGTCTACCCGCTCGTATCTGACCTCAATACGGACCGCCGACAACAGATGCAGTCGCGGTTCCGGGCGGGACCGATAGTAAAAGGAGAGTGCATGATCCTTTCCTTATACCTCCAACCTACGGGAAGGCCAATATGAAGAACTAGCGGTGAGGATTGGAAGTCCTCTGCTCTCAGCCGAGCTAATGGCGCCACGCAAGCCTTACGGGCCCCCCGGACCGCCCCAATGATCCCAACCCTCTCTAGGCTCGCGTCACGGATGAGGGTAGGCCAAGCCCATTGCTCTCTTGCTCGCTGATCTCGGCGTGACCAAGACCCACGCGCGCACCCGCATGTTCCCAACGACATCCGTTCTCGGAGGCGCAGTTCAAGACGCTGAAGTATCGCCCGGACTTCCCGGCGCGCTTCGGCTCGATTCAGGACGTGTGGGCCACTGTCACGTCTTCTTCTCCCTGTACAACACTGAGCACCATCACTCTGGGCTCGGCCCGCTGACGCCCGCTGATGTGCATCATGGCGTGGCCGAGCAGCGCCTGGCGGCGCGAGGGACCGTGCTCGCCCGGGCCTACACCACACACCC
>Ga0210409_10005566_pt1 | contig 13221 bp, 12 predicted proteins | sample IncBWH17MmetaG_FD_161649 | JGI IMG/M metagenome (GOLD analysis project Ga0210409, IMG submission 161649) | Forest soil microbial communities from Barre Woods Harvard Forest LTER site, Petersham, Massachusetts, United States - Inc-BW-H-17-M | ecosystem: Environmental > Terrestrial > Soil >...
ATGCGTTCGATCCGCTCCGGGCGGCCGAGATCGAGGTTCTCGCGGATCACCTGCTCGAAGAACAGGCGACCGTGCAGCGGCCGGTCGAGGACCTGGGTGGTGGAGAACTCCGCCTGCAGGATCGAGATATCGTAGCGGTAGCCGGCCTTGCGGTCCGCTCCAGTGAAGGGATGCGGCAAGAGCCGCAACCATTTGCGCAGCAGTGCATCGATCTTGGCTGCGGAAAGTCCGTCGCAAATCGCCTGCAGGCGCTTGGGGTTGGTACACTTCCGGATGCCGTTGTCGAGGGCCTCGAAGGCAATGCCTTTCTGTGCGAGCTGACGCTTGGCGTATTCATGCCCGTTGAGGCAGAGTTTGGCATTGAACGGAAAGTAGCTGCAGAACTTGAGAAAGAACGGTCCAAAATCCCGATCGACGGCATAGACGTAATAGTTCTGGCGAGCGGAATAGAGGGACTCATTTCGGCTCACGCGGTTAGAGGTTTTCCAGTGTAGGTCCAGCGGAAGGGCTTGGCCATTGTTCGGTTGAAGTAGGCGATGAACTGCTCGATTTTGGCGCGCAACTCGGCCGTGGAGGCGAAGCTGCTGCGACGAAGCAGTTTGCGCACGAGGATGGAGAACCAGATCTCGATCTGGTTGAGCCAGGAGGCATGCTTGGGGGTGAAGTGGAAGACGATGCGGTGCGTGGGATCGCGCAGGAACTCCTCACGCGTCTTCTTGGAGGCGAGTACGCCGCGTTTGCCCTTGACGCCCAGCCTACGCTTGATGCCGCAGTGGCGTGCGACCAGGCGGACCACCGATTCGGAGAGGTGGATGTCGAGATTGTCGCAGACGATGTCCCACCGCGTGTCGGGGGCGGCGCTGTTGAGCAGGGTGCGGAAAAATCGCGCGAAGTCCTTCTCGCTGCGGGTATTGCCGATCACGCCTTCGACCTCACCGGTGGTGACGTCGAAGGCAGCGATCAGAGCCTGAGTGCCGTGACGGCGGTATTCGAACTCGTGCCGTTCGACCTTACCGGGCACCATGGGCTGGTCCGGCGCAATGCGTTCCAGGGCCTGGATGCCAGTCTTCTCGTCGATGGAGACGATGCGATGGGTCTCGTCGGCTCCCGGCGCAGCCTTGTAGACTGCACAGATATCGGCGCACTTGGCATCGAAGGCGGGATCGGGCTTCGGGGTCAGCCAGTACCGGAAGCGATGCGGTTTGAGGTCAGCCTCTTTTTTAAAAAACGCCCCACCGAGCGCTGCGAGATGTTCGGAACCAGGCCGCGTCGCATCGCTTCGTCGGCAATCTCGCGCTGGCTCCAATGGCTGATGGGCCGATCGCTCGCCTCCGGCTTCTCGCACGTCATCGCAACGATCGCGCAGACCTGCTCGGGCGTGTACGACGCCGGCGCTCCGGGCCGCGGCGCGTCGACCAGCCGCTCGGGCACCGACACCCCATCGGCCGCCATCCGCCACCGCTTGCGCCAACGGCGAACCGTCTTTGGCCACACGTCGAGTTCCTCGGCACTCTCGCGTACACCCACCCCGTCCGCCGCAAGCAACATGATGTGGGCCCGAAGGGCCAACTGCTGTGGCGTCGAATGGGTCCGTACCAGTTGTTCCAGCATTTCGCGCTGTTCGGGCAAAACCGTCACCGGCGCGGCGGCCAATAGGGGCATGACAACCTCCCATCTCAGCTCCGGATTCGTCATGCCACAACACGAGCGCTTTGGTCTCAGGCTTCAGGTGAGTCAAAATGACCCACCTCTACCGTGTCATCGCACCTGCCAGCAGGGTGGAGTCGCGAAATCCGCTCGCCGGAACTAGCGGTTTTTTGGTTGGTAACTTTGGGGCTGGACCACACCTCAGTTGCTCGCGATCTCCCGGCCCATGGCCGCATCATGGGCCGGGGAGATTCGTTCGACCGAACCATCCTGCGACGCGGTAGTTATCAGAACATGCAGCGCATGTTCCTTGGCATCGCATTTTTGAGCGTCATAGGCCTGGCCTTCGGATTGATGGTCGCCCTCGACAGGTTAATCGGTGGGTGAGGCTCAACCCACGCGGTTACGCATTCTCGTGGCCGGAACTGTGGCTTGCCCAGCGTAGGCAGCAAAAAAGGCAGCAAAATCAATGGGAGCTGTGCGACGACAATTAACTTGGCCGGGGGGCCAGCACGATGCGTTCTGAAATTCGGTCGAGAGCCGAGCCTAGCTTGGACTTTGCCTTTGCTTCTGCACCCTTCACACCAGCGGGTTACCGCCCACAGACCCATTGGCACAGGTCGACTACGTGCGCGTCGTAGATTTGGATATTGGGGCGAGCAAATCGGACATCTGCGCGATCAGAGTGGTCACCATCTCAGAGCGCGCCGGCAGACGGAGCGAGTTGGGACCGATTTTCGGCCTTGGCGAAATATCGAATCTTTCTAGCGCTCATTCAGGGATGTGCACGAGTTTCGCAGCCCTTCGGTAAATATCCGTAAGATCGTCGAGCATATGTAGCACCTCTTTAAATTGCCTGAAATTGTAATCCGGCCGCAATTCGCTGATGCGTCGACGCTCCGCGCGGGCTTCCTCGAGTCGTCCAGCCGCCGCAAGCGTCAGGGCCGCCACGGCATGCGCGTGAACATGATCGCCGGCATTCTGCCCAACAAGTTTAGCACGATCGGCGGCCTCTTGAACCTTGCCCAGCCGGAGCAACGCGAACGTCCTCACCCGATGGGTCCCGAACATCATCGGATCGAGCGGACTGAGATGAAATGCGACATCGGCTGCGTCTATTGCGCGTGCAGGGTCCCCGGTCTGAGCTTGCACGAATGCAAGCGTGTAGTGAGCGAAGGCATAATTGGGACTCAAGCGAATAGACTGATTGAGCTCGCCGAGAGCGCCGTCATGTGCGTGCTGAAGCCATTGCGCTCGACCGACCGCGCAATGTGCCGCCGGGTCGCTGGGATCCGCCATGAGTGCTTGTGCAGCAGTCTCGAATGCCAAAGCGATCTCGCGTTCGGATTCACGTACGTTCAGATGGAACGCGTTATGAAAATGCGTGAACGACAATCCCGCGTAGCTTCTCGAGAAGGTCGGGTCGAGAGATATCGCTCTGTTGAAGAAGTGCTGAGCTTCTCGATTGCCGTCGCTTGTGAAGCGGGACATGCTGGTGAGGCCCCGATGGTACGCTTGCCATGCATCGAGCGAAGCCGGCGGCATGAGCAGCGCGCGATTGCGTTCGATGACGTGAATTTCCGCATCAAGACCCGTTATGATGCGCGCGGCCAGCATGGGAGGCACGGCAAAGGAGTCGTCGGCATTGCAACTGAATTCATCGACCCAAAAGATGCGGTGGCTTTTGGGGTCGATCAGTTCCACCGAAACAAGATATCTCCTGCCGTCGCGTCGCAAATGGCCGGACGCTACATATTGCGCATTTACCAGGGCGGCTGCTGCTGCGGGGGTCAAACTGCGCAGCGAAAAAGCCGTACCTCGGGCAATGACGCTGAAGCTTCGCAATTTGGCAAAGCCGAAGATGATGTCGCTGGTGACGCTGTCGGCGTCCGCAACGCTTTCCGGCGCCGCCGTGAACGGCAGCAAAAGCAGCGTCGGCCCCCGCGTATCCGCCGCTGGTGGGCTCGACGGGGTGTCGAAACGGGCGGTATCGATCAAACTTACGACGGCCGGCTTCGAGGTAGACCGTCGTGCTGCCGCGAAAGCGGCCTCGAGCGATTCCGGATCGATGCCTTCAGTCCGAAAGCGTGTTGTCGATGCATCGATCTGGCGCTGGGCCTCCGCATAGAGCCCACGGCGGAGCAGCGTGCGAACGAGTTCGAGGTGAACCGCTTCGTCGAATGGCGCGACTTCGATGCACTCTCGCAGGACTTCGATACGATCATCGCTCTCCGGCGGCAGGACGGAGCTGAGCCGTTCGAGAAGCTGTTGGCGCAACTGAGCGAAGCGGTGCCGCTGGCCGGCGAGCCAGTTTTCGAACGATGGAGCCCCGTCGACCGAAAGGCCCTCGAGAAAGTCGCCCCTGAACAGAGCCAATAGCGACCGCAGCTCGCTTCGTGAAGAGCCTGCCAGGGTCCTCTGCGTATGTCGCGCGACGGACTGAGCGTCGACGTCGAGCGAACTTGCATCGATCCAGACCTGCTTGCGGTCGGCGACGATCCGCCTCGTCGTCGGCCGGTCGACGAGCGGGCGTAGCTTGGAAAGGCACCACCGCAACTCGTTTCTCGGGTCGTCCGCGACGTCCCAAAACAACTCGCACAGCTTTTCGCGGGTGACGGGCCGCGGCGCCATCGCGAGATACCCGAGGAGGGCGCGGACTTTGCGCGAAGGCGGCTGGTTCAAGGGGACGCCATTCTGGATGACCTCCAGGGGTCCCAGCAAGAGCACCCGATCCACCGACAGACTCGCCATTTCCATGATCACTCCAACGCTCGCTCCAACGAGGACCGCTTACCGCAAGGAGTATCGGACATCTTCTGGCTGCTCGGGAAACTAACACAGTTCCAGCGGTGCCCGGAAGAAAAACGTTCAACGCAATCAGTCATTTGACGACAACGGGCACTGTCAGCCCGACCATCCGTCCGGAGAAGCAATCATGATATCTGCAGCATTTCCGTACAAAAAACGCCGCCGCAAGGTCCTTGGCCGTGAGATGGCGTACGTCGAAGTTGGGAAGGGCGATCCCATCGTGTTCCTGCATGGCAATCCCACGTCGTCGTACCTCTGGCGCAATGTGATGCCGCATCTCGAGCCGCTGGGGCGCTGCATCGCCCCCGATCTGGTCGGCATGGGCGACTCCGACAAGCTGCCTGACAGTGGGCCTGGCTCCTATCGGTTCGTCGAGCATCGCCGTTACCTCGAAGCCCTGCTCGAGGTGCTGAATGTGCGCGAGCGCGTCACCTTGGTTATCCACGACTGGGGTTCGACCCTCGGCTTCGACTGGGCCAACCACCACCGCGATGCCGTGAGGGGTATCGCATATATGGAGGCGATGGTGGGACGGCAGTATTGGGATCACTGGGACAAATTCGGAATGCGGCCAGTCTTGCAGGCGCTGCGCTCCGAGGCCGGCGAGCAGATGGTCCTGCAAGACAACTTCTTCATCGAGAAGGTGTTGCCGGGCGCGATACTGCGCAAGCTCTCGGACGAGGAGATGGCGGAGTACCGCCGGCCGTTCGCCCAGCCTGGCGAGGGTCGGCGGCCGACGCTGACGTTCCCCCGGGAAATCCCTATCGAAGGCGATCCTGCCGACGTTACTGCGGCAGTGGACGCCTACGCAGACTGGCTGAAGACGAGCAGCGTACCGAAGCTGTTTCTCAAGGCCGAGCCCGGTGGAATCCTGGCGGACGGCAAGGTTCTTGAACTGGCCCGAAGCTTGCCGGCGCAGACCGAAGTGACGGTCAAGGGAGTCCATTTCGTCCAGGAAGATTCGCCGGACGAGATCGGCAATGCCATCGCAGCCTGGGTGAAGAAGCTGGGCTGATCGGCAGATCGACGCCGACCTTCGGCGATTACAGGTTCGACGGTGCGCGGCGATGACCAGCGAAGAGACAGTGACGCCGGAAAGGATGAACGCTTTCAGCGATGGCGTGTTCGCTGTGATCATCACGGTTCTGGTGCTGGAGCTCCGCCCTCCGAAGGAGGCGAGCTTCGGAGCGTTGCTGGAGCTATGGCCGACTGCGGTCAGCTACGCGATCAGCTACCTCTTCATCGCGATCGTCTGGGTGAACCATCATCACCTGTTGCGGTTTCCCGACGTCGCGACGCATCGCCTGATATGGGGAAACTTCGCGCATCTGTTCGCCGTTTCGTTGATGCCGTTCAGCACCGCGTGGATCGCCAGCACTCGACTTGGTGGCGTTCCGGTGGCCTTTTATGCGGGAGTCTTCCTTCTAGTGAACGTGACGTATGTGCTGCTGTGCATGGAGGCCGTGGACAGGTCTGCACCGCACAAGGTTGCGGCGCGCGATCGGTCGATGATGCACATGCGTTCTTTTGCGACGTTGGTGGTCTTTGCCGCTGCCGGCCTCGTCGCGCTTCGATATCCGATCGGAGGCATGGCGATGATCTGCCTGTGTCTGGTGGTTTACCTGAGCCCGGGGACGCCGGGCGTTGCACGTCGACTCAAGTAGCTTGCTAATCTGAAGAGGATTGTTTCATGACTGGTTCGAAGACTGCTCCGACTTTCGTATTCGTACACGGCGCGTGGGCGGATGGGACGAGCTGGCACAAGGTGATCGACGCGCTCGAGGCGCGCGGGGCGAAGGCCATAGCCGCTCCGATTCCGCTGACGAGCATTTCGGACGACGTCTGGGCCTTGGATCGTTGCCTGGCAAGGATCGAGGGGCCGGTCGTGCTGGCTGCACACGCCTATGCCGGCGCGGTCATCTCTGGGACGATGAACGAGCGCGTCAAGGGACTGGTCTTCGTCGCGGCATTGGCGCCTGACGAGGGTGAGACAGTCGGCGAAGTGTTCGGCCGAGGGAAGCCGCATCCGAAAGCACCGCAATTGGCACCAGACGGTGACGGCTTCATCTGGATGCCGGAAAGCGCATTCGCTACGGCCTTCGCGCAGAACGCCAGTCCGAAGGAGAGCGCTCTGTTCGCCGCCGTGCAGCGGCCGATCAATGGAGCCTGTCTGCAGGAGAAGGCCCCGAAGCCGCTCTGGAAGACCTTGCCGTCCTGGTTCCTGCTGGCGGAGCAGGACCGCATGATCAACCCCGAGACGCAGGACTTCATGGCGCAGCGGATGAAAGCCACGCTTCTGCGGCTGGATGTCGATCATACTCCGATAGCTACGGCGCCCGACCGCGTGGTCGAATTGTTGCTCGAGGTCGGCAAATCCGTCTCGGCCTGATTCCGTGTGACTGATCGAATGTGAACATAGGAGCGTCTGATGAAACCAATCAGATACCGTACAACCGAGGTCGACGGCATCAAAGTTTTCTATCGCGAGGCGCAGAATGTCGATGCGCCGAAGCTGCTTCTCCTGCACGGCTTTCCTACCGCGGGGCACATGTTCCGTGAACTGATTCCGCTGCTTGCTGGCAGATTCCACCTCGTTGCGCCGGACCTTCCCGGCTTCGGCTTATCCGACATGCCGTCGCGAGAAAAATTCAATTACACATTTGAAAACATCGCTCGCGTGATCGAGCGTTTTACCGAGATCATCGGATTCGATCGCTTCGCGCTTTACGTATTCGACTACGGCGCACCGACGGGCTTTCGAATGGCCGTTCGCCGTCCCGAGCGGATCACGGCGATCATCTCGCAGAACGGTAACGCCTACGAAGAGGGACTCAGCGAAGGCTGGACACCGATCCGGGCCTACTGGGAAGACGCGTCGCAAGCGAACCGAAAGGCGCTTCGCGCTTTCCTCACACCCGAAACGACAAGCTGGCAGTACACGCACGGTGTGACAGACGCGACGACTGTGTCGCCGGACGGTCAGAACCTCGATAACTTCTATTTGGCTCGTCCCGGTGCCGATGAAGTCCAGCTCGACCTCTTCGGCGATTACAAGAGCAACGTCGCGCTCTACCCCTCATTCCAGCAATACTTCCGGACGCACAAGCCACCGCTTTTGGCGGTGTGGGGCAAGAACGATCCGTTCTTCCTTCCGCCGGGCGCCGAAGCGTTCCGGCGCGACATTCCCGAGGCGGAGGTCCGCTTCTTCGATACCGGTCACTTCGCACTGGAGACGCACCACGCTGAAATCGCGAGAGTCATCGGCGATTTTCTTAGCAAACACGCGGGTAGGTAACTTCTGGTGAGGTCTCCGGCCTCGATCATCCAACCTCATAGGAGAAGGCAGTGGGATTGTCCTGGCAACAAGGTCTGCTTTCAACGGGACCAATCGGCAAGTTCATCGTACCGGAACCGCTGCCCAAGAGGCTTTTGTACGTCGAGCGATTGCGCAGGCGCATGCGCGTTCGTTTCGGAGGACGTTGGGTCGCCGAAAGCGAGAATGTCCTCCTGCTGTTCGAACCAGGCCGCTATCCGGTAGCCTACTTTCCGGAGACCGACGTATCTCCAGATGTGTTGGAAAGTAGCGAGCATACGACCCAACATGCCGATCTCGGGCTCACATCCTGGTATAGCGTCCGTGCGGACGAGCAGCACGTCGCGCAGCGAGGCGCCTGGCAGCACACCGGCTTGCCCGCCCACGCGAGCGAACTGCAGGCGCGCGTCGCGTTCGCCTGGCGCGCCATGGATGCTTTCTACGAAGAAGACGAACGTATCCTCGGCCATGCCGCAGACCCCTACCACCGCATCGACATTCGCCAGACCTCCCGCAATCTCGTGGTCCGCCATGACGACCGGATCGTCGCCGACAGCAAGCGGCCGCTGGTGCTCTATGAATCCGGCTTCGCTCCACGCTGGTACGTTCCACGCGACGACATCGACGAGTCCGCCCTGACGGCCGTGAAACTCCAGACGTTCTGCCCGTACAAGGGACTTTGCAGCTATTACTCGATCGGTGACGCGCGTCAGGCGGCATGGTCGTATCCCGACGCCTATCCCGAGGTTCGCCGCATCTCCAACATGCTATCGTTCGAACCGGACATGGTTACCGTGCATCTCGATGGTATCCAGCTTCGTCTCGAACCGGGTCAGACGGTGGTTCCGCACGGCCCCGATCGCAACCTCGACCTCGCCGAGGTGGACCGTCCTGCGAGCGCCTAGGCGGCTTCCGGTCTCTCACCAAGGGCGGAGCGACGCATGGCTCGACTACTATCGGTGAACGTCGGACTTCCACGCGACATTGAGTGGAAGGGCCGCATCGTCCGCACCGGAATCTGGAAAATTCCGGTACACGGCCGGTGCCGGGTCGGCCGGCTGAACCTGGACGGAGATGGTCAAGGCGATTTGGGCGGGCACGGCGGCGAGCAGCGAGCCGTGTTCGTCTACCAGATCGAATCCTATCGCTACTGGCAGGAACAATTGAACAGAACCGACTTCGTCCACGGACAGTTCGGCGAGAATTTTACGGTCGAAGGATTGCTCGACGATGCCGTTTGCATCGGCGATCGCTTTCAAATCGGCGGCGCCCTGTTCGAGGTCACGCAACCTCGTGTCACCTGCTATCGCGTCGGCATTCGGACGGATGAGCCGCGAATGCCGGCATTGCTGACGTCCAGCGGACGACCGGGGTTCTATTTCCGCGTCCTGAGGGAAGGCGTCGTGGGCGCCGGCGATGAGATCGTGAAGGTAGGCGAAGCAAACGAGCGAATGACCGTCGCCGAGATCAATGCGCTGCTCTATTCGCCCGATCATGCGCGCGATCGACTGGAGCGTGCCCTGCGGATCGAGGCGCTTTCGTCCGGATGGCGCGCATCGTTCGAGGCATTGCTGCGGAGCCCGACGACTGGCGCGGGAAGTGGCAACGCCGGGCTCGCGCCGGCAGCTGCGGCGCATCCCGCAGCGCCGGGATTTCAGCGGTTCGCGGTGGTGGCGATCGATGAGGAGTCCGCGGACGTCCTCTCCGTGTCGATGGAGCATCCGGACGGCGAGCCACTGCCACCGGCTCTGCCAGGTCAGTGCGTCGTCTTGCGTCTTCGGCGAACCGCCGCCGGGCCGCCACTGTTTCGCAGCTATTCGCTCTCGGGTCCGCTCTCGACGGAGCGCTATCGGATCAGCGTGAAGATCGAGCCGAACGGAGCGGCTGGAAGCTGGCTGCGGGAGCACGTCCGCCCCGGCGATGTTCTCGACGTAAGCTCGCCGCGCGGAAGCTTTATTCTGGAGTCCGGCGAGGGGCCCGTGGTGTTGCTTAGCGCTGGAATTGGAGCGACGCCCGTTCTGGCGATGCTGCACGCGCTGGCGGCGGCCCGCTCGGCGCGGCCGGTGTTGTGGCTGCACGCGGCTCGCGACGGGCAGCATCATCCATTTGCCGCCGAAGTCCGCCGCCTCATCCCCGCGCTCCCCCACGGCCGCCTCTATGTCTGCTACAGCAGGCCGGCCTCGCGCGACAGGATGGGCGAGGATTTCGATGCTGCCGGTCACCTGTCGCGCTCGGTCTTCGACGAGGTCGGCGTCCCGCGAGAGGCGAATGTCTACATCTGCGGGCCCAATCGCTTCATGGCCGACATGAAGGAGGCGCTCGCAGCCCTAGGCGTGGCGTCGGAGCGGATACATGCCGAAATCTTCAATGGCGGCGAGTCGCTGACTCCCGGCGTCGTCGGCGCAGCAGCGCGAACTCCGCATCTGCCCGATGACGACGCCGATACCGGGCCGCTGGTGTCCTTCGCGCGAAGTGGCATCGCCGCGCACTGGAAGGCGTCGGCCTACCAGAGCATTCTGGAGCTGGCCGAGGCTTGCGACGTCCCGGTCCGTTGGTCGTGCCGGACCGGTGTTTGTCACAACTGTGAGAGCGGTCTGGTTTCGGGCGCGGTCGCTTATGGACCGGAGCCGCTCGATCAGCCCGCCGACGGCAACCTCCTCATTTGCTGCTCGCAGCCGACGAGTGACGTCGTCATCGATTTGTGAACCTAGGGAGGCGAGGTGATCAGCTCAACCAGCACAGCAGCCGTGAAGTTCTCAGTCGAAGTGATCACGTTGCCGGTCAGCGATGTCGAGCGGGCGCTGCGGTTCTATGTCGATCGGGTCGGCTTCACGCTCGACATCGACTATTCGCCGAACGACGCGTTCCGTGTCGTGCAACTCACGCCACCAGGCTCCGGCTGCTCGATACAGATCGGCAGAGGATTGACCGACGCCGCCGTGGGATCGCTTCGCAATATCTATCTCGTCGTTACCAACCTTGCGGCCGTGCGCAGCCATTTGATCGAACGTGGGGTCGAAGTCGGTGAAATCCGGCACAAGACTCCCATTGATGCCTGGGACGGGGGTTTTGCACCCGGGCTTGACCCGGCGCACAGGGATTACGCCAGCTTCGCCCACTTCTCGGATCCGGATGGCAACAGCTGGATCCTACAGGAACGAGGGTATCGTAACTTGTGACGTCCTTGCGAGAAATCGCCGTGACAGAGGCGTTTCCTGCATAGCTAACGGGTCTGGGGCGGACGACCCGGTCGTGGGGGAAACAGGATGAGGAGGAACGACAATATGAATCAACTGAACCAGCTTATTCTTTTTTTTCGAGGACAACCGCACTCCGGAACGGTCTGGACCGTCATTTAATTCGTGCTGCGATGGTTTTTACCTTCTTCGCCTTCAGCATCCAAAAGTGGAGCCAGTATACAGCGCTCTGCGACTTCCTCTGCGGTGAGGTATTTCCGATCTCCCATGAATTGACTCCAAATCACGATGGATACGACGGGAGCATGCAAGATCCCGGTCAGACATGGAGATCCGAACGAGTCATGGGTAGCGCGGCGGGCGAACGGCGGTGAATAGACGGGCCAAATCATATCGGCGCAGCCGACGTCGGCTATGCGTACGACATCCGCCCTTGGTCAGACGAGTCCTGTGGTCGGGATCGGGTCATTGGCGTCGGTTTGGCTATGTGCCAACCACTTCCGGTCTACCTCCAGACAGCCGACATGTGGTCGAATGTCGGGTTTCGTCGGTAAGGGCCAACACCCGACAAAGTCTTACAGTGAGAAAACGAAGGTCTTCTGTTTCAAATTGCCACCGATCCGGCAGCTTTCGCCTCTCAGCATTTTCGCATAGAGTAAGCTATGAATCTATCTCGCGTGGGTCAGGAAATAGCCAAGTGTGCTGCGGTGCTATTGCGGCATCGTCGTCCCGCGCCTAGCATTGAAACTGCGGTCGAGACCATAAGGAGATTTCAGGACGGGAGGCTAACTGAGCGCGATTCCGATGCAATTGCTGACGCATTGATTCGATTTCACCAAGGGAGTCTAACGCAAGACGAATTCGTTGAGATCGCGACGACCATCGGGCAGCGATGAGCAGGTCGCTCCGGCGTCGGTCACCCATCTGCGCCGCACGCGCGGTTGATCCAACAATGTCGGCGAGCAGGACGGTCGCCAAACACGCGCTCGCTCTCTGGCACTGGGACGGCTTTCGTCGCAACCGGGTCAGGTTCAGAATAGCTCGCGATGAGCACAACGGGTCGGCTTTACCCCAAGCAGCTGACGCGAGGGGAGACCTTGGACGAGGTCAGCGTCGGGCCAAAATCAGAAGTTTGGTAGCTTCGGCCATGTGCCGAACCAAAATGCACCACGAGCGGGAATTGCGAGCCTTAGTCTTGCGTTGGCGAAGCCTGAATGATACGGGAACGGTCCTTCGCTGGCGGATGATTGCCGCTAGCACCGCCACTCTTAAGGACTTCACGGAACTATGCGCCGCTATCTGACGAGCTTTAGCACCGGATACGCCCAATCGTATTGACGATTGGAGTGTGTCCGCATGCGGGAGACGCGTCAGTGCCTGAGCGGTTAAAAGGGCCCGACTGTAAATCGGGTGGCTTAGTCCTTCGGTGGTTCAAATCCATCCTGACGCACCAACTCTCAACTACCTCAGCCGAGGTAGCTCAGTTGGTAGAGCGCTGCGTTGAAGGCGCAGGCGTCGGCGGTTCGAGCCCGTCCCTCGGCACCAATTTCAAATTGGGCAGGCCAGCTAAAGGCAAAGGTGGCAGCCATGGGTATTCGGCCTCTCAAGGAAGGCTCATCGTTGGAAGCGCGCCTGTCCCACCTGCTGTACGAACTTTGTGTTGATTGGGGCTTCTGCATATCACCCGCTGACGTCCAACGAATTGCGTCAACGAAGACTCGTACTGCCGACCAATTTGCATATGCGGTGCTGACGGCCGAAGGCTTTGGCGCAGAGCAAGAAACGCGGTGGTTCGTAAAAATTCGCCAACGCTTTGTCGATAGGTTGGCCAAGAACTTTGAGCAGAGGACTAAGCGGTCTGAAAGTCCGCAAAGCGTCATTCGCGTCGATTTGGCCCCGCGCCAGCGGTTTCCGGTCTACCCCCAGACAGCCGACATATGGACGGACGTTGGATCTAGTCGGTAAGGGCCACGAAGAGACACATGCACTACGGCAAACAAAGCTCAAAGCGCGGCAGCCAAAAGCGACCGCGTGATCCAGTCGGGGCGGAAGTGGTTGAGCGCCCGAAGCGATCTGGCCTCGTCGAGGGAGGCCCGAATCAGATCCCGGCCAAGCGCCGGGACGTGCTCATCCGCTCGCTAAGCCGCTCGAGCCGCACGATCTCGCGCTGCATCCCGAACTCGACGGCCGCGCCGCGCGCTGCGGCCATCAAGGCGACGATCCGCGCGCCATCTCCGGGTAAGTTGCGGTCGATGA